>Ga0265338_10011328_pt1 | contig 10317 bp, 4 predicted proteins | sample 42126metaG_FD_193579 | JGI IMG/M metagenome (GOLD analysis project Ga0265338, IMG submission 193579) | Rhizosphere microbial communities from Carex aquatilis grown in University of Washington, Seatle, WA, United States - 4-21-26 metaG | ecosystem: Host-associated > Plants > Roots > Rhizosphere >... | reverse complement strand
CGATGATATGGCCGTCTTTATCGCGCCACGGAATTTTGGTGGAGATGCACCAGGTGACTTTTCCGTCAGCCTGCGGGGTGCTTTCGACCTTCGCGAGAATGGGCTCGCCGGTGGCGATGATCCTTTCTTCGTCGTTGCGGGCGTCGCGGGCGCGTTCTTCGGCGAACGTGTCGAAATCTGTTTTTCCGATGAGCCAGGCGCCAAAGGCTTCGTGGCTCTTCAAGTGTTCGGGAAACTCTTCGGGCTTCGCCGTGGGATGTTCCTTGTGATACGCCGCGACGACAATCTCCATGGCGGTGGCAACTTTGGAGCGGCTGATGCGCACGAAACGGGATTGGAGGTCCTTGAAATAGATGACGTCGGGGAAATTCTCCAGCAAGGCGTGGAGCAGGTCGCGTTCGTAGGCGAGTTTGGCCTCGGCTTCTTTGACGGCGGAGACGTCCTTGGAAATGCCGAAGGTGCCCACGATTTTTCCGGCGTTGTCGCGCCACGGCATTTTCGTGGTGAGCGCGCAGGTGACCCGGCCGTCCGAGTGGGTTTCCATTTCGACTTTGCCAATGACCGGATTGCCGGTGCGAATGATTTCCTGTTCGTCCTGAAACGCTTCCCGGGCGTGCTCCGTTTCGAAGAAATCGAAATCGGTTTTTCCGATAAGCTGTTTAACGTCGGCAACGTGGAACAGTTTTTCGAAACCTTTGCTGGCGCGCACGAAACGGGACTTCAGGTCTTTGAAATAGATGCTGTCGGGGGAATTCTCTAGCAGGGTCTCGAGCAGGTTGCTGGCCTCGGCGAGTTTGGCTTCGGCCAGTTTGCGTTCAGTGATATCGATGGTCGTGCCTAGGACGGCGGCCTTGCCATTGAACTGGCCCGGACCACCGAGGACTTCGACCTGGATCAGGAATCCATCCTTGCGCCGGGCGCGGAACGTGTAATGGGCGGGAGTGCTCTCGCCAGTAAGGCGGCGTTTCATCTGGGTTTCGATGATCGGCCAATCCTCGTCTGCGACGGTGGCGCGAATGTCCACGGATGGAGACGTGATTTCTTCGACGGAATAGCCGTACATCTGGGCCAGGCGGGGATTCGCGTAGACGAAGTGCCCGTCCTGGATGATAAAAACACCGACAAGAGATTGCTCCACGAGCGAGCGGAACTTCGATTCGCTTTGCTGCCAGATCTTGGTTTGCTCGGCAACTTGTCGGCGCAAGATCATGACCCAGAGAAACGCGAGACCGGCGATCACGACTAGAGTGCCAACAATGGCCATGGTGTGTTGCAGCGTCCAAAGCGAGGGGCGGTTGGTCACTTGCAGGTTGCTGTCGGAGGGCGCGATGATCTGAAAGGTTCGCGGAGCGCGCAGGTCGTCGGTCAAAACCTGGTAAACGCCCGTAAGATGCACGACGCTGTCCCGGGCGGGCAAAGGCGTTCCCTTCGGGAGCGACAGGATGCGCGCTTTAAAAAGGGTGTTGCCAATTTGTAATGGAAGGGTGGGATAGGGTTCGCTCTCCGACTCGCCCGTCACCTGGGCATCGGCTTCGACCCAGAAGTTATTCAATAGCGGATCCAGCGGCGCGTCTTTGGCGATTTTTTTTGGAGCGGGCAGCGGTGAATTTCCCGTGACCCGAATGACCGCGTCGCGAAGCACGCTGCCGTAATCGCCCAAGGTCGGATAACCGGCGACTTCCACGCGATCACCCGGTTTGACGGTGACCTTTTCCAGCGTGAACACCTGCAAGCCATCTTCGTTATCCTGGAGGAAGAACGATTTTCCTGATTCAGAGGCGGTGACGATGCCGCTGACTCTGGCCCGGCGTTGGAGAGCGGTGCGCGTATGCAACTGGGCGAGACTGACGATCGATTGCAGCGGGAGACTGAACGGCCCGGCGGGAGCCGGTTCCTTCACCTGGATGGACTCGACGGACGGCGACCACATTTCGACGCCGGTGATTTGGCGGCGATTGTTGAACTGCGACACACAGACGCCCTGGACGCGGACCACGGAATCGATCAGGTTCGTGGGCGCGGCACGCGCGGGAATTTTGGCCATGAACGTGCCGTCGCGGTCGCTGAGTTTCAATTGGAGGACGCCGTTGACGAGTTGTTGGTCGCGCACCACCGCGTAGACTTCTATCCACTGGCTGTCGTATTGGCCGCTGACCATTTGGAACAAGGAAACTTCCGGGGGATGGGGAAGCGGGGCGGCGCCGAGAACGGTTATTTTGGTCGGCACCACGACGGGAACAAACCGACCAGGATTGCTGGTGCCTTCAATTTCGACGAGGTCGCCGGCTTTAAGATCGGTGCTGACGAGACGCGACCGGATGAAAATGCCGGCGGTGTCATCCTCAACGTAGACTCGGGAGTGTTGATAGGCGAGGGTGACCACGGCGCGCAGTTTGACGGGATACTCCCATCCGGCCTGCACGGGGGATAGTTCACGAACCTGGCTGGCCTTGGTGAGCAGAGGAAGGTTTGCGGGTTTCTGCGCGGAGGCAGCATTGGTGTCGCTGCTGCCTGGAGCGATCAGCCGGAAAGTGGCGTGTTGAAGGGAAAGGCGATTTAGATTTCCGGTCACGGTACCCCATACGTCGATCTCGTCCTGCATTTTGAAGGCAAGGGTCTGGGAACTCCTGGCGAGTATCGTACCGGTCTCGTCGCGAATCACGAGCGATTCACCGACGGTCTGATCCATAACGGCGCCGCGCATGTGCACGACGGTGTTGGTCAGAAGGCGGTTGGTGTACCATTCGCGAATGAGAGAAGCAACGGTATGGACCGGCAACTTATCCAAAACGGCTTGTTGGGTGGCGGCGACAGAGGGTTGGACAGACTTAGGCGCAGTGGAGGTTGGTTGTCCAAAAACGTTCAGACAACCGACTGCCAGCGTCAAAAACGCATGGATTTTTGTGGTTCGCTTCATGGCCGTATCGGACGCGACCCCGATTTTGTGTCCAAAATAGGAGTGTGTTGCCGTTCCCGCCCGCTACTTTTCCGAGTTTCACCCGATTAATAGCAGGAACGATTAGCATCTACTATGCCCCTTGGGCAAAAACCACCAGTCCGGCCCCTAAGCCCGGGATAATGGCGGCAAAAGGAGAAGGTCGGACGATAGGCTCGAATCCATGTCTTGTTTTACTACAGTTTACCGGGCGCAAAAATTTCCGCGAAAAAGGACCGAATCAAGGGGACGATTGGATCAGTGCGTATAACTGTTTCAATGCCTGTTCCGAGGTGATCTCCTTGAATTGGAGGCGTTTACCAGGATTAAGGCGGCTGAACACGAGCGTTTCCCCGCCCGAAGCCAATCCAATAAACACGGTGCCGACGGGTTTTTCGGCGGTCCCGCCACCCGGTCCCGCGATTCCGGTAACCGCGACCGCATAATCGGTCCGGCTGACGCGCCGCGCGCCTTCGGCCATTTCACGGGCGACGGCCTCGCTGACGGCGCCATGTTGATGAAGTGTCTCGGCGCGCACACCGAGAAACTGTTGTTTGGCTTCATTGCTGTAAGTCACAAAACCAGCGGAAAAAATTGCCGAGGCACCCGGCACATTTGTCACACGGTGCGCAATGTAGCCGCCAGTGCATGATTCCGCGAGGGCGAGAGTTTGCTTGCGTTCGGTGAGCAGTCGGACGATTTTCGTTTCCAAGGCTTCGGTCATCGCGGAAAGATCATGGCGAGGTCACTGGGTTGGCGGCATTGGCGGGGTTGCCGGGGCGGGCCGCGGCGCGGGTGGACGTTGCCGTGGCGGGAAGGGTTTCCGGATTTCCGCGCGGAAAGTTCCCGCGATCCAACTTTTTGTTTCGTCGGAAAGGCCAAGGAAGATTTTGCCCGTAATCGCGCTGTTGGTGACGGCGCCAAACTCGACTTTCATCGCGTAACCGGAGCGGATTGTTTCATCGACGCGATCAGTTTCTTTCCAGTGCAAAACCACGCGGGGCGCGATGGCGTCGGTCGGTTTCACCTCCACGGTCTTGCCGCTAAGGTCTTCGGGTTGGCGGTTGAAAAAAACCACATTGACACCGAGTTCGATGGGTCCGTTTCGACCCACGCGGAAGGTCAAATTACTGCCGGTCAGGGTGGCGCGCTCCATCGCGAATGCTCGATGATGGATCGATCCGGCAACCGGGGCATCCGGGAATTCAGCGTGCGAAAGGTCCAGGGTCCAAAGATCAACGCCAGTGTATTCCGGCTGGGAGGGCGATACGGGATTCGGCTGCGGGGTGTTGTTGTGGGCTTCCTGGACATGCGGTTTGGGCGGCACAATTTTTCCGCGCAAGGCGAAAAGCGTGGCGCCGGCTCCGCACGCGAGCACGAGCAAAACGAGCAGTGCCGTCGGAACGGCGCTTTTATCCATCGGTGGGCGAACACCCTCAATCGCCGCGACGGCGATCGGACGGGGTTTGTTGGCTTCGCTGGCGGAAACGACGAATTTGGGGTCGGTTGTCGCGGGCGCCTGCGGCACCACAATTTTTCGAAAGCACGTGGGACAGGAGATTGGCGAGCCGGTATCCTTGGCATCAGCAGTGATATGCTGACCGCACACAGGACACGCAAATTTGAACTCGCTCATGGTTCAGAATCCAATTACAGGGTCGGAGGTCCGGGGCCTAAAGTCTAGCCGAAATCCGGGCGAATGGGTTGGTCGTTATTGCAGCCGCAGTCGATAAAATCCGGTTCGATTTGTCAAAGCGCCAGTGTCATGGAAATGCAAGGGACTCGAATCAACAGTATTCGTGAAAACGGGCAGCCAATCGATCAAATTCGTGGAAGTTTCGACGACTATAGTCTGGCCGAGCTGCGCCGTCAGATCAAATCCGAAACCGTTGGTCAGGAGATCCAAATTGATACTGCCATTGACGATTGTTGGAGTACTCGAGAGGTCGATTACGGTGAGGGTCACAGCGAAACTGGAAACGCCCCCCAAACTGTTCGTGACCACTACCAAGTAGTCGCCGGAATCTTCGTTCGTAACATTGCTCAGGGTGAGCGTTGAACTCATCGCCCCGGAGATTTTGCCACTATTCGTGAGAGGTTGGGTTCCGTTAAACCACTGATAATACAAGGGGGATTGGCCAATGACGGTTATAGAGAACGAAACGGTAGCACCGGCATTTGTGATGATGCTAGCGGATGGACTGGAAATCCAAAGTGCGGACGTGGTGGCGGTTGCCACAGAACTGGTGGCATAACCAAAAGCATTGCTGGCCACGAGCGTATAATTTCCGAGCAAATCTGGGAAGATGCCGTGAGGCATATTTAGCGAGGGTGTTTGGGCTCCTGTAACCCAATTACCGTTGGTGACCACAATCCCGTCCCTCATCCATTGATATGCAATAGGAAGCGTTCCAGTAACCAACCCGCTCAGAGTCACCGAACTATGATCGTTATTCGTCGTGCCCGTCGGGTTCATTAAAAAGAACGGCAGTCCGGACCTTGATACCAACATCCATCCGGAGCCGTTGTGGTATCCACCAACAACATAACCGCGAATCCGGAAAAGTGTGGACGGTGGCAAGTTGACGCCAGTTAAACGCCAAGCGTTATTCGTGTAAGTTCCCATGCCGAGCGGGGACCAGTTGGTTCCGTCGGGGGAAGATTCGAACATGACCCAGGAACATTCAGGGCCCGGGCCATTTCGCACCCACGTCACGGTTGAACCGTCATAGGCAACTTGTTGACTGACCGGTTCGGTGTTTTTAAATCGATTTACACCTGGAGGCGAAATCAAAACGCTTCCGTCGAATTGTATTGCCATCGAGTAAACTGTTCCACCCAAACCTCCCGCGAATGTCAAATCAGTGGTTCCGTCCGCTTGAATTCGGGCGCTGCTGGCGGCGGCTGTGCCGTTAATGCTGGAAAAACTGCCGCCGATAAGCGCTTTTCTATCCGATTGTAAAACGATTGTGTTGATGAGGCTGGTGGGAGTGGCATTGAACGTCGTGTCCAGAGAGCCATCCGGATTTAATTGCGCTAAGAAATTATTCCAATACACGCCATTCAAGAAAAAAAATGGCCCGCTCACTAAAATCTTGCCGTCTGGTCGAACGGCCACACAGGACACGGCACTGTTGGACACGGCGGCAAATGTCGAATCGAGCGTTCCGTCCGAATCGAGACGAGCCAGGCCTTTGCTCAATTGTCCATTCACGTTTGTAAAATTGCCGCCGATAATAATCTGACCATTGGGTTGCAATGCCACGCTGTTGATTGTGCTGTCAGTTGCGGCGTTGAAGTCTGTATCGAGGGTGCCGTTCGCATTTAGGCGGCCGATATTATCGTGAGGTTCATTTCCGAGAATCGTAAAGGCTCCGGCCACCAGGATTTTTCCGTCCGGTTGCACAACTATTGCGTTCACGCCTCCGTTGGGCATGTTTGTAAACGTCGTGTCCAAAGTCCCGTCGGGGTGGAGACGGGCGATATTAGTGAACGCCAGTCCGTTCAAGTTACGAAATGATCCACCGACCAGAATATCCGCGTTTGACTGCACGGCGGTGGCATAGACACCTGCACCCGATTCGCGAATGGAAGAATCCAATGAGCCATCAAAATTCATCCGCTCAACACCAAAGAGACTGAAGAGGCCACCGTTGTAGATAGTCCCGCCTAAAATCACCTTGCCGTCCGGTTGAATTGTTGTGGAATAAATCGTTGTGAAAGAAACGGATCCATAGAGTTGCGGAAGATTGTCATTCGTCGCCGGAGACACAATCTTGAGTGAAGCCAGTCGGGTGGTAACGCTTCCGTAGGAATTGGTCACTATCAGCGCGTAAACTCCCGTGTTGCTGGGGCTCACGTTACTCAGCACCAAGGATGCGTTTGTGGCGCCGGTCACGTTCGGGCCATTGACGATATTTGTCCCATTGAATTGCCATTGATAGGACAGCGTCGGTGTGCCGTCAACGTTAGCTGCAAGGGTGACGTTGGTCTTCGGTAAGCTTTCGACATCCGGCGGTTGGGCGGTGACGAAAGGAATTCCGGCAAATTGCTCTAGTAATGACGACGAGTGTATCAAGCTCATAAATCCTCGCGCCCGAATCAATGCGTTCGCGGGTATTGCCAAGCCGGATGCTTGCCATCCGCCAGAAACCCTGAGTCCATCGGCCAGATAGGTCCAATCGACCCCATTGGTTGAATATTCGAAGCTGGCGTTCCAAATTTCCGGGCTTGAACCGCCCCGCATCCAGGTAATTGATGACGCAGTAAATTCCAGGGACTGCGCCGCGGCAATATTATTTGATAACCGGCCGATATAATTGCGAAGCCCTCCCGCTAGGTTTGTGAACTCTCCCGCGACTATAATCCTGCCGTCAGGCTGCAAAGCGATCGCGTTGACGTTTGTGTTCGCTCCCGGATTAAATGTTGTGTCCAAAGTTCCGTCGGGGTTAAGGCGGCCCAGATGATTTCGAGTGCTGCTGTTTAACGTAGTGAAGGAACCGCCAACCACGATCTTTCCGTCCGCCTGCACGGCAACGGAACTAATGGAATTGGCCGCACTCGGATTGAAAGTTGGGTCAATCGATCCGTCGCTATTAAGCCGACCGATACCAGACCGCGCCCCCGCAAGATTCGTGAATCCACCGGTGACCAGAATCTTACCGTTGGACTGCACCACTATTTGCCCTACGGAGTTACTCGCGCTCGAATTGAACGTCACGTCAAGCGAGCCATCAGAATTGAGCCTTCCAATCGACTTGGCCGGACTCCCGTTCAAATTAGCGAAAGTTCCGCCGACCAGGATTTTGCCATCGGATTGCAGGGCCAATGCATGAATGCGGTTATCAGGGTTCGCAACAAAGTTCGTATCCCGGCTTCCGTCCGGATTAACGCGGCCAATTCGGGTGCATGGTTGGCCAGCCAGATTGGTAATAGCGCCAGCCACCAGCACGCGACCGTCCGGCTGCAACATGACACAATAGATGGTCCCCAGAGCAGAGCTGTTAAATGACGGGTCGAACGTGCCATCTCCATTGAGGCGGCCAAGGTTTGTACAGGCGTGCCCGGCTAAACGGGTGAACCCCCCTGCCACGATGGTTTTGCCATCCGGCTGCACGGCTAGGCAAGCCACCGAGGCATCCGGGTTAAATAACGGATCCAAGCTTCCATCGGGCTTTAGCCGGGCGAGATTAAGACGCGGAAATCCGCCGACCAGGTCGAAACTACCCGTCAATAAAATCGCTCCGTCGGGTTGTGTCGTCACGCCAAAAACGGTATCGTCTGCATTCGGGTTAAATGTGTCGAGAGTCTGGGCGCACAGCACAGTCACTGACAGAATCGAAGTGCAGAAACCGGTGATCCAAAACTTCATTGGGGTGTGGCTCTTGGGATTGTTTCGCCGCCTTTTTGTCGGACGCTACGGTTTATTACAGTTTTTTGAACTTGAGGCAAGCGATTTTGACGCATAGCCGGGAGGTTGCGTTCCGGGATTAAGGCTGGTTCGGCCCCAGTTCGGAGTTTCTGCTTGTGAAGTCGTCCCGTTTTTGTAGGCTGCCACCAGTCAGAGAATTCTTAGCCTTTTAGACGACCGTGATAGCCGAAACTAATTCGACCACGACGGCCTCTTCTGAAGCAATCGAAGCCGAGGCTCAACCGCCCCCACGCCGCAAAGGCACCATGTTGGTGGTCGATGATGAGGAAGGACCGCGGCAATCCTTGCGCGTCATTTTCAAGGACGATTACGAAATCCTCATGGCGAGCGACGGCGCGGCGGCCATCGAATTTGCCCAGAATCAAAAAATCGACGTGGCGGTTTGCGATATTCGCATGGCCGGCATGTCGGGCATCGAGGTCCTGGAACGGTTGAAATATGTGGACCCGGCGATCGAGGTAATCATGATGACCGCGTTCGAGACGACGGACACGATGCGACAGGCGCTGCGGTTGCGGGCGTGCGATTACATCAACAAACCGTTTGATATTTCCACCATGCGCGCGGCAGTGTCCAACGCGATGCAGCGCCGGACGCTGGAAAGCGAGATTCACAACAACGCGGAACAATTGCAGGGGATGCTGGTCGAATTGCAGAACCAGAAAATCGAGGAGCAGATCGCGACGACCCGCGGCGAGATTTACGCAAGCATCATTCACGATATCAACGGGCCGTTGACCGTGATTTCGGGATTTGTGCAGTTGATGAACCAGCGCTTCGGCAATGCGACGCGGATGGGGGTCGAGGACCTGGAGTTCATCAAGGACCGGCTGAAAATCATCACGCGGCAGGTGACGAATTGCATTGAGATTTCCCGGCGCTACCTGGGTTTTCTGCGGCGGCAGGCGGATGAGGCGCCGCGAGTCCCGGTGAACCAGTTGCTCACGGATTTGCACCAGCTCGTGAACGTGCACCCGAGCCTCATGAACAATGAATTTGTGGTGCACCCGTTGGCCGCGGAAATCGGCGTGCGCATCAACGGCACGGATTTAATCCAGGTGCTGCTCAACCTGACCGTCAATGCCTTCCAGTGCTCGCCGCAAAGTCACCTGGTGGAGATCGAATGCGAGGTCCTGCGTGAGCCGCTGGATTTGACGGCGTTCAAGGATTGCGCGGCGACGCGGTTTCTCAACGTGGAGAATTTTGATAATACCGCGCCGGTGCTGCAAATTTCGATTCGGGACAACGGCCCGGGAATTCCGCCGGAGGTGTTGCCGAAAATTTTCCAACCGTATTTCACGACGAAAAGCGCGCGGCAGGGGACCGGCCTGGGTTTGAATATCGTACAGCGTCTGATCAAGGAAGCGAAAGGCGCGTTGCGGGTGAAAACGAGCGTCGGCGAGGGAACGACATTTACGGTGTATGTGCCGGCGGCGGCATTGGGAAAATAATTTGGAGGAGCGCGGAACTTATTCCGCGCATCGCCGGGCGCGCTCCACTTTCCTACGTAACTGGTTCGAGCTCGGAGATTTATCTGCGAACCGCGGCCGCCTTGGTGATCTCGGCGACGAGTTCCTGCGGCTGCCAGGTATTGCCGATGAAAATTTTCTGCACGCGGCCGGAGGCATCGATGACGATGGTGCGGAGGTTGTGGTTGATGATGCCCGCATCATCCTTCAAAAACACGAGACCGAATTGTTCGCCGAGGGCGGTGATCTCCCTGACCGCGCCGGTCGCGAAGGTGGAATGGGCCGGATCGGCGCCGTGAAGTTCGGCGTAGCGTCGCAGAATTTCCGGTGTGTCAAATTCCGGGTCGAAGGAAATGGTGAGAAGATGCCAGTTGGTCGGGGCGTTGGTGGCGGCCAGAAGTTTCTTCTGCGCTTCGGCAAAATTGTTGGCCATCAGCGGGCAGAAACTCGGGTAAGGGCAGCGCGTGAAAAGGAAAGTGATC
>Ga0265338_10011327_pt1 | contig 10317 bp, 4 predicted proteins | sample 42126metaG_FD_193579 | JGI IMG/M metagenome (GOLD analysis project Ga0265338, IMG submission 193579) | Rhizosphere microbial communities from Carex aquatilis grown in University of Washington, Seatle, WA, United States - 4-21-26 metaG | ecosystem: Host-associated > Plants > Roots > Rhizosphere >... | reverse complement strand
CTCGAGCGCCACGAATCCGATCATAATTTCGTTATCCCGGTACGAGAGACGAAAATCTTTCTTTTTGTCTATGCTTCCTTCGTTTGCAATTTGCCGGTCCGAAGAATACAGATCGGTGATGACCACACGCGGCGGGTGTTGATTGATGCCGATTGAATCGGGCTGGAACTTGTTATATCCGTTCACTCCGCCGAAAAACATTTCGCCCCGGGCATTTCTCCAATACGCGCCGGTGTTGAATTCCTTCGCCTGAAGTCCGTCGGAGACTCTGTAGTTCCGAAATTGCGAGCCGTGCGGATTCTTCTCGGTAAATTTCGAGACGCCGTTATTCGTGCTGATCCAGAGGTTGCCGCTCTGGTCTTCAAGGATCCCATAGAGAAAATCGCTCGGCAGTCCGTCCCGCTCGGTGTACGCCGTGAACCGCCCGGCCGCTGGATCAAACCTGGCCAACCCCTCCTCCGTTGCAAACCAGACGATTCCGGACTTGTCGCAGTGCGCCGCCCGGACAAAATTGTTGGTTAACGAATTTGCGTTGTTGATTTCAGTTTTGTGACGGGTCAGCGTTCTCAGCGTGCGGTCGTAATGATAGACCCCGTCTCCAAGCGTGGCAATCCACACTCCGGTGCCGTTGTCTTCACAAATTGACATCACGCTTCCCACATGCGCTATGCCGGGCGCTGCAATGCCTAAATGTCTCTCCGTCCCTGTTCTTGGGTCAATAATCCTGAGATGCCCCAGTGTCCCGATCCAGAGCATTCCCTCGCGGTCTTCGTATATTTTGTTGATATGATTTTCGGGCGATGACGGCAAATCGGCAAACATGATGCGCTTAAATGCCTTCCTCTTTTTATCGAGTTTCATGAGACAGGAATCTGTGCCAACCCAAAGATTGCCGTTACGGTCTCCCTGAATGGCAAAGACGACATTGCTGGCAAGGGAAGAACGGTTCTTCCTGTTATGAAGATATTTTGTCCATTTCTTTGTCTTGCTGTCGTACTCGGCAAGTCCGTGTCCGATGGTGCCAACCCACAGCGATCCCTGGCCGTCTTCATAAATTGCTTTCAGAAAGTTGCCGGGAAGACTGTTCGGATTTCTTGGATCATGTTGAACATGGACGAACCGGTTGGTTCGCGGGTTGGCGATGTTCACCCCCGCACCGTCCGTCCCGATCCATAATGCACCCGACCGGTCCCGGGCCATTGCCCGGACGATATTGAAGCTCAGCGAGGAGGGATCTTGCTGATCGTTTTTGTATTGCGTAAAGAGATGCGTCTTCTTGTCAAACGCGAACAATCCTTCGTCGACCGAACCGATGAGAATTCCTTCCCCCGCATCTTCTCCCACAGACGCGATGGGATTCTCGAGGAGCGAGCGCTCGGTCTTCTTATTGAAGGCGAGCAGTTGCAGAGATCCGGAGCGAGGATGATAATGAATGATTCCGAGGCGCTGGGCGCAGAGCCAGAGAGAGCTGTCTTGTGAGTCGTACGAGATGATATAGATTGCCGGGTCTTCTCCGTTTGATGAAGAGCCGTGGGGCAGGCGAATTCTGTCCAGCGTGCCTTGCTGCGGGTTGTAGCGCGTCAGTCCGGCAGTCGTCCCAATCCACACGGTGCCGTCCTGCTCTTCGGCCAGGCTCGTCAGGCGCAGATATTCCTTCACCCCGGATGCGGCGGTAAACTTCTTGCAGTGAGATCTCGAACTATCGTAACATACAATGCTCATGCCGGTGCCGATCCACAGATTATCGTGCGAATCGCCGAAGAGTGTTTCCAGGTACCCCGATCCGACGGGAAAGGGAACGCGATTATCCGATGTATATCGGACGAACGTATCCGTAAGCCGGTCGTATCGGTTCAACCCTTTGTCGGTTCCAACCCAGATCGTTCCCGACCGATCCTCGCAGAGAGCCCTGATGGTATTGTTGGAAAGCGTTGAGGAGTCGCGGGCATACGATTTGTACGTTTTGAACTGGTACCCGTCATATCGATTGAGCCCGTCTGCCGTACCGAACCACATGAAGCCCTGATGATCTTCCAGAATCGCATAGACGGAGTTCTGTGATAATCCGTTATCGACAGTCAGGTGGCGGAACGAAAGCGGTTGGCTGTGAAGCGGGGATGAAAAAGGAAGAACGAGGATGAAAAGAATCAGAAGGCAATAAACCGGCCTCCCGAAATTTCGGAATAACACGGCCGTTGGTTTAAGATATTCTCTTTCGGGGTAAATCTTAATACTCTTTCCTGTTGGCATACACGTTCATGAGCAGCCCCATCATGATCATGTACGAACATAGAGACGATCCCCCGTAACTGAGGAAGGGAAGCGGAATCCCGATCACCGGCATCAGGCCGACCGACATTCCCACGTTGACAAAAACGTGTACTGCGAAGAGCGAAACAATTCCTATGGCCACGATGCTGCCGAACCTGTTCTTCACAACATACCCCACCCGTAAGCCGTGCACGAGGATAACGGCGAACAACGCAAGAACGGCCACAGCGCCGAGAAACCCGAATTCTTCTCCCGGAACGCAAAAAATAAAATCCGTCCACTGTTTCGGGATGAAATTGAGCTGCGTCTGCGTCCCTTGCAAGTATCCCTTTCCGAAAAATCCGCCGGAACCGATTGCGACCTTTGCCTGAATGACATTGTAGCCGGCGCCGAGCGGGTCGTTGTTGGGATCGAGGAATGTCGCGATGCGTTTTTGTTGATAGAGCGGAAGTTTTTCGTACACCACCTGCACAAATATTCCGACCATGGCGTTGACGCCAAACATGACTGCGCTGAAAAACCTGTCTTCTCTGAAGAAATAGAGCGCCAGTCCGACGAGCGTGAGCGCGACGAGAAAAGTTGTTGTTCCGATGATCGCGGCAAGCGCGACAATGGCGGGCCCGAGGATAGCTACAATAAGGAAGTTTGCGGCGCCGGCCCAGTAGAGAATGGGAATGAACATCGCGAGAAACGTGAGCGACGTACCGAGGTCCGGCTGCATCATGATCAGGGCAACGGGAAGCAGAATAATTCCAAACGCTTTTGCGATATCTTTCACGCTTCCCATGCTTGTATCGCTCCGGCTGAAATACGATGCGAGCGCCAGAATTGTCGTGATCTTTACAAACTCGGACGGCTGTCCGCCTACTCCTCCGAAGCCGAACCAGCTCAGCGATCCGTAGGCCCGATGTCCCACGGCCAGAACGGCGGCGAGGGCGAGAAGTGAAACGGCAAAGATGGCCATGGAAGAGCGCTGGATAACGCGAAGCGGCGTGAGCATGGTTGCGACCATCATGACAAAGCCGATGGAGGCCCACACTATCTGCCTGTGAAAGCTGGCGGCGGCGTTCGTATCAAAGGTCGCGCTGTAAATTGACAGCAGCCCGATGCCGATCAGGGCAAGCGTGGCCAGGAACGTCGTGCGGTCAAAGTACTCTTTGAAAAACTGGTTCATGTGCTTCTTCGATTTCTCTTTACATCGCAGCTATGGAGCGGTATTCGCGGTAACGCGATGCTGGTCCGGGGCCGGTTCTGCCGTCCTCTGTTTGTACCGGATTATTTCTCCGTACAGATATTTTTCCATGCACAACCCCGCAATTGGGGCTGCATATGATGCACCGTATCCGACGTTCTCAACAAGAACACAGATGGCGATTTTCGGGTTGTCGAACGGGGCAAAACCGACAAACCACGAGTGCGCTTTGCCGTGCGGGTTTTCTGCCGTGCCGGTCTTTCCGCCGCTCACAATCCCCGGAATGCGTGCGGGTCCTCCGGTTCCACCCGGCTCCATGACCACCCGGCGCATCCCTTCGCGCACAATCTGCCACGTGCGGTCGGAGATATGAAGTTCATGTTGCTCAACGGATACGCTGTCTGTCGAATTCGTCAGTTTGTTATAGATCGTCTGCACGATGTGAGGCTGAAAATAATGTCCTTTGTTGGCGAGCATCGAAGCGTAGCTGGCCATCTGCAGCGGGGTAACTCCTACCTCGCCCTGGCCTATTCCAAGGCTTACCAGGTATCCTTGCGTCCATTTTCCTTTGCCATAGACCCGGTTGTAATAATCCGTTGATGGAACAAGGCCCGAGTTCTCTTCGAGGATATCGATTTTTGTCGGTTGTCCGAATCCGAATTCCTTTGCGTAATCGGTCCACGGATCCAAACCCACCTTCAACATCAGCTGATAGAAAAATACGTTGCACGACCGCTGGATCGCCTCGACGACGTTTGTCGATCCGTGAACGTGTTCGTCTTTGAACACTTTTCTGCCGTACACAAATGCGCCGCGGCACTGCACGCGCCAGTTCTCGTCGATCACTTTGTTTTCAAGCGCAGCGATCGCCAGGATCATTTTGAAGGTAGAACCGGGAGGATACCGTGTCAGGGTCGCACGGTTGAACAGCGGCTTGTTCTCGTCGTCGTTTAACTGGTTCCACACCTCGGGGGATGTGACCCCGCTGAAGTCCGAAAGATTATAGTCCGGCTTGCTCGCCAGCGCGATGACTCCGCCGTTATTCGGATCGATCGCAACGACGGCTCCCCGGTATCCTGTCAGCAGTGATTCTGCCAATGCCTGAACGTCGGCATCGATTGCCAGATGCAAGTCGAGCCCGTCCCTCGGGGAAATATCGTATTTCCCGTTGTTGAAATTTCCAATCACCTGACCCTTGGAATTTTGCGAGATAAATTCAAAACCTTTTTCGCCGCGGAGGTATTTCTCATATTTCGCCTCGAGGCCCGACGACCCGACGACATCTCCTGCCTGGTAGTAATCGCCGAACTTTTCAAGCTGCCAATCCGAGATCTCTTTTGCATATCCGAGCATGTGCGACGCGTGCGCCGGTGTGCCGTAGTACCGCTTGGATTCTACCTGCACCTCGATCCCCGGCAGAAGGTTCTTGTTTTCTTCCAGCGCAGACAACGTTGCGAAGTCAATATCGCGTTTGACGCGTGTGGGATTAAAAAGGGAGAATTGACGGGCTTTTTTAATTTTATCCCTGATCGATTCCTCGTCCATTTGAAGAATCGTGGCAAGAAGCGGAACATTCTTCTGGTCGAAATCGATCGGCGTCAACATGACGATGTAGGACGGGCGGTTATCGACGATCAGCGTTCCTTTGCGGTCATAGATGTAGCCGCGCACAGGCTCCTTGACCACCGTGCGGATGCTGTTCTCTTCCGATTTCTTGCCGTACTCGTCCCTGTAAATGTACTGCAGCTGGTAGAGCCGCCCTACAAGAACAAGCAGCCCGAAACTGATTATTGCCAGCAGGATGTTTTTTCTTCGGGAAGAACCGAACTCTTCGGTGGTCATACGGGCGCTGTTACGCTAATTTTCGGGAATACACGAAGACCGGAAGCACGGCAAGGGCTAGCGTATAGATTGTCGAGAACAATCCAAACCTTAGTATCGCCGACCAGAATCCGATATCGCTTCCCTGAACAAATATCACAAAATAGATTACATTGTGAAGAATTGAGGAGAGTCCGACAACGATCAAAAATTGATAGCTGCCGAGCGTATAATCGATCTTATTTTCGTTGAAGAAATAGCCCGCAAAGAAGCCGGCCACTGTTTTTGATAACGCCGATAATCCAATAAAGTGCCCGCTGACAAGGTCTATGGTCAGCCCTATGGCGAATCCGGCTACTGTTGCGGGAATTTGACCAAGCCTGATTGCGATGTAGACGGTCCAGACCAACAATACATCGGGGACAATATTGGAAATTGCAGCGAAGGGAATGACTGTTGTTTGGAAGAGGATAAACGCTATGGTTAGCAATCCGTACTGAAGATACCTCTGCATCTTAATTAACAACCCTTCTCATACTCTATTCCTATACGCGAAAGTCTATTTTATTCATATGAAAGTAGAACAATAAGTAAATATAATCAACTTCGTTCGTTTGTCGAAATCATATTGTTCACGGCTCTGGACAACTCAAGGAAATCTTCTCTGTTCTCTGCTATTAATAATAGATATATAAGTAAGTTAATACTAATAATAAGGGCTGTTGATATGTTCACAACATCTGTACAACTGTCATAAAGAATGAAAACAATGGATAAAAAGGAGTCCCGGTAGAAAGACGATCGTGATCACAGTGTGGATATTGTTGTGTTTATCCACATAAATGAAAGGATGGATGGTGAAGCCGCAGAACCAGAGAAATTACCCACAACGTACAAACGCGTACAAACACATTTTCCACAGACGAGTGTGCATAAAAAAAGTCTCAGCTTCCTGAGACTTTTTGTTTTCCGGCGAAGGAAATTCTCAGCGTGAAGAGGCATCGATCTTCTTTCGGACCAATTGAAGCGTGTCGCGGTACTTCGTGTCGAGCTTTATCTGATCTTCAACGGATTGGTATGCATGAATGACGGTGCTGTGATCCCTTCCCCCAAAATGGAGCCCGATGGTCTTTAGAGAGCAATTCGTCATTTCTTTCGCAAGATACATGGCAACCTGGCGCGCGCTGACGATTTCCTGTTTCCTGGTTTTTGCACGCAGAAGGTCTGGGGGAATGTCGTAGAACTCGGCGACGAGCCTCTGAATTTCCTCGACATTGATCGGCGAACGCACGTTGCTTACCACCAGCCGCAGGACGTCGCGCGCCAGCTCGAGGTTAATCTCCCGGTTTTCCAGCGATGCCTTTGCCAGCAGGCTGATGTAACATCCCTCCAGCTCACGGATATTCGACGTCACATTCGTGGCGATGAAGTCGAGGACCTCCTGCGGTATTTCGATGTTGTCGTCTTCGCATTTCTTGCGGAGGATCGCCGTTCTCGTCTCGAGGTCCGGCGGCTGAATATCCGCAGTCAAGCCCCACTGAAAACGGGAGATCAGCCGCTCATCCAATCCCTTCAGATCCTTCGGAGGCTTGTCGGATGAAAGGACGATCTGTTTTCCCATTTGATGGAGCGTATTGAACGTGTGAAAAAAACTATCCTGGGTCTTTTCCTTTCCGGAGAAGAACTGGATATCGTCCACGATCAGAAGGTCCATGCTCCGGTAGTAGTTCGAGAATTCTCGGGTCTTATCCGACTGGATGGCGTCGACAAATTCAATGGTAAATTTCTCGCTCGAGACGTAACAGACGCGCCGCGCCTTGCCGGATTCAAACGCATAATTGCCGATGGCCTGAATCAGGTGTGTCTTTCCGAGACCGGTTCCGCCATACAGAACCAGGGGATTAAACGATGTGCCGCCGGGGTTATTCGAAACTGCCGACGCGGCTGCCCGCGCCAACTGATTGCTGTCCCCCTTAATAAAATTGGTAAAAGTATAGCGCGGGTTCAGAAACGTCTTGATCGGAGGAAGAACAACTTCATTCTCTTGTGGAGGAAAAGAAGAAGGAGAATGTGCCAGTGGAACGATCGTCGTTCCATCGGCTCTCGTTGCGTTGACAGTATGTGACTCAGCGGGGAGTTCCGAATCGTCCGGGGGAACAACAACATACGTCAATCTCGCGTCCCCGCCCAAGTACGTGGAGATCGTCGCCTTGATAAGGCTGTTGTAGTGCTCTTCCAGCCATTCATAGAAGAACTGGCTCGGCACCTGAACCGTCAGTTCGCCATCCTCTAACTTCGTTGCCTTAATCGGTTCAAACCAAGTCTTGAAACTTTGATTCGGAACTTGAGTTTGGATGGATGTGAGACAAGCGGACCATGCAACAGCAGCATCGCCGGTCGCGGCGGGAGTCTCTACAGTGTCAAGTTGGTTTTGCATAACAATCTCAATGACTTACAGAATTATTAACATGGATCATGGACTTGTTCACAAACTTATCAACAACTCATCAACTAAATAAATAATAAGTTAGCAGGGGTTAAAAAATTATCCACATGAAGGAACGACTCACAAGGCCTTATTTTTCAGCACTTCCCGTAACTTGTATACCACTTATCAACAAATCCACACTGCCGGGATTTTCACAACAAAATCAGCAATTCGCTGCTGAAAAATAGACGCCAAAGTTATCAACACGTTATTCACACACGAATCACCACATTCGGCGCTTTGAATTATACAGTACTAAGATTGGGCTTGTCAAGCAATTTCTTTCGAATTTGAGTCCGAGCTCAAAGTTTTTTTGCATTCAAAGTCTGTTTCAACCACAAGTCGCTCGACAGCGTACAATAGGGATTGTTACCTAAAGTCGGGCATCTTTTCCAAGGAGAGATCCGACGCGAGGTTTGATACTAACGAATGTTTCGGTCGTAGTTTACACTAAGGCTGGAGCAATCGTGGAGCCAAATCGAACCAATGTATCGCCCCTTATTTTACCATGACCATTTTTTTTGTCGCAGTGAACGAGCCGGCCTCCAAGCGGTAAAAATATACACCGGACGCAACTCGTCGGCCCGAATAGTCTGTACCATCCCACACAACCACATGATTTCCGGCCTGTTCATGAGTCTCAATGAGAGCTTTGACTCGCTGTCCGAGCAAATTGTACACTACAAGCCGCACCAAGACCGGCTTCTCGAGAGAATATGAAATCGTGGCAGACGGATTGAAGGGATTTGGATAGCTTTGCTGAAGCGCGAATCGGGCCGGCACCTGCGAAGCCGGAACTCCCGTCGTTGTCGTTGGATTGAATGTCCAGCTATCGAGCGATGTCAAAGGGATCAACACGTTAAGGTAACAGTCGCCCTCGCCCGCGTAGGGAGTGTGAGCACCATCAACCCTCACCCAAAGTGCCCAGTAGCTGGGTATTGGGGAATGATGATGGAGAGCGCTGCCGAGATCGACTCCTCCCTTGGTTGTATCATACGTTCTTCCCGTCGGATCATATGAATCCGATAAAATGTAGATAAAATTACTATAGGTTATCGAGCCGTCGAGATCTGCGTCCCATTGGTTATTTTTGTCGCGATCGACGACGAGCAGACTAAGTTGTCTCGGTGGATTTGATGTTACATCGTACGCCGCAAGGGGAACCATAAAATATCCGGCGTAATGGAAGTCTGCCAGCACATTCTCCTGCCGGTAGAAATAGGCACGTTGCGTGTGCTCCGTGTTTAAAGTATCGAATTTATAAGGCTCACCAAGATCATATACTCCGTTTCCATTGACATCTGTGAACCCAGAGATGGAAGAAAACCGAACTTGAACGTCCCTGAAATCTCCCGACCTGAGACTGCTGACGCATGATCCCGCCGATCCGGGACTAAACAGCTTCCCGATCGTTGCAGAGCCGGGTGTGAACCAAGGAAACTCCACAGGGTTTGAGATCGAATACGTGGGCACAAGAGGAGACAGTGCATTGGTATACGTACCTTCCCAGTTTATTCTGAACCCGTTGATCGGCGGAGAAACATGGCCGAGAAATTCAGGTTCCGTCAAAGGTTCGTGCTGCACAAGTATGCTTCCGCTTGCAGAATCCTTCACACTGTAGCCGGGCGTAGAGTTTGCGTCGGCGGAATCGATGCCGGAGATCACATACGTTTTGTTTTCCGTTGCCGGTTTATTTGTGATGATCACCGCCGGCGACATGCTGCTGTGACCTCGCAGCCGTTGCAGGACGGCGTTCTCTCGAATAAGAGGGTAGACCGGGAACGAGACTGAATCGAGCCACCGGTTCCCCGTGGTATCACTCATGGCAAGAAGAATAGTGACTTTGTCCCCAGTGAAATTCTGAGGAATCGTGAAGTCGAGAAAACTATTGGTATCGGTAGGGTTGTAGGACGGCGTGAATTGTGAATTTGCTGGTAAGGATGGAATGCGAATTGATTTGTTCGAAAAAAATGGAGTGCGCGCGTCCAGCGTGAGGTTGCTAAACCCAAACGGGTACGGATTTGTGAGAGTGACATTGAACTGCACATTCTCTGCCGGATTGACCTTACCGTCGTCGTTTAAATTGTCGGAGAGGATAACGGGCGTCGTCTGCTGCACTCTTGTGGTCGTGATGTTGGTGAAAGCAGGCCAAACTTCGGGGGAAGAGCCACTCGTTGTGACTGACACATCGACAACGACACCTTGATCCTGCGGGGGGAGCGTGGAAATCGAGTTGCCAAAGACCTTATCTCCGGCGGCGCCATCACCGTGCAGGCCGTCGTCAAGGAGAGTCAATTGGGCCAGCGAAGTGCCGTCGCTTTTTCGCAGAGTGAGATCAACAGATTGCGCGAGTGAATTCTTAGGGTCGCAGACAATTGAAATGACCGGGTTGGCTGGATGAGTATCCACCGTTGCGTTGATGATTGGAACGGTAGTGAAGTTTTTGAGAAAAGATTTACGGGCGAGATCGACATATTGGCGCAGCAGAACAACACTGTTAAGCCGGTCCGAGCCCTGCGCAATCGCAAAAGCGCCGACAATTTCC
>Ga0265338_10011326_pt1 | contig 10319 bp, 4 predicted proteins | sample 42126metaG_FD_193579 | JGI IMG/M metagenome (GOLD analysis project Ga0265338, IMG submission 193579) | Rhizosphere microbial communities from Carex aquatilis grown in University of Washington, Seatle, WA, United States - 4-21-26 metaG | ecosystem: Host-associated > Plants > Roots > Rhizosphere >... | reverse complement strand
AGCCAATCGTCGAGCACGTGTCGCCACCGGCCTTCGTCATCACGCGCCGTTGCGGGCAACGCGGCCGCGAGTTCCGCAAGCTCGGCGACTTCGGTAGCGTCAAGGACGCATTCCAGCCGGATGGCCTCGATAGCGAGTCCAGTAAGTGGCCGAGGCGACCCGTCAACCGGGATCGCTGCCCGGAGGGCGACGTTGGCTCGCGCGCGCTCCAAAAGAAGCGACTCGAGGCGTTCCGGGATCGATCGCGGATCGTCATCGCCCATGCCATCTGCCGGAAGGGGGATGACCTTCCACGCCTCAGCAGTCTGCTCGGCGAGCAGGTCAAGCACCGCCTCCGTCCAGAGATCGCCGAGCAGGGGCAACAGCGCCCTGTTCCATGGTGTCGAGGCGAGGCCAGTTCGGCTCGTGACCGGGTCGAACGAGGCATGAAGCCGGACCGGCACCCGAAGTTCCGCGACCGGCAGCCCGGCGTAGATTACCCCGCGCGTGGCCGGGTGCACCGGCAAGGCGACGCCCAAGGGCACGGTGTCACCCGTTGCCTTGCTGGCCCGGGTAACGCCCTTGGGCGCGGCCACCTCGGTGGTGTGGACAAGCCAGGCCCTGCCATCCTTCGCCTCGACCTTGCTTCTCACGATCACCGCATCCTGATCGCCGACGGCGCGGATGATCTCGGAGCCTTCCTCCCTCTGCAAGCGCAACTCGCGAACGGCTTCTTCGTCCGGCCCGATCAGCCTTATCTCCCGGACATGACGCAGGAAGAGGAGTGCGCTGTCGTCCCACCGCCCGAGCCAGTCATCGAGTTCCTCGGCACTCAACGTCTCCGACAATGGCACGCACAAAGCCGTCTGCAGCGGGTCGCCGAGGTTCAGCGGCAGCGCGCCATCATCGATGGCGCTGACGGTGGGGGTGCCCAGACGAACGTGGTAATAGCCGCTGTGAACGTCAAGAACCTTCGACAGCGCCTGAAGAGTCGTCAGCCCAATGCCGAAACGGCCGGTCGACGGGGCGTCATCGGTCTTGTTCGACAGCCATGGCATCGCCAGGGCGAGGACATCAGCCAGCGTGACAGGACGGCCATCATGGACCGCGACCAGGGAATCATCGATGAGCCAGAACTCGACAAAGGTCGCCCCCGCATCGTCGGCGTTCTGGATGATCTCCGCAATCCCCTGCAGCCGGTCGCTGGACAAGGTCTCTGCGCCCGCCCGGGCACTCTGCAGAGCGACCTTGAAGACTCCTGGGGCATCCTCGAACAGTCGCGCAAACTCCGCAACCGCCCGCCGGGCTTCCGCCTCGTCCCTCGCCTCAAAAGCGACCTTAACGCGGGGGTCATCGAATAGCAGTCGCGCGGCCTCTTCCGGCGTGACGAACACGTCATCGGAGCCCGCTACCATGCCGCTGCGCGGATAAGTCACCTTCGTCCCTCTCGTCAGCCAAAGTCTAAGTGCGGAGAGGGCTAGCGAGCCGATGCTGCCAGGAGTTGCACCCCAGCGCGTCCATTTAACGTACCGTTCGATATCAAAAGATGATGATACATGTTCCACTAATTCACTATTCGCCCCAACTACCACAGCCAACTGGAGTCGTCAACTTGGCCTTCATCAACGCCGGCATCTCGGCGGATCACATGGACGCCAGCCGCTGGAGCGCTCCGGGCAATGTGGGAAGGACTTGCCGGTAAAGGGTCTCCTGTTCGCAGCAGTCGCCGGTCTCTGCGATTGCTGCCGCCAGGCCACGGAGTGCGGGCGGCCCCTCTGCTGCCATGCGGGATGCAAGGATCCTTGCCTTCGCCAGCTGGTGGTCTTTCTGATTGAGCTTGGTGCCAGCGCGCCACAAGTGCACTGACATTCCGACCGGCAGTATGGGTCTCCTAATCTCTACCTGCATGTTGTGGATCATGCGGATCCCATAGGCGTCGAGGTCGCACCATGCCGCGATGGGTAGGTTCAAGTCTGCGAGGAAGCGCATGAGTCTCTTGCTCGGGTTCCCCTGGTTCCAAACGCAGAGCCAGCGCTCGGTGATGCCCTCGCAAAGGCAGACTTTCTCGAATGCTTCCGAGTTCTCGACGACAAAGATCCCCTGTGCTGAGCAGGTGATCTTCCCTACCTTTCTTATCCCTTCTACGGGGACGGCGATCCACGGGTAAGTTGCCGCAGCATCGGCGATGGTGTCAGCAGATACCCAGGTGAGTGGGCCGCTCAGCCTGATCGATATGTCTGCTTCGTCAACCGCCTGGTCGAAGGGCTGGCCCACCAGGTAAGAGAATGCGTAACGGCGCTGATCGTTCCACTTCTTCGTGTCCCTGAAGGCTTCCCCGGCCAGCTCTTTTGCAGCGAGGCGGCGTCCTTGATGCTGGGCTTCCTGCCATAGGCAGGCCGCCCGGATGGAGTCGTCGTAGACCGACCATGATGTCGTGCGGGCACTGCTGCCCGCCGGGGGGTGCGGGACCGGGCCCATCACGGCTGCTGCCAGCAGGTCCCGTTCCGCCTGCAATTCCAGGATGCCGCTCATCAGGGCAAGCAGCGCTGTTGCCGCTGCCTGGTTTTCGCGGGTTTTGTCGGCGAGTTCCGCCTGGCGCTGGAAGAGCGGCTGGCCGGTCACGATGACGGCAGCGTCGGCCAGACTGCACTGGGCCGCGCCGCTGCGCAGCCGCTGGTCGAGCGCCGCCAGGTCTACCCGGGTACGGCGGCCGACGTGCCGGGCCAGGGGACGACCAAGGATCGCCCCGAGCTCTGAGGCGGTACGGAGGTCGGGGACCTGGATGGTAACCGACCCGCAGGGATCCCCGCCATTGCGCTCAAGCTGCTTGCGTACCTGCTGCCATAGTGCCGTGAGCTCGGGGCGTGAAAGGGCACGACAGACCTGCTCGGGCAGTCGGTCGGTGGTCATGGTCTGTGCTGTCCCTCGCTCCCGTCCCATGTGGCGTGGACGAAGGCCATGCCGGGGGCGCCTGTCGGTCTGAAGATGTCGTAGATATGCAGGCGGTTGATTTTCGGGGACAGCACGGAGCCGCCTGGCCAGGTGATTACCCAGTCGATGTCGAGGTCGGCGAGGAGCTCTAGGAGACGGGTCTTGGTAGGGTCATCGACGCGCTCGAAGGCCTCGTCCAACAGCACGAGTCGCAGGGGCGTGCTGCCTGCCATGTCGAGGGTGTCGTAGAAGGCAGCGACGGCGGCGAAGAGCGTGACGTACGACACCACCCGCGTCTCGCCGGACGACAGGCGGCGCAGCATGCGGCTCCTGGGCTGGCCGTCTGGCCCGACGTCCCGGACCCGGACGGTGAACGTGTACCAGTCCCGGTAGTCAAGCGCGCGCGTCAGTACTTCGGCGTAGTGGGCGTCGTGCTTGTCCCGCTCGGCTTCGATGAGTTCTCGCAGGGCGTCGCGGAGCCTGGCGTCCTGGTCCGGGCGGCGGGTCATGAAGGATGTCCGGACGAGGGCCAGGGCTTCGCGTGTCGCGTCGTCAAGGGCCGGTGACGGGTCCCAGCTCAGCTGAACGTGGATTCCCTGGCTGGACTGGGCACGTGCAAGGATGGCGTTCATTCCCTGGCACAGGTGCTCGGCGGAATCAATCTGCTCGCGCAATCGCTCGGCGAGGTCGTGTAGCAGGAAGTCCTCAAAGATGTCCTGGTATCGCGCGTCCAGTTGTTCCTCATGCTCGGCAAGGCGAAGAGCCGTCCGAGTTGCTGTCGCAGCCGCAGAATGGCTGCCCTCCCCGTCGCTGATCAGAATGGCCAGCACTGCGTCATTTTCGATCGCCCTGGCGTCGTAGCCCGCTGGGAGCGAAGTGCGCAGCGCCTGGAGGGCGTTGATCAAGTCTGCCTCGCTGGTATCGGCTGACCAGCTGACGACTGCCTGCAGGGCGTCGTCGCGCGCGGTCGGTGGCGGCTGGTCACTGCCGACCGCCGCCGCCCACAGGCCCGCCGCCGCCAGGGCACTATCGAACCTGGCCTCGTGTCTGGCGAGTTCTTGCCGCTTTCCCCACTCGGTATCAGGATCGGAACCCTGTAGCGTCTCGATCCTTGTCACGTTTGTCTTGGCTCGCTCGTACGTCTCTCGGACATTTGGGATCTCCACGTTCGCGGCCGCGAGCCTTTCGTTGAGTCCTGACAGCCGCGTGTTGAATTCCTGGCTGTCAAATCCGAGGGTCTCGATGTGGAGCGTCAGTGCCCGTTCCGCTCGTATGTACGCGTCGCGTCTCGTTAGCGCGTCGGCTTCGCCCCTCCGGCGGGCGTCGGTCGCGGTTGCGAAGTCAGCCAGAGGCCTCGCCGCGTGCGAGATTGCGGGAAGGTACTGGTCGTTCAGGCAGGACGTCAGCGCTGCAGCCGCGGCGATGGCGAGGCGGATTTCTCCGAGCCGCTGGGCGATGGCCGAACTAGCCTCGGGCAGGCCAGCCCCGCTGGCACGGCGCGTGAATTCACCGTGCTTCGCCTGCCAAGCTCCGTCGGCCGCCGCGTGCTCATTGATCCTCTCCGTAGCCGAGCGTTCGGCCTCGGTTTCTGCTTCCCTCGCCGTTGCCAGCAGGCTCTGCGCAACCGCAACGGAGGCCGTTCCAGGAAGGCCCCGCACGAAGTCCTCCCACGCAGCCAGGCTCGCTCTGGCACCTTCCGAGCGAAGTTGCTGCAGTTCCCGCCTGACCCGCAACTCTTCCAGGAGAGCGGTGAGTACCGCGATCCTGCGGAGGCGGTTAGCTTCGCGGGCCGCAGGACCTATGTACTCGGCGATGTCTTTTCTCCAGGCGCCAGTGAGAGCGCCGGCACGCCAGCGGCCACTCCGTGACAAGACGAGCCCTCCCGTTGACGATGTGGCCGGGTTGTCCGCAAGGCGCACTGAGGCGAGCAGGTGAGTCAAGATGTCCGGGCCCACGGCGCACGCCGGGCCAGCAGCGGGGACCAGGGCAGCGAGCAGGGTCTCGTCTACCTCGTCCTCGCCCAACGACGAGGGCTCAGGCGAGGCGATCAGATCCTGGAGGTCGGGGTCGGTGACCCGCCCGTCAACGGAGACCCAGGCGTTGAGGAGACCGCTGCCTTGCAAGGCGGCTTCAAGGCCGACGCGCTCCGACTCGGTGAGGGAGGGACTAAAGTCGACCAGTTGGAAGAATGCCGCTCCGAGACGCTCGGAGCGGTCAGACGTGCTGTGAGGCGGCAGTGGCGGCAGCAGGTCGGTACCCGTGCGACGGGCGTCTAGCTCTTCGGAGAGCGCCGCTTGCTCGTCATCCAACGCCTGGAGTTGGCCTTCGACGACTGTGAGGGCAGCCTGTGCGTCCCGTGCGGCTGTCATGCCCCAGGCTTGACAATGGCCTCGGAAGATGTCCGCCTGACCGGGGGATGACACCAGGTCGGCGGCGGCTGGCAGGACAGGTAGCTCTCCGGTCAGGGCGCTACTGCGCGGCGTCTTGACAAGCCATCCGCGAACCTGATCCAGCCAGTCCTGAGCCTTTGCGGCCGCTTCCGCTGCAACGTCGCGGCGGCGCGCTGCCGCCTCCTGCGCCGCGGTTGCGGCCTCTTCGGCCCGCGTGCGGAGCGCGGTGACGGCGTCATGCTCGCGTTCCAGGTTCTCGGCGACCTGCTGCAGATGACTGGCGGTGACGCGGTGCTCCTCGGCAGCCTGACGGGCTCGTTCCGATTGCGTTGCGGCGGCGCGGATGCCGTCGGCCAAAGCGTCAAGGTAAAGGATGGGAACCTCCACTCGCATGACCTCGACAAGCGGATCATCGGGCGATGTGCCAACCGGAACCTGGTCGGTAGTCGTCTTCAGCTGCACCTCAGGGTCGACGGGCGGAGCAGGAAGCAGCGCAGCGGCCATGCCAGCCTTGTTGAAGTCTGCCTGGGCGGCAGCGGCGGCCCGCTTAGCAGCCCGCGCGCCCTGCACAGCATGCTCCAGGGCGGACCGCACAGCGGTGACTGCCATGTCCTCTGCCGAGCGACAGGCCGCCGCCTGGCTGAGAGCGGAGGCAGCCGACTCGCGTTGGGCGTCCACGACCTGCCGCCGGACACTGACGTCGCTGTACGCGGGGTTTGCTGACAGCTCCCTGACCTCGGCTTCCAGGGCTTGGCTTAGGGCCTCCAGCTTCTGCAAGGCGCTGTGTGCCGCATCGCGCGTCGTGCGTTCCTTGGCGATATCCAGCGCGCGCCCTTCGGCCGCTTCCATATGATCGGAGAGGGACCTGCGCGCCGCGAAGACCGAATCGGCGCGTTCGCGCGTTACCCGTGCCGCGTACTGTCGGTAAGTGCGGAGAAAGCCAGAAAGCGCCTCATCGGCCATGGTGAGGCGGCGCATGCTCTCTCGGATGGATTCCAGGTCCTGGAACTGGATGGCCAGCCGTTTGGTGACCTCATGGTCAAGCGGCGGCAGCGACATGCTGAGGTACTCCTCCAACTGCCCTTCGACCGCCCTGACCCCCACGTCGGGATTGCGCAGCGTCCGCAGCAGGTGGAGAAGGTCCTCATAGCGTCGGGCGTCCTCGATGCCGTAAACGGCTGCGGCTAGCCGCTGCTGCATCAACCCAGGGTCATCCATGACGGCGTCCGCGCCGATGCGATCCCTGAGCTCTTTCTGGTCGAGCGGGACCTTGTCTGGCCCGGCAAGCTCAAAGTCGATGCCGACGCGCAGCGGAGTCATGAATCGCCACGAGTTGGCGACGTCCTGTGTCGCCCGCGACGCCTTTACACCAACGCCGGACACGAGGAACTCCTCACCGTCCTCAGCCGAGGCCCGGCGCAGCTCAACCCACGAGTAGCCGATTCGGTTCGGCCCGCCGGAATAATCGTCGAGCATCAGCCGCCGGATGCTCACGCTGTCATATCCCTTGGCCCCCAGGTAACGCAGGTCGCCATCGAGGCACAGAGGGAGCAGCAGCTCCAGCGTCCTGGACTTGCCGGAGCCATTGGCGCCCTGGAGGATTACCCTGCCATCGCTGAAGTCGAAGACCCGCTCACCGAACTGCCAGATGTTCAGGATCCCGCCGCGGTGCAGCCGCCACCGGGATGTCCTTGACGCAGTCACAGCGCATAGCCCCCGTCATCGTCATCGAACAGGGAGATCTCGCCGCCTGGCCTGGCAGGCGATCCGGCGGGGGCCTTCTTCTCCTCAGCCTGGGGCTCCCATCGGCTGGCCGCTGGGGACAGAAGCACGTTGTTATCGTCGGTGACGCAGGCCAGGCCGACCTGTGCGAGCATGTCGGTCACCCGCGTGGCCAGCCTCTCCACGTTGGAAACTTCGTCCTTCCCCCATGCCGCCGGGTACCGCTCGCGCAGGCCCGCGCAGACATCTCGTACCTGGCGGTCAGTGACCAGGTAGCGGCCTTCCATCGCAGACGTTGACGCCTCCATTAGCGGGGTCAGGGCTAGCAGGGCCATCCGGGCTACAGTCGAACCGGCAGGGAATGGCAGGTCCGTAAGGTAACCGTCAGGGTCGATGACGACGATTCCCTCCGATCGTGCCTCGGCCTGGAGGCCGAAGTACCTGTCCAGCCAGAAGCCTTCTTGCCGCTGGTGTGCACGCACGTAATCCGCCTGCCTGGCTGGAAGGTCGCAGTACAACACGACAGGATCCTCAACCAGCCGACGGCGGGCCAGGATGCCGTCACCCACGCTGGTGGTCGGTCGCCCCTCTGCCTGTGACAGGTTGTCTGGTTCAGGTGGCCCAGTTAGCCCGGTCCGCGTCATGACCAGGCCCAGCAGTTCCAAGTCGATGGTGATGAGGGCCTCGCCCGATCGTCCATGGGCTACGGAGGCGACCGTTCCCTCGGTCTCCTCCAGCACTCCGAGACCAACTAGGTGCCTTAATGCGCTCGACAGCGCGCGGAGTTCTACGAACTCTTCGCTGACCGTAATTCCTGCTTCCGCTGCGGCCCCGCGGACGTCGGCGACGAGTTGGGAGAGAAGGACTTGGCGGCCGACTTCCACCAGAGCGGCCAGCGTCAGAGTCAGGTACACGTAGGTCCTCGGGGTGAACCCGTTGATGCCCCGCCCAGGCTGGCCGTCCAGCCTCTTGTAGAGCCTCGCGAAACGCCGCTCTATGAGCAGCGGGTAACCCAGGTAGCTGCTGAACAGCGTCTGCAGGATGTGCCTGTGCCGGTACATCGCTGGCAGCAGCTGGCCGTCAGGGCCGTCGGGGCGTAGCAGCGGCCTGCGGAGCAGCACTCGCGCGCACTGCCTTGCCTGCGCCGCATCGACATGAGAGAGGTCGCTGAAGACATCAGGCGGTTGGACCTGGCTGCTCATGCGCTCATTACCCCGCTTTCGTGACTAGAAGACGAGCATGTCGATGCCGGCATCGGCCAGGGTCAGAGTTCCCGTCTCGGCCCGGATACGAGTCTCGGCCTCCGGCTCGGAGCGCACGCGCACACGCAGTCGGGAGCGGGTGTGAGTGAACTCGCCGGTGCCCCCAGCCTGGTCGAACTGCGTCATGGCACTGCGGAGGAGGCCGTACAAGGCGGCCAGCGCTCCTGCCGAGAGCGTAACCTCTTCAAGCCTCGCGCTTGCGGCTCGCAACTCGGCGTACGCCGCCTCAAGCTGCCTGGCCTGCCGCTCGGCCTCTTCCAGCGCGAGCTGCTCGCCCAAGGGATCCTCGACGACCCTTGATGTGCGTCCCCTCGTGCTTCTGTCACCCTGGCTAGAAACAGGCACCACGACCCTTGTCCTGGCCCCGTCCCGCCAGGGCACGGTGGGGAGCGTCTCATCGGCATCCGGCGCCAAGTGCCAGTGGCGGGCAGGCCACAAGCCGAAGGCCTCGGCGTAAAGAGCGTGCGCTCCCTCGACAGTCGACTCGTCGAACCGCCGGGCCAAGTTGATCAGGTCCGCCCGCTGGCCGGGTGATATTCCAGCGCCTCCGGTTGCGCGCTTCACGTTCGCCAGCAGCGAGCCGATCGCCTTGGCAGTCGCATCTCTCAAGGCCTCGACCTGGCTGACCCGGCCGGGACGGCTCACGAACCAGTCCGCCAGCCCTTGCCAGTCGCTCTCTGACCTTCCTCGCGCACGTTCAGCCGAGTCCCCCAGATCGGTAACAGGCGCTAGAAGCCGTAGCACCTCGGGCAGCACATTTTGCAGTCGCGCCAGGGCAGCTGTGATCGGGGACGTGTACTGGAGTACGTCATCAACGACGAGTTGGATGTACTCAGCGAGCAGCCCGCGAAGGCCGACTATCTCCTGGGGATTTAGGTCGTGGCGTGCGACCACCTGCCCCACGTAGGCGTAGAAGTCGCGGACGGTGTCGGCAAGCTCACCATGCTGGAGGAATAGCGTGGTCACCTGCTCCGAGAGCCGGTCGCGGAGCACCATCTCCTCCGCCGACGCCGGGCCGCTCCTGTGCTCGGCCACGAACGAAGCCGTCACGGTAGCGTGAACAACCTCTAGACCGCGCTGGATGGCGGGAAGCATCTCCCTGGATACCTCCCGAGCGCCTAGCGGTATCTTCAGTACTTCCTCGGCATCCCTATGTATCCGGAGCGCCAACTTGTCAACTTGGTAGCGGACGCTGCCATGGGAAAACTCCGCGATCGAGCGGGCGTTCGTCTCCCTGCGACCCGGTGCCAGGTTCCCCCACCTCGTCAGGCGAGTGAGGCGTTCCAGCACACGGTCTATGGCAGACTCGCCATGCTCAATCCACCCATCGCGCTCAAAGGAGGCCAGCGCGCTGGCGACGTCGGCAGCCGATAGGTCCGCCATCAGCGTTGCGGAGAACACACGCATGATTGCGAAGTATGTACGCCGCGCTTCCTTCGCCGTGAGGTACTTATACATCCGGAGGCGGCGCCCCGCATCATCGAGCTCATCCGCGGCGACTGTGTCCGAAGTGTCCACAAGGCGCACTATAGCGGCTGCGGAGAGCAACCATGTGTATCCTGCGGGTTGCTCGACACTGGATAATCACGGCGAAGAGGTGGTCCAGCAGCCTTGCCTGACAATCGACTCGTACGCGCTGGACGCGGCAGCCCGCAGAACCTTAGCCGCTCCGCCGCCCGTGGCTGTCGCTACGGGCTCATGGCGGATGGCGCGTAACAGCCCGGAGCGCCGGAAGGGTAGGGGCGGTGCAGGCCGGGTGCCCGGTGTGCCTGGCGCGGGGGGTGCCCCTTGCGAGGGCGGCATGGCCCGGGCGCTGATGACCGGGCAGGCCGGCCTGCTGGCGCTGGCCGTGAGCGTTGTCCGAGTTTACCGGGGGGCTTCGTTAGGACCTTTCGGCGCGAGGGCGTCCGGGCCAGGCCGGGCAGGGCCGGGTGGCTGCGGATTGGGCGGGGCCGGTGCGGTTCGGGGCGGGCGGCTGCGGCGCAGGATGAGGGCGAGCTGGTCGCGTTGGGCGCTGGTGAGCGGGGCGCGTAAT
>Ga0265338_10011324_pt1 | contig 10320 bp, 10 predicted proteins | sample 42126metaG_FD_193579 | JGI IMG/M metagenome (GOLD analysis project Ga0265338, IMG submission 193579) | Rhizosphere microbial communities from Carex aquatilis grown in University of Washington, Seatle, WA, United States - 4-21-26 metaG | ecosystem: Host-associated > Plants > Roots > Rhizosphere... | reverse complement strand
TAAAAGCCGAGGAGATATCGATCGGGCATTATATTCTGACTGATGGCGACGTGGCGGCAATGGTCGTTGCTTCGGCGGTGGGACGCCTCGTGCCGGGAGCGATAAAGCTGGAATCGCTGGCGGAAGAATCCCATTGGAATCTGCTGCTCAAAAAGGAAAAGGAAATTCCGGAGAACGATGGTTTGGAATATCCGCATTACACCCGACCGGAAATCTTGGCCTATAAAGGAAAGAAATATCGTGTTCCTAAAGTTCTCCTTTCAGGAAATCATAAAGAAATTAAAGAATGGAGAGAGCAATAATAAGCGAAGTCCAACGCACCTGTGAAGAAGGGTAAGACTTGGGCGTCGCCCCGGAGACACCCTGATGAGCAGGTGTGTTGGACGAGCGATACTTTTGACTTTTTTAGCCTTTTTGCTTACCATAGCAATCGTTCACTATTATGGCGACGGAAGAAATAAACAATGATTTATTGCAAGAAATGGCCAAGGCCGGCATTTTTTACGGCCATAAAAAGACCAAGACCCACCCCCGGATGAAGCCCTATATCGGCGGCCGGCGGAATGAAATTGAGCTTTTGGATCCGGAAACGGTATTGGATAGTCTCGACAAGGCCGGCAAATTCCTCAAGGAAAAATTGATGCCGGGCGGACTGGTGTTTTTGGTTGGCACGAAGCCAGCGGCGAAAGATTCGGTCAAAGCGCTCGCTGATGAACTTAAAATGCCCTATGTTATCTTCCGCTGGCTTGGCGGGACGCTCACCAACTTCAAGGCCATTAATCAGCGCTCGACGTATTATCAGGATATGAAAGGGAAGCTCGAGAGAGGGGAGCTTTCAAAATACACCAAGAAAGAGCAGCTGGATTTTGCGAAAGAGAACCAGAAAATGTCCCGCTCGTTCGAAGGCTTGGCGCTTTTGAACCGCTTGCCGGATGCATTGCTGGTCGTTGATCCCGGAGAGAACAAGACGGCGGTAGCCGAGGCGCGGAAGATGAAGATACCGGTGATCGTAATAATGGATACAAATGATGATCCGGTTCTGATGGAATACCCCATCTTTGCGAACGACCATACCAAGTCCAGCATTGATTGGATATTCGGCAAGATAAGAGAGGCGATAAAATAAAATTTTAAAAAATGGACAGCAAACTCGTTCTAAAATTAAGAGAAATGACCGGAGCGGGAGTAATGGATTGCAAGCGGGCGCTCGAAAAGGCCAAAGGCGACATTGATAAGGCCGTGGAGTTCATCCATGAAGCCGGCATTTTGAAGGCGGAGAGCAAGAAGGAGAGGAAGACCGGCGCCGGACTTTTAACCTCCTACGTTCACAACGAACGAGTGGGGGTGCTTCTTGAAATCAGGGCAGAAACGGACTTTGTGGTGCGTTCCGAACCTTTCAAGGAGCTTGCGCATAATATCGTTATGCAGATCGCGGCAATGAATCCCGCAGGCGTTCCGGAGCTCTTAAAGCAGCCATTCATTAAAGATGAATCGAAGACTATTGCGGATATGGTGAAAGGCGTTACCGCGAAGGTTGGCGAGAACATTAATATAGAGAAGTTCTGCCGCTACGAGCTCTAAACCAATGATCCGTTTCATTGCTCAAACTCTCATAATGGCTGCCTTGGCCGTGATTTTGTATCTTATGGCAAAAGCCCTGCCAAGGATAAGCGATGAGCCGGAGAACAGCCGGTCAGAAAAGAGCCGGGCGATGTTCTATGTGGAAAAGACGGATGTTCTTTTCAAAGCGTTTTTGGAAAAAACCCTGAGGCAGATCCGGGTTTGGATATTGAAATTTGACAACTTTATCAGTCAAAAGATAAATCGTTTTAAAAAGGAGGCTCCGAAGGAAGCGAAGCTGCCTGGAGCGGAAGGAGAAAGCAAAGATAACCAAGGAAATTAAAAAACGCCCTATTGGGCGTTTTTTAATTTGTGCACAGGGAAGGGAATCAAACGTCGCTTCGCTCCCTAACACCCATCGGTTTTAATATTTCCGCTTTACCCGCCTTAGGCGGGCAAGCGGGGAGACTCCCGTTTCCCCGACCCCTTTCCCGGTTCGAATCCTCACAGAAAACTATAAAACCCATTACAAGAATGGGTTTTATGTTTGTGCGCAGGGAAGGATTCGAACCTTCGTAGCCATAAAGGCGTTAGATTTACAGTCTAATGCAATTGACCGCTCTGCCACCTGCGCATGGAAACTAATCTATTTATACATATTTCCATCGATTTTTCAATCTAAAATAGCGTTTCAGTGTTATAATAGAAAGAATGGCGAAAGATTTTTGGAATTTATTCGTCCGCGATAAAAGCGGCCAGAGTCTAATGGAAATAATCGTGGGCTTGACCATTGGAGCCATCCTGATCGGCACGGCGAGCTTCGGCATCGCTTTTATGCTCCGTTCCACGACTACGAACCAGAATTTAAGCACTGCTTCCCAAGTGACCCAGGGGCTCTTGAACAACATCCAATCTTTTTCCAATTCATCCTGGCAGAATATTTACGGCCTTTCCAAGGGCTCAAGCAATCGATATTTTTTGAGCGCCTCGGGAACCGCGTATCTGGCAGTAGCGGGAAACGAAGGGCTGGTCAGCAATGATATTACGAATGGTCTCATAGCCGAATGGAAGTTCGATGAATCAACCGGGACAATAGCCTATGATGCGACGGGAAACAACAATAACGGAGTTCTGAACAAAGGAGCAAGCGCGACTACCACCGTTCCTGTTCAATCGAGCGGCTCTGTCTGTAAAATGGGTAATTGCCTTTTGTTCAACGGTTTCCAGAATAGTCCTACTGCATACGGGAATTGGGTGCTCGCTCCACACTCGACCACTACGGATATCAGCGGTTCGGCGATAACAATTTCCGCCTGGATATACCCATTGGCATATCCTACTTCCACTCAGTATGGAGGAATCATCAGACACAACGGATATAACTACGGGTATCGCTACAACATAAGCAGTACCGGCAATATAATATTCCAGCTCACTGGCGCTACTTACAGTTTAACTTCCAATTCCATCGCGCCTCTGAATAGTTGGACAAATATTGTCGGCGTTCTGGATTCAGGGATTATGAAACTGTATTTCAACGGGGTTCAGGATAAAAACACGACGAGCCGTCCGGGAAATTTAGATACCGGAAGCGAAGGGGTTTATATCGGCGTGACCCCGGAGTACTCGTCCTTTAACGGCTATATTGACGATGCCCGAATCTATAATCGCACCCTGTTGGCGTCTGAAATTCTACAAGTTTATAACAGCCAAATATTCAACCGTTACTTCTACGTGGAAAATGTTTGTCGGACGAACGACTCGGCGGGAAGCATCTCCTCTTCTTCGCCGCCTTGTTCCAGCGGATTGGCAGATGATCCTCTGACTCAGAAGGTGACAGCGATAACTCAGTGGACTTTCGGGGCAGCACCCGATCAAGTGAGCTTATCCCGCTATCTTTCCCGCTGGGGAAACTTCTCCATCCGCCAGTCGGACTGGTCGGGCGGAAGTGGCCAGAATGGGTCGATTACTAATCCGAACAATCTTTATTCCACCTCATCGAATGTCACAGTGACGAGTACTCTAGGCTCTTTCCAGATATTGAATTTGAGCCCATAGCAATTAAGGTTATAATTATTTCAATGACCAAAGTAATGAATTTCAGCGAGAACTTGGAGAAAAATCTTGCCCGTCTCGGCCATGATGTTGCGAAGCGCGCGGAACTGCCCGAAAGCCGAGATTTATCCGAAAGGGAACTGGTCAAAGAATCCATCCGCTCTATGGTCCAGCCGGAAGAGCAGGTGGCTAGCAATCCAAGTGCCAAATCCATTCCATCGGCTCTGACTCCGGCTCAGGCCCCATCCTCAAACGGTAATTTTCTGCCGAATTATCTTTCTGATAACGGCAATGAGAGCGTAAAAAAATCCGTGGAACACTTGCTCCAATTGGCGGTTGACGGTGACATCACCAAAGCCGTAAAAGAGGCAAAGAGGTATCCGCCGTTCATAGAAGATGCCTTTCACGATGCCCTGATAGATAAGTTTCTGCCGGAACTTAAGAAGAGGGGAGCCATCAAGTAATATATGTCCCCGTTTTTAAGTATTATAACCACGAGCCTGATTTTCGCCGGCGGCGTGTTTTTTTATTTTTACTGGCGCTCCTCAATGCGGCGGCATCTAATGGAACAGTTGGAAACCAAATTGGTTTCTATCCGTATTCCTAAATCTATCGGCGACAACAAGGATTTAAAGAAAGAAATAAGCGTTTCCGAACAGCTTTTGAATTCTGTTGCTGCCTTTAAGGCGCCCATCGCGTTCGAGATCGCGGTGCCGTACATAGGAAGTGAAATACATTTCTATGCTTCTATGCCGGTCCGTTTCGAAGATGCATTCGTTAAGCAGATCCATTCCCTTTGGAATGATTCCATCGTGGAACCGGCGGAGGATTACAATATTTTTAATTATGCCGGAGCTTCAGCGGGAGCAAGGGTCATGGAGAAAGAACGCTTCGTGCTGCCTATCCGCACTTATGAAGAGATGGAAGCGGATACCTTTCTCCCCATTCTCGGCGGGTTGAGTAGAATAAACGAGATAGGAGAAGGTGGCTCGGTTCAATTCGTCATCCGGCCGGCCGAAAAAAGGTTTAAAAAAGAAGCCCAAAGCGCGCTCAAGGTCTTGAAAAAGGGATGGAAGCTCGGCGAAGTCCTTAAAAGTAATTTTAATCCGTCGCTTTCCGATTTCTCCGACGCTCTCAAGGGTTCGGCAAAAAAAGAGGGGAATGAGTCTCCAAAAGCTGATGAAGAATCCGTCAAGGTAATTAATGCCAAACTGACCAAGCCGTTTTTTGAGGTAAATGTGAGGATTGTCGCTTCGGCGTCGAGCCAATTTCAGGCCGAATCGATTCTGAGCGGGCTCACTGCCGGCTTTTCCCAACTCTCCGCTCCTAACCGGAACGAGTTTAAGATAATAACAGCCAAAGACAATGACCGGAAATTCTTCCATGATTATTCCTTCCGGGCTTTCAACTCGAAAGAAGCGATGGTTTTAAACAGCGGAGAACTGGCCAGTATTTTCCATCTTCCCACTTCTTCGACTGAAATCCCCAACGTTATGTATGTGAAATCTCGGGAGGCGCCGCCGCCCGCTAATTTGTCGAAGGAAGGCGTTCTAATCGGCCAAAGTGTCTTTCGGGGAGATGCGAGAGATGTGAGAATATCCGATGACGACCGCCGCCGCCATGTTTACGTTATCGGCCAGACCGGTACGGGAAAATCCAATTTGATGACGAATATGGCTGCAGATGATATCAAAAACGGCAAGGGAGTCGCAGTCGTCGATCCTCATGGCGATTTGGTTGAAGACATTTTGGGCCTAATACCAAAGAGCCGTTATCAGGATGTGATCGTTTTCGATCCGGGAGACATTGAGAATCCAGTTGGGCTGAATATGCTGGAGTATGATTTTAGCCGGCCGGAAGAGAAGACTTTCATCGTGAACGAACTTCTGAACATTTTTGACAAACTTTACGATCTTAAAACCACCGGCGGTCCGATGTTCGAACAATATATGCGGAACGCGCTTTTATTGCTCATGGAGGATGCCGTGAACGAGCCGGCAACTCTAATGGAAGTTCCGCGGATATTTTCGGACGCGGCCTTCCGAAGCCGCAAGTTGGCTAGGATAAAAAATCCGGTCGTTTCGGATTTTTGGGAGAAAGAGGCCATAAAGGCCGGCGGCGAGGCGGCTCTCCAGAATATCACCCCCTACGTCACTTCCAAGTTCAATAATTTCACTTCTAATGATTACGTTCGTCCGATCATCGGTCAGATAAAATCCGCTTTCAATTTCAGAGAGGCGATGGATAGCGGAAAGATAATCCTGATAAATCTCTCGAAGGGACGGGTGGGAGATGTGAATGCCAATCTTCTGGGTATGATCGTCATCGGGAAGATATTAATGGCGGCTTTGAGCCGCGTGGACATTGAACAGAATAAGCGGCGCGATTTCTATCTTTACATAGACGAGTTCCAGAATTTTGCGACTGAATCCATCGCCGTGATTCTTTCGGAGGCGAGAAAGTATCGGCTGGACCTTACGCTCGCTCATCAGTTTATCGCCCAGCTTTCCGACAAGATCCGGGACGCGGTCTTCGGAAACGTCGGATCGCTCGTCTCTTTCAGGATTGGAAGCAAGGATGCGGAGTTCTTAGTGAAGCAATTTGAACCGATTTTCAAAGAACAGGATCTGATAAATATAGATAATTACCAGGCTTACGTTAAACTTCTCATAAACGGGGAGACTGCGAAGCCTTTCAACGTTAAAATGATCAAAGCTGAACAGGGAGATTCTGCTTTAGCCAAAGATTTGAAAAACATGTCCCGTGATAGATACGGCCGGAAGCGGGAGACGGTGGAGCAAGATATTTATAATAGGTTAAGAGGATGAATCCCGTTAGAGACGTTCAAGGCGAACATATGGAAAGCAACAATTACAACTGGTCTGGAGAATCAAATGGTTCACATAACAAACGGATGCGCTCTTTGAGCGCATCCTGTCTCTAACGAGATGAAACCTTTTCTATCAGTTATAATACCGGCACATGACGATTCAGCGGCGTTACCCGTTACCCTCGTCGATATCGACAAGAATCTTTCCGAGTCTGAATATTCATATGAAATTCTGGTGGTAGGCGACGGTTCCGAGAATAGAACTTCGGGGGCGATGAATCTTCTTAGCCGAGCTATAAAAAATCTCAAGTTTTTGGATGTGAATGGCTGGCATGGCAAGGGCTGGGCGGTCAGGGAAGGTATGCTCAAGGCCACCGGAAACTACAGGCTGGTCATAAACGCGTCGAATCCGGTTTCGGTGAATAATTTCAACGCCATGTTGCCTGGCTTCAAAGAGGGTTATGACATTCTGATAGGTTCTAGTCGCGCCAAAGGGGCCGGCGTCATTCTCTTCTACCTGGAGAATTTAGTTTTTCGTGTCTTTTCCGGCCGAATCGTCCGGGACGTCCTTTCGGATTTTAAGTGCTTTTCCGAAAGCACGGCAGTCAGAATTTTCAGCGCCGCAAAGATAAACGGCTGGGGTTTTGATGTCGAGGCGTTAAATCTCGCCAAGCTCTTTAATTGTCGGATCTTAGAGGTGCTGGTTTCACGGTCCAGCGATTCCGTTAAGGCTTTAAGCGTGGGGAAATTCTTTTCCGCTATTTGGGATTCCGTCCGAGTCCGTTTCTGGCTTTCGCGCGGCAGATATGCCGCCCAATAAAATGAAAGGCGATTCCGAAATCCGTCATGATCTCATATCTGGCAATTGGGTAATTATCGCGCCCAAGCGTAACGGTCGTCCTTGGAATAACTTCTCCGGGAATAAGCGCAGAGCCGCTTTTCCGAAGAAGAGCTGCCCCTTTGAGTACCCGTTCAGGGAAAACGAGGTAATCCGTCAGTATGGAAAAGGACCGGATTGGCGAGTGGTGGTTCTTGAGAATAAATACCCGGCGGTCGTCCACGGAATAATGAATGCCGCTATAAAGGTAACCGATACCTATGAATTGTTGCAGGGTTTCGGTCACCACAATCTTGTGGTCACTAGGGATCATAAACTGGATTTCTCGGAACTCCCGGGAAAAGATGCCGCGTTCACGTTTAAGATTCTACAAGATTGCTATAAAACTCTTCAAAGGGAAAAGGAGGTTTCTTTCATATCCATATTCCATAATTGGGGTCCGGAGGCGGGGGCGAGCATTTACCACCCCCATTATCAGATAATAACCGTGCCGATAGTGCCGCATGCGGTCGAGACCTCACTCGAGAATTCATCGAAATTTTTCTCCGAGCATAAGCAGTGTATGCATTGTTTCGTGATGGAACGGGAACTCAGGGAACGGAAGCGTATAGTGTTCAAAAACCGCTCGGCAGTGGTGGTGGCCCCGTTCGTATCCCATGAACCGTTCCAGCTGCGCGTCTACCCGCTGCGCCACTGCGCTTATTTTGAAGATGCGTCGGAAGAGGAACTTAAGAATGTTGCTCTGGCCTTAAGGGCTGCGCTTGTGAAAATTAAGATAAAACTAGGGGACCCGGATTATAATTTTTACATACATACCGCGCCCGTTAAAGATAAAAAATCCCACGGTCATTATCATTGGCACATTGAGATTATTCCGCACTTGGATGTCTCGGCGGGGTTCGAGATGGGAACGGGAATCGACATAAATACCGTTGATCCGGATGAGGCGGCGCGGATTTTAAGAAACTAGCTCTTGGGGTATCATATATCCATGGTTAAGAAGCTGATTATAGCCAATTGGAAGATGAATCCAAGGACCGTTTCCGAGGCAATTCGGCTCGCCAAATCATGCGATAAAAATGAGGTGGTTATCGCGCCGCCATTCGTTTTTTCCGAGGCTGTCGGGAAAGTCATAAAAAAGGCGGTTCTGGGAGCGCAGGATATTTTTTGGGAAGATAAGGGCCCCTACACCGGCGAAGTGTCTTATCGCCAATTAGAGAGTGTTGGAACTAAATACGTGATTATTGGTCATTCAGAACGTCGGGCAATGGGGGAGACCGACGAGATCGTAAACAAAAAAGCGAAGTTCGCTTTGGCGCACGGTCTCAGGGTCATTCTCTGTGTCGGCGAAAAATCGGATGTGAGGAGGAGAGGAATGGCGGCAGCAAAAAAGTTCGTAGCCAGCCAGCTTGAGAGAGACTTGCAAGGAGCTATAAGTTCTAAGTTAAAAGTTTCAAGTTTGATAATTGCCTACGAGCCGATATGGGCCATTGGAACAGGTAAGAACGAAACCCCGAAAAATGCTTCAAAGATTGCCGGATTTATAAAAGAGTTATTAGTTAAAAGTTATAAGTTTAAAGTTCGTGTGTTATATGGCGGTTCGATTAATTCCGAAAATGCCGGATCGTTTCTCGTATCGAGAGACATTGATGGGCTCTTGGTCGGCGGCGCAAGTTTAAAGACAGGGGAGTTCAATAAAATAATCAAAAGTGCGTAGCTTGTAACTTGTAGCGCATAATAGGTAGTTTAATACTAGATTCTAATTTCTATTTTCTAAATTCTAAATATATGACCCGCGGACAGAAAAAATTTGCATATGGTCTTTTGTACGCAGTTGTCATAGGACTCGTAGTTTTGGCGCTGATCCCCAAGTCCCATACTCCGGCGCCTGCATGTTCCGGTTCGTCTTGCGGAACAATCGGGCCGCTGCCTCTTCAAACCGAATCGGTCCAACTGTTCAAGAGCGAAAGCACTCATCGTATAGTGACGCTCGCAGAAGTCGTAAATCCGAACGCCGATTATGGGGCAAATTCTTTTTCTTATGAGTTTGACATATCGGATAGGGATGGAGGGCCACTGACCTCCGTTTCTGGTTCCAATGATATTTATCCGGATGAAACCAAATACATCGTAGGGGTTTACAATGCTGGAAATGCCGACCTTTCGCTCGTATCCGATACGCCGGTTTTTAAAATATATCCGCCCGATTTTCAGCCGGCCGCAGGATTTTTGAAGCCGAATCTGGCTTTAACCTCTGGTCCGGAAACGGATGTAAGCTCTAATGGGATCAAGGTGACTGGCAAGGTGAAGAATCAGGGTGCATCTTCGGTCAGCGAGGTGGAGATAGTCTCAATCCTTCAGGATAAATACGGCGATCCCGTTTTCGCTGCCCAAACCGTCATCCAGGGATTGGAGGCTTTCGAGGAATTGCCATTTGAGGTAGATTTTCCGGCCGATCCGGCCACCGTTCAAAAAATAGATTCCACAAAAACAGCCGTTTTCTTAAGCGAATAATCGATAATGAAAAATATCCTGGCTAAGTGGAAAAATCTGGATTGGGCTCTCATGGGAGCCCTCTTATTCCTTGCGGCAATAAGTCTGATCTCCCTAGCGAGCTATAACATGAGTTTCTTCTGGCGTCAGCTCGTCTGGTATGTGGCGGCATTCGTCGTGATAATCGTGGGAAGCGGATTTAATTGGTCTTGGCTCTTGCGCTGGCCCGTTTTCCGATATGGTCTGTACTGGGCTTCCGTTCTGCTGCTCGCATTGTCGAATTTCCAGTCGAAGGCGGCGGTAGTGCGCGGCACCAAAAGCTGGCTTGTGATCGGCGGGTTCCAGTTCGAACCGGAAGAAATCGCGAAGTTGGCTCTTGTAATACTTCTTGCCGGATTCCTCACTCGCCGATATCTGGCGGTGTGGCGGGCCAAATATCTTTTCACATCATTTTTTTATGCCGCAGTTCCGGCGTTATTGGTCGCAATTCATCCGGACTTGGGTTCCACGATAGTAATATTGAGCATCTGGGTGGGTTTTGTTC
>Ga0265338_10011323_pt1 | contig 10320 bp, 19 predicted proteins | sample 42126metaG_FD_193579 | JGI IMG/M metagenome (GOLD analysis project Ga0265338, IMG submission 193579) | Rhizosphere microbial communities from Carex aquatilis grown in University of Washington, Seatle, WA, United States - 4-21-26 metaG | ecosystem: Host-associated > Plants > Roots > Rhizosphere... | reverse complement strand
CCCAAGAATCGCGTCTGCCTGCTTCTGTTGGACGAGTCCCGCTCGCGCGGCTGGGAACATCCCGAACATGCCGAGTGGTTCGCCACCCAGGCACGGCACTGGGGCCATTCAAGTATCTTCATGTGTCAACGTCTGATCCAGCTACACCCGACCATAAGGGACAACTGCTCGACGTGGTACATCTTCAAGACCAGCCCGCGCGACATTTCCACCCTCGCCGACGAACTGGGCCGGCCGGAACTGCTCGCCGACGATCTGGGTCCAGGCGACTTCTACCGCATCCGGAATTTTCAACCGACCTGCAAATATCATCTTGACTTTGCAACTCGACACGTTAAGCTGATTGCCTGACGCAAGGTTGTGTCTCTCCAAAAGGAGCGAAACCGTGCGTCTTTTTTCTTTGGCCTTCAGCCCGACCGCCTGCCGTCTCTTCGCCCTCTTGTCCATTCTACCCATGGTCTGCTTTGCCATGGTCCCCGGCTGCGCCACCCAGGCGACTCGCAACGCCCAAATGGAAAAGAACATCGCCGAACATGACGTTGCCGTATCCCACGCCCACGACGGCATTGCCGCCGCCAAGCTGCTGGGCGCTTCGGTCCAGCGCGAAGTCACGGCGGCCGTGCCCCACGCTGACCCTGTTGGCCAAGCCCACTTGACCACGGCCGGCGAAACGCTGACGGACCAGACGAAGCAACTCGATATTGCCAATGCGGCAACGGCCACGGCCAGCGAGTCTAACAATCGTCTGGCCGGCCAGCTTGCCGCCCAGGTGCAAGCCTATGAAACCGACCACGCGGCCCGCGTGGCGGCTGAAGCCAAGTATCACGACGCCTGGGCCGGCGGCGCTTTGGTCCGCCTCTTCTGGCGCATCGTGGCCGTGTGGTCGATCATTGGCGCTTGTGCGGCCGGCCTGCTGATCTGGAATCCGCTAGGGCTGGGCGTTCTGATCGGTCGTGAACTGCTGGCCCTGTTGCCGGCGGCCAATGGTTTCGCGTGGTTGTCCAAACTGGCCACGCCCCGCGCGGCCGTGGTGAATCCGTCCTAATGTTCGGCTCTACCCTCATCATCGCTACTTCCGCCGTGGCCGGCCCCATGCTGGCTCAAGCCGGCATTATCGGCCCCGACACCGGCGTTAAACTCTCCACCGTGCTGCCCCTGGCTACCGGCGTGTGGTGGCTGGCGAACATGGCCCGCGACGTGCGGGCGATCAAAAAACAAATGGCGTGTCTGCCATGTAAGCAAAACGCACAACCGGGCGATTTGCCCGACTGCGAAACCCTATAGCCCCGCAAGGGCAAGGAGTCTGTAATGCTGTTCGGAATGTCCTACAAGACCATGGCCCTTGTCGTGGTTCTCGGCATCGTGTCCCAGGTGATCGTCAACCGCGTGGCTCCGATCAAGAGCATCGTACAGGGCTAAACCCCTGTTGACGTGCCGCGTAAGCCCGGCGGCGGATTCAATCAGCCGGGCAGTCTCACAAGAGGAAACATCATGGGTTTGCGAACCTTTTCCCGCGCGGCCTGCAACGTGATTGCCTTTGCCGCCGGTACGACGATGACTATGGACTTGGCCCGGGGCAACCTGCAAAAGGGTTTGGTCCTGCGCCTGCAAGGCACCTTCACCACCACCTCCGCGATTGCGGCGGCCGGCATCCGCCCCGGCGATGAGTGGGGTCTGATTAAGCGCGTGGAGGTGGAAGTCAATGGCGACGTGGTGCGCTCCATCCCCGGCGAGTGCCTGCGCCCCATGCAGCGCGAGCTCGGTTTTGGAAAGCCGCGACTCAGCCCCGCGTGGCTGCCCACGGCGACCAACACGGTGATTGCCTTCGATAGCAGCGTAGTGATCCCCTACATCCTGCTGGGCATGGCCAATCCCTTCGATACCCTGCTGGACACGCGGACCATGACCAGCTACCGCCTGCGCATCACCTGGGGCCAAATCACCGATGTGGTGGTTTCCACCAATGTGACGGCGAACACCGTCAACCCCACGCTGGAAACCTACTGTCTGGAAATCCAGCCCGACCCCAGCGCCAAGCCGGTGAGCTACTCCCGCCTGGCCATGAAGTACACCGAGTTCCGCACCGTGCCCATTTCCAGCGGCTACAAGCTGGGGCTGGAACGCGACCGCCTCTACGTCGGCCTGCTGATCGGGTGTCGCGACTCCAGCAACAACGATCTGGTGGGCGCCATCAAGAACCTGCGACTGACCGCCGGAAACGCCATCTTCCGCGATCTGCCGTGGGCCGTGGCCCGCGATCTGGCCCGCTATGAGGGCGAGATCGACCAGACCACCCTCGCCGACGGCACCATGCTGCGCGTCGATGCCAGCACCAACACGTCCAGTGACGCCTGGTGTTTCCTCGATCTGACCGCGGAAGGTCTGTATCAGGAAGCCCTCGATACCAGAGGCTGGAGCGAGTTCTGGCTCAATCTGGAAACCACGGCGGCGATCGACAAACTGATCGTGGTTCCGATCTTCCTCGAACTGCCATAACTTCCCCTGACAAGGCCGGCCGGTGTAGCGGTAACGCTGCCCGGCCGGCCGCTATTTCTCGGAGAAAACGTCATGCTGGATAATCCCCGAAATCTGCAAACGAAGTTAGGACTCGTCCAGTTGCAAAACGCAGCCAATGCGCTGCGTCGTATTAGCGACCAGCGGCTAACTCGTATTAACGCCGGGACGCTGCTGTCCTATCCAGGCAGCATTCGACCCGTATCGGCGAGCGGTCCCCAGCCCCGCCCGCGTTAAATTTTACTTTCAACCCCAAAATCGAGGTTTTCAAAATGGCTGATGATGGAACAGGCGATACAAGCGGCGACGACGGCAGCGGCCTGGACAACGCCACGGTGAGCGGGTTTCTTAACCTGCTCGGTCAAGGCGCTCAGATTTACAAGACGGTGACCGATAAGCCGGCGGCGGCCGCAGCGGCGGCCCCGGCCAAGGAACCTGCCCAGAACGCCCCGGCGGCGGCCGCCGGCATGAGCACCAAAACCATGATGCTCATCGGCGGCGGCGTGGCGGTCCTTGGGCTGGTTCTCATCCTGATGATGAAGAAGTAAACGCCGGCAGCATCGCCACAAATGGCGAGTGGAGATCCGTATGAGCGACGACGCAACCGACACGCCAGCCGTTGACCCCAACCAGACCGCCGCAGACCAGCGGGCGGCGTGGTATGAGGAGCAAAAGGCGCAGATGACCCAGGACAAGGGCCGGGCGCTGACGCTGGAAGAGAAAAACGACCTGATTATCCAGGCGGGCAAGCTCTATCCCGGCGACAGCGCCTACCGCGCAGAGGGCAGCCCCGACGTGAGTGTCGCGGCGGCCTATGTATCCGGGCTGGGCTCTGGCATCGTGGAGAACACTGAACGGGTGGCCGGCAAGATCGGCGATGCGGCCGGAGCCCTGGCCAACGTGGCCGACTTCGGCCTGGCCATGCTCAAGCCGGCCGTCTACGTCGTGGCCGGCCTGCTGTTGCTCTACGTGGTCGGTCAGGGTTTTGCTTACGGCCGCCCGGCCGTGAAGAATATCCGAGGCAAGTAATGGGCTTCAACACTCAAGGCGCCGCCAGCGGAGCGACCAGCGGAGCGGCCACCGGTTCCGCAGCCGGCCCTTATGGCATGGCGGCCGGTGCGCTGGTTGGCAGCGTCATGGGCAGCGGCCTGCTGGGCGGCGGCGGCGGTGGCGGTGGCGGAGCTCCCGACGCTGGCGACGTGTCCAGTACCAACAATATCTCGTTTGCGGCCGGCCTGACCGGCGGCATGACCCCGCTGGGTCAGATTCTCGCCTATGCCGGCGGTGAGAGCGTTACCGGCACCGTCACCGGTACGGCCGCCAGCACGGTCAAGAGCCTGGCGCCGTGGCTCGTCGGCGGTGTGGTGGCCCTTGTGGCCCTTGTCCTCCTGATGAAACGGAAGAGGTAAGCCCATGGGTCATAATATTTCTACCGTCGCCACGCAGCAGACCACTACCAACATCGGAGCCATTGGCTTGACCGGAGCACAAGCGGTCACCCTTGGCAAGACCATCATCAACGGCAATATCGCGGCGGTGAACGCCAGCAACAACATGCTGAGCACCGCCAGTAGCAACGCCGGCTCGATTCTCGACGCGGCCGGCGCTAACGCCAATACGCTGGCCATGGCCGGGCTGGATAGCGTCAACCGGCTGGCCGGGCAAGTCTCGCAGATTGCCGCCCAACAGACCACGGGAGCCGTACAACTGTCCGGCCAGACGCCGCAAGGCGTGTTGGCCGGCGGCTTAACCAACAACTGGAAAGTCTGGCTCGGCATTGCCGCCGCCATCGCGGCCGGCGTGTGGGCCTTTACCGCAGCGAAACGAGGCAGGTAATGTCCCAATTTGAAAATAATCCCGACGTTCTTCCCCCGCCCGATCGCAGCATGCCCACCCATGGCATCATTGCCGGCACCCCGTCCAGCGCCCCGGCCGATAGCGTCATGGTGGACACCCCCGGCGGAAGTGGCGAGGCCATGCTGGTCACCAGCGCCCCGCGTAACCCGGCGCCTAAGCGGCTGAAAAAGCTGGTGCTCGATCTGTCCAGCGCCACCGCCAGTCTGCCGTTGAACATCGCCGGCACCGGGTTTCGCCTCACGGCCATTGGCGCGGGAGCCACGCTGGACCTGCAACTAGGCCCCGACAGCGATCCGGTCACCTTTGACGCCAGCACGCCCGGCGTGGCCGGCGTGCCCTTCGCCCAGGTGTGGCTTACCAATGCCGCCCAGGCGGGCTTGAGTGTCACCTTGGTTTACTGGACGGACACCGTCAATGACCCGCTCGAAATGTTCTAGCATCCGCTGGGGGAGGCCCCTAGTCGACCTGCCGTATCGGCCACGGTCCTACGGCACGGGCGGCGGCGATGACTTTTCGGGCACACAGTTGACCACCGGCAGCCGGACCGATCGTGGCTTTTACGCGAAGCCCTCTGCCGCGTGGGGTGATCTCGATATTCTGGCTCGCTTCTACGTGAGCGAGTTCAACAACCCGCCAGAGCAAATGAGTATCACCCTGTCCAACGACGTTTTCGGCTACAACCTGGGGCGGCCCCAAGGTCCGCAGTTATACTGTGGCGTGTTTGACAGCTGCATGCTCGGTTTCAGTCTGAACGGCGTGGACTTCACTCCCCCGGTAGACATGGGCGGGTCCTTTGCCGTGGACGGCATTTGGGACTTGCGCGTGACCTACAAAATGGCCGGGCATGCCATTGGGTTTGACGCCTGGCGTGAGGATGGTAGCGCCGGCCCCTGGCATTTTTCGGCCACGGCGGACCTCTACGCGGCGATCGGCCGTATCCAGCCGTGGGCACGAGCGTTTACCGGCATCAACCCCGGCGGCCCCTGTCGATTGCTCGCGTTCCGCTGTAATGGAGTAGTGCTGATATGACCCGCCGACGATTCTCTCAAATCCGCTGGCCCCGACTGCAGGAGGAGCCCGCGATTATGACACCCGGCACCGACGGCAACGCCGTGCCGACGCGGGCAATCTCGCTTGATTTTGGCCCCACCATTGGCCGGCTCACCTTCCGTGGGGATATCCTCGACTTCTCTAGCGGCGAGGACGTGCAATTCATGTGGTCCTCGGACGATTCCCGCGGGATCATCTATACCTACAAGGATGGTGATACGTGGGGCTCGCTAATTACCGTGTATACAGACGATTTTGACGTTTCCGGCATAGTGGTCCTCAATGGCAGTTGGGGCCGGGGAATAATGTTGAGCGATTGGTCAACCACCTTGGGCGATCTTCCCGGCCATGCCGGCGACAACCTGATGGCGCTGCTGAATAAAATTGATTTGGGTCCGTTTTGATTTGACGGAACCACAACCCGTGGTATAGTGGCGAACTATGAAGTACCGCATGTTGTCAATGAACGTTCCGCCAGGTGATGCGGATTGCATAAAGGCGAAAGCCCAGGCGGCCGGCCTCACTATTGGCGATTACATGCGCCGCGCAATTAGCAAAGAAAGCGGCATTGAGTTGACCCCATTGCGGAAGCGCAGCCCCAACGGCATGCGGCGATTGAGTGACGGCCGCGTGTTCAAGGTTCAAGGTTAACCCGCTATACATTATGGGACCCAAAAGGTCTCGGAGTGCTTATTATGACCAGCCTCGCCCCCAGCCCCATAATTACCCGCGCGGCCAATGTTAGCGCCCCGGCCGGCGGCGCTCTGGTGGTCATTGCCACCTTCCGTAAATCCTTTGGCTGTCTGGCCAAGGTGGAAGACGTGGCCATTGACGGTGCGGCCTGGCTGGCGCAATTGTCCATGGGCACAGGCAACGGCCGCTGTCGCCTCTACAACGCGGCCCAATGGACGGCCCCGGCAAAGTTCTCATCCTGGCGTTGCTCACGCCTGCGCTTCGAGACAGAGGCCGGCGTGCCCGTCTGCCTGCTGGACGCCTTAACCTGGCAAACCAGCAACGCCTTGCCCATGAAGCGAGGCGACGGCCTGCCGCTGGGCTCAAGTGAAATTCGCTTTGCTTATTGAACCGTTGGCGGGCGGCCAACGGTGCCAGCCCCCCGCCAATTCCAACTGCACCGGGAAAGGAAAAGCAAATGGACGACACAACCAGAGTGTATATCGCGGCCCTGATGACCGGACTTATTACCCGGCTCAATGGCATTTCCAACGCGGCCGCCATCGTGTCGGCGGCAATGCAGGAAGGCGATGCCGCCGTCGCGGCCCTGCCTACAGCCGTGAATACGCCCAGCTAAGGGCAAAAAAGAAGCCCGCCGTTGACGCGGCGGGCTGGAACTGATGGAAACCGGCAATTGCCGGGAAGCATTACCGATGTCATACTACCCCGAATGCAGCGAACAATCAATGACCTGCGCCCCCCGCGTACCGGGTGGCGTGTGGCGCGATACCTTTGCCACTTCGTTTTGTTCGGATATGACCTCTGCGACCAGAGGACCGGCCCGCAAACGGCCCGCTGGGCTCCCCTGCAATTGCCATCATTTGAGCGCAAGTGTCGGCGGTGCGAGCGAATTCTCGCCCAGACCATCGCCGACGATGCGCCAGAAACGAGATATGATGGAAAACGTAAAAGAGGTTACCCCAAAGAATGGCCCCAGCAATGAACAATTGGAGGCCATCCGCGGTGTGGTGATTGGTGAATTGGCGGGTATACTCACCCGCGTGAAAGAAGAACAATTGACGTTGTTCTCATTCGGAATTGGCCTGTCCAACGGCTGTTGTGACCGATCCGCCATTGGCGAGTGGCGTTATCATTGCACATTGGGGATTTCCCCCAGCTATACCGACCCGCACGAATACGGCAGCGGCACCACGGCCGGCGAAGCCTTTGATAATGCCGTGGCAGCCCTCCGCACCAAGGGTGTGCGCAAGGCCATTGCCGCCAAGCTACCCCGCCACCTCCGCCCCGACAAACTTGAGGTCACACTATTCCTCGAAGCACAAGCCGCCAAGCGCCGGCAGGCGGTGGCCCATGTTTAGTCCCGAAACCCAAGCCCGCGCCGAAGCGGCCGGGCTGCTGTGGAATGACGTACTGGCGGCGTGGGCGAAGATCGAGGCCGGATTTGCCCCGACAATGGAACCGTGGGTCAAGGAAACCACGGCGCGAATGTGGATTCGCGACGTGATCCAGCGCGGCAACATTGAGGCGGCCACGCGAGCCAATGCCCCGGCCCCCAAGATGAAAACCTATGTCCGGGATCCCAACCCGCTGTTTGACGCGGTAACCGGGGAAATGGCCGATTTGACGAAAAAATCAGGCTGTGGCTCGAACGCTGAGGCCCCTCGCGGGAGTAATTCGACCCAGAGGCCGGGGGAGATTACCGCCCCCGTGCTGCCGACGCCATCCAAAGCATTTGCGCCCCAAGAGTCCAAGCTGAGCGCCACGGCAGAAAGGGCGATGCGCGACTTTGGCCATGAGGTTAAAGACTGGCACGGCGATCTGGCGGACGAGTTCAAGGCGAATCCCGACCTGATGCAGAGCGACCGGCTATTCCGCTGCATCGGCGGACTGGCGGCCATGGGCGTGAGCAATCCCGTCCCCATGGCCCTGACGTTCGGCATGGCGGCCGTGGAGGCGTCGTTAGGATCGGTTCGCGCCATGGTGGCCAAGGGCGATCGGCCGATCCACCGCCCGGCCGGGCTGGTCTGCTCGTTCATTCGCAACCACAAGGCCTATACGGTGCTGAAACGGGGGGCGGCATGAGCTACCCCGGCTCCAAAGGCGGTTCGGGTGTGTGGCAGAAGATCATTTCCCACATGCCCGTTCACGTTCACTATATCGAGGCCTTTGCCGGTTCCGCCGTGATCCTCAAGACCAAGCGCCCGGCACCTGGCCGCAACATCGGAATTGACGTGGATCGTTGTGTGTGCGATCGCTTATCGTCAGAACTGCCGGTGTCGGCCGCCACCGTTATCTGTGGCGATGCCATGCAGTGGCTTCCGGACCTGCAAGAGTGTCAGGAACCGACCACGCTGGTTTACTGTGACCCGCCCTACCTGGCCGAGACGCGCACGCGGCGGCTGTACGCTCACGAGCTTTACACGCCCGATGAGCATGAGTCGCTTTTGACGATGCTGCAGGGGCTGCGCTGTATGGTGATGCTCAGCGGCTACTGGTCCCAACTCTATCACGATCGCTTGAGCGACTGGGGGATGATCCATTTCCCGGCCATGACACGCGGCGGACTGCGAGAGGAACATCTGTGGATGAACTTCCCGGCCGGCCGGCCGCTGCATGACACCCGCTGGCACGGCGAAGACTACCGGGAACGTGAGCGGATCAAACGCAAGCGCAAGCGCTGGACCTTGCGACTAATGGCGATGCCGCAGGCGGAGCGCCAGATTCTCCGCGAGGCGATTACCGCCATTCCCGACGATGCTGCAGGCGTCCAAGATCCCGCACCGTCATTGCCGACGATGCTCGAGGCGCAGTCTTTTCACCCAGCCGCCGCTGAACAAGCGGCGGCTGGGCTTTATTCCTCTGGAGCCGCTTACCTTATTGCGACAGAGGCCGCTTCCCCCCGCGTTTCCCCCTTAGTCTTAGTCTAAGTCTCTTTATAGGTTCCGCCCTATAGAGTCTTAGTCTTAGTCTGTAACGAAAAACCAGCCCGTAGAAGTCTCATTTTCACTAATCGCTATCCATGAATCAATGAAATCCCCTTGCATTCACCGCTGAGTCCTCTATTTTATTGTGCAAACGATTGCACACAGGCAATTGAGAAAGAAAAGGTGAAAACATGGCGGATGAGGCGAAAGACCTTGCCGGCGACGTGATTGAGAATATGCCGCAGCCGGACGCACAATTGACCCACACAACCCCGGCCACGCCAAGCGACGGGAACCCCTCGCCGCTTGCGCCATTGGTAGCTACAGACGCGGCGGGCGAAAAAAACGACCCAGACCCCGCCCCGGCCGGCGACGGGCTGGAAATCGCGGCGGATGGTCAACCGGTGCGAAACAAAGACGGCACCTTCCGCCGCAAGCGCGGCCGCAAGCCCGGCCCTCAACAAGACACCTTGCGTCCAGCGGCCCCCAGCCGATTGCGGCTGCCCGTTGAAACGGGGCCGGCCGGGGGAGAAATCCCGGCCGGCTCTGACGTTTCCCTGTCTACCACCCCGCCGCCACCGCCCCCCGACTATAGCGCCATGGGCGCTGTGGCGGCCTCTGTCGTGTTCACGGCCGGCATCGCCGTCTTTGGCGAGGACGGTAAGCCGATCATCGACAAGGCGGCCGGGCAGGATGAACCCGAGAACATGCGCGGGGCCTTCGCGGAATACTTCCGGGCCACCGGCACCCAAGACTTTCCCCCTGGTGCTATTCTCGCCGTGGCCCTGCTGGCCTATGCCGGCCAGCGCGTGACCCGACCCACCGTGCGGGCAAGGATGGTAGCCGCCTGGCTGTGGTTTCGGGGCTTGCTGCCTGCGTAGCGCCGAAGCGGCCTGCTACGGGCTGCTGGCTTGGGAACTGATCAAATGGCTTGGTATCATTCTCTGATCATCGGCATCACTGGGTCCGGCAAGACCATGCTGGGCAAGACCCTCTGCGCCCAGACGGCCGGCCGCACCTCACCCCATGGCCTGCGCATCGAGGCCATGGTACTCGATGAACTGATGGATCCGGAATGGAAGGCGGCCGGGGCAAGCTGGGTCACCAGCGACCGCGAACTATTCTACCGCACCGCCCACGACCCCAAGAATCGCGGCTGCCTGCTTCTGTTGGACGAGTCCCGCTCGCGCGGCTGGGAACATCCCGAACATGCCGAGTGGTTCGCCACCCAGGCACGGCACTGGGGCCATTCAAGTATCTTCATGTGTCAACGTCTGATCCA
>Ga0265338_10011322_pt1 | contig 10320 bp, 6 predicted proteins | sample 42126metaG_FD_193579 | JGI IMG/M metagenome (GOLD analysis project Ga0265338, IMG submission 193579) | Rhizosphere microbial communities from Carex aquatilis grown in University of Washington, Seatle, WA, United States - 4-21-26 metaG | ecosystem: Host-associated > Plants > Roots > Rhizosphere >... | reverse complement strand
ACCTCGCGACGCAGGGCACGCACGCGGCGTGCGGCGAGAGCGAACGAGCGGAGCTTTCGCCGGCCGGGCGCGAGTCCCGCGGTCACGCGCGCCTCGGGGCCGGCGGTTGTCGCGTAGCCGCCCACGTCGACGGTTCCGATGAGGACCGGCTGCAGCGCGGGAGCCACGCGAACCACCTCCTCCGCGAGCGGCAGGGCTCGTGCGCGCGTCGCCTCGCGCACGAGGATCCCGACCTTCAGGCGGCGCACCACCTCGACTTCGAGTGCGACCGGCACGCCGAACCAGCGCACGCCGTCGTGGACGAGGTCGAGCTCGAGGATGTGCTTGCCCGGCTCGACCGGCGCCACGACGGACGCGACGACGAGCGCGCTCTCACCGGGCTCGACGGCGTCCGGCAGTGGCGTCCATACACCGAGCGTGACGCCGTCCCAGCGAGAGCCGATCTGCACAGTCGGCGGGAGGATCGCAGTGCTGCCGCGGTTCACGAGCGCGAGCTCGATCTGCGCGGGCTCTCCGGACTCGAGCCGGCTCGGCGCCGTCCGCACGCTGAGATCCGCGGCGTAGTCGACGGCACGGTGCAGCCAGAGCGCGTCGATCTCGTCGCGGGTCGCGTGCGGCAGGTCAGGCGGCGTCCCCGCCGCAGGGGTCGGCGCGGCGACGACCGCCTCCACGAGCACGCGATCCTCCGCGGGCGTCTGAGCGAGTGGAGGGTCGCTCAGCTCCGGCAGGTAGAAGGCATGGTTGAACGCGAGCCCGCCGGCGCGCAGGCCCGGGCGCTCGCGCTCGTAGTCCCGCACCTTCAGCTCGCGCTCCGCGCGCGGCCGCAAGCCTTCGAGGTGATAGATCGGCGTCTCGCTGTACCGCGCCGGCCCCGCGACCTCGATCGGCACGTGCAAGACGCCGGGGAACCGGACGAGCCGGCTGTCGTTGACCGAGAGCCGCAGCTGGAAGTCGGGCACCCACGGGCGCGCGTCGAGATAGGTGCCTGCGCCGCCGAAGAGCCAGCGGCGCGGAAACCAGACGTGCGTCACCGACGGATCGGCCGCAGCGCGCAAGCCCTCGAGGAATGCAGCGCTCGGCACCTCGTCGTCGTCCAGCTTGAGAATCCAGTCTCCGCCGCATTGCGCGTAGAGCCAGGGCAGCAACCGCTCCGGAGGGGGCTCGTAGGGAATCCGCACGACACGGTCGGCGAGCTCGACCACCGCGCCCGTACGCGCCGGGTCGACGCGATCGTCGAGCGCGACGACGATCTCGTCCACAACCGGACGGCAGACCTGGAGCAGCGCGGCGAGTCGCCCCGGATCGCCGCCGCTCATGCAGCACAGCGTGATCGACACGCGGCAACCGTAACGCCCTCCGGTCGTGCGGCGGGCGCCGCCAGTAGCATCGCCCAATGCCGAAGACGACGATCCTCGTGACCGCCGCCGGAGCGCCCGGGGCGGCGGCCCTCTTCCGGGGCCTGCGCGAGAACGGGGAGCGGGACGTTCGGCTCGTCGGCGTCGACATGTCGGAACGCTCGGTCGGCCGCCACCTCGCGGATGCGTTCCACCTTGTTCCGCCGGGCGCCGATCCCGGCTACGCCGATGCGGTGCTCGCGATCGTCGAGCGGGAGGGCGTCGACGTCGTGCTGCCGCAGTCGTCGCACGATCTCCCCCACCTCGCCGCGGCGCGCGGGCGCTTTCCCGTTCCGGTGCTCGTCGCAGGCACCGAGACGGTTCGCCGCTCGAACGACAAGGCGGAGACGTATGCACTGCTGCAGCGGATCGGCGTGCGGGGCCCGGAGTTTCGCCGCGTCACGGGCGCAGCCGGCGTCGAGGCCGCGGCGAAGGAGCTCGGCTACCCGGACCGACCGGTGTGCTTCAAGCCCGTGTTCTCCTCCGGCTCACGCGGCTTTCGCATCCTCGACCCGACGGTCGACCGCGCGCATCAGCTGCTCTACGAGCGCCCGGGCGCGGTCGCGATGCGGCTCGAGGAGGCGGTCGAGCTGCTCCCGGCAGACGGAGTCGACCTGCTCGTGATGGAGCTCGCCACCGGCGGCGAGCGCACGGTCGACGGCATCGCGGACGGCAAGCGGATCGTGCTCGGACACCCGAAGACGCGCGAGGCGATGCGTGCCGGGCTGGCGATGTACTTCGAGACGCTCGACGACGAGGGCCTGATGGAGACGGCAAACCGGATCGTCGAGGAGCTCGAGATCGAGTGGTTCTTCAACATCCAGCTCGTCGGCGACGTCGTGATCGAGGTGAACCCCCGGATCTCGACGATCGTCTACCAGGAAGACCTCGATCTGCCCTGGCTGGCGATCAAACGTGCACTGGGGGAGATCTCGGACGAGGAGCTTGCGGCGCTGCAGCCCCGCGTCCGACCCGGCCGGATCGCGCTTCGTTTCTTCGACCAGGTGGAATGGGACCAGTGATGGATTGGAACACGCTCAACGAGAATCTCGAGGCGGCCTGCGGCGAGCCCGCCGACGAGGCGGTCGCAGAGCGGGCGGTCGCAGCGGCCGAGATCGTCGCCTCCGCGGCCGGGGAGCCGCCGGACGAGCTGCCGGGCGACGCCCGCGAGTGGGTCGAGACGCACGGCGTCCCTGAGGACTCGCTCGTCGAGCTCGCCTGCCGCTCGATGAAGTGCGTCGCCGCGCGCTCGGAGGAGTGGCACGAGCGCCTGAACGACCTGCGCTACCGGCTCGGCGACATCGCGGCCGCCTGACCTCCCGATCTCTGACCTCCTGAGCTGGGGTCTACGCTTGCCCGCATGAAGCTCGGACAGGAGCTCGCGCGGCTCGGGCGGCATTCGGTGATCTACGGCCTCGGCGGGCTCGTGTCGCGGATCCTCGCCGTCCTCCTGCTGCCGCTCTATACGAGCTACCTCGCAACAGGGTCGTTCGGGCGCGTGGAGATCCTGACGTCGGCCTCAGCCGTCGCCGTGATCGTGTTGCGGATGGGGATCTCGACGGCGTTCTTCCGCTTCTACTTCGACCACAAGGATGCGGCGCGGCGGCTCGCAGTCGTGCGCACCTCGTTCTGGTTCACGATGACGATGGCGACGATCGGGCTCGTGCTCTGTCTCGTCTTCGCGGGCTCGGTGTCGCGCGCGCTGCAGCTCGGCCATCACCCGGAGCTCGTACGCGCGGGTGCGATCGGCTTCTGGGCACAGATGAACTTCGAGCAGATCACGTCGCTCTTCCGCGTGGAGGAGCGATCGATCGCGTTCGCGCTCGCGAGCATCGCGAACGTACTGATCACGATCGGCTCGACGGTCGTGCTCGTGGTCGAGTTCCACAAGGGCGCGCTCGGCCTGCTCGTCGGCAACTTCATCGGCACGCTCTGCGTGTACGTCGTGCTGCTCGCGTATCGGCGGGAGCAGCTCGGCCTTCAGTTCGACCGCGAGCTCTTCCGCGGCATGCAGCGCTTCGGCTTGCCGCTCGTCCCGTCGGCACTCGCGCTGTGGGCGATCAACTTCATCGACCGTCTTTTCGTCGCGGGCTACAAGGGAGACGGCGAGGTGGGCGTGTACTCAGCCGCGGTGAAGATCGCTTCGGTGATCACGTTCGCGATGTTCGCGTTCCGCACGGCGTGGCCGGCGTTCGCCTATTCGATCGACGACGACCGTGATGCGAAGCGGACGTACGCGTTCGTGCTCACGTACCTGCTCGCGATCGCGTCGTGGCTCGCCCTCGGCCTCGGGGCGCTCGCGCCGTGGCTCACGCGAGCGATGACCGACCCGCACTACCAGCGCGCGGAGAAGGGGATCGCCCTACTCGCATTCGCCGGCGCCGTCTACGCGGGCTACACCGTGCTCGCGATCGGCAGCGGCCGTGCGCGCCGGACACAGTTCAACTGGGTCATCACCGGCGTCGGCGCGGCCGTGAACGTCGGCCTCATTCTCTGGCTCGTCCCTCGCTATGGAATGGTGGGCGCCGCGATCGCGACGGTGGCGGCGTATGTCGTCCTCTTCGTCGGGATGACGCTGTATGCGCAGTACGTGTACCCCGTCTCGTATCAGTGGCGTCGTGTGATCACCGCGCTCGGAGCGGGCGTAGGCCTCACGGTCGCCGCGCGCGCGGGGCACCTCGGTCTCGCAGCGTCCGTCCTGCTCGTACTCGCGTATCCGCTGGCGCTCGCGCTGCTCGGCTTCTATCTGCCCGCGGAGCGGGCGCGCCTCCGTCGCCTCGTGCCGAGCTTCCGCTAGCCCGACCCGGCCACCTTTCGACCCCAGAGCGGGACCTGGTCCGAACCAGGTCCCGAATCGAAAGCCCGACGGGACATGCCGCCGCGCAATCCCGCGTAGATACCGGCGTTGCCAGAATCGGGACCTGGTTCGAACCAGGTCCGGATTTCGAGGGCTGCGTGCCGTGGCCAGGGTCCTGCGGTGCTCTAGCGCAACGCGAGCAGCGCGGCGACGTCGTCCGCGCTCGGCTCCCACGCGCCGGCCTGGACGTTCGCGCGCACCTGCTCCGGCTTCGTCGCACCGGCGATCACCGACGTCACGGCCGGCATCGCGAGCAGGCCGCCGATCGCGACCTCGAGCAGCGACACGCCGCGCTCGTCGGCGAAGTGCTCCAGGGCCTCGAGGCGGTCGAACTGCTCCTCGCTGATCTCGCGTCCGGCGAGCCGTCCCTCGGTCGCCTCCTCGCCGCGCCGATACTTGCCCGTGAGCAGTCCGCTCGCGAGTGGGAAGAACGGCAGCTGCCCGATCCCGAGCCGCGCGCACGCCGGCAGGATCTCGTCCTCCGTCTCGCGGTTCGCGAAGCTGTAGTGATTTTGCGCCGAGACATACCGCGCGAAGCCACGCTCGCGCGAGCTGCGGTCGGCCTCCTCGATCTGCGCCGCGTCGTAGTTCGACGAGCCGATGTAGCGCACCTTGCCCTCGACGACGAGCTCGTTCAGCACGCCGAGCGTCTCCTCGACCGGTGTCTTGGGATCGGGCCGGTGCATCTGGTAGAGGTCGATCACGTCGGTGCGCAGCCGCTTCAGCGATCCCTCGACCGCCCAGCGGATGTAGCCGGGCGAGCCGCGCGGCACCTCCGGCCCGTCGTCCATCGGCATCCCGAACTTCGTCGCGAGCACGACGCGGTCGCGCCGTCCCTCGAGCACCTCGCCGATGTACGACTCGCTGGTGCCCTGCGAGTAGATGTCCGCCGTGTCGAAGAGCGTGATGCCCTCCTCGAGCGCCGCCTCGATGACGGCGCGCGTCTGCTCGAGATCGCAGCGCCCACCGAAGTTGTTCGTGCCGAGGCCGACGACGGCGACCTCTGGGCCTCCCTCGCCCAATTGACGCGTGCGCATGCCCCTGACGCTACCCGCCGACGCCGAGACCGTGCGGCAGCGGCCGAGCGTGTACCACGACGAGCGTCTTCGTCGGCCGGGTCAGCGCGACGTAGAGCTGGCGCAGCCCCTGCTCGCCGTCCTCGGCGATCGCGGCGGGCTCGACGACGACGACGTGGTCGAACTCGAGGCCCTTTGCCTGGCGCGGCGTCAGGACCGGCACGAACACCTCGTCGTACGCATCGCTGCCCGGCGTGGCTCCCACGAGCGAGCGCGGCGCGATCACGGCGATCAGCCCCTCGAGCTCCGCGAGCGCTGCGGCTTCCTGCAGCGCCACCCGCAGCACGTCGTCGCCTTCCCCCACCTGGACGAGCCGGGGCAACGCGCCGCCCTGACGATAGGCGAGCGGCGGCTCGACGTCGGGCGCGATCTGTGCGAGCAGCGGCAACGCGAGCTCCATGATCTCCGCCGGCACACGGTAGGCGTGCCGCAGCTCCTCGATCGTCACGTCCATGCCCTCGGGGAGATACGGCTCGAGCTCCTGCCAGCCGCGGTAGACGACAGGCCCCGTCGCCTGCGCCACGTCGCCGAGGATCGTGAGCGAACCGCCGAGCGCGCGCCGAGAGATGGTTCGGAGCTGCATCGGCGAGAGATCCTGCGCCTCGTCGACGATCACGTGCCCGAACGCGCGCGGCGGCCCATCGAGCAACATGCGCGCCTCGTCCAGCAGCGGCAGGTCGTGCTCGCTCCACCGGAGGTCGGCGGCACGCTTCGGGCGGTCGCGCAGCAGCAGCTTCTGCTCGCTGCGCTCGAGGATCCCTTCCGCGGCCTCCGCGAGCGCCGAGGGCGAGGTCAGGAGACGCGCGACAAGCTTGTCCGAGCGCACGGGCGGGAGCACACGATCGACGTACTTCACGAGGAAGCCGCCATGTTTCAGCGCTCGCTCGAGCTCGTCGAAGCTGCGCAGCGCGAGATCCTCGAGCTTCTCGTTGTAGCGCTCGTTGAAGCGGCGCAGCACCGCCATGCGGAACCGCTCGCGCGCGGGACCAAGCGCGACGTCCGACTCGAGAATCCCGTCGAGGAGCTCGGTCACCTCCCGCTCGCGCACCGACACGAAGACGCCGTCGACGTAGAAGACGAGCTCCTCGGGCGCCGGCTGCACCGCGCGCTCGACCGCGTGTCGCACAACGTCGGCGAGACGCGTGTCCGCTTTGAGTCGAGCGACATCGGGTGCCTCCTCGCGCTCGACGACGATCCCGTCGAGCAGCTCGGTGACAGCACGCTGCTCGACCGCGTCCTCGCCGAGTGCGGGGAGCACGTGCGCGACGTAGTCCATGAACATCGGATTCGGGCCGACGACGAGGACTCGACGGAGCTGCTCGCGATGCGTATAGAGGAGCCACGAAGCACGGTGCAATCCCACCGCCGTCTTGCCGGTGCCTGGGCCGCCCTGCACGACGAGCGCGCCCTCGGGCTCGGCCGTGATCAGCCGGTACTGGTCGGACTGGATCGTCGCGACGATGTCCCGCATGCGCCCCTCGCGGCGCCGGTCGAGCTCCTCGAGCAGGAAGTCGGAGACCGACGCGCCTTCGACGACGGAGCCGTCGAGCGACTCGTCCGAGATGTCGACGAGCCGCCGCTTGTCGGTGCGATACCGGCGCCGCTGCGTCACGCGCTGCGGATCGGCAGGTGTCGCGGTGTAGAACGGGCGTGCCGCCGGCGCCTGCCAGTTGACGACGACCGGCTCCCGGTCGTCGTCGTGCACCCAGCGCCGTCCCACGTAGAGCGGCCGCGCCGCGCCGTCGAGTGTCAGCCGGCCGAAGCACAGCCCGTTCTCGGCGTCCTGAAACGTCCGCGTGCGCCGCTTGGCCCAGGCCTCCATCGCGACCGCCGCGAACTCGGTCGCCATCGAGCTCTGCGTCCGGGCAATCGTCGACCGCATGCGGTCGAGGCAGGCGTACGCGTGATCGACATAGGCCTGTTCGGCGGCAAGCTCGGGGTGCGACATGGGCGCAGAAGGGTAACGGCGTAGGATCGGCCCGTGAAGCTCGGCCTCAACCTCGGCTATGCCCCGCCGGGCACCAACCCCGCCGAGCTCGTGCCCATCGCGCAGGAGGCGGAGCGCCTCGGCTACGACTCCGTGTGGGCGGCAGAGGCATGGGGCACAGACGCGGTCACCGTCCTCTCGTGGCTCGCCGCGCACACGAGCACGATCAACGTGGGCTCGGCGATCATGCAGATCCCGGGGCGCACTCCCGCGAACACGGCGATGACCGCGGCGACGCTCGACCTCATGTCGGGCGGGCGCTTCATCCTCGGGCTCGGCACCTCCGGGCCCCAGGTCGTCGAAGGCTGGCACGGCCAGCCGTGGGGCAAGCCGCTCGGCAAGACACGCGAGTACGTCGAGATCGTGCGCACCGCGCTGCGGCGCGAGGTCGTCGAGCACGCGGGCGAGCACTACCGGATCCCGTACGACGGCCCGGGAGCCACCGGCCTCGGGAAGCCCCTGAAGCTGATGCTGCGGCCGCTGCGGGCCGACATCCCGATCTATCTCGCCGCGATCGGCCCGAAGAACGTCGCGCTCGCCGCGGAGATCGCGGACGGCTGGCTGCCGATCTTCGTCGACCCGGAGCGCTTCGACGACGCCTTCGGGCCGAGCCTCGCCGACGCGCCCGCGGGCTTCGAGATCGCAGCAACCGTCAACGTGCTCGTCGGCGACGACGTGCAATCGCTGCGCGACTTCTTGAAGCCGTACCTCGCTCTCTATGTCGGCGGCATGGGCGCGAAGGGCAAGAACTTCTACAACTCGCTCATGCGGCGCTACGGCTGGGAGGCGGAGGCGGAGCGGATCCAGGAGCTCTACCTCGGCGGCAGCCAGCGTGAGGCGATCGCGGCCGTGCCCGACGAGCTCGTCGACGCGGTTGCGCTCGTCGGCCCGAAGGAGCGGATCCGGGACCGCCTCGAAGCGTGGCGCGAGACACCCGTGACGACGCTCATCGTCGGCTCGCCGCAGCCCGAGGCGCTGCAGGTGCTCGCCGAGCTCGTCCTGTAGCGCACGCTCTCCCACGGGATGGGGTAGGTCCCAATGCCTCGAAGGGGTGAACTCGTGCAGGACCCCCCAATGGGGGCAGGAACAGCCGGTGGAGAACACCTACGTTCACCCCAGCTTCACGTGTCCCTCGGCCGCTGCGGCCGTCATGTGAGGTCAAAGCTGAGGGAGAGCGTCATGCGGCAAGGCGGCACCAGGTCCAGCGGGAATAAGTCGAACGCGCTCTGGGGTCGAGGCGGCCGCCGGGCGGGCGTCGCCCTCGCAGCGGTTTCGTGTGTGCTCGTCGTGGTCTCGGGCGCAGCAGGCTCACCGGCCGCTCCGCCCAGCGGATCGGCCGCGCAGACCGGGCTGGTCAAGAGCATGTCGTCGCGCGTCCACGCCTACATCCCGGCCGCGCTCCTCAGCGCAGCGCAGCAGAACCCGAAGCAGTCGTTCGACGTCATCATCCAGGGCTCCCGCAAGGAGCGCTCCGGCAACTTCTTCAAGAAGGCATTCCAGGACTCGGCGGCCAACGGCCAGAGCGTCGCGACCACGCAGGTCAGGCGCCAGTTCACCGCCATCGACGGCGGACGCGCCACGCTCACCGGCTGGCAGATCCTCGCCCTCGGGATGAGCCGCAACGTCACGGCGATCATGCCGAACGAGGCCGTACAGCTTCAGGCGGTCGACCTTCCCGTCTCGAACTCCGAGAAGTCGGGCTGGTCGACCGGCGCGGCCGTCGACTGGACGTCGCAGGCTCTGTCGCTGCAGGCGCCGACGATCGCAATCGTCGACTCCGGCATCGATGCCTCGCGCGCCGACTTCAACGGCCGCGTGATCGGGCAGGCGAACCTCGCGAGCTCTCTTCCGAATGGGCCCGGCGACACGTATGGGCACGGTACGTTCGTGGCGAGCATCGCCGCGGGCGCCGCGGCGGGTCACGCCGGGGTCGCGCCCAACGTGAACCTCGTCTCGGTCGACGTGATGGGCGACTCGGGCGCGTCGACAGTGTCCGACGTCATCGCAGCGTGCGACTGGATCCTCGCGAACAAGACGCAGTACAACATCAAGGTCGCGAACTTCTCGCTGCAGGCGTCGAGCCCGACGAGCATCTTCTTCGATCCGCTCGACCAGGCGGTCGAGAAGCTCTGGCTCAACGGCGTCACGGTCGTCACCGCCGCCGGTAACTACGCGGCAGACGGTCAGCGCAGCGAGGTTCCGTTCGCCCCGGGCAACGATCCGTTCGTGATCACCGTCGGCGCGGCCGACATCATGGACACGGTCGGCACGTCCGACGACGTCTCGGCTCCGTGGTCGGCCTGGGGCAACACGCCCGACGGCTTCGCGAAGCCTGAGCTCTCCGCACCCGGTCGCTACCTGATCGGCGCTGTGCCGGCGGACGCGACCCTCGCGACCGAGCGGCCCGACCACGTGATCGAGCCCGGGTACATGCAGCTCAGCGGCACGTCCTTCTCGTCGCCGGCGGTGGCCGGTGCAGCGGCGCTGATCCTCGCCCAGCACCCGAGCTGGACGCCGGATCAGGTCAAGGGCGCGCTGATGGTCTCGGCGCAGAGCACCCCGGCGGCGACGCCCGGCTCGCTCGGCGTCGGCGAGCTGAACGTCCCGCTCGCACGGCTCGTCACGAGCCCGCCGAACCCGAACGCCGGTCTCGACCAGTTCGTGAGCGCCGACGCCAGCGGCAACCCGGTCTTCGACAGCGCAGCCTGGCAGGCCGCGGCCCTGGCGAATCCCGCCTGGAACGACGCGGCGTGGAGCGATGCCGCCTGGAGCGACGCGGCCTGGAGCGACGCCGCGTGGAGCGACGCAGCCTGGGCCTCCGCAGCCTGGAGCGACGCCGCGTGGAGCGACGCAGCCTGGGCCTCCGCAGCCTGGAGCGACGCCGCGTGGAGCGACGCAGCCTGGGCCTCCGCCGCGTGGGCGTCGGCAGCCTGGAGCGACGCCGCGTGGAGCGACGCAGCCTGGAGCGACGCAGCCTGGGCCGACGCAGCCGACGCCGACGCCGCG
>Ga0265338_10011321_pt1 | contig 10321 bp, 8 predicted proteins | sample 42126metaG_FD_193579 | JGI IMG/M metagenome (GOLD analysis project Ga0265338, IMG submission 193579) | Rhizosphere microbial communities from Carex aquatilis grown in University of Washington, Seatle, WA, United States - 4-21-26 metaG | ecosystem: Host-associated > Plants > Roots > Rhizosphere >... | reverse complement strand
CGGCGTGGATTTTTACCACTATGCGGCGGGCAATTGGTTGAAACGCAATCCCGTTCCGGCCGACAAGTCGCGCTGGGGCGGCTTCGGGGAACTGCAGGAGCGCAATTGGTTTTTGATCCATCAAATCCTCGACACCTGCCTTGCGGATCAAGCGGCGGCTCCGAAATCACCTACCCGCGAAGTCGGGGATTTCTTTGCTTCCGCGATGGACACCAACCGTCTGGAGCAGCTCGGCTTCAAACCGTTGGACGCCGACTTCCAACGGATCGCCGCCCTCCAATCGGTCGATGATCTGTTGCGGTTGCTGGCCGAGTTGCATGGGCGGGGAGTCGCCGCCGGTTTCAACGCGTCGGCCGGACCGGACGAAAAGAACAGCGCCATTTACGCGTTCCATTTAGCGCAAGGTGGCCTCGGGCTGCCGGACCGCGATTATTATCTGGCCGAGAATTTCGCCAAACAACGCTCGGCGTACGCCGCGCATATCACGAAGATGCTCGGCCTGCTCGGCGAGGCGCCCGCGGACGCGCAGGCCCACGCGGCGATCGTCGTCGATCTCGAGACCGCGCTGGCCAAGGCGAGCAAGTCGCGCACGGAATTGCGCGATCCCAACGCGAATTACCACAAGGTGGCGACGGCCAGCCTGGGAACCGATTACCCGCGATTGCCCCTGCAGCTTTATCTGAACGCCTCCGGGCTTGACGCCGTCACCGAGGTCGTGGTGCGGCAACCGCAGTTCCTGGCGGCGCTCGATAGGCTGGTTCGCGAGCGTCCTTTGGACGAATGGAAGACGTATCTCCGCTGGCACGTTATCCGCGCGGGCGCGCCGTATCTCCACGCGGCGGCGGAGGACGAATCGTTCGCGTTCTACGGGACCGTCTTGCGCGGACAACAGGCGCAGGAACCGCGCTGGCAGCGCTCCGCGAAAGTGATCGATGGCCAAATCGGCGAAGCCCTCGGCCAGCTTTTCGTCGAGAAAAACTTTCCCCCGGCCGCGCGCCAGCGGATGAACGAATTGATCGAGAACCTGAAAGCGGTTTTCCATGACCGCCTGCTCAAGGTGGATTGGATGACCGAAGGGACCCGCGCCAAAGCGCTGGCCAAGTTCGAACGTTTTACGCAGAAGATTGGTTACCCGGAGAAGTTTCGTGATTATTCGTCGGTCGAGATCAAACGGGACGACTTCATCGGCAACGTCCAGCGCGCGGAAAGTTTCGAGACCAAACGCGAGTTGGCACGCGTCGGCAAACCGGTGGACAAGACCGAATGGCACATGACGCCGCAGACCGTCAACGCCTATTTCAACCCGTTGCAGAACGAGATCGTGTTCCCCGCCGGCATCCTCCAGCCGCCCTTCTTCGACGTGACGATGGACGACGCGATCAATTACGGCGCCATCGGCGTGGTGATCGGCCACGAAATCACTCACGGCTACGACGATCAAGGCCGCAAATACGACGCCGACGGCAACCTGAACGATTGGTGGACTGACGCCGATGGCAAGGCGTTCGAGGCGCGCGCCCAAAAGGTGGTGGACCAATACAACGCCTACGAGCCGCTGGCCGGCGTCCACGTCAACGGCAAGCTCACGCTCGGCGAAAACCTGGCCGACCTAGGCGGCACAAGCATCGCCTACGAGGCGTTGGAACGGGCGTTGGCCAAGGACCGCTCCAAGCGCAAAAAAATCAACGGCTTCACGCCCGAACAACGTTTCTTCCTCTCCCTCGCGCAACTCTGGCGCACGAATATCCGGGACGAGGAAGCGCGGCGGCTGGTGACGATCGATCCCCATTCACCCGGCCAATTCCGCGCCATCGGGCCGCACGTGAACATGCAGGAGTTTTTCGACGCCTTCAAAATCAAGCCCGGCGCGCCCATGTGGCGCCCACCCGAGTCGCGCGCGAAGATTTGGTAGGCTCTTAATCGTGGCAAGCGTCGGAGAGCCGGGCCGGAGTCTCAGCCGGATCTGGCCCTCGCCGGGCGCCGCCTGCGGGAGTTAGCTACACGCACGAAAGCGATCGCAAAAATTCGTCGCGGCCAAGGACGGCGAACCGTTGGAGGTGATCCTACCTTGCCCGCGTTTGGCGAATTGGCGGCGACGCTGGGCTGGGACCTTGATGCGGAAGCCGAAACCGACCTAAGGGAAACGCGTCGTGATCTAACTGCCGGTCAGGCCGAATCATTCCTGCCGCTTGATTCGCTTTAACGTCCGCAGTGGCACTACATCGCCGCGCGGCACGCTAATTTGAACGGCTCGACGAACGGATAAAAGTCCAGCCGCCTACTTGATCGCCGCGTAGATGCGGTGGACGTCGTCGTGTTCGTCCAGCGTGTGGAGAAAATCGGTGACTTGAGTCCTCTGAGGTTCGGGAAGCTCGATGTAATTCTTAGCGATGTACGACATTTCCGACATGGTCACGGACCATTTGTTTTGGACGAGGTATTTGGAAACGGCGTCGAGGCTGGTGGGCTGGCAATAAAATCTGGCCGCGATGTGGTCTTCCGCCACGTCAGCGCCGGTCATCGGTTCGACCTCGTCGGCGCCCGCTTCAATGGCGGCCGCTTCGATGTCTTGCTTCTTGTCCGCGTGATGCGCCTCGACAACGCCCCGGCGGTCGAAGAAAAACGCGACGGCGCCGGGCGCGCCCAGCTGGCCGGCTTTGAATAGGTGGCGAATCTCCGGCGCGGTGCGATTACGATTATCGGTGAGGCACTCGACGATCACCGGAACTTTCCCCGGCGTGAAGCCCTCGAAAGTGACGGTCTCGTAAACGACTTTTTCGTCGAGGAGTCCGGCGCCTTTCTTGATCGCGCGCTCGATGGTGTCACGCGGCACGGACTGCTTTTTGGCGGTTTCGACGGCGGCCCAGAGGCGGGCGTTATTCTCGGGATGCGGGTCGCCGAGCTTGGCGGCGACGATGATTTCTTTGACGAGCTTGCCGATCAACGCGCCGCGTTTGCTGGCGTTGGCGACTCTTCCGGCCTGTTTCCATTGTGCGCCCATAAGGTGGGCATAATAGGAGCCGCGCGGCGTTTCTGCAAGCGCGGTTGGAGGCCCGACGACACGGTCCAGGATTGACGGAAAGCGGGGCCAAAACAAAACTCCGCCCGTGAATTCGCGCCCAGCCGCAAAACCAAAGACCGCCAAAAGGGCGCGGTCGGCGGACGGACGGAGGTCACGATGAACGTGCTGGTCGGACCGAGCGAGCACGAACGCTTTTCCCTGGAAAGCGCCAGCCGTCACTCGGTCCGGCGATTCGACTGGCCGCCGGCGCGAGGGCCGCTGAATTGGAGTTCGGTCCTCCGGCCCGCGGACGATGGTTGGCGACCCGACGCCGTGGTCTGGACGTGGCCGGAGTACGCGCCCTGGCCGGCGCTGGAAGCGTGTCCGATCCCGTTGATCGCGGTCGTCGGCGATTGGCACCTGAATTGGAGCGTCTTGTCGCGGACGCTGGCCTCCTGCGACTGGATCGTCGCCGATAAGCGGGGCGTCGGCCAATTGCGGGCGTTGGGCTATCGGAACTGCAGTTATTGGGCGGCCTACGCCTACGCGGGCCGGCCGCGGGAGTTTCCCACGGAGCCGCCGCGCTACGACATCTCATTTATTGGCCGCCTCAACTTTCACATCCATCGGCGCCGCGCGCGGATTCTCGCGCAGGTGGCGCGGCTTTCCGAGCGTTACCGCGTGCTGATTCGCAAGGACATTTTTGGTGAGGAGTACTTTGCGGCGCTGGCGGGCAGCCGGATTGTGATCAATGAAGGGCTGCGGGGAGAAATGAACCTGCGGGCCTACGAGGCGCCAGCGTGCGGCGCGCTCCTGTTCATGGACCGCGAAAACCTCGAGGCGCGGGACTTTCTGAATGATCGGGCAGAATGCGTCTATTACGGTGAAGCTGACCTGACAGCGTTGCTGGAATTTTATCTGCGGAACGAACCGCTCCGCCGAACCGTCGCGCTGGCCGGCCACGAGCGTTTGAAATCCGCGACCGCCGCCGCTCACTTCACGCGGCTTCTCGATGAACTGAGTACTATTGACTGGGGTCGCCGCGAATCCACGCGGTGGAACACCGTCGCGCCGGCCGAGCGGTTTTATCAGGCCGGACGCTGGTTTGCCCTGGCTGGCTCACTCCACGGTCCGGCCGATGTCGCGCTCAAGCAGGCTGCGGTGATGGCCCCCGAAAATATCGGGTATCTCAACGGTCTGGCGGTCTGGGAGGTCGGCTGCGCGTACGCGTGCGGCCAAGCCGGACGGACGGCGGAGGCGGACTCGTACCTCGCGCGCGCCGAGGAACGGTGGCGGCGGGTTTTGTCGAGCGCTCCAGACCACGTGCTCGCGCGGGCGAATTGGGGTTTGGCGCTGGCGCTCTTGGGCCGGAACGCGCGCGCCGCGGAAATACTGGCGGAGAGCCTCGATCGCCTCGCGCGCGGGGAAACCCGCGGCTTGGGCGCGGATGGCTTTCCGCTGATGTTTGAGAAAACGGTATCGTACATGGGCGTGCCGATTCCCGATAATCCCAGCGTGACCACGTTTCGCGTCGAATGGGAACGGTTGGCCGCGACGAACGCCGGGGACGAGGGCCGAGCGATCGCCGGCGCCCGTGACCTACTGGCCTGGCGTTGCGCGTGCAAATTGGGCGAGCTTCTGGCCAACGCGGGAGACGCGGCCGGAGCCGCGCGGCGCTACGAGCACGCAACCCAAGTCGCAAGCCATCTCGAAGAAGGGTGGATTGGCCTCAGTGACGCGCTGAAGAAACTTGGTCGGTTGCCCGAGGCCGCCGAGGCGTTGGCCGCGGCGTTGCGCTGTCAGCCGTGGGATTTTATCGCGCGGGTAAGGCTGGTCGAACTGCTGGTCCAATTGGGGGCCGACGCGGCCGCCAATGCGCTCGCGGCGGAAGGGTTGGCGCTGAACCGGAGTCTGTCCTAATAGCCGTGGCAAAGGGATCACGGTTGCTTCCCCTGCCCCGCGCGGCATACTGGCGCGGATGAGCGCTCCGGCGGCAAATCGTCCGTCGAATGCCTCGGCCACCGAGCGAGAATACCGTCCGCTCGAGCCGAGTCGCTCCTTCATTCTGCAGGAAAGCGCGCGACGCCATCAGTGGCAAGGCGTTGGGTTGCTTTCGATCAAGGCGTTCTTCGGCGGACGCGCGCAGTACGATGTGGGCCGCGGTCACTACGCGGTCGATGACCAAACGTATCTCCTGTTGAACGACCGGCAGCCGTACCGGATCGCCCTCGACTCCGCCCGGCCGGTCGAGTCTTTCTGCGTCTTCTTCGCGCGCGGGTTGGCCGAGGAAGTTCAGCGGAGCGTCACCACGCCGTCTGAACGGCTCTTGGACTCGCCCGCGGCCGCCGATGAGCCGGCCCTCCGTTTCTTCGACGGCAATTATCGGCACGATGACCTCCTTTCGCCCGCGCTGCTTCGGCTGCGGTCCGCGTACGGCAGGCGCCAAGGCGAGGCCAATTGGCTGACGGAGCAGTTGCACGGGCTGGTCGAGCGCTTACTGCAGGCGCACCAACACGCGCGACGCGACGCGGAGCGCCTGAGCGCCGTTCGTTCCGCGACGCGCGACGAATTGTATCGGCGCCTACTCCGGGCGCGCGACTACGCCGCCGCCTCGTTCGCGGAACCGGTCACCCTCGCCGATCTTTCGCGCGTGGCGTGTCTTTCACCAAACCACCTGCTGCGGACCTTCCGGCAGGCGTTCGGGATGACCCCGCATCAATACCTCACCGAGCGCCGGCTCGACGAAGCGCGCCGTCTGTTGACCCGCACGGAGATGACCGTGACGGAGGTTTGCCTTGAGGCCGGCTTTGAAAGCCTCGGTTCGTTCAGCTCGCTGTTTCGCCGCCGTTTTGGCGTTCCGCCTTCGGTCTTTCGCCGCGAAAAAGGTGATTTTGAAGAAGCAGCCGCCATCGCCGTTTGGAATGATGCGGCCTAACGCGGCGCCGATTTGACGGCGGACCGCGACGTCAACCCGCGGGCGCGCGAGCCGACCGCGATACAATAGAGATCAATATGAACCCATCGCTGAATCAAATCGGGCAAATCTCGGTCAACGTTCACGAACTCGAACGCGCCACTGCGTTCTATCGTGATACCCTCGGAATGAAGTGCCTCTTCACGGTTCCAAAAATGGCTTTCTTCGATTGCGGCGGCATCCGCTTGATGCTCGCGCCACCAGAGAAACCGGAGTTCGACCATCCCAGCTCGATCCTCTATTTCAAGGTCGAGGATATTGACGGCGCCGCCGCGACGTTACTTGAGCGCGGGGTCGCGTTCGACGCGAAGCCGCATTTGGTCGCCCGCATGCCGGCGCACGATCTGTGGCTGGCCTTCTTTCGCGACTCCGAAAACAACCTGCTCAGCTTGATGGGCGAGAAGCCCCGGGCTTGAGACGGCGCGGTTAGTGCCGTGACTCGACCGCCCCGCCTGACGGCCGGGCGGCGGGCAGGTCGCCGGCGCCGAGCTTGCGTCTGAAGAGCCCGATCGCCAAACCGTAACCCATCAGCGCCAACTCGGGATCGTAGCGCGGCCCTTCATCGCGCAGGAAGGCGTGCTGGCCGTTGAATTCGTGCCACGTAAAGTGAATTCCGGCCTCGACCATCGCTTGATAAATCAGCGCGCGACCCTCTCGCGGAACATGCGGGTCTTGGCGGCCCCAAATCATCAGCATTTCGCCTTTGATCTCGCGCATGCGGTCGAGCGAATTGTCGTTCATCCCTTTGCCCAGGCCGCGCTTGTGGATGTCGGTCGCGTAGAAGCAAACCCCGGCTAACACGTCGGGATTCATCGCGGCGCGGAACGACAGATGGCCGCCGATGCAGATTCCCATCACGCCCAGTTTCCCGGTGCACACGGGATGCGACTTGAGAAAATCGAGGGCCGCGCGGGCGTCGGTGTCGTAACCACCCAGTTCTTTGGTGGTCTTGTGCGCGTTACCGCGCTCCGCGCCAGCCTGATCGTAGGCGAGCACGGTCCCCGCGGGTTCCAATTCGTGATAAATCTCCGGCACGGCGACGAGGAATCCGTGTCCGGCGAGCAACGCCGCGGTCCGCCGGATCGGTCCGGTGACTTGGAAGATCTCCGAGTACAAAAGGACGCCCGGGTACTGCCCGTCCGCGGCGGGGCGGAAGATATAGGTCCGCATCGGACCGCTGGGTGTCTGGAGCTCCGTTGATTCGTTATCTTTGATTATCATAAGCCCTCGCGCATGGTTGATCTAAGCCGGCATTTTTCAGCAGAGCCCGGCTCAAAGAAAGGTTAAAATTTGGACTGACAAAGTGAAGGGCGCCTCTCGCCAGCCGAGTCTTATGCTCAGATCTACACTCGCGTCTCGCCTCAACCGCAGACCGAGCGACGCAAGTATTGCGTGTGGCCGCCAGCGAAATGTATCGCATAGCTTACCGCAGTTTCAGTTCGTAGTAAGCGACCTCGGCGAGCGGATTCTCGTAGTAAGGCGGGATTTCTCGGAAACCGAGCGCCGCGTACAACGCGCGGGCGGCCGCCATCGCACGCATCGTGTCGAGGCGCAACGCCTGGTAGCCAATCGTCGCGGCTTCGCGGATCGCGTTTTCGACCAGCCGACGACCAATGCCAAAGCGGCGGAATTCGGGACGGACGTAAAGCCGCTTGAGCTCGCCGATCCCCGGAGCCAACGGGCCGAGCGCCAGACAGCCGGCCAGGCTCGTTTCCCATTCGGCGAGCCAGAGGCGCCCCTCCGGCGGCGCGTACCGGCCGGGCAAGCCAGCCAACTCCTGCGCGAAATTCTGGAAGCAGAGCGAGATGTTGAGCGACGCGGCGTATTCCTCGAAGAGCGCCCGCGCGGCTTGAATCCGCGATGGGTCCGTGGCGGCGATCAACCGGCAGCCGGGCATAGCAGGTCTCCGCGCAACACCGTAACCGCTCGTCCCCCTAAATAAACGCGATCGCCAGCGACCCGGGTCTTGACGATGCCGCCCCGGGCGGAAGCTTGGAAGGCGGTCATCTCCGTCTTTTGCAAGCGCTGCGCCCAGAAAGGAGCCAGCGTGCAATGCGCGGAGCCGGTGACCGGATCCTCGTTGACTCCCGCCGCCGGCGCGAAGAAGCGGGAAATAAAATCGAACTCGGGGCGATCCGACCGCGCGGTTACAATCAGCCCGCGAACTGGGCATTCCGCGAGTCGCGCCAAGTCGGGCTTCAAATTTCGCACCGCGTCCGCCGAATCCAGTTCCAACAGATAATCGTAGGCGCTACGACCGATGAATCGCGGAACCACGCCAACCGCTTCGGTCAGTTCCGGCGGGGACGGCGCCGGTTCGGCGATCCGCCCGGGAAAATTCAGCCAAATTTCCGAGGCGCCCTGTTCCGCCGTGAGCGCTCCGCTCAACGTATAAAAACGCGCGACCGTCCCCGGCGCCAAACGCCCGGTCTCCCAGAGCACGTGGGCGCTCGCGAGCGTGGCGTGGCCACAAAGCGCGACTTCAACTTTCGGCGTAAACCACCGGAGCTGGTAACCGTCCTCCGCCGGGCTGAGAAACGCGGTTTCGGAAAGATTCATCTCCCTGGCCACGTTTTGCATCCAGGCGTCCTCGGCGTCGTCCGGCAAAAGACAGACCGCCGCGGGATTGCCGGCGAACGGCCGGTCACTGAAGGCGTCCACTTGATAGAGGGGGAGGTTCATAAAAAACACGCAAAGAATTAAGACGCGGAGGCGGCCGCAACCGGCGCCCCGAGCAGGCGCCGCATGTACTCGACTCGGATGAAACCGAAACGTTCGTAAAGCCCGTGCGCGTCCCGGGTGGCGAGGACTTGCTGGCGAACCTGCAAGCGCGGGTGATCAAACAAGGTTTTGACCATCCACTTGCCCAAGCCGGCCGCGCGATGCTCCGGATGAATGATCACGTCGCCAATCCAGGCGAACGTGGCGTAATCGCTCACGGCCCGGGCAAAGCCGACCTGCCGCCCCTGACGGTATAATCCCACGCAAAGCGAGCCGGCCAGAGATCGCTCGATCACTTCGCGCGGCCGATCCGCGGCCCAATAACTTGTGGCCAGAAGCGCGCAAATCACGTCCAAGTCCAGCTCGGCCGAATCGTCGCTCAGGCGGAATTCTCCATGCTGCCATTCCATGCGTGGGAATAAAACGGAGCGCGCGCGCGTTTCCAAGCCTAAATGAGGCCGCCCCGGAAAGCGCGAGACCAACGCCATCGAGGCGTTCACCCGCGAGGCAAAAGCTCGAGTCAGGCGCTTGCGCCCGCGAAGCCGTTCAAACTTCGGTAACACCATTATGAGCTTTTCGGAGGATACCCAACGTCCCTCCCGGCGCCTGCGTAACAATCCAATGGAGTCGAACTCCGGTTTGACATTCCGAGAGGAACGACAATCCAGGAGGAACGGCTTGAAAAAACCGGGGACCGGCCCAAAATCCGCCGCAAAGCCTGTAATGAACCCGAGATTCCACGCATGCTCGCTGCTTGCCGTCAATAATCGCGCTCGCTGCCGGGATTCGTGTGTGCTGACGAACGAAGCATGAATCGCCTGCTGACAGCGCTCACACTCACGCTCTTGCTCGGTCTCATGGCGGCGCGAGGCCTGTCCGCCGCGGAGCCGGATTACAGCCGCGACATCAAGCCGATCCTCGAAAAGCGCTGTTATGCCTGCCATAGCCGTTTGAAGCAGGAAGCCAGGTTGCGGCTCGACGCCGGAGCCCTCATCCACAAAGGCGGCAAGAATGGCTCCGTTTTGGCGCCGAAGAACGGTGGCGCAAGTGAGCTTATCCAACGTCTCACGACTCCCGATGAAGACGACCGGATGCCACCCGAAGGCAAGCCGCTGGCGCCCGATCAAATCGCGTTGATCAAGTCCTGGATCGACGCTGGGGCAACGTTTCCCGCGGGCGAGGCCATTCCGCGGCTGCCCGCCGAACATTGGGCGTTTCAACCGGTGCGCCGCCCGCCCGTTCCGCCGGTGAAAGACAGAAAATGGGCGCGCAATCCGATCGACTGTTTCGTGCTGGCCAAACTCGAAGCGCGCGGCTGGCGTCCGGCCAAGGAAGCCGCGCCGGGAGCGCTGCTGCGTCGTCTGCACCTTGATCTCAACGGTCTGCCTCCGACGCTCGAGGAGCAAGACGCTTTCGCGCGGGCCGCGGGCGGCGGCCGAGCCGACGCCGCGCTTGACGCCGTGATCGACAATCTGCTGGCCCGTCCGCAATACGGCGAGCGTTGGGCGCGGCACTGGCTCGATGTCGCGCGGTACGCCGACAGCAACGGCTACGAGCGCGACGCGGAGAAGCCGTTCGTCTGGCGCTACCGCGACTACGTCATCCGCGCTTTCAACGCCGACAAA
>Ga0265338_10011320_pt1 | contig 10321 bp, 10 predicted proteins | sample 42126metaG_FD_193579 | JGI IMG/M metagenome (GOLD analysis project Ga0265338, IMG submission 193579) | Rhizosphere microbial communities from Carex aquatilis grown in University of Washington, Seatle, WA, United States - 4-21-26 metaG | ecosystem: Host-associated > Plants > Roots > Rhizosphere... | reverse complement strand
TGACATAGTCGCGGCCCTCCAGAGCCGCCTTGGCGCGCGCGGCGGTGGCCAGCATGGCGGCGCTGCGTGGCGAGGCGCCCGTCTCCAGGTCCGCGGAGGTCCGGGTGGAGCGCACCAGCGCCACGACATAGCCGGCGACCTCGTCGGACAGGCGCACCCCCGCCACCGCCTCAACCGCCGCGCTGATGGCGGCTGCGTCCGCGACGACTTCCACCCCCAGGGCCGCCGGATCGGGCGCGCCGACCCGGGCGCCGTGGCGGACGACGATGGCGAGTTCCTCCTCCGGGCTCGGATAGCCGAGCACCTGCTTGAATAGGAAGCGGTCGAGCTGGGCCTCGGGCAGGGGATAGACGCCCTGCTGCTCGATCGGGTTCTGGGTGGCCACCACCATGAACCGCTCGCCAAGGCGGTGGTCGACGCCGTCGATGGTGACGATCCGCTCCTGCATAGCCTCCAGCAGGGCCGCCTGGGTCTTGGGCGGGGTGCGGTTGATCTCGTCCGCCAGCAGCAGCTCGCAGAAGATCGGCCCCTTGGTCAGCTTGAAGGTGGAGGTCTGGAAGTTGAACAGGCTGGTCCCCAGTATGTCGCCCGGCATCAGGTCGGGGGTGAACTGGATCCGCCCGAAGCTCAGGTCGAGGGCCTTGGCGAAGGACTGCGCCAAGAGCGTCTTGGCCGTGCCGGGCGGGCCTTCGAGCAGCATGTGCCCCCCGGCGAACAGGGCGGTCAGCAAGAGCTCCACCGTATCGGCCTGGCCGATCACGGCCTTGCCGATCTCCCGTTTCAGGGCCTGGCCGAGGGTCTTCACCTCATCGACGTCCACGCGTCATCTCCTGCGTCCATTGAAACAGCCGTCGCGCCGATGTCATCAGGCCGGCGTTGGTCCTCACCCGCCTGGCTTCCGCCAGGAGCCAGGAATAGGGGGTCGTGGCGCCGCGGCCGGCGCCCAGCCGGTCAAGGATTTCCTCGGCGTCGCCGGGAGCCAGCCCGCGCGGGACGCCCAGCGCCCTGGCCACGGCTTCCCCGGTCAGGGCGGCATAGCCCTCGGCCATGCGGGGCTCGCGTTTGGCCATGCGGACCAGGGCGGCGGAGTTGTCCGCCAGGGCCTGTTTCCCGAGCGCGAAGGCGGGCGCCGGGATCACGGGTGGACCGAAGCGGCAGGCGGCCTGCAGGCCCATCAGGGCGGCGGCGAACAACACGCACAGGGTCGCGCCCAGGAGCGGGGGCTCGAGCGCCAGCCGCAGCAGGCTGCGCGAGCGTTTGAATCCGTCCAGCGTTACGTCGAAGATCACCGGCCCGGTTGGGCCTCGCAGGCGGTCCATGAGGATCAGGGCGCAGCGTGCGGTCCGTGCGTCGGCGAGACCGTGGGTGTTCAGCAGGTCCGGATCGGCCAGGACGAACATCAACCGCTTGGACCAGAAGGCCAGCACCGTCTTGCCGGCGTCATCCACCAGCACCGGCGTCAGGTCCGCGCCCGAGATGGTCTGCAGCGAGTCGATCCCGCCCAGGGGAACCACCGCGCCCGGCTCGAAGGTCCGGTCCGTTCCCGCCCTCAGCACCGGGCTCGATACGCCCTTGCGGCGTTCGATCTTGACGCCTGGCGCGGTCCCCAGCAGCTCCGCCACGGCGCGGTCCGGCAGCAGTCCGATCTTGTCCACCCAGCGCGGATCCAGCGGCTGGGGTGCCGTCGCCCATTTGGGCAGCACCAGCAGCACGATGCGAGGGTAGGTGAGGGCCAGGATCTCCTTGGGAGCGACCCCGGCGCCGGGCGTCAGCACCAGCACCCCGAGGTTGCTCTCTGAGGGCGGCGGCCCGCGGCTGACCACCACCGTCGCCCCCGTCGCCTGCATCAACCTGACCAGTCCGGCGAAGCCGACGGCGGACTTCGACAGGGCGTGCGCGCCGCCGTCCGACCCCGAGCGGAGATCCGGCGCAAACACCGACAGGGCCAGGAAGGCGCTGAACGAAAACACGCCCACCAGCACCATCCACAGCACCGCCCGGGGCGAGAACAGGCGAGGGGGCGCTCCGCCGGGGCCGGTCATGCCCAGGCCTCGGGAAAGGCGAACGCCTCATAGGCGCGGCGGCATTCGGCGAAGGCCTCGGAGTCCAGGCCGCGTCCGCCGAAGATGCTCCGTTCCACCGCCTGGGCGATGATGGAGAAGGCGGCTGCGGCCGTCGCCGGCAGGTCTTGCAGCCGCGCGATGTCCCGGGCGGTCAGGGCAGGCCGGACCAGGCGCGGCCGCCGGCCGTCGATGTCCTCGATGCTCCGGAACAGCAGCAGGTGCGCCGCCTCGGTGTAAAGGCCCTGTTCGGCCATGCGGTCCGCGTCCTCCAGCAGGGCGCGCGCCCTGGCTGGCTCGGGCCGCCACTCTGGCTGTAGGACGATGGCCGCACCCTTGCGCCGGCCCGGCCAGCGCTGGCGGATGATCTCCCGCGCGATGAAATAGAGGACCGCCGCGACGATGGCCGCCAGCCCCAGCCAGAACAGCCATTGCAGCACCGGCGCGATCAACTTCGCGATCGCCGCCAGCAATTGCGCCAGCGGCTTGAACCAGGCGGGGATGGGCTGCAGCTGGATGCTGGTGAAGCTGAATTGCAGGTCGTGATCGGCCAGGAGCTGCGCATGCGCCCGCGCGAACCCGTCCGCTGCAGGCGCGTCCTGAGAGGCGGCCATGGCCGCACTGCCCGTCATGCCCCTTCCCCCGACAACCCCGGATCGTCATAGCACGCTGCGCGGTCCCGGACGCAAGGCGCAATCTATGCGAGCGGGCTGCCCGGCGAACCGACGCTCAAGATTGCGATGGGCCCTCCGGCATGGTTAGGCTAGTCAGCGTTGACAAGATCAAATAGACGCCCCCGCTCGACGGACGGCGCGTGAACGGAGGATGCTAAGCATGCACGTCGGCCTTTCCACCGGCTTCGCCAACCACAGCCATTTCGATGACGTGCGTTTCATCCGCGAGGAGATGGACCAGTGCCTGCTGGCCGAGGAGCTCGGGTTCGACTCCATCTGGATCACCGAGCACCACTTCAGCGACTATTCCATCGCGCCCAACCCCCTGCAGTACCTGACCTGGCTCGCCGGCAAGACCAAGCACGTGCGCCTCGGCACCCAGGTGGTGGTGGTCCCCTGGCACGATCCGGTGCGCCTGGCCGAAGAGATCGCCGTGCTCGACCACCTGTCGGGCGGGCGGGCCATCATCGGCTTCGGCCGCGGCCTGGCCCGGATGGAATACTAGGGCCTCAGGGTCGATCAGGGCAAGGCGCGCGAGCTGTTCGACGAGATCGTGCCCATGGTCATGAACGCCATGGAGACCGGCTACATCGAGGGCGGCGAGATCTTCAAACAGCCCCGCCGCGAGATCCGCCCCCGCCCGTTCCGCTCGCTGAAGGGCCGCGCCTTCTGCGCCGCCGGCACCACTCCCTCGATGATCTCCGCCGCCAGGCTCGGCCTCGGCCGGCTCTATCTCGGCCAGCCGATGGTCGGAGGGGGCGGGCAAAGGCGGCCGGCCTTCCAGCCGCAGACCGCCGCCGAAACCGCCCGCGCCCCGGAAGAGGCCGCGCCCGAGGACGCCTGGCTCGACACCTGGAACAAGACCCACCCGGACGAGACGCCGCCGCAGCCCTTCGTGTCCAATCTGGTGTTCATCGACGACAGCCCCGACAAGGCCTTCGAACTGGCCCGCACCTACGCCGTCCAGACCTTCCGCGCCGCCATCAAGAACTATGAGCTCACCTCGTCGCACCACGGCTCGATCAAGGGCTATGAGAGCTACAAGGGCCTGGTGATGGAGGAGGGCGACGTCGACAAGGCCATCGAGGGGGTGATCGAATCCTCGATCCACGGCAATCCGCAGATGATCCTAGAGCAGCTGGCCGAGGTGAAGAAGCTCCGTGACCCGCAGGGCATGATCCCGCACCTCTACACCGGCGGCATGCCGCATGAGGATGCGGTGCGCAGCATGCACGTCTTCGCCAGGCACTGCCTGAAGGAGATGCAGAGCTGGCAGGCCGCGCCCGAGACCATCAACCCCCCCATGGCCCTGGCGGCGGAGTAGGTCCATGTCGTCGTCGAACCCGCTAGATCCGGACCTCTTCCAGCCGGAAGCCATAGCGCCTGAGACCCTGGCCTTCGCCGAAAACCTGCGCAAGCAGACCGTCTCGCGCCCGCCCTTGGGGACGCCGCCGCCTCCGGGCGCCGAGGACGCGCCGTCCGCCTTCCCGCATCCGCCGAAGTCGCCGCGCGCCCGGGTGATCGCCATCGACGCCCCCGGCGGCCGCAAGGTCGAACTCAGGATCATCGCCCCCGACACTCCGCGCGGGGCCTATCTGGCGATCCACGGCGGGGGCCTGGTCATGGGTTCGGCCGACCAGGACGACGCCATGCTGGAGCGCATCGCCGACAACACCGGCCTGGCCGCCGTCAGCGTCGAATACCGCCTGGCGCCGCAGCACCCCTATCCCGCCGCCTGGGACGACTGCGAGGCGGCGGCCCTGTGGCTGGCTGAGAACGTCAAGGCCGAGTTCGGCGGCGACGCCCTGGCCATCGGCGGGGAATCCGCCGGCGCCACCCTGGCCGTGCCCACCCTGGTGCGGATGCGCGACAAGCACGGCTTCACCGGCTTCAAGGCCGCCAACCTCAGCTACGGCAACTATGACACCACCGGCACGCCCAGCCAGACCATCATCGGGCGGCGTGGCTATCTGCTGAGGACTGAGGACATCCAGCAGTGTTCCAACATGTACGCGCCCGATGTCTCCAAGCGCGGCGATCCGGACATGTCGGCGCTCTACGCCGATGTCCACGCCATGCCGGCGGCGTTGTTCAGCGTCGGCACCCTGGACCCGTTCCTGGACGATTCCCTGTTCCTCTACGCCCGCTGGATCGCGGCCGGGAACGAGGCGGAGCTGGCCGTCTATCCGGGCGGGACGCACGGCTTCAACATGTTCCCCCTGGCCATCGCCAAGACGGCGAACGCGCGGATCGACGCCTTCCTGAAGCGGCATACGTCCGCCTGAGCGCCGGGGAAAACGCGCGGGAGACGCAGCGATGACGGTCGAGCTTTATTTCTTCCAGCCCTTGGGCACCAATTCCGGCCGGGTCTATCTGACCCTGCTGGAGAAGGGCGTGGACTTCGTCGAGCGCGAGCTGAAAGGGACCGAGTTCGAGCATCTGAAGCCGGCCTATCTGGCGGTGAACCCCAAGGGCCAGGTCCCCACCCTGGTGCACGACGGCCGCGTGCTCACCGAGGGCATGAACATCAACGAATATATCGATGAGGCCTTCGACGGCCCGGCGCTCAGGCCGGCCGATCCGCGCGAGCGTTGGCGGATGCGGGTCTGGTGCCGCTACGCCGACACCGATCTCGGCCGCTGCCTGATGATGATCAACTGGAACCGCATCGTGCCGACCTTCGTGGGCGACCGCTCCCTGGAGGAGGTCGAAGCCATCCTGCAGACCGTGCCCGACCCCGACCGCCGCCGCTCCTGGCTGGCCGCGTACAAACAGACCACCCCGCCAGAGGCGATCGAGGAATCCCGCCGCCGCGCCGCGGAAGGCGCCCAGCGGGTGGAGGCCAATATGCGCCAGCGCCCCTGGGTCGCCGGCGGGGCCTATTCCCTGGCCGACATCGACCTGCTGAACTTCTGCGGCTTCATGTCGGCCTGGATGCCAGAACTGGTGAACGACAAGGATACGCCGGCGACCATGGCGTGGCAGGCCAGGGTGAACGAGCGCCCCGCCGTCAAGGCCATGCGCGCCAAGACCAACCGCAATTTCACCCGCCCGCCTGCCCCCCAGCAAGCCACGGCCTAGGACCATGCTCGAGCTCTATCACTGGGAGCCCAACGCCGCCGCCGCCCGGGTGTTGATCACCCTGAAGGAGAAGGGCGTCCAATTTCAAAGCCGCTATGTCGACGTGCTGCGCTTCGAACAACACGAGCCGGCCTTCCTTGAGCTGAACGAAACCGGCGAGACTCCGGTGCTGGTGCGGGACGGCGAAGCCTTCACCGAGTCCAGCTTCATCTGCGAATATCTGGATGAGGCCTTCCCGGGCGCCGCTCTGATGCCCGAGGCGCCCTACGACCGCTGGAAGGCCCGCAACTGGCAGAAATATGTCGACGACCACCTGGCCGCCGCGGTCAGCGCCCTGGCCTGGCGGGCCTATGGCGAGGCCCAGATGCAGGGCCGCAATGGCGCCGAGGCGGCGGTGGCGCGCATTCCCTTCCGGCCGCGGCGCGATGAGTGGACCCAGGCGCTCAAGGGCTATCCGGACGACCAGCTGGCCAAGGACCGCGGCCGGGTCGAGATGACCCTCGGCCTGGTCGAGGCCGAGCTGGAAGCCTCGGACTGGCTGGCCGGCCCCAGCTTCTCCCTGGCCGACATCGCCATCTTCGCCTTCATGAACTATCTGCCGAGGCTCACCCCCGACCTTGTCAGCGCCGCGCCGCGAACCCTGGCCTGGCTGCAGCGCGTCTCCGCCCGCCCCGCCGTCAAGGCCGCCCTCGCCCTCGCCAGGACCCCCGACCCCTACGCCGTCGTCGCTCCCGGGCCCGAGCATATTAGATGGGGGTGAGAAGGGAGCCGGCGCGCCAGCGCCCCAACCCTCTCCCTCAGGGAGAAGAGACGCCCCTAAGGCGCCGCCGGAACGGATGACAGCCCCGTACGCTTTTCCGCGAGATTCCGGCATACCCCACCCCGCCGGGGCCCCAGGAGGTGAAGATGTCCGAAACGGTCGCAGACGTTCTTGTCAGTACGCTCGAGCAGGTTGGCGTCGGGCAGATCTTCGCCCTGATTGGCGACTCCCTCAATCCGCTGGCCGATGCGGTGCGGCGAAGCTCGATCGAATGGATCGGCGTCCGCCACGAGGAGGGCGCGGCCCTCGCCGCCTCCGGCCAGGCCAAGCTCACCGGCAAGCTGGCCGTCTGCGCCGGCACCACCGGTCCCGGAAGCACCCACCTGGTCGCCGGTCTTTATGAGGCGAGCCGCGATCACGCCCCTGTCCTGGCGCTGTCGGGCGACATGCCGCGCAAGTGGCAGGGAACGGACTACATCCAGACCACCCGGCCCGACCTGCTGTTCCGCGACGTGGCGCTCTACACCGAGACCATCTCCGCGCCCGCCCAGGCGCCGGCGGTGATCCACCAGGCCATCGCCGCCGCCTACGCCGGCCGCGGCGTCGCCCATCTGACCCTGCCGCAGGACGTGATCGGGGCCAAGGCGGAGGGCAAGGTCTCCAGCGTCGCCACCCTGAAGCCGCGCTCGGAGTTCGCCGCCAACGGCGACGACATCGCCGAGATCGCCCGCCGGATCGGCGCGGCCAAGCACGTGGTGATCATGTGCGGCTCAGGGTGCCACGGCGCGGCGGATGAACTGCGCGCCCTTTCCGACCGGCTCAAGGCGCCGCTGATCCACTCGGTGAAGGGCAAGGACATCATGCCCTACGACGATCCGCGCTGGATGGGCGGCATCGGCATGATCGGGACCAAGGCCGTCTACGACGCCGTCATGAACTGCGACCTGTTGCTGATGGCCGGCACGGACTATCCGTATACGGAGTTCCTGCCGACCAAGCCCGTCGTCGTCCAGATCGACGAGCGCCCGCAGGTGCTGGGCCGCCGGGCGCCGACACTCTTCGGCGCTACAGGGTCTGTGCGCCCCAGCCTGAAGCTGCTCTTGGACCGGATCGCGGCCAAGACCGACGCCGGCTTCTTCGACCATGTGTCCAAGGCGCGCCGCAAATGGGACGAGATGCTCGACAAGCAGTCGGACCCGGGGCGCAGCAAGGATCGCATCCATCCCCAGGCGGTGGCGCGGGCGGTAGGCGACCTCGCCGCGCGGGACGCCGTCTTCACCTTCGACACCGGCCTGAACACCCTGTGGTCGGCCAACTGGATCCGCCAGAGCGGGTCCCAGCGCATCCTCGGCTCGTTCAATAACGCCGCCGTCGGCACCGCGCTCGGCCAAGCCAACGGCATCCAGGCCGTCGACCGCTCACGCCAGGTGATCGCGCTTACCGGCGACGGCGGCTTCAACATGCTGATGTGCGAGTTCCTCACCGCCGTGCGTCACAAGCTGCCGGTCAAGGTGGTGATCTACAACAACTCCGCCTTCGGACTGATTCAGCTGGAGGAGGAGTCCGTCGGTCTGCCGCCCTTCGAGCCGGGCATCCAGTTCCCCAAACCGGACTTCGCCGCCTTCGCCCGCGCCTGCGGCGGCCAGGGCTTCAAGGTCGACGATCCCGGCAAGCTGCGCGACACGATCGCCCAGGCCCTGGCCTGCGACGGCCCGGTCATCATTGATGCGGTGGTGGCGGCCGACGAGCTGCCCAACCTGCCGCACATCGACCTCGGCCAGATCGGCCACTTCGCCCAGGCCAAGGTCCGTGAAGCCGTCCTGGCCGTCACGGGTTGAACAGCCGGGCGCAACTGGCCCCGACCATTCAAACGCCGGCTCTGTAGCCGCGAAGCGCGGCTTGATTTGACTCAACCCCCGACGCACGGAAAAGGCCTATAAGACTGCGCCGAAGCGATCGCCGAGGCGGAGGAAGTTCATGTTGAAGACATTCGCCGTCGCCGCGGTCGTCGCAGGCCTGCTGCTGGCGGCCGGGTGCAGCCGCAAGCCGCCGACGCCGACGATCAACGCCAGCATGACCCAGGTCATGTCGACCCAGGCCCAGACCATCTGGGACATCACCAGCGGCGCCTTCAACGCCAAGGGCGACGGGCTGGTGGCGTCCAAGATCGCGCCGGGCGACTGGATCGCGCTGGGCGAGGCCGGCCGCAAGCTCCGGGACCGGTCGTTGCTGCTGGCCGCCGCCCCGCACGTCGTCGTGGTCGGCCCCGGCGAGACCATAATGGGCGAGGACGCCTCAGGGGCCTCAGGCAAGCTGGGCCATGACTGGGACGCCGCCAGCGCCAAGCTGGTCCAGGCCAGGATCGACGCCAACCCGGCCCTCTTCGCCAGGCGCATGCGCATCTTGGCCAAGACCGGCGACACGGTCCTGAAGGCGTCCCAGACCCATGACGTCGGGCCGCTCTACGAGGCGTCGGCCGGCCTGGACGAGGTCTGCGACGGCTGCCACAAGCCCTTCTGGGGCACCGACGACCCGCCGCCGTTCCCGCACTGAACGCGGCCCCGGGCGGCCAACCTCGTCGGCAAATGGCCGTGGGTCGGTGGATCGAACCCGCGACGCCGGTATGCGTTCGAAGACGGAGCATGCCAGGGAGGAGACGATGACGGGTAAGCTGACCAACTGTCTTTGGTTCGATCATGGCGAGGCGCGCAAGGCGGCGGAATTCTACGCCAGCGTCTTTCCTGACAGCCATATCGGCCCCGCGATGGCGGCGCCCGGCGACTTCCCCGGCGGCGCAGAAGGCGTGGAACTGACGGTGGACTTCACCGTGCTCGGCAGGCCGTTCATGGGGCTCAACGGCGGTCCCGGCTTCACGCCGAACCAGACCGTTTCGTTCATGGTCGAGACGCAGGACCAGGCTGAGACCGATCGCTACTGGGACGCCATCGTCGGCAATGGCGGGGCGGAGAACGCCTGCGGCTGGTGCACGGACCGCTGGGGCTATTCATGGCAGATCACGCCGCGTCAGCTGTCGCAGGGGATGACCGATCCGGACAGGACGGTCGCCAAGCGCGTGTTCGAGGCGATGATGACGATGCGCAAGATCGACGTGGCGAAGATCGAGGCCGCGCGGCGGGGCGAGGCTGATTGAGTATCCAGCGTGCGATCTGCTCGCGAAGTCCGCGGTGACGTCCGGCGACCAGACATCGCCGTCACCGATGCGGACTGCCAGGCCAGCAGCACGGCCGTCGTTTCCCGTCCTTGAGTCCTGAGCGCGTCCGTTCGATGTGATTGCGCCGCGTCTCGGGCTTCTTCACCGACTCGCCCCCTACCACAGCTTCCTCACCCCCAGCATCACCACGCGGCCGACGGGGTCGAGGTAGGCGGGCAGGTAGTTGAACGGGGTGGCGCCGGTGGGGTCGCGCACGCGCTCGTGGGCGTCCGTCAGGTTGGTCACGGACAGGGTGATCCGCGCGCCGCTCAGCCACGGGTGGCGCGCGACCAGGGCGCGGTTCTGGCTGAAATCGTCGAACAGACGCAGGTTTATGGTGTCGATGGGGGCGAAGATCAGCGGGCCGGTGGGTGAGCCCTCGCCGCCGATATAGGTGCCGGCCTGCCAATTGGCCGAGGCCCGCGCCCCCAGGCCCAGCCAGGTCACGCCGGCCTGGGCCTGGATCTGCTCCCGCGCCAGGCCGCCGCCGCCGCCCGAGCTGGACGGATAGCCGTTCAAATAGTCGAACACCGGA
>Ga0265338_10011318_pt1 | contig 10322 bp, 3 predicted proteins | sample 42126metaG_FD_193579 | JGI IMG/M metagenome (GOLD analysis project Ga0265338, IMG submission 193579) | Rhizosphere microbial communities from Carex aquatilis grown in University of Washington, Seatle, WA, United States - 4-21-26 metaG | ecosystem: Host-associated > Plants > Roots > Rhizosphere >... | reverse complement strand
TTTAACTTCGACTTGTTTCAATTTGGCGACCAATGGGTGCAACTGGGCTGGGTGCTGGATCCGTTGACGGCGGTGATGCTCGTGATGGTCACTTTCGTCGGCACGCTGATTTTTATCTATAGCGTGGGCTACATGGCGCACGATGAAAATTTCACGCGTTTCTTTACATTCCTCTCGCTGTTCGCCGGAGCGATGCTCGGTGTCGTTATCGCGAACAGCCTGTTGCTGCTGTTTATTTGCTGGGAATTGGTCGGGCTCACCTCGTATCTGCTGATTGGATTTTGGTATCACAAACCGAGTGCAGCCGCGGCGGCGAAGAAGGCGTTCATCACCACGCGCATCGGGGATGTGGCTTTGTTGTTGGGCATGGTGTGGTTGTACTCGCGATGCAACACGCTGCTTTTCTATACCGAGACCGGCGTCGGTTGCCTCGAAGTATCGCAACTCGGCGCGCTGGGCATCCGCGCGGCCCACGTGGGGCTGACGGTTTCAACCGCCATTAGCCTCCTCATCTTTGCGGGCGCGGTTGGCAAATCCGGCCAGGTGCCGTTGCATGTGTGGTTGCCGGACGCCATGGAAGGCCCCACGCCCGTGAGCGCGCTCATTCACGCCGCCACCATGGTTGCCGCCGGCGTGTTCCTCGTTGCGCGGGTGTACCCTTTGATGAACGCGGGGATCGGTGGAATTAACGCGCTGCACGTCGTGACCTGGGTCGGGGCCATCACGGCCATTTTCGCCGCGAGCATTGCCGTAGCGCAAAACGACATCAAACGCATCCTGGCTTACTCCACGGTCTCCCAGCTCGGTTTTATGATGATGGGCATCGGCGTTGGCGGCGTCGCAGTGGGAATGTTCCACCTGATTACGCACGCCTTTTTCAAGGCGCTGTTGTTCATGGGCGCGGGCTCGGTGATTCATGGTTGCCACGAGGAACAGGATATTTGCCGCATGGGCGGTTTGCGCAAATACATGCCCGTGACTTTTGCAACTTATGCCGTGGGCATGGTGGCGCTGAGCGGAGTGCCGCTGCTGTTTTCCGGATTTTGGAGCAAGGACGCCATTCTCCATTCCGCTCATGGATGGCCCATCTCGCACGTGCCGTTTTATTTGGGACTGGCGGGAGCGTTGCTCACCGCGTTTTACATGACCCGGCAGGTGTTTTATGTGTTTTTCGGAAACTGCCGATTGCATCTCGGCAAAACGACCGCTTCCGAACGGCGGACCGTGGAACACGCCGGCGTGTCCGTCAAAGAACATCCGCACGCTGAATTGTCCGGCGAGCCGCATGAGAGCCCGGCCACGATGACCGTGCCACTGGTTATTCTCGCCGCATGTTCGATTCTGCTCGGATTCCTCGGCACACCCGCCTGGCCGTGGTTTCAGAAGTTTTTAGGGACTGAAGAAGCTGAAGGCTTCAGCTCGGGCGTAATTTCGCTCATGGTCATTTCGAGCCTTGTGGTATTCGCCGGCCTCGGCCTCGGCTGGTGGTTTTACGGTCGCATGCCCTTGGAACAATCCGAGAAAGCGGATCCGTTGCAGGTAATGCGCCCGGATATTTTCGGCCTGCTGCGCGATAAATATTACATCGACGAAATTTACGAGCGCACGATTATCGCGTTCAACGCCTGGTTCGCGCGCGCGTGCGATGCGCTTGATTTTTGGCTTTGGAACGGCCTGGTCCAGTCGATCAGTTACATCATCGTTGGCCTTTCGTGGGCGAATCACTTTTTTGATTACTACGTCGTGAATGGCGGATTTGACGAAGGTTGCAAGGGGGTCAGCGGCGGCGGGAAAATTCTTTCGCGCCTGCAAAATGGGCGCGTGCAAAGCTATTTGCGCGTCATAGGAATTGCCCTCGTAGTTCTTGCGTTGCTCGTGATTTGGGGGTGGCGCCCGGCATGAGCAATTTCCCGATTATCACCGTTCTGACCTTCGTGCCGTTTGTCGGTGCGCTCGTTGTTGCCCTGGGCCGCAACGATAAGGCCCTCGCGCGCCGATTTGCCATGGGCACGGCGCTCGTGTCGCTCGCGCTGGCGTTGGTGTTGTGGAAAGCCTTCGACGCGTCGGCCAGCGGCTTCCCGATCGAGGAACGCCATGAGTGGATCAAGTCACTCGGCATTGAATACCGCGTCGGCGTGGACGGCCTCGGTTTGATGATGGTGCTGCTCACCGCGATTATCACGCCCATGGCCATGCTGGCCTCGTGGCGCAATGAAGATCGCCCGCATATTTATTTCGCGATGGTCCTGTTCCTGCAATCCGGGTTGTTCGGCACCTTCACTGCGTTGAATTTCTTCCACTGGTTCTTGTTCTGGGAACTCAGTTTGATACCGGCATTTTTCCTGGTGCGCCTTTGGGGCGGCCCGCAACGCGCCGCGGCGGCGATGCAGTTTTTTGTTTACACAATGGTCGGCAGCATCGCGTTGCTGCTGGCGTTCCTGGGAATTTTTCTGGCAACCAAAGACGGGGCAGGACCCGGGATTTTCGATTTTACCAGACTCGCCGAGCTGGGCCGCGCCGATGCGATCACGGCGGGTGTTTCCGCCAATTTGGATTTCCATTTGTTCGGTCACGCCTTCACGGCCCCGGCGATGACCAAGCTGATTTTCCTGGGCGCGCTCCTCGGTTTCGCGGTCAAGGTGCCGTTGATGCCGTTCCACACGTGGCTGCCGTCCACCTACACCGAGGCGCCGAGCGGCACCACCATGTTGCTCACGGGTGTCATGTCCAAAATGGGCGTCTACGGTTTTCTGCGCATCCTGCTGCCGATTTTTCCGCATCAACTGCACGCGTTCCGCACACCGCTGCTCGTGCTGGCGGTGGTGACCATTGTTTTTTCCGCCAGTGCCGCGTTCGGGCAAAAGGATTTGAAGCGCATCTTCGCTTACTCGTCCATCAATCACCTGGGCTATTGCCTGCTCGCGATTTTCGCCGTGGCCACCGCCGGCTCCGGTCTCGCTACGCCCATCGCCGAGAAATCCGCGGCGCTCTGCGGCGTGTTTCTGCAAATGTTCAACCATGGTTTGACCGCGGCAACCTTGTTCTGGTTCGTGGCCTTGCTCGAACACCGGAGCGGGGGATTGCGCGGGCTGAACGACTTCGGCGGCCTCCGGAAGGTCGCGCCGGTTTTTTGCGGGTTGATGGGCATCGCTTTGTTTTCATCGCTCGGCCTGCCCGGACTGAATGGCTTCATCGGAGAATTCCTGATTTTCAAGGGCGTGTTTCCGCTGGCCATGTGCTCGGCCGCACTTTCGGTGCTGGGCCTGCTGGTTACGGCAATTTTCATCCTTACCGTTTTGCAGCGGGTCTTTAACGGGCCGCTGAATCCAAAATGGTCGACGCTGCCCGACCTGACGACGCGCGAGCGCGTGATGCTGGCCATGCCCATCGCCCTGATGTTCGTGCTCGGCGTTTATCCCCAACTCCTGCTGGGCGTCATCAACCACACCGTCGTGGAGATGGTGAAGCAATTGCCCTTCTGACCATGCTCGCCTGGACCATCTACATTTCATTTATCGGGGTGCTGGTGCTGATGCTCCTGCCAAAAGGCAACGCCGCGCTCGCGCGCGGGGTGGCGCTGATGTTCGCGTTACTCGGTCTCGGAATCGGCATTGCCGCATTCACCCAATTCAAAGCGGGTGAAATCGTGGCTGTGGCGGACACTTCCTGGGTTCCTTCGCTCGGCATCCATTATCACCTCGCCGCCGACGGCATCAGCCTCACGCTGGTTTTGCTGACGGGGTCGGCGGCGGTCGCGGGAATTCTTTTCTCGTGGAACATCGAACATCGCACCAAGGAATTTTTCGCGTTCTACCTGGCGCTCATCGGCGGCGTTTACGGCGTGTTCCTGAGCTTCGATTTGTTCCTGCTATTCGTATTCTACGAAATCGCCATCGTCCCGAAATATTTCATCATCGCCATCTGGGGTTCCACGCGACGCGAGTACGGCGCCATGAAGCTTGCGCTCTATTCGTTCATCGGCAGCGCCATGGTGTTGGTGGGATTGATTGCGGCTTACGTTGTCTCCGGCGCGCATTCCTTCGACGTAACCGAACTCGCGAAATATTCGTTTCCTCACAATTTTCAAATATGGGCGTTTCCGCTGGTGTTCATTGGATTCGCAATTCTCGCGGGCATGTGGCCGTTTCATACGTGGGCGCCGACCGGCCACGTCGCCGCGCCGACCGCCGCTTCGATGTTGCTCGCCGGCGTGGTCATGAAACTCGGCGCTTACGGCTGCTTGCGCGTGGCGATGACCTTGTTCCCGGACGGGCTCGCCGCGTGGAAAAACTTTTTTGCCGTCCTGGCCATCATTGGAATCCTCTACGGCGCGATGGTCGCGCTGGTGCAAAAGGATTTTAAGTTCGTCATTGGTTATTCCAGCGTCAGCCACATGGGCTTTGTGCTGCTCGGTTTGATGACCCTGAACGCCATCGGCCTGAGCGGCGCGGTGCTGCAAATGTTTTCCCACGGCATCATTGCTGGGCTGCTGTTCGCGGTGGTAGGCCGCATGGTCTATGACCGGACGCACACTCGCGATTTGGACACATTGCAGACGATGGGCCTGAGCAAGGCCATGCCATTTGCGGCGGTCACGTTTGTCATCGCGAGCATGGCCTCCATGGGCTTGCCGGGATTCAGTGGATTTGCCGCCGAGTTTCAAGTGATCGTCGGCGCGTGGAAGGCGTTTCCGACCCTGGCGGTTTTGACCGGCGTTGGAATCCTCATAGGCGTCGCTTACACCTTGCGCGTGATGCAGAAAGCATTCTTTGGCGAAACGGATGAAAAAGAGGCGCACGCGCATGAGCCGATGCCGCCAATTTCACCGCAGGAAAAGTTGGGCGCGGTGCTGCTGATAGCAGTCTCATTGGTGATTGGGTTGTTCCCGCGGATCCTGCTCGACATCATTGTGCCGAGCTTTGACTCACCACTGTTTGACTGGCTGAGGAGGTTGTCATGAATTTCCTCGATCTCCTCAAACTTGCCGTCCCGGAAACTATCGTCGTTCTGGCGGTGTTGTTTGTCCTCGCGGCCGACCTCGTGGCGTTGCGTGGAGTGGAACGGCGCTTCCGATTCATTATCGGCGGGATGATCGCCTGCGTCGGATGCGTCGGTGGAATTGTCTGGATGCTGATTTCGCACACGCATGAGAATGCCTTCGCCGGGATGCTCGTGGTGGACCCGCTGACGCAGTTCGTCAAAATCGCGCTCCTCGCGCTGACGATTTTTACGATTTTGCTGTCCATGGAGTCCGATTTCACCACGCATGTCGGGGAATATCTCGCGCTCATTTTGTTGGCCGCGGTTGGCATGATGTTCCTCGTGAGCGCGGAAGACATCCTGATGATTTTCATCTCGCTCGAATTGACCAGCCTTTCGCTTTACATCCTCGCGGCGTTTAACAAACGCGACATCAAATCCGCCGAAGCGTCGCTGAAATACTTTCTGTTCGGCGGCATGTCCGCGGCGTTCACCTTGTTTGGTTTAAGCCTCGTCTACGGTTTGTCCGGCACGACCAATTTGCCCGAAATAGCCGCCGCGCTCGCTGGCAAAGGGCTCGACCCGCTGCTGGTGATCGCCATCGTGATGGTTGTCATCGGTTTTGGTTTCAAAGTCGCCGCCGTGCCGTTTCATCTGTGGGCTCCGGACGCGTATCAAGGCGCGCCCACCCCGAGCGCGGCGTTCATCGCTTCCGGCTCAAAAGTGGCGAGCTTCTTTATCTTCGCGAAAGTCATGGCCATTGGATTTGCTGGAAAAGAAATCGAAGGCAGTGGCGCATGGCACGCTTACGCGCCCGGCTGGGTTCCGGTCGTGGCGATCCTGGCCGCGTTGTCCATGGTCCTGGGAAACCTCGTGGCTATCGTTCAAACGAGCGTGCGCCGCTTGATCGCCTATTCCGCCATTGCCCACGCTGGGTACATGCTGCTCGCAATCGTTTCACATAATGAGCAAAGCCTCGCTTCGCTGATTTATTATGCCGTCACTTATGGCCTCACAACGGTTGGCGCATTTGGCGTGGTCGCGGTGGTGGAGCAGGGGACCGGCGGCGAAAAACTGTCTGATTTCGCTGGGTTGAGCCGTCGCGCGCCGGTGGTTTCATTCTGCATGCTGATTTTCATGCTGTCGCTCGCGGGCATTCCGCCGCTGGCCGGGTTCTTCGGTAAATTTTACGTCTTTTCGGCAGCCATAAAATCCGGCGCGCCGGATCTCGGTTTGTTGTGGCTCGTCATCCTGGCCGTCGCGATGAGCGCCGTTTCGCTTTACTATTATTTGCAGGTGCTCAAGCAGATTTATGTCAATGATGTGGACAGCGCTCCAGGTGCGGGAAATCCGCTAAAGCCCACGGTTTTGACGCAAGTCGTTTTGGCCCTGCTGGCGCTATTGGTTATCGTGTTGGGTTGTGCGCCTAACCTGTTGATAGGGTGGATTCTGACGGCAATTGGCTCGGGACCTGCTTGATTTTCTTTCTTAATGTTGCGAGATTACGGGAACAATAGCCCGTGACAACCATCCTATATTTGCCGTTGACGCGTGTACCCGTTTAACCCAACCAAACAGTTATTCCTGTCCGCAATTGCTCTGTCCGGGGCAATGTTCGTTTTTATCTCACAAGTCCCCGCTGCACGCGGCCAGACTGTTCAACAACTGCGCGGTCACATACCCGCCGCCGTGGCCAGGCTCACGCCGCTCGGTCGCGAAAACGCCTCGGAACATCTGAAACTCGCGATTGGGCTTCCGTTGCGGAACCAGGACGAACTCAGAAATTTGTTGAGCGAAATCTACGATCCGGCGAGCCCGAATTATCACCATTACCTGACTCCGGAGGAATTCACGGCGCGATTTGGACCGACGGAGGAGGATTACCAGGCGCTTCGTCAGTTTGCGGAGCAGAACGGATTCGCCGTCACGGCCACCCATCCAAACCGGGTCGTGCTCGATGTGGATGCGGCGGTGACGGATATCGAGAGGGCGCTCCACCTGGAAATGCGCACCTATCGGCATCCGACGGAGGCCCGCATTTTTCATGCACCCAGCGTGGAGCCGACGATCGATCTCGGCGTTCCCGTTTTGCACATCAGTGGATTGGATAACTATTCGCTGCCGCACCCGAATTCGCGGCTCAAACCGGCCGCGGTGGAGGCGAATGCGACGCCGAAATCCGGTTCCGGTCCGGGCGGCGCTTACCGCGGGAACGATTTCCGCGCGGCTTACGCCGTTGGTCCCTTGACGGGTGTGGGCCAAAGCGTCGGGTTGCTGCAATTTGACGGATACTACGCCAATGACATTGCCACTTACGCCAGCCAGGCCGGGTTGCCGCTGGTGACGTTGACCAACGTGGCGATTGATGGCGGCATCCCCACTCCCGGCAGTGGCAATAGTGAAGTCGCCCTCGACATCGAGATGGTTATGTCCATGGCGCCGGGTATTTCGAAAATTATCGTTTACGAGGCGCCTAATCCCAGCCCGTTCGTGGATATCCTCAGCCGCATGGCGAATGATAATTTGGCGAAACAATTGAGTTGCTCGTGGGGCGGTGGAGGAACCGATCCAACGTCTGAGCAGGTTTTTCAGCAAATGGCGCTGCAGGGGCAATCCTTTTTCAATGCCACCGGCGATTCTGACGCATTTACCGGCGCCATTCCGTTCCCTTCGGAGAGCACCAATGTCACGCAAGTTGGGGGAACTACCTTGACCACCACGGGACCGGGAGGGGCGTATGTTTCGGAAACGGTGTGGAATTGGGGTCTCATGTCGGGGAGCTACGTCGGCAGCAGCGGTGGTATCAGCACCCATTATTTAATCCCTCCTTATCAGGCGGGAATCGACATGACCGCCAACCTGGGATCGACCACGATGCGGAATGTTCCGGACGTGGCGCTGACGGGCGATAACGTCTATGTGGTCTACAACAACGGGACTTCAGGCAACTTCGGCGGCACGAGTTGCGCGGCGCCCTTGTGGGCGGGATTTACGGCGTTGATGAATCAACAGGCTGCTTCCGGCAGCCAGCCGCCGGTGGGTTTCCTGAACCCGGCGCTTTACGCGATTGGCAAATCGAATCCCAATTACACTTCGATTTTTCACGATGTCACGACGGGTAATAATTTCAGCGCCGGCAGTCCGGCCAAGTTTTCCGCGACCGTCGGATACGATCTTTGCACCGGCTGGGGCACGCCTTTCGGCACCAATTTGATAAACGTGCTGACCACGCCCGTTTACATCCCCGTCCTCGTTGCCGCAGGTTCAACGCTGGTGGCGGAAGGTTGTCTTCCGACCAACGGCGTCATCGATTCCGGTGAAACGGTCACGGTCAATTTTTCGCTGAAGAACGCTGGTTCGGCGGACACCACAAATCTCGTCGTGACCATGCTGGCGACCAACGGCGCGGGATTGCCGAGCGGCCCGCAGAATTACGGCGTGCTGACGCAGGGCGGTTCGGCGGTGAGCCGGCCATTCACTTTCACGGCGCTGGGTTCGTGCGGCGGGACGGCCGTGGTAACGTTGCAAATGCAGGATGGCTCGGCGAATCTCGGCGCGGTTACATTCAGTTTTTCACTTGGCCAACTGGTTCCCAGTTATCTGGAAAACTTTGATGCGGCCGGGGCATTTCCGGCCGGTTGGAGCACGACGGGTTTGCCCTTGTGGGTGATTACGAACTCGGTTGGCGATAGCGTGCCCAATTCCGCCTTCTCCGCGGGCGTGGCGACTTCGCAAGTGAATACCCTGGTCTCACCTCCGATTGCGGTGCCGGCAGGTCTGAGCTCGCAGCTTAGTTTTCGAAACAACTATAATCTGGAAAAAGGAGGCGGCGCGGCTTTCGACGGGGGGGTATTGGAAATCAAGATCGGGTCCGGTGCGTTCGCGGATATTCTTTCGGCTGGAGGAACTTTTGTTTCCGGCGGTTACAACCTCACCATCAGCCGTTCGTTCGGCAATCCATTGCGCGGGCGGCAGGCGTGGAGCGGCAATTCCGGCGGATTCATTACCACGGTTGTGAATCTCCCAGCCTCGGCCGCGGGACAAACTATCCAATTTCGTTGGTCTTGCGGTACTGACAACAGCACCGCCAGTGCGGGCTGGTATATTGATTCGGTCGCCATCAGCAACATCGTTTGTTGTGCCGGAAACGCGGCGGATCTGGCGCTGGGCAGTTCCGTTTCGCCGTCGGCGCTGAACCTTTCCAGCAATGTCACCTTCACGCTGAACGTTACCAATCTGGGACCCAACGCGGCGGCTAACGTGGTTCTCGCGGACACTTTGCCCGCCGGGTTCAATTTCGTGACGGCATCGGCCAGCCAGGGCACTTGGAACAACAATGGCAACTCTTTTAGCGCCTCTCTCGGGACGATCGCCAATCAAGCCAGGGCGACCGTTACAATTCAGGCGGTCGGCAGCGCTTCCGGCCAGTGGACCAACAGCGCGACGGTTTCTTCGAGCACGCCCGAATCGAATCCCGCGAACAACACCGCCGGGGCGGTGTCCTTCGTGAATTCGCCGCCGACGATTTCCGGGATTACCAATGTCGTGACTGCGGAGGATGTTCCGGCCGGCCCCATCGGCGTTGTCATCGGCGATGCCGAGACTCCGGCATCGTCACTCGTCTTGTCGGCATCGAGCTCGGATACCAATTTAATCAATGCCGCGCACATCGTGTTCGGCGGTAGCGGCGCCAGTCGCACCGTGACCCTCACGCCGCTGACAAACCATTTCGGCTCGTGCAGCGTTGTCATTGGTGTCAGCGACGGTCTGGCGAGCGCCAATACTTCGTTCACGTTCACCGTCAATCAGGTGAATCATCCCGCCGTGCTGGCCAGCATTCCCAATTTTGTGATTTTCGAAAAGGACACGCTGCAATTTACCAACAAAGCCGCGGATATTGATCTTGGCGAAACCCTCACCTATACCTTGAGCAACGCACCCGCCGGGGCGTTCATCACCGGCGATACCGGAATATTCACCTGGACGCCGACCGAAGCCCAGGGACCAAGCACTAATTTTATGGCGGTGATTGTGACTGATAACGGTTCACCGCCCCTGAGCACGTCGCAAAGTTTCAGCGTGGCCGTGCTCGAGAGCAACGAGCCGCCGGTGCTGGCGCCGATTTCCAACCGCGCGATCCATGTCGGTACAACCCTCGTCATCAGCAATTCCGCAACGGACGCCGACCTCCCGACCAATGCTTTGACTTTCAGTCCGTATCCACCGGGTCCGGCAGGATCGGATATTAACGCGACAAACGGCGTTTTCGTTTGGACCCCGGACAGTTCGTTTGCCAACACCACGAACTCGGTGACGGTGGTGGTCACGGACGAGAATCCAGC
>Ga0265338_10011317_pt1 | contig 10322 bp, 18 predicted proteins | sample 42126metaG_FD_193579 | JGI IMG/M metagenome (GOLD analysis project Ga0265338, IMG submission 193579) | Rhizosphere microbial communities from Carex aquatilis grown in University of Washington, Seatle, WA, United States - 4-21-26 metaG | ecosystem: Host-associated > Plants > Roots > Rhizosphere... | reverse complement strand
ACCGAATTCGGATAGAACACCACTTGGAACACCGCCAACTTCGTAGGGCCGTTTTCATCTTCCGTGTTCTCAAGGTAAACTTCACGCTTCCAAGTATTTACCTTGGTTTCCATCATGCCATAGGCGTGGACCGTCTCCCAGCCATTGAAGGCTTCAATGACACAACCTTCGGGAAGGTCGCATTGCTCAAAGATTGCATCGGAAACAATACGCCTATCATCCATTATCATGACAGTCCCTTTTCTTTGAGGATAGCCGCCAATTGCCCAAGGGCCTCGACGGGGTTTGCCAATTCGTAAGCACGATTGGGGTCAGCCAGGGCCGCAAGGCAGTAGTCCAGAGAGGCAGAGACAAAAGGACGGCCCGTTCCCTCTTCATCCAACGTGGCATAAAGGAAATTCTGACGGCCCTTAGCCTTAGACCCACGCTTGACGTTCAAAATGACTTTGATAGCCACGTTTTCCTCCAGGGCTTAAGTATAAATCAAGTCCCGTCTAAAGTCAAGCGTATCCGTAAACTGATTGGTAGCCTGATAGATTTCCCACACCTTATCCACAGAGATAGGCTTATGGAAAATATCCCAGCCAACATTCAGACAATGCTTTGACAACATCCAACTTTCGTGGACGTGGCCGTTCAACATAGGGTAGATATCCCCAGTCTCCGGATTAACGATAGGCTCTATCTTGCATTCAGGACGCTCTGCCAAGTCCTTAGCCGTCCGCCCCCAAGGATAGGGAAAGTGAGCCATACGGAATTTAACACCGTTGATGACAATGAAATCTTCCTGTTTGATGGACGCCCAGCCAAAGTCACCAATCTGCTTAATGTTGTCGTGATTGCCAATCAGCAAATGTTTCTCACCGTTCAAGTTATGGAAAAGATTCCTCGTCTCTTCTTTCTTCTGGCCCGTCTTGAATGCGAAATCGCCAAAGTGAAACACTCTGTCAGTAGGAGAAACAGTAGCATTCCAAATTTTCACGATGGCCCAATTCATTTCGTCAGCCGTTTTGAAATCATGACGGCAGAACTCAATGATTTTTTCGTGATTGAAATGAGTATCGCTCGTTAAGAAGTCCATATAGTTATTATACCTGAAATAGTTTTGTTTGTCAATTAGCTTATTGTGTTGTGCGTCAACTAGCTTTTAATGTATCATACTTTTTGTTCAAAACGTATCAAGCCGCGTTACATCTTGCACGGAAAATAACATTCCAATTAACCGGACAGTTAATTCAGATATTAATTTATATAACAAAAAAGGTGCCCCTCCGTGGTGGCAGGGGCGGTAAATCTATCGGTGATAACGATTGGTCCTGTTTGCCGCTTGAAGCAATTGCGTTGCCTTGGCTTCATTGCTTTTCTTGACCGTTTTCACCTTGGGCTTCTTAGCGAAGACGGCAGGGAACAATTCGCGCACTCGTTCCTTAGTCATTAGCTTGTGGGCAGGAACACGCTTGAAAATCTTTGCCAATTGCTTTTCGCTTTCACGAAATTGCTTGGGCTTCCAATGCTCTTTCTGGTAAACCGTTCCGCCGACAGGATAGTAGGCGCGGATATATCGTTCCGCACTCACGGGCGTCCACTTGGGGAGGCTGGCGGAATCCCTGTCACCGTCCTGGGCATGGATATTCATCATGCAATAAGTAGGATTGTTGGGGTCCGTGAAATCGAAGACGGTCACGCCATCGTTATTGTCGATGATACGTGGGTCACGAACTCCGTCTTCCCAACCCGTGGTGGTGTCAATGGCCGTGCCCTCGGTGCTGTGATATCCCGTTTCCTGAATCAGAGAATAAAAATTCTCCAAGAACTTATTCAGGACAGGGAGGCCATAGGTATTCACCCCGCCAGTCAAGGGATGATAGCTTTCCTTCTTAGCCTCGGCAAAATATTCCATCATGCGAACTGCCTGTAGGCCAGCCGTGCGGCCATAAAGCCATTGATGGTAAAGACCAGCGCCAATGGTCTGCCCCTTCTTATCCTTAACGAAGACGTAAACCTGATGACGCTGGCCCATGATACCCTCTAAGAAGTGATAGACTATTCTATCACATCATTTTGTTTCTGTCAAGCAGTTTTTATAACTACTCGACTTCAGCCGCCGCAGGAGCAACATTCTCCGCATCCGGCAGAGGCTCACCCTCGGCGTGGCGCGTGAAGCGGAAACGCTCCGCACTCGCATGAAGATGAAAATCCTGTTTCGCCACACGGAACAGAACGTTCATGAGCACGTTCTTGTCCTTGGTCATATCACCGAACACTTCGATGACACGGCCCTTGGCTCCACGCTTCAACTTGTCCAGCGGGGAATCCACCAAACGCACATGGTCCCCCACCACCAAAAGCTCTCGGCCCTGTTCCTCTTCCTGACGCTCACGAATGATTGCCATGACTTGCTCCTTTTGTGAAGTGACATCTTACTTTACCACTTTTCTTGTTACTTGTCAATCATTAGCGGTGGAACAGACACAACACACATTATCGATATGCGGCTCTTCGCTTTCGCAAGGCCCGCACTTCCGATAATTGACCATGCCCTTATACTTGGCTGTGCGGCAGGCTTTCTCCACAGCGGCTTGACCATCACGGCTCGACTCGTAAAGGGCCGTCAATTCATTGAGAGCCTGGGACTTAGCTTTGTTCATTTTGTTCTCCACAGAATTAAGTATATTTAATTCTATCATGGAACTTATCAATTGTCAACCGCCGCTTGACCCATGCCCATTAGTCCAGGCTTGAACTCCGGCTCTATCATATTCCAAATCAACTTGGAATAATCCTTTCCATCCAACATCTGGAAAAGTATCTTGGCATATTCTTTATGGTTAGCCAAAACGAACTGGGCCTGTTCCTTGCGGCTTGCGTCCTTATTGATAGTCTGGAACACCAGCCTGACAACCTTATCCACAGCCTCGAACTCGGCATTGAACTTAGCCTTCGCATCCTTGACGAACTGGAAAAGCTCGTCGGGGATATTCACAAGCTGGGCCTCGATATCCACATTGTCTCGTAAGCATTCCCAAACATACTTTTCGTTCACGCCTGACACAATTTTGTGCAAGCGCATATATTCATCATACTTCATCTTGACACGATGGCCGTCAGCAAACTTGACAATGTAGCCTTCCTTGTTAATGAAGGCGTCACGCTTCAAGTCAGCTTCGATTTCATCCAAGGTCAAAGCCAGAGGCGTCACAGCCTCGAATATATCATCCGGCCAAAGACCAAAGCCAGCTTCATTTCCAGTCTCGGTATGACGCATAGCCAATAGGGTCAAAGAAACCTTGTCGCCATAATTCAGCACGATTCGATTTTCCGGATAGATAAGCTCGAAAAGGTAGGTCCAGTTTTCCTCAATATATTCTTCCTTGCCACGCAAAAGCTCAGTAGCCTTCATAGCCTGCGGGGACGTGAAGGAACCAGAGGACGAGATTACTAAATGACCATTATAACGGGCCACCTGAATTAGGCTACCGTCCATCTTGTCGGTAATAGTATAAGCCATACCAGCACTCTTGCGGGTCTGATAACCCTCAAGGCCGGCACCCTCGGAATGATTGAAGAACTTGGGGAAAGAATTGATTACCACATTTCCCAAATCATCCAGCACAATGCCACGGCACAGCAAAGTAGTCTCATTCCAATGGCGGGAGAAAACGCATAGCTGGGAATACTTGTAAATGGAAAGGGGAAGCGTAGGGTGGGTCTGCTTATTGACCAAGCCCTGTTCCACCATCGCATTGATTGCGTTCAAGTCAAGTCTCATATAATCATGATACCATAAGAAAGAGGCTTTGTCAACAAAAACAGGAAAGGCCCACAAGCCATGACTGGCGAGGGGCCTTCCTAGTGACTGCTTAGGTCTGCGTCTTGACCGCCTCACCGCTCACAGTATGCGCTTCCTCTGCTACTTACCACAAATAGTTTCCCAACTGCCTCAATCTTGTGGCTTTGGATTGAAGTATCCTTCTCTCCAAAAAAACTTCACAGAGAAACTTTTTCGTCTTTCTTAGAGCTTTTGCACCTATCAAGTGTCTCACGACTCTTGCCGTTCTACGTGGATTGCTTATAAGCTGGTCATCACGTAAATTACGCCGCTACAGCGTCATTCGGTGCAAACTTTTCAAAAATTAAGGGGCTTTCACGGTTATCCCCAAACCCAGTCTTGCGACACCGCTTGGCATAGGTAATAGTGTGCGGTCTGTAACTGGTGTCTTAGAAGCGTGGGGTGGCTCCGAAGGGAACCAATCAGTTATGCCCCACTTGAGTCTGTATTATACCACGTTCTATTCTGTTTGTCAAGCCGTTTGTCAATCCCTTTTTTAACCACATCCCCTGCTCAAAACATATGAGTATTATACCATAACTAGTATGATTTGTCAAGACTAAACCGCAATAACCACTTTTTCCAGAGATTTTGACGCTCTTATCGATAATTCCCTTTTATTGACAAGTCTTTTAACAGCTATTCAAAAACCTTTGAATGATTTATGTAAGTTATTAGCTTATTATACCCTTATTACTTATATAAGGGGAATATACAAATTTGTTTTAATATACAAATTAACCGTCCAGTTAATTCAAAACTTAATCTAACTAAGCTAAAAGCCGTCAACACCTTGTTGAAGGGTTATTGACGGCTTGTAGGGCTATCCTGGAGCGATTTAGAGATATCGTGTGGAAGGATTCGAACCTTCAGGAGTTTTTAAAGCAAGAGGGTGGATTACCACCATTTTGTTACCATCAATAGGTCACTCGCTTATTTTATGAGGATTCAACTCTTTTCCCCTGTTAATAGTTTCACCAGCGGCGACGGGCCATATAACCCCTTTCGAGGGACGGCTTGTTCCATCTGTGCTGGCTAAGCGTCTATCCGATTTCGCCACACACGATAAATTGTCAAAGAGCTTATTTGTATTATACCACTTCTAATGCACTAAGTCAAGCTTTTTCTTTTCTGGCACAAGTTTCATATGAAGTTCATCCACATGAAATCCCGAAAGAAGTCTCGCTGACTTTTCGAAAATTCTATTCATGCCGAAACGGAACAGGCCCAGGCTATAGGCTTTCTTACAGGGCGTTCCTTCCTGACAATCCTTACAATTGAGCATATGGTTTGTCATCTTAATTGTTAAGCGGTGACGAAAGCGTTCATCCTTCTTTCGTTGGATTTTACGTTTAGCCTTATCTTCGGCTATACGCTTTTCCATATCACGGCGAAACTCTTCATTGCGTTTCGTGCGCTCGACAATAGGAAGGTCCATCCATCGTGTTCTCATGATGTAATTATACCAGAGTTAGAATTAATTGTCAACCCTAGCCCAAGGAACATTTCTCAGAAAGTCAAAATAACGCGGCTGGAAAATAAGCCTATGAGAAAGCAAAAGGATATCACCTTCCATTTGCTTATCGGCAACCTTTCCGTTGTCTAATTCAAAACGTTCTCTCTCATATGGATTTCTCTCATACGGATTCATTGTCCCACCAGAAAATCTATTTCGAAACGGGTTTCTGCGGCGTTATAAAATCGCACTTCCCTCTTTCCCAATTCCGTTTCAATCGTATCACGATGCGCTCCACGATTTCCGTGGGCATGACCAAACAGGTGGAGTTTCAAATTCCTAAAGTATGGAATTTCTGCACTAGTCTGTCCATAGATAGCCTTAGCAATTTCACGGCTACCATACCCACCATCTTTTATACCATAAGGCCCAGCGTGTGTCAAGAGAATTTCAATATCAGGGTCAAGCTCTTTGATACGGCGTTCAAATCCAAGCTCGGTGATTTCATCATTCCATTCACCAGCGATTGAATTTACGCCCGTCAACAAACCAATCTTAATCCCGCGATACAGAATTGTCTTAGCCCCAAGCCTCAAAGCATTCGGGAAATATTTCTCGAAGTCTGCCCAATCATGATTGCCATTAAGCACAATCATATTCTCAAGCTTAATGCCGCACTTTTCAAAATGAGGAATTAATTTTTCCTCAACCCATTGATTTTGAAGTTGGGCCTCAAGGGCTGTATCAATCTTACGATAATTCCAGACTTGCCAATTGGTCGGCGTGAATAAAGTCCCCTGCTTAATCCCAGGCGTGAAAGTCTGATAAGGATAATTGTTACAAATATCCCCAGTCAAAGCGATAGTAACATCCGTGAACCAAAATTTCTTTGGTATCTGCGGAAGCTTCCCATGCAGGTCGGAATAATGAAGAATTTTCAGCGTGTCAGTCATAATACTTATTATATCCTAACACGGATGAATTGTCAACTACAATCGCCATTTACGTTTACTACGAATCTTTCGAATACGGACGGTCATGACTAGGCTCCAGGAGTATAGTGAAAGGTTTAAGGAGTTACTAGAAAAACCCAGCCGCCTTGAGAATAACAATCAGGACAAGAAGCCCCACAAGGGAAACATACTTCCCATAATAGAGCATCCTCTCCTCTTTCGCCATGATACGCTTCTCTTCAGCGTCAGGCTCAAATCCACTTTCAGTCATGATGTAAGGCATTGTATCCTCTAAAGGTTATTTTTGTTCTGAAGAAATTTTCTGGCACAATTCAATTAACAGATTGCGCCACACTTCCCCTTGCGGACTAGTTTCATCCTCAAGAAAATCATGGGCAACCCGAAGCTCTCGAAGAGCATTCTCGAAAACAACTTCCGCACTAGGGATAGGCGGATTGTAACCAGGAACGTGACGCGGCATGATAGCCTCCATTGATTGATTATACCACGCTTTCAATTGTCTGTCAAGCAAGCCTTAAGCGCAAGGCTGGACAAACCCCGTGGTATCATACATAGCCTTGCCCTTCATTTTCAAAGCGACGATAACGTTATCCTTATCCTTGAACCGCAAATCGTCCTTGTCACCGTTCACCACCTTGTAACCCATGTATTCCTTGGGCAGTTTCTTTTCATCCTTGGTAGCGAAAACCATTGCCACGTTCCCGCCACGCTTCAAAATTTGCATAGCGATAGGCTTGTTAGTTTCCGACAAGGAAAACGTCAGGCTGTAATTCTTGGGCATCCCGCCGTCAAGGAATTTCTTCATGCGGATAGGATTCTTTGTGTAATCGTAAAACTTAACCTTGGGGAAATCCCCCATAGGAAACATATTCTCCCAAGGAAGGTCGGACGTGCCATTCAAGCGGATAGCCAATTCCATGCCAGCTTTCTTAGCACGGCCAATGGCATTCCAAATTTCCGCCTTCAACAGGGTAATGAAAGCCTCACGATTTTCGAAGAGGCTCTTTGTCTTAGCGATACGGGCTTTCTGGACGTTATTGAAAACCCCCATGCCAGCCGTATTCAGGCAAGCCGCCGCACAACCCGCCGAAGCATAGGCGCAAACATTCACGCCCGACAGATTAAAAGGAGCAAGATACAGAATTCCAGTCATGACACCCCGCTTCTGTCCCTTCACCGTCTTAGCATTCTTATCGAAATTGAGCAACATGATGTTCTCCCGTTAGTGAGTATAAGTTATTATAACCCACACCCTAATCATTGTCAATAGCTTTACAGGCGCATTGTCGTTATCATTAATTTATCAGCAGTTTTCTTACTGATAACATCCTCTTCACCCCAGGCAGGGAGAACCCAATTATCCCCAATGTTATTCACAACCTGGATTGTCACCGTCTTATCCTGTTCCTCTGTCACAAGATATACAGCCGCACCGTCAGCATAAGGATGGGTAATCACACGCCCTACATATCCCTTTGCATTCTTATTCGACTTCTCCAAACGCTTCCAATTCTCGTCCACCACGGCGATATAATTGGAAAATCCTAAATCACCTTTCTCCACCAATTCCACATTGCCTATTTTTTTCATGACTGCTCCCAAGTGATAAACCATTTTATCATAATGAATAACCATTGTCAACCATTCCAGACGTTTCATCTTGCGGAACAAATTAGCACTAGGATTAACTGTCCGGTTAATTCAAAGATTAATTTCTAGTAATGTATCATAAAAAGAGAAAGGCCCTAGGATTTCTCCTAGAGCCCTCTCAACTTTTACTTACCTAATTGTTTCTTTTACGCCCCAGCCGTGACCTTCTCGCCCTCGGAGGCCGGAACCGTCTCGGTGGCCGCAGGAGCGGCAGGAGCCGGAGTGGCCGTCTCGGTAGCCGAAACCGTCTCGGTCACGGTCTCGGTGGCCTCGGGCTTCACCGCATTCTTGGAACCCTTGGGACGCCCGCGCTTCTTGGCCGGAGCCGCAGGGGTGGCCGTGGCCTCGGGCTTGGCCTTCCGCGTATACTTCCGCTTGGCCTTGACCACCTTCGCCTTCTTGGCCTTGGCAGGACGCCCGCGCTTGGCCTTCTTCGCCACCTTGACCTTCTTCGTCTTGGCCTTCACCGTGCGCTTCACCTTGACGGCCTTCGTGGAACGATGGTTCACGTCCTTGAGGCCCTCGCGCTCCAGCGCCTTCACCAGCGAGATGTAATTCACCTTGGCGAAAGCCGCCAGCTTCACCAGGGACCAGCCCCGACCCTTCGCCAGCTTCGCCAGCCGCTTCAACCGCTCAGGCCGCAGGGCCTTCGAGACGGGACGACCCACACCGCGCTTCTCAGTATTCATTGTCTTACTCCTTATCTGTAGTCTGTGGAGGATTAGGGCCAATCCCTAACTCTCATGTTGTTATTATACCACGTTCCTTCTAGATTGTCAAGCCATTTTATAAACTGGCCTATACTATGTTATCCTTACCATTCTTGTATACTGGCCTTCACTTTTCTAGACGTTTCATCTTTCGGAACAGCTTTCACTAGCCGAAGAGAATGAAAATCACCATCTTCATTCCTAACCCATACAGCCTTTTCATCCGGTAACATGATGGCCCTAACTTCATCATCCGATAAAACAATTGGACCCTCATTTAATAGACAAGCAAATTCCCCTATCCTATATCCAAGATAATGCCGTTGGATTTTTTCTTTATATCCACGCATCCTCATGGCCTCTTCAATTTCCGTTTGTGTCAAGGGCTTATTCATTTCTGTTTGAATATTCATTCTATTCTCCTAAAGCGCCATCATTCGAGCAATTTTCTTTTCCTCTTTCTCAACTACCTCAATTGTAACTGCATCCCCATCCTTCCAAGCCTTCCAAACCATAGAGATAGGAAAAGGCTCAGGCGTAGAACCAACTTGCTCAAAGAAATTCCCAGCGTCAGCACAAGCCGCCGCCCACTGTATCAGCCAAGCCGCACGATGCCGCAAATCTGAATTCACCAATAATCCAGAATCACCAAACTGAACCGGAACAGCATTCACACAAGTATCATAGCCACTTTCCCGCGCCATCTTCATGGCTTGTTCCGCATTGTCAGCGTAAACTTCTCGCGCAGTAAGAACCATGACGTTATACTTTCCCATGATATTTCCCCTTGGCTTGGATGATATGTAATTATACCATAGGCCATTATATAAGTCAACACTTTCGCCAATATATAATCAGCCGCATAATATATTATATTGGACACAGTTTTTATAGGGATTATAAAAAGTGATTATAAAAATGGGTATACCGTAAAGGTCTTAACAAATTTGTTCTATTGATTTCAAAGGCTTTTTCAGATTTGTTCGATTTACATCCTATTGCAATTTTTGCAATTTTCTGATTCGACTAAAGGCTTTATCGACTTGTAAAGCCTAAGTTAGTATGATGTAAAGATAAGTTTGATGTTTAGAGTATGGCCTAGGCCCCTAAAAGTAAAGGCTTGTCAGAACCAATTAAAGGTTAAAAGGTCCAGAATCAGATTCCAAGCCTCAAACTTAGCTTTGTTTCTATCCATTTCCTCGTCTAATTCAAATTGCATAGCCTTAGTGAATTTCATTTTAGTCCTTATCGGAATAGCCTTGGGCCAAGTTATTCACAGCGGCGTCACAAATCAATAGAGCCGTAGGGATATCCTTATCATATTTCAGACGTTTACGGGCGTCTTTAAAAGCGTTGATAAGGCGTAGAGCCATCCTAGCTTGATTGATAAGGTTATCGGAAGCCTCTTGGCTTAAAGAGACTGCAAGGCTTGAATTGATATTGGAGAGCCTATCCAGGTCTTGTGAAGTATATAATGGTTTAGGCTTAGGCTCAAATTCTTCGATAGAAGGCAAGGAGCAAGCGTGACAATAGCCATTTTCGGCGTGAAAAGATTTGTGTTCGATTTTATTGCATTTAGCCATGATATTCTCCATGCTTTAATTATAGCATAAGCCTATGGTATTGTCAAGTTGTTTGGACTTCACGAATTAATTGAGCGTAGTATTTATTGTCATTCTCCCAATGTTTGTTGACTTCATTCA
>Ga0265338_10011316_pt1 | contig 10324 bp, 6 predicted proteins | sample 42126metaG_FD_193579 | JGI IMG/M metagenome (GOLD analysis project Ga0265338, IMG submission 193579) | Rhizosphere microbial communities from Carex aquatilis grown in University of Washington, Seatle, WA, United States - 4-21-26 metaG | ecosystem: Host-associated > Plants > Roots > Rhizosphere >... | reverse complement strand
CTGGCTGCGGCGAAAGCGAAATCCATTGTTGGGCCAGGGAAAGGATTTGGGCGGCTCGACCCTGCGACCGCTCGCGAGCCGCTGGGAGTGCCGCCAATCGGCAGCGTGGTTGTAAGCGGTCGGCAGCGAGCTGTTCCGGATCTGAACAAACAGCCTGTATCTCCGCTTGATCCCGACTGGATGCGCGAAGAGGGCATCCGTGGTTATGCGATTAATCCGATCAGCTACAAAGGGGAGGCATTGGGCGCGATAGTATCAGCCACACGCGAGCCGTTTCAGGATGAACTCCGGCCATGGGGCGGTATTCTTGCTAATCAGATAGGAGCGGCCATCGCCAACGCGCGGGCGTTTGAGGAAATTCGCGTGGCAGGTAAACGCCTCGAGCAAGCCAACCAAAGGCTTGAGCTTGAGCTCGCTGAACGCAAACAAACGGAGAAGAAACTAAGGGAGAGCGAACAGCGGCACCGCCGGCTCGTGGAAACGGCGTCCGAAGGCATTTGGGAACTTGATGAGCAATTCATAACCACCTTGGTGAACCGGCGCATGGCGGAAATGCTTGGGTATGAACCAAAGGAGATGGTGGGCAAGAAGCTCCATGAGTTTCTGTTCGAGGACGACCAAGCCGGGATGTCGGCGAGAATCGCAGCCCGTCGCCAGGGGCTGACCGAACGCTATGAACAGAAATACCGCCGCAAGGATGGCAACGCCCTATGGATGTATGTTTCGGCCACGTCAATGTTTGATGCCGGGCATCGTTTCCTGGGATCCTTCGCCATGCTGATGGACATCACCGAACGCAAACGGGCGTTCGAGGAAATCCAGCGTCTCAAGGCGCAACTCGAGATGCAGAACGCATACCTGCAAGAAGAAGTGGTGGAGGCCAAAGCCTTCGGAGAACTGGTGGGCCAAAGCGCGGCGTTGCGGCACATCGTAAGCCAGATTGACCTCGTCGCACCCACCGAAGCCTCGGCTTTGATTTTGGGCGAAAGCGGCACCGGCAAGGAACTCGTCGCGCGCGAAATTCACAATCGCAGCCGGCGCAAAGGCAAGCCGCTGGTGCGCGTCAATTGCGCTTCGATTCCGAAAGATTTGTTTGAAAGCGAATTTTTCGGCCACTCGCGCGGTGCTTTCACCGGAGCCGTCAAAGACCGCGCCGGTCGCTTCGAAGCGGCCGAAGGCGGGACCATTTTTCTCGACGAAATCGGCGAAGTGCCGCTGGACTTGCAAAGCAAACTGCTCCGCGTGTTGCAGGAAAAATCTTACGAGCGCGTCGGCGAAGACCGCACTCGTCGCGCCGACGTGCGGGTGATCGCCGCCACCAATCGCGACTTAAAACAACAAGTGGCAGCGGGACGTTTTCGCGAAGACCTTTTCTACCGGCTCAATGTTTTTCCGATTCAGGTCCCGCCATTGCGCGAACGCATGGAAGATGTTCCGCTGCTGGCAAAACATTTCATTGAAACGTCGGTCAGAGAACTGGGCTGTCCCAAGCCGCGACTCACGCGCGCCGGCATCGCCAAGCTGGAAAATTATCATTGGCCCGGCAACATCCGCGAACTGCGGAACGTCATTGAACGCGCCATCATCCTTTCTCGCGGCGGCGCGCTCGACTTCGATTTGCCGGTGACCGAATCCGCGGTTGTTCCCTCACGACATGCCGCGAACGCAAAGAGCGATGCCAAACCGGAATTTTTAACGGAAGCCGAACTGCAACGGCGCGAACGTGAAAACTTAATGATTGTTCTCGAAAAAACTCAATGGAGAATCAAGGGTGAAAACGGCGCTGCGGAATTGCTCGGAGTCAAAGCTACAACATTGAAAGCGCGGATCAAAAAGATGGGATTGAAGCGGCCAAGTTAGATTTTTACCGACCGAGCGCGCGAATCCAAACTCTCTTGTTAACGAGGCGCAACAAATTGTTAATCAGAGTGTTGAGATTGGCCGTTGGTGAGGACATCGTCCGGCTCTCACCCTCCCCTCGCCTGTTAAATTACAGCAGACCTCTCATTCCTGCCCGAACGAGTTCACTCCGCGGCTTAAAGGTCATTTACAAACAAATCTAATAATTAAAATTAGATAAACTGGCGGAAGGGGTCGTTTCTGAACCCTTTTTGCCGTCTGGTGATCAAGGCCGTAAGGGTGGATTTGCCACCCTGCCAAAACAGCCCACAAACACTGGCAGAATTACTAACGAAATACCGGCTGAAATCAAATCTTTTCTCGGATGTCTTGGCCGCAAAACTGTGCGTCAGCTTGGGAACTTTAAAGAATTGGGAACATGGCCGGACAAGACCAAGCAAGAAATTTTGGCCCACCCTAAAACTGCTGGAAAGATGTCCATGCGGTAACCCAATCTTTCCATTTTCTACTTGAAAAACAGAACAAAAAGTTGGAAATTCTTACCATGACGAGCACCATTACAACCAAAGGCCAGACGGTCGTGCCAAAGGAATTGCGCCGGCAATTTGAACTCGCCTCCGGCGCTGTTCTGGATTGGCACGCCGACGGTGATTCCATGCGCGTGGTCAAATTGACACGATCCGCAAAAGGCGGTTTCATCCAGGCGCTGCGTCGTCTAGGCCGTGTGCCGGCCGCTCCGCGCGATCACCGACTGGTGGAGGCCGCTTGAGATTCCTCCTCGACACCAACGTCATTACCGAAGTCGCCAAGCCGCGACCCAACACCCGCGTGTTGAACTGGCTTTTGGCGCATGAAGTGGTGAGCGGCATTCCCAGCGTGGTCGTGGCCGAGCGATACCAGGGAGCGCATAACGCGCCCAAGGAACAGCGCGTCCGTTTACTGGCAGAAGTGGATCATTTTATCCGCGAGTTCGGAGAGACAGTGGTTCCGTTTGACGCGGAAGCGGCCAAAGTGTGGGGCGAATATGTTTCGCGTCCCACTCTGAAACAGAACCCCCGCAGCTACCCAGACACGCAGATTGCCGCCATTGCCTTGAGCCGGGGATTAACCGTGGTCACGCGCAACACGCAAGATTTCCCGGAAGTGCCCGTGCTTAATCCGTTTGAGGATTAAACTGAAACAGACTTCTCGCGCATACCGGCCCATACCAACCGCGGCTCTCGATCAATCTCCATTTTGAATTTGATAACCGACCGCTTCATAGCCGCGCACACGCTTGGAATACATCGCGGACAGAACCGGCACGCAGCCGTCCACATAATCATAAACGATGACCTCGCGTTTGTTGTCGTGCAGACGATGCAAGCGACCAACGTATTGTTGAAGCGTGCCGCGCCACGAAATTGGCATGGCTAGGAAAAGCGTGTCGAGCCGCGAGTCGTCGAAGCCTTCGCCGATGTAGCGGCCAGTGGCCAACAAAACCCTTGCCTCGGCATTTGGGATTGCCGCCAGTTGTTCGGCAATGCCGCGCCGTTGTTTTACGCCCATGCCACCTTTCAGCACGACGACGTGTTTTACAAGACCATTCAATCTCCCGGCAAATTCATCCACCTGGCTGGTGCGTTCGGTCAGGAGGATGGGAGAACGTCCAGCTTTGATGGCGCGGAGCAGGTCAACGTAAATTAGATCATTGCGCCCCTTGTTCACGGCCAACGCCGCATACAATTCGTGCATTTCCGGTCTTTCAGTCGTGGGCTGCAATCGGAAATTGGTCGGCCTTGGAATGACGATGTGTTTGAACGGTCGCGCGAGTGCCTGGGCTTTGGCGTCCACGCGATAACGAATCGGGCCGCATTGCATCACGATGATGGGATGATGGCCGTCCTTGCGTTGCGGCGTGGCCGTCAAGCCCGTGATGTAGCGCGCCTTCACCTGCCGCAATACCTGCTCGAAACTCACCGCCGAAAGGTGATGACATTCATCCACAATGACGTGGCCGTAGTTTGCGACCAAGTCGTCCACAACCTGTTTGCGATTCAAGCTTTGAATGACAGCCACGTCAATAATGCCGCTGGCACGTCTCCGACCGCCGCCGATTTGTCCAATGCTTTTAATCGGCAGATTTAGAAATGCCGCGAGCCGCTCGCGCCATTGATCAAGCAGTTGCCGCCGATGGACGAGAACAAGTGCGTTCACTTTCCGCGCGGCGATAAGCCATGCAGCAATGACGGTTTTCCCGAAGGCGGTCGTTGCGCACAAAATACCATCGTCGAACACTAGCATGGCGTTTGCGGCAGCTTGTTGTTCGGGCCAAAGCTGGCCGTGGAACGTCACTTCAATCGGGCTGCCAACAAATCGCTGATCGTCGAGTTGAACCGCGACGTTGTGCGATTTGAAAAACGCCGTGATTTCATCGAGGCAACCACGCGGCAAGGCGATGTGTCGCGGAAATTCCTCCGCGCACCGGATGACGCGCGGCTTGCCAAACGTCGAAAGTCGCATCGCCTGCGCCCGGTAAAATTCCGGATTTTGAAACGCCGCCAGCCGGTGCAGCCGGTTTAGCATCGCTGACGGCAGACCTTCTTTTTCCACATAAACAAGATTGCTGCGAATGATTTTTACACTTGCTGGCAGCGGACCGGAAATCGGTTGATCTTTTTTCTTCCGCGACGGGGGCAATGTCCACGGGTCTTCATTTGAATCATCGTCGGTGACGCTACGCCGGACGCCGATGATTTCACCGCTGCGTTCGGCATCACACACCAGCGTTTCAATTTCTGGAAACGACATTCGCCGGATGCCCGACAGGAAAGCCCACTGGTCGGGATGTGAATTAAAATCAGCGGTGAGGAAAACACTATTGCCGTGACTGCGCGGTAATTGTTGCAACGGCAGCGCGATGAGATTGCCAAAGCCGCCTTTCGGCATCGTGTCTTGGCTTGGAAAGAAACGGTCGTAAGAATCGAGGCCAAGCTGGTGACGCCGCTCCATGGTCCGCGTGAGGATGGCTGCGCCAAGTTTTCGCGCGAGGCTGGCGGGCAGCGGCGCATCAAAGAAAATCCAAACGTGGCCGCCGCGTCCAGAGCGCGACCGTTCAAGGGCGGCTGTAATATGCCAGTCGGCACAGGTTTGAAGGAATGCCCGCACATCATCCTGCCATGTCGTTTTGTCGAAATCGGCAGCAAGAAACCAGCACGTTTCATCGGTCAGCAGCGGATAAACGCCCGCCGTAAGTTTGCCGGTGAGATGGTCATGAATCACTTTATCCGTCAACGGAAAATATTCCTTTGGCTCATCGGTCTTCTTTTGGAACGAATTGCTCCATATTTTTCGATACGCGGGTGAATAACCGGTTTTGCCATTCCGTCCTTCCCAGCGCGCCGCATAAACATCTTCGCGTCCGCGAAAAAGGCTGCGGAACAACTTCACTTTTTCATCAGCACCGGACTTGGAAGTAACCGTAGCCAAAGTGGAGTTGAATTCGGCGCCGCCGTTGGTTGATTGAGCCGCCGCTTCAGCCTCTGGAAGTCCCAGACGCTCGCGAAGCTGCTGGTTTTCAGCGCGCAATCGTTCACATTCCCCAAGCGCATCGGTTAGTCTTTGTTCAATTGGCGAACCCACTGGTTCAAGATTCCTAAAATCCGGGGTCAATCAAAAGAAAAGTGTGAGATGGATCACATTTTTATGTTCAGCAGTAATTCTAATTATTAAAATAAAAATAACTGGCGGAAGGGGTGGGATTCGAACCCACGTTAGGATTGCTCCTAAGCCTGATTTCGAGTCAGGTGCCTTCAACCACTCAGCCACCCTTCCATTTAATTATCAACGACTTGCAGCTAATCCACACACTCAGTTTTTGCCATTGCACCCCGCAACAATCAAAAACGTGCAAAATCGCTGCTCCGGCATCACAGAAACCATTGATTACATTGTGGGTCAAAATTAGAATATTGCAAGACAAAACAAAAAACAGGTGACTGATGCCATGCCCTCCAAACTGGCGGTTTAATGTCATCCGTTTTTTTGCGCGCGTTCTGAAAAGGAAACCCAATATCTTGATCCGGCAAGGCCGATGGGCAGTAGCAACACGCCGAGCACCAGCCAATCTTGCGCCGCCTGATATTCGAACATCTCCGCCGCGAGAATGAGCACGGCCAGCAGCAGCAGCGCGAGGGAAATGCCGCGATGAAAACGGTTCAATTCCGATTGCAACCAGGCGTCCAAACGACTTTCCAAGACACGCCCGTCGTCGGAATCGGTGCAGTCCTTTTTGCAGTGGCAGACATTGCACTTGTGGGCGGGCGCGCGGTATTGGGCGATTTTGCGCTCAAAATCCGTCTGCTCGCGCGTCAGGTGATGGCCCGCCGGACACTGCCACACGTCCAGTTGCTTTTTGTAGGTGAAGCCCGAATTGCGGAAATGTTCAGAGCGGTGATGCGCGTGGCGCGCAACGAATTCCAGGATCACCGCGACCCCGACCAGCAGCAGTGCATAGCCGCCGGCCAGAATCACTTCGATATGGATGCCGCGAATCATTCGCCGCCGAATTTTTGGTTTTCCTGGATTTCCGTGAACAATACACCATCTGGCTCTTCGCGCGGTGGCTGTTTCTTCAGGTGCCGCACGCCAAGCCAGCAGAGGTAAAGCACAGGTAAAGTTCCACCAATAATGAACACTGCGTCGCCCGGTAGCCGCATCCATTCCAGCATGGAGAGAGTGTGGCCGGAAATAAACTTGAGCGAACGGGCATCAAAGTAACTCACGTTCACCGAGTGATAGAGCTGAATGCATCCAAGTGGAAACAGCGTGGCAAAAACCATCCACGCCAAGCCGAGATTCAGCGACCAGAAACTGACTTTCGCCGCGCGATCGCTCCACAGCTTTTCGGGAATCAGGTAACGCAGACAGAAGAGCGCGAGGCCGACTGCCAGCATCCCGTAAACGCCCATCATCGCCGCGTGGGCGTGATTGGCCGTCAGCGCCGTGCCGATTTCATAATAGGAAACAATCGGCAGGTTGATGAGGAAACCGAAGACGCCCGCACCGAGAAAATTCCAGAAGCCGACAGATGCCAGGAACATCACCGACCAGAAATGCGGGAACGGCGCGCGCGTATGGGAGCTTTGTTGCGCACCGAGCTGGAGGAAGCTCCATGCCTCGACCGTGAGGAACGTCAGCGGAATCACTTCCGCCGCCGAGAAAAATGCGCCAAGCGCCATGTGCAGGGCGGGTTCGCCGGAAAAATACAGATGATGCATTGTGCCGATGACGCCGCCCGCCGAATACAGAATCACGTCCAGATAAATCAGTCGCATGGCCACGCGCGGATGCACCACGCCGAGCAGCACGAAAATGTAGGCGACCATGACCGTCGTGAACAGTTCGAGAAAATCCTCCACCCACAAATGCACGACCCAAAACCGCCAGAAATCCGTCGTGGTGAAAGTGGAGTCCGTCCGCACGAGCAGCCCGACGGCGTAAAACGCGGGAATGGCAAGCGCGGCAAAGAAAAACAGCCACGGCATGTTGCCCGCGTATTCGGTCCGCAACTTGTTCCGTAATCCGCGAAACAAGATCACGACCCAGAAGAACAAACCCACCGTCAGCAATATTTGCCAGAACCGGCCCAGATCGAGAAAGGTGAAACCCTGGTGGCCAAACCACGACCAGCCGTATTGAATCCAGCCGAAGACGCCTGCATATTCGCCGCCCATGCTGCCAAATACGACCACCGCCAGCGCGCCCAGCAACAGATAGGAAAGCACGCCCTGGCCGCGCGGTTCGCGGCCGGTGATCATCGGCACGAGAAAAATGCCCGCCGCCAGATACGACGTGGCGACCCAGAAGATGGCCAATTGCAGATGCCAGGTGCGGGCGATATTGAACGGCAGCACGCGCGCCAAATCGAAGCTAAAAAAGTTGGAAAGTTCCGCGCGATAGTGTTCCCCCGCGCCGCCCAGAAGCGTCTGCATCAAAAACAGCACCGCCATGATGAAGAAAAACCAGGCGCACGACCGTTGGGCCGGGGTGAGCATCACTTCATCCGGCGAACGGAACGAAATGCGCCGCTCCTCGCGTCCGTGCCAGCCGAGAAAATTCCACCGGCCAAAGGCGGCCAGCAACAGGCCAATGCCGCCGAGCAGCGCAATCAGCGAGATCACGCTCCAAAATAGGGTGTCCGCCGAAGCGTAATTGGCGACGAGCGATTCGGGCGGCCAATTATTGGTGTAGGAATAATTTTTGTGGGGGCGCAAGGTGGAACCCGCCCAAGCCGACCAACTGAAAAAGGCCGTGATCTGCCGGATTTGCTCCAGATCGGTGATGGCATTGGGACGCAGACAATATTTTGTTGTGGGCGCTCCGAAATAGTCCGCGTAGTAAGCGGTCATTTTTTGGAAGGCGTCGGCCTGCGCCGCGCTGATGGTCAATACGCCTGTTGCCGCGACGTAACGGTTGGTTTTGAAATCAGTAATTGTTTGCTGCCGCGCCGCGCCCAAAGCGGAACCGCCGTAGAAATCAATAGTAAGCTCGGCGGCGCGATGCAAATAGTCCGCCGTGTAATCCGGCCCCAGCCACGCGCCGTGACCGAAGATGGAGCCATATTCCATCAGCCCGTTTTTGAGGAAAATTTCCTGGCCGGCGATGATGTCTTTGCCGTTAAACAAAACCCTGCCATTCGCGTCCTCGACTTGCGCCGGAATCGGCGGCTCGTCCGTGTAGGTGTAATACGCAAGCAGCCCCATGGTAAAAAAGCCGAACAGCATGACGAGAGCCACCGCTTGAATCCAGCCTTTGGAAATGAGCAAAGTTTTGTCAGGGGGTTTATTCATAGTTTTACTTTCGCGCTTGGCGGTGTGTTTATAATTCAGCTTTAAGATGTCAGAATTTTCACATCTGTGATTCGACCTGTGTCCGGAAAACTCTTTTTTCAAGCTGGCAGAAAGTCCGCAGGGTCTGCGTGCCTGCTCCCGACAGTGAATAATTGTCACCGGACAAGATGATTGCGGCATGGTCCATAGCTTGAATTCTACAAGGCTGAAAAGAATCTTTGAGCGGCCTCGGCGATTAAAGAGACCGCGTCTCCGTTGGAAACGCGGTCAGTGTTGATCACCAAGTCGTAAAGCAATTCGTTGTCGAGGCGGGCATGGAAGTGCGCCTTGATGTATTTCTCGCGTCCGCGATCCTCCTTCCTGACAAATCTGGCGGCATCCACCGGTGTCAGCTTCCGAAGCATTTGCTCGCGCTCAATTGGCCGGGGCAAAGAACCGGTCAACCGCACGTGAAACACATTCGGCAAACTTGCCGTGACAACTGTCGCGCCATGTCCCACCAGAATCGCATGTCCGGCCATCGCCAGATGCAATATGGTTTCCACGACCTGCGGCACGAGCACCCAGGAAGGAGGCCGCAGGCGGAACAAATCATCCATCAACTCATCACTGAAAAGGCGTTTGTCTTCCGTGATTTTCTCCGCCAGTTCCCTGGGCCAACGGTTTTCCTCCAATGCCTTTTCTATGAGTTGCTGGTCAAATACCGCCCAAGGGTGTTGCCCTTTGAATTCCGTTTCCTGAAGAACCAGAGACAGCCGCTCCGCGATTTCCGGCAATCCGGCCCCGGTTTGATGTGAAATTGTAATCGCGGGTTTCAGCAATTGTGAAGGCGCCGTAGCCATGTGTTCGTGCCAATCGTTGAAGTAGCTGATGACGTAGGCACTGGATTTCCCGGTCGCCATGTTCAAGCTCATAAAGTTCTCGTTTTAAAAAATGCGCATTGGCTGCAATTGGATGAATCGCAGGCGTCACCGGTTCTTTTCATCAAAGATTGATTCCAGCGGCAGGTTTGGAATCAAATCATGCATCCCAAGCCTTTCCCGGTTGAAAATCTTTGGCATGCACCAGATGCCGGAATTTCAAAACATTTTGACAGTTCGACCGGCGACCTCCGGCGCGGCACTTTTCAAAGCCGCCACCGTTGGATTTTTCGCCTCAACAAGTGATTTATTCACCAACTCCTGAATGCAATATTATATCGTGACGCGATACAATTCAACTGGATTTTTGGGTCGAAGCGGTTATGCTCCGCCGGCAGTTTGAAACTCATGCCAGCTGGAAAAAATAACATCACCAAAGAGCACTATGAAATGCTCGCCGAGTTCCGTTATGGTCTGCGACGATTCCTCCGTTTTAGTGAAAAGGCAGCTCACGCGGCCGGAGTCACGCCGCAACAGCATCAGGCCATGCTGGCAATCAAGGGTTTTCTTGGCCGCGATCACATCACTATTGGCGAACTGGCCGAGCGGCTGCAGATTTTGCATCACAGCGCCGTCGGGTTGGCCAACCGGCTTGTCGTAGAAAATTATGTGAAGCGTATCCCTGGTCAAAAGGATCGCCGCCAAGTATGTCTTGCCCTCACAAAGCGGGGTGAAATCGTTCTCAAAAAACTGTCCGTCGTTCACCGGGAACAA
>Ga0265338_10011315_pt1 | contig 10324 bp, 9 predicted proteins | sample 42126metaG_FD_193579 | JGI IMG/M metagenome (GOLD analysis project Ga0265338, IMG submission 193579) | Rhizosphere microbial communities from Carex aquatilis grown in University of Washington, Seatle, WA, United States - 4-21-26 metaG | ecosystem: Host-associated > Plants > Roots > Rhizosphere >... | reverse complement strand
CCTGCACCCAGGCCACCCGCTTCCCGTCCGGAGCGATGGCCGTCTCGCTGATGGACCGCGCCGCCGCCAGCGCGTCGTAATCGCGATCGAACTGTGGCGCACGCTTCAGCGTGCCGGCGGGGGCTTGAACCCACGCTGTCGCAGCGATCACGACAACCAGCAAAAAGGAGCGAAGGACTTTAGTGTGTTCCAAATCAGCAGTGTAGCGAACTCGGGTATTGACAGATTATCGCAATCCGTGATACACATATTACAAACAGCAATATGAAGCTCGGCGAAAAGCTCCGTTACCTGCGCGAGGTCGAGGGAACGCTCCGCGGCCTGGACCGCGAGCTCACCCAGCAGGAAGTGGTGAGGCTCCTCAAGAAGGAGATGGGGCGCGCCATCAGCCAGTCCTATCTCTCGCAGATCGAGAACGGCGCCCGGCCGCACCTCACCAACTCGACGCGCATGCTGCTGGCCACGTTTTTCAAGGTGCATCCGGGCTACCTGGTCGACGACCCCGAGGGCTATTCGACCGAGTTGCTCTCGAGCCTCGGCGCTCCGGAGGACAAGCTGGACCTGTGGCTGATCGCCGGCGCCGAGCGGTTTCACGACGACGCCGAGCTCGCGGGCGCCCTGGTGAAGTTGTCGCGGCATGACGACACGCGCATGTGCCTGCTGCTGCTTGGAGCGATATTGGAAAACCCCGGCCTGGCCGAGCGCTTGTTGCAGGTCCTCAGGCCCCCCGGGGAACGGAGGCGTTCCCGATGACTTGGGCGCAGTTCTACTTGATCTGTTTCCTGGTCGGCTTCTTGATGAGCCTGATCTCGTTCGTGACGGGAAGCTCGCATCTGCACCTGCCGCACCTGCACGTTCACGTCCCGCACGTTCACGTTCCGCGCGTGGGCGGCGGCCACGTGCCGGTACTGAATTTCGGTACGCTGGCGGCGTTTCTGACCTGGTTCGGCGCGACGGGCTGGCTGTTGGTTACCCTTTCGAGTCTTTGGGTATTCTTCGCCCTGGGAATAGCCGTCGCGGGAGGCTTGGTGGGCGCGGCCATCATCTTCCTGTTCTTGGCCAAAGTGCTGATGCGCTGGGAAGACGAAGTTGAACCGGAAGATTCGGAAATGGTCGGCGTGCTCGGCACGCTGAGTGTCGGGATACGGCCGGGCGGCACCGGAGAAATTGTTTTTACGCAGGGGGGCACGCGGCATTGCATCGCGGCCAGAAGTGAAGATGGAGCGGCGGTCGCGAAGAATACGGAAGTTGTTGTGACTCGTTTCGACAAGGGCATTGCCTATGTCCGGCGCTGGGAAGATCTGTCAGGCGAGCCCCCGGACGACGTGGACAAGGACTGAGGAGAACGTATGGATCTGACATCTCTGGATAAAGGCTTGATTTGGCTCATCGTCGGCGGGGCCATACTGGTGATCTTCTTTGTGCCGATGTCGCTGGCGCGTCTGTACCGCAAGGCCGGCCCCCACGAGGCGCTGGTGGTCTACGGGCGGCGGCGCACCCGCATCATCAAGGGCCGCGGCACGGTCATATGGCCGCTGGTTGAAAGCTGGCGCCGCCTGTCGCTGGAGCTCATGTCGTTCGACGTGGCGCCCAAACAGGATCTCTACACCAAGCAAGGCGTGGCGGTGACGGTGGAAGCGGTAGCGCAGATCAAGGTCAAGTCGGACGATGTCTCGGTCCTCACCGCGGCCGAGCAGTTCTTGACCAAGACGGACAACGAGCGCGAGGGCTTGATCCGCCTGGTGATGGAAGGCCATCTGCGCGGCATCATCGGCCAGCTCACCGTGGAAGAGATCGTCAAAGAGCCGGAGATGGTATCCGACCGCATGCGCTCCACCTGTGCCGGCGACATGAACAAGATGGGCCTCGAGGTCATCTCGTTCACCATCAAGGAGGTCAAGGACCAGAACGAATACATCAGCAACATGGGGCGGCCGGATGTCGCGCGCATCAAGCGCGATGCCGACGTCGCTACCGCCGAAGCGGAGCGCGACACGGCCATCAGAAGGGCCATCGCGCAGCGGGAAGCCGCCATTGCGCGGGCCCAGGCCGACCAGGAGCGTGTCCTGGCGGAGACCCAGTCGCTGGCCGCGCAGGCCCAGTCCCAGCGCGATCTCGAAGTCCGAAAGGCGCAGTACCTCGAGACCACCAAGAAGCAACAAGCCCAGGCCGATAAGGCCTACGATATCCAGACCAACATCATGCAGCAACAGGTGGTGGCCGAGCAGGTCAAGATACAGCAGGTGGAACGGCAGGGGCAAATCGCCGTGCAGGACGCTGAAATCCAGCGCCGCGAGCGCGAGTTGATCGCCACCGTCCTCAAGCAGGCCGAGATCGAGCGCCAGAAGATCGAGACCCTGGCCGAAGCCGAAAAGCAGCGTCTCTCGATCCAGGCCGAAGGCCAGGCCTCCGCGACCCGCGCGACCGGCGAGGCCGAGGCCGATATCATCTTCAAGAAGGGCGACGCCGAGGCGCGCGCCATGAACGTCAAGGCCGCGGCTTACCAGGAATGGAACCAGGCGGCCGTCGTCGACCGGCTCATCAGCGGACTGCCTGAAGTGGTGAGGGCACTCGCCGCGCCACTCGCCAACGTGGACAAGATCACCATCGTATCCACCGGCGACGGCACTACCGCCGGCATGAACAAGATCACCGGCGACATGACGGCCATGGCGGCCCAGATCCCGGCGCTGTTCGAGACACTCTCGGGAATGAAGATGTCCGAGTTGTTCTCGAAGGTCAAGTTGATTGGAGAGAAGAAATCGGAGCCCGACCAGGGCTAGGGGACTTTAGTGTGGGGCAGGCGCGGCTTGGCAGGCTGGAGAGCCTGCCCCGCGAGAAGGAGAAATCGAAATGGCACTACTGGAACGTGTTTCCACCTTGATCCGGGCCAATCTCAATGACCTGATCGATAAGGCCGAGGACCCGGAGAAGATGATCAAGCAGGTGATTCTCGACATGCAGAATCAACTGCTCCAGGTCAAGACGCAGGTCGCGGTCGCGATCGCCGATCTGCACGTCCTCGAGAAGAAACGGAAAGAGACCGCGGACAAGCACGCCGAATGGACGCGCAAGGCGGAGCTGGCCGTCGACAAGGGCCAGGAGGAGCTGGCTCGGGCCGCGCTCGAGCGGTCCCTCGGTTACAAGCAGATGGACGAGGGCTTCGGTGAACAGATTGCCGACCAGAAGGTCCAGGTGGAGGAGCTGAAGTCGGCGCTTCACAAGCTGGGCCAGAAGTTGACGGAGGCGAAGAACATGAGCGACATGCTGATCGCGCAGCACCGGCGTGCCCGCGCTCTCTCGAAGGCCAGCGACGCCCGGATGGCCGTGGCCGACGGGTCGAGCGCCGCCGCCTTCGACCGCATGCAGAAGAAGGTCCTGCACAGCGAAGCGATGAGCCAGGCCAAGTCCGAGATGCTGGCCGACAACACCGAGGAGCAGCTCATCGCCCTCGACAAGTCGGACCGCATCGACCAGATGCTGGCCGAGCTGAAAGCCCGCCGCGGCAAGTAGGCCTGCCATTTTTTGTGGCGCAGGCACTCGTGCCTGCCGCCTCGACACTCGTGTCGAGGCCGGCTTTCGTGTCGAAAAGAGTCTCGACGCCGCAGACTGGGTCTGCGCCACGATCCAAGCCCGTGGCGACCGGGGCGCCCGCAGAGCGACGGGCAGCCTTGCTAACCTGGATTCCATGAGCGAGTCTCTGGTTGCCGTGGTGATGGGTAGCAAGTCGGATTGGGAAGCCATGCGGGAGACGGCTGCTACCCTGACCGAGTTCGGAGTGCCGCACGAAGCGCGCGTGCTGTCCGCCCACCGTACCCCGGCCGAGACCGCACAGTACGCCTCGCAGGCGGAAGAGCGCGGCCTCGAGGTCATCATCGCCGCGGCGGGCGGCGCTGCGCATCTGGCCGGCGTGATCGCCGCACACACCATTCTGCCGGTGCTCGGCGTGCCCATGGAGAGCCCGGCGCTCAAGGGCCTCGATTCGCTCCTCTCGACCGTGCAGATGCCCGGAGGCGTTCCCGTCGGGACGCTCGGCATCGGTAAAGCCGGCGCGAAGAACGCGGCCCTATTGGCCGTGGCCATCCTCGCCGCGCGCCACCCCGAGTACAAGGACAAGCTCCGCGCCTACCGCGCCGCCCAAGCCCGCAAGGTGCTCGAACAAACGCTCGAGTAGTCCCGCTCCGCACCCCGCTTTTTCGCTACATTGGACCCATGAACTACCGCGCTCTCGGCCGCACCGGCTGGAACGTCTCCGAAGTCAGCTTTGGCGCCTGGGCTATCGGCGGCGCCTGGGGCAGCACGGACGACAATGAATCCGTAGCCGCCCTCCACAAAGCGATTGATTGCGGCGTCAACTTCATCGACACCGCAGACGTCTACGGCGATGGCCGCAGCGAACGCCTCGTCGGCCAGGTCCGGCGCGACCGCAAAGAACAGATCGTCGTCGCGACGAAGGCCGGCCGCCGCCTCTCTCCGCACACCGCCGACGGCTACAATGCGGCCAACCTCACCCGCTTCGTGGAAGATAGCCTGCGCAACCTCGCCACCGATTGCGTGGACCTGCTGCAATTGCATTGCCCTCCCACCGAGGTCTACTACCGCCCCGAAGTGTTCGGCGCGCTGGACGACCTCGCCCGCGCCGGAAAGATCCGCTACTACGGCGTCAGCGTTCAGACCGTCGAGGAAGCTCTCAAGGCCATCGAATTCCCCAACGTTCAGACCATCCAGATCATCTTCAACTGTTTCCGCTGCCGCCCCGCCGAGCTGTTCTTCCCCGAAGCGAAGCGCCGCCGTGTGGGAATCCTGGCGCGCGTGCCTCTCGCCAGCGGGATGCTGACCGGCAAGCTGGCCCGCGACTCGAAGTTCGCGCCCGACGATCACCGCAACTTCAACCGCCACGGCGAAGCGTTCGATGTCGGCGAGACCTTCTCAGGCGTGGATTACGATGTGGCGCTCCGTGCGGTCGAGGCGATCCGTCACCTGCTGCCGGCGGGAACCAGCATGGCTCAGTTCGCCCTGCGCTGGATCCTGATGTTCGACGCCGTCACTTGCGCCATCCCCGGCGGCAAGCGCCCCGCCCAGGTCGCGGAGAACTGCGCCGCCTCCGGCCTCCCGCCCTTGACGGATGAAGCCATGGCGGCCGTGACCCGCCTTTACGACGCGCAAATCCGCCCGCTGGTACACCAACGCTGGTAATTCTTTCCCGCCCCGCGGCTGCCGCGTTGAAAACCCAGGGGCCTTCGGGACTGGCCCTGCATTTGCTCCCTCGACTTCATGAAGTGCTTATCGTCAGCTCTCTCGTTTCTTTGCGTCTGTGCCGCTTACGGCCAGGCGCCCATCTACAAAGTCACAGTCGAGCAGCACAGCATCGAGGCCGTGAACTACGGACACACCGGCCAACCGACCAAGATCGGCTTCCGCGGCACCGTGCTGCTGCCGCTGGCGAAGGGAGAGGCCAAGGTCGAAGGCAAACCGGGCGCGGTCGATATCGACGCGAAATTCGAGGGACTCGATGCGCCCACCCGCTTCGGCCCGCGCTACCTCACGTATGTTCTCTGGGCGATCACTCCGGAGGGCCGCCCCGTCAATCTCGGCGAACTACTGCCCGACGCCTCCAATAAAGTGCATCTCCATGTCACCTCTCAGTTCCAGGCCTTCGGCCTGCTGGTAACCGCCGAGCCGTATTTCTCGGTGACGCAGCCCAGCAACGTCGTGGTCCTCGAGAACGTGTTGCGCCCCGATACCGTGGGCCAGGCGGAGCGGATTGAGGCCCACTTCGAACTCCTGCGCCGCAGCGAGTATCCCGTTCCGGAGGCCCCGGTCGAAGTGCGTTACGCTACCAACGAACGCGCGGTGTCGATGGATCGCTATCAAGCCCGGCTCGCGCTCTACGAGGCGCAGAACGCACTCCAGCTCGCCCGCGCCGAAGGCGCGGACCGTTACGCGCAAACCACTCTACAGAAGGCCGAGCAGCTTTACGGCCAGGCGCAGCAGCTCGAGAGCAACAAGAAGGTGGACGGCAAGCGCGTAGTCACCATCGCGCGAGAAGCCGCTCAGACTGCCGAGGACGCACGCACCATCGCCATGCGCCACGAACCGAACCAATAAGGTGGGGCAGGCGTTCCACGCCTGCAGCGGGTCTCCATCCAGACCCGCCTTTTACCGCCGGTTCACCTCGTCCTGTATCGCCTCGAGTTCCTTCCCCGCCTCGGCCCAGTGGCCATCCGCCGCAAATTGGCGGTACCGGCGCAAGTGCTCGCGGATCGCTTCCAGTCGCTGATCGGAGGCCGGGGCCGCCGCTTTCTGCGGGACGGCGGCAGCCACTCCCGGTGCCGCCGGCGTAGCCGCGATCGTTCCGCTCTGCATGGCGTTGCTCAACTGCGCCAGCGCCTGGTCGTAAGTGTCCGTGTAGATCAGCAAGTTGCCCATCGCCAGCACGATCTTCTTCAACTGCGGCATCTTGGCTGCCGACGACTGTATGTAGAGCGGCTCCACGTACAGGAACGTATCCGCGATCGGCAGCACCAGCATCTGTCCGCGCAGCACCTGCGAGCCCTGCTGGTTCCACAGCGTGAGGTCCTTCGAGATGGTCTGCTCCTGGTTGATCCGCGCCTCGATCTGCATCGGTCCGAAGATCAGTTCTTGCTTCGATAGCTGCAGGACCACGACGTCGCCCAGGTGGTCGCCGTCGCAGCGCGCCACCATCAGCCCGATCATGTTGTCCTTGTTGCGCGGCGTGAACGGAAGAATCAAGAGGAACTCGGCCTTGTCTTCGCCCGGCAGGCTGGCCACCACGTAAGTGGGCGACATCGCCTCCGGCTCCTTGCCAAGCGTACGAGCGGTCTTCGCCACATCCCACAGGTCTTCCTTGTTGTAGAAAGCCTGCGGATCCAGCATGTGAAAAGTGCGGTAGATCTCCGCCTGCGTGCGGAAGAAAATTTCGGGGTACCGCGCGTGCCGCCGCAGGTCCGCGGGCATCGTGGAGAACGGCTGGAACAACCGCGGGAAGAGCTGCTGGTAGGCGCGAATGATGGGGTCCGAACCGTCGAAGATGTAGATGTGCGTCTCGCCGTCGTAGGCGTCCACAGTGGCCTTGACGGCATTGCGCATGTAATTGACCTCGCCCACGTCGCCCAGGTCTACCTTGTGCGAGTACGGATGCGCGTCCGAAGTCGTGTAGCCATCGATGGTCCACACCAGCCGGCCCGAGTCTGCAATCACCAGGTAGGGATCGGTCTCCCAGGTGATGAAGCCCGCCAGCGTCGCCACGCGCTCGCGCACCGTGCGGCGGATCATCATGCGGCTGCCTTCGGTCATCGAACTGGTGAGCAGGATGTTGGGGTCGCCTTCGGAAACCGCGGCGGCCAGCCGCATCCCGAACGAGGAGACTGGGAACCCGCCCTTTCCCTGGTAGCGCTCGAAAACGTTGTCCGCGCCGGCCGGGTAGTTGAATTCTTTCTCCGTGGTATCGGCGAACACCGGCTCGTGCGCCACCTCGCTGTAATACAGCTCCGGCCGCGTGAGTTTCAGACTGGGAGTATTAATCACCGGCGGAGCGTCCTGGATGAACAACACCGGCAGCCCGTCCGCGGTAATCCGGTTGGCTTCCGCCACAACCAGGCCGTAGCCGTGAGTGTAGATAAGGTGCGTATTCGGCCAGCCCGCCTGCGCCGAGGCGACTAACAGGCTTACGTCGAGTTCGCGCGGCGTCAGCAGTAACTGGCGCAACTGGCCCTCGATTATGTAGCGGTCGACATCGGTGTCCGCGAAGCGGTAGTACGACCGTAGTGCCTGCATCTGCGTAACCGTGTCGTGAAACGCCTGCCAGTCCCACAGGCGCACGTTACTCAAGATGGCTTGGTTCTTGCCCGGGTCGAAGCGCGATTCGAGCTTGGCCTTGTACTCGCCCTCTTTGATGTGCTGGCCCAGCGCGAACGCGCTGCGCGTCGCCTGAATGTGCCGCTGTATGTACGGCCGCTCGATCGAAATCTCGTTCGGCCGCACGTACGCCGCCTCCACCACCGAGGGCACGATGGCGCGAATGAGCAGCGCAACCACCACCGACAAAGCCCACAGCCAGCGGCCGAAAACGACCGCCGCCGCCGAGATCAGGCAGGTCCCCATCAGCAGCCACTGCAGAGGCAGCCGCCAGGTCTCATCCACGTAGTCGATGCCCACCATGAACCCGTGGTCGCTCCACAGCATCTCATAGCGTCCCAAAAAGAAGCGGAACGCCAGGGCCACAAGAAACAGGGCCGCGACGCCGCGCAGGAAGTGCGACCGCAGCGCGCCCGCGAGTCCGAACGCGCGCAGGTCGATCCCCACCTGGGTACGGTCGCGGAAGGCCTCCCGGAAGGTGTCCCGCAATTGCCACGCGCGAGCGGTCAGCCAGTACACCAGCGCCGAGGCGATCGCCAGCGCCAGCAGGAACTGCCGCAGCACGCCGTAGAAGGGCAAATCGAACAGGTAGAACTTGAGTGGATGGCCGAACACCGGATCGGTCCACGCCGTCGCCTCGCTCGGAAGGTTGCGCCCGCCGAAGTAGCGCACCACCGTCCAGGTGTCCACGATGCCCGAGCCAATGAGGAACGAGAGCAGCAGGATCGCCGCGGCCGAGATCTTCGCGTAGAGCGGATACTCACCCAGCCGCGCCCCGCCGAACCTCATCCCCAGCAGGTGTGCCATGAACAGCACCACGAAAACGATCGCTACCACGATGGCCGCCGGGGAGAGCGAGTACGCCAGCAGAGAGAGCCAGGTCGAAACCTGCCCCATCTCGCTCCACCAGTGGTACTCAATGATATAGCTGGCGATCGATCGGGCGCCCATCAGGACCAGGAACAAAACGCCGATCAGGACCAGCGGCCAGATGCGTCGCCGCGACGGGGCAGGGATCTGATAATGGGCCATAGCAGCTCCTCTCGGGTGCGCGGCAGAACCGCCCGCGCCAACCTTACATTAACACCTGTGCCACCCAGAGTTGGTGTATAGTGGGCGGTCCGAGGCCATATGCGACTTATCCGCTCGCTCCTTCTGCTCGCGCTCGCTGCCTGCGCCCTCCCCGCCACGTCCTGGAAGCTGGTCCTCAAGGACGGGCGAACGCTCGTCTGCGACGCTCCGCCCATTGTGATCGATGGCTCCTATCTCTTCCGCGAGATCGATGGAACGGACGGCAACCTGCCTGCCAGCGAGATCGACCTCGATAAAACCGCCCTCGCTAACAAGACCGAAGCGAAGCCTCGTTGGCGCGAAACCGGCCGCACAGAGGTGCGCCTGCACCCCGAGGAACCGCAGTCCGCTAGCGTCCTCACCCTCCGCGACTCGAACTTCGCAGCCGAGGTTCTGCGCTCCCGGACGCCCGTCCTGGTGGACTTCTGGGCCACCTGGTGCGGTCCGTGCAAAAGGATCGCGCCCACCGTGGATGCGATCGCCGCTCAGTACGCCGGCCGCCTCAAAGTCGGCAAAATCGATGTGGACCGCAACGCCGAAACGGTGGATCAATACCGCGTCCACGGCTATCCCACTCTGCTTCTGTTCAAGGACGGGGCCGTGGTGGAGAGGATCGTTGGCGGGAGGGATGAGAAATCACTCGCCCGGATCATCGACTCGCACCTGTGAAGCGCGGCATCGTGCCGCGTTTCAGCGCTCGCGCTGCCACACCACCCTGCCGCCCACCACGGTCGCTACCGGCGCACCCCAGAAGCTGCGGCCATGGAACGGCGAGTTGCGGCTCTTCGAGAACGAGCGGTTCACGTCGTAGGTCCAGGTCAGCTCCGGATCGAAGACAGTCACATCGCCCGGCAGCCCCGGTTCCAGCCGCCCGCGATTCAACCCCAGCACGCGCGCCGGGCCCGTCGTGAACAGTTCCACCCAGCGCATCAGCGGAATTCGCCCGCTGTGCACCAGTTTCTCCAGCGTCACCGCCAGCGCCGTCTCGAGGCCGATAATGCCGAACGGGCATTTCTCGAACTCCTGCATCTTCTCGCTGCCCGGATGCGGCGCGTGGTCCGTCGCGATGGCGTCCACCACGCCCGCGGCGATGCCCTCGATCAGCCCCTCGGCGTCGGAGCCGCTCCGCAGCGGCGGCTTCATCTTATAGTTGCTGTCGTAGGGCGGCATCTCCGCGTCCGTCAGCGCCAGGTGGTGCGGCGTGACCTCGCACGTGATCGGCAGTTTGCGTGCTTTTGCCAGCGCCACCATATCGAGCGAGCGCCGCGAGGAGATATGCGCCACGTGGAAGCGTGCCCCGGTCGCCTCGGCCAGAATGATGTCGCGCGCCACCATGACGTCCTCGGAGGATGCCGGGATGCCGCGCAGCCCCAGC
>Ga0265338_10011314_pt1 | contig 10324 bp, 4 predicted proteins | sample 42126metaG_FD_193579 | JGI IMG/M metagenome (GOLD analysis project Ga0265338, IMG submission 193579) | Rhizosphere microbial communities from Carex aquatilis grown in University of Washington, Seatle, WA, United States - 4-21-26 metaG | ecosystem: Host-associated > Plants > Roots > Rhizosphere >... | reverse complement strand
TAATAAAAGAATTTATAGTGAGATATCTTAAATCTTTTAGAGAGGTTGTTAAAGCCCCTTTTAGGGGTTTGGGGTGCTTTTCATACTAACAATAAATGATATTCCTTAACTTAATGACATTGAGTCCGCTCGAGCCTTACCGAGTCTTAAATACGACAATAATTCATTCTCATAACGTATATATGCAATTTCAATAAATGTTGTCAACTACATTTATTATAAAGGGAGAGACCAAATCTATAATTCCTTTTTTACCGTGTATTATAATTTAGCCGAATTACCTAAATTATATAAGTCAAATCTTCCTAGTCTATTTTGGTATATTATCTTTTAAAAAGATCAAAAAGGTTTTAATTGTGCAACATAACGACCTTTTTCGACCACATAATGACAATTAATTGCATTAACATACTAATTATATGTTACTTATTGCAAAAATGCCCAAACTGTCAAAACTTGACATCCGATAAATGATACTATATATTTGCTTCAATAACAAACCATAGTTTCAACACAAAAGGAATTTGTGTATTGAGTTATTAAAGAGTATAAAAAGTAAATATCGTATTGCAAATATAAAATGATAGTATAATCATTAGTAAAAATAGTATTAGTCGAACATGCCCAACAACGACTCTAAATAAAAAAGTAAGCAAGAGGTAAGCCGAAAACTCTTAATAGAGTAGGCAATAGTAATATTTTAAAATTATGGCAAATATTATCGACCTTTTCAAAGGTTTAAAAATTAACAAATTAAAAACAGGAGCAATAGTTGCTCATATTAATAATTTAATTAGTAGTGATCAGCATTTTAAGGCTAAGTATCAACACGATCCGGTAGGCGTATTAGTTCAATTCGGATTATCACGAAAACTTTCTGCCGCTCTCGTTCTTGAAACGATGAAGAATCAACAAGGTTCAAAAGGAATAGCCGGAGCTGCTGCCGGAATAACCGATTGTTGTTGCACCGGTTCAATAACAATTTCGTGTGGCGATTCATTTTACGACAAGATGCCTAGAATTGACGATATCAAAGGCTGGTCGAAAATTGCAAGTGGTAAGTGATCAATGAAGGTGTCTGATGTTTGCGTATATAAAACATCAGATACCTTTTTAATGTTTCAACAATGTTTCATACTATTTCTCAAAAAGCCATTGGAATTTCTAATAAAGATTACATTTTCACTCGGATTGGCAACTCACACTTCAGTTGGTTTTATTGCAAATATAAAATAGACCTATTACCTTCACAAGGCTGGAAACTCCATATATCTGCAAATGTTTCAAATGCTGAAAGAATTCTGAAAACAGTTGTATCGTACCTTATAGAATACAAATTGAGTTTTAAACATGCTTTTGGTATTGACGATTTGCAATATTTAAACTCAGGGAATGGAGGAATTACGCAGGTTGGAAAATTCATTACAATATACTTTAATAATGAAAATGATTTTATTTACCATACAATTTCCCTTAAAACATTATTTACTACAAATTATAGAGTACCGTTTATTATTACAGACAAAAGGTTACATCATAATGTGCCACTTTTTTATAGATATGGAGCTATTAGCAGCAGCGAAGAGCAAAACGAAATGGGAGTTTTCGAATCAATTCTGTTCGATTCCAATGAAAATAAAAGTATTGATAAACGAGAACAAAACTTTTACATTCCTGATGGTATAACCGATCCTTTTCCTGAATCAAACGAGGTAAATATCGACTTTAGTAATAAAATTTTAAAAGACAGATATGTTCTTCTTGATAAGTTATTTGAATCGTATAAGGCTGAATCGTTTTTGGCATTAGATATGCTTAAAGGAGAATTTTGTTTTATTAAAATCGCGAAATCAGATATAGAAACCGAGAAAGGCATATACTCGGATCAACTTATAAGTCACGAAAAGAATATATTAGCATCGTTAAAAAGTGATAGTGTTCCTACATTAATAGATTACTTTTCAAACGATAATAGAACGATAATTGTAACTGAATTTATTGATGGTATTAATCTCTATGATTTTATCCGACTTAATGCTATTAAAGGGTTATTCCTAAATAAAAAGCAGCTAAAAACGGTTTTCATGTCGATTCTCCAAAACGTAAAGCAACTTGAAAATAATACAATAATACACAACGATTTAAAACCGAGTAATATTATAATAGACAAAAAGCTCTCGACAATAATTGTAGATTTCGAAACCTCTTTATCGCAAACCATTGATAACAAAACGGTAACAGCAATTAGAACAAGAGGGTTTTATAATAAAACAATCAAAGGGAATCCTGATTATTATTCCCTTGGTATGATATTGTACTTTATCGTTAGCGGTTATAATATTTCAGATGCTCCAAGAGAATACGATGTTTTTGAAAGACCATTACATTATCTTACAGGATATAAAAACACCATATTAGAACAATTAATATCAGATTTATGTTCAAATAATTATAATTCAATTGAAACGATAATCGACGATTTTAATAAAGCTCTTTCCGTAAGAGCCACAGCATTCAAACTATCAAAAAGCAGTTTGGACGAAACGAACGTAATGTATAAAAAAATTGCCGAAGGCATTGTTCAATGGTTATTTGAAAATAGTATAGAGAACAACAATTATATATACTGGAAGAGTTCGCATGTTTTCAATGCTGGAGAGGGAAGGGTGGATATTAATATCGGGTCATCGGGAATAGTGATTTTTCTTTCATATTATTACAAATACTATAATAACGAATTAACTGATAAAAGAAGGAATATAATTATAAAAGCGATTAATTATATCATTTCGAAAAGATATAACAATCAAATATCAGGACTTTTTGTCGGCGAATCGGGAAAAATACTCGCAACGCTTTCCTTTAGTTATTCCTTTGCGATTTTAAATAATGTATTAATTACTAATAACATTCAATATATTATAAGCAATCTTCCTAAAAATGATGATTTTTACAATGGCAAAGCAGGTGTGGGATTTCTCTTTTTAACTCTTTTCACAGTAACCGATAGTAAACAGTATTTTGATTGTGCTATAACTATTGCCAATACGATTTTAACCAACGCCCAATATATTTATGATGACATATATTGGACTGACCATCTTACTCAAAAGCACTTTCTAGGCTTTGCACATGGAATTGCCGGAATAGGTTATTTTTTTACACAGCTATATAAAGTTGCCAACAATGAAATATATCTTAGCGTTATTCACAAAATAGCAGAAACACTAGTTCGACATTCCGAACAATCAAAAAAACCGATGCTTATTAATTGGCCGGATGAGCAAGATCAAAATATCTCAAATAATTTCTGGTGTAATGGAACCGCAGGTATTGCTCAGTTTTTTTTAGAAGCATATAAAATTACTAAAAACGAAGCATACGAAACGATATTATTTAAAAGTGTCAATACAGTAACAAGGTGTTCATCATTTTTAAATCCTACAATGTGTCATGGGCTTTCGGGTAATATTAACTTTTTGATTAACTATTATCAGTTTACCCACGATCAAACGATTAAAATGGAGATATTCAGGCTTTCGGAAGTGTTAAAAATGGCAGGTAAAACGATAAATAATTACCTACTGTTTCATTCCGAAAGCCCCTTTATTATCACACCCGATTTTTGGGTGGGATGTAGCGGTACTGCATATATCTTTCTCAGGTTATCTGATATTGAAAATCATCTCGATTTCTTATCGTTAGAGTATTATGATCAATGTAAAGGTTAGTTAACGTTAATTAGGGTCTGCTGAAAAACTCAATGTCAATGAGAATCGGTTTTTTATTTTAAATTTTCCTCTGCCTTACTTTTTTCTTGACAAAAAAGTAACAAAAAGTCAAGCCAAAAAAACGCTTGTTACCTCATTGTGTTAACTAATCACTCGTCGCACGCTTTTTTGGCGGGCGCTCGTTTCATCTCTTGCATTCCAAGATGCACAATAATGTGACGATGTTTCAAATATTCCTTGCACTTTATTTTAATTATATTTCTATATATTTCTTATATTTAAGAACTTAATCGTTTTTCAGCAGACCCTAATTAAATTGAACATTAATTGAAGTAATAAATAATGGAGAAAAAGTCTATACAATTTCATAACCGATTGTTTTTCAATTACCCCGACATTCATGTCGGGGTAGAATATAACGTGATAGTTGTGGCGAAGTAGATCATTATTTTCTTATTCTTCATATCATCGCCACGAACGATAACCTGCATAGTATTCTATCGTGGCGATGATAGGTTATACCCTAATTAATTGATCTGCTTCGCCACAACTATCACCTTGATGTAACCCCCGACATGAATGTCGGGGTTATTGAAATTAAACCACTTCGTGGTTGTTGACTGAGCTAACAATCCGATAGGATTGAATGTAAATTAGCCACGGGTGAAACCCGTGGTAGAATGGTGACAACGATTCCGAACCCTGAATGGGTTCAATATCAAATTGATATAAATACCTGTATCACTTAAACATAAAATAAAGTTATCTTAATTAGATGTTCAATTTTTAAATATTGCGATGACTTAGTTGTAACTCCGTGGTATCTCATTACTTTCTGCACATTTCCTTATATGCACAATTTTTACATTTAATATCGTCAAGGGTTCTGACAAAAGGTACGGTTGGATCAAAAATTCGTTGTAATACTGTTTTCAAACCATCTTCAAATTCAGAGTAAAACTCGCCGAAATCATCTATTCGTTGTTTATTGACCGAAATTGAAGCATCACTATTTATGGTACTCTCCCTTACAAAATAAAGCATTGGTTTAATATTCGAGAAACCTGTCTTTTTCGCATAGAGATACGAATAAAGTAATGTTTGAAAAACTTTTCCATTACGTTGCTTTTCATCGCTTGCAAATAAGATATTCCAATCTTTACTTTCGCTATCGCGTTTTCCTGTTTTGTAATCGATTATCCTAATGTGATTGTCGAAACGTTCAACTCGGTCAATATTGCCGCTTAACACTACCGAAATTGATTTATCTTCAACCGTTATGGGCAGTTCAATTGCATCAATTGCATATTCAACACCAATCAATTCAAAGGGTGCCGATTGTATATCAACGTCCAATGTGTTTTTAACATACGTAACGATAACATCAAATATAATATTCTTATATCCATCTATCTTATGTAAATAAGAATCGGAACGGTATATTTCGGCAAAAGCTTTACGAACAAAGCTTTCAATCAAAGCAGGGTTATCAAGAATATGTTGAATAAAGCGTTTATCGATAATAGTATTATTTCTTTCTTTATATACATTCTGCATCGATTTATGATATAAATCGCCAAACTCCAGTTCGTCGGGCAATTCCAATATCTCGTCCATTTCGTGCAATCCGGTAATATAATTATAATAAAATTGTACTTCACAATAAAGATACATATTGATGGCCGATGGCGATAAACCTTTCACCTTTCCGGTAAATTTCGTTAGTAAAACATCCATCGATTCCATTGTCTTTTCAATAGCCGATTTCTCATTCATTTGCGGATATAAATTCACCGTTATGTTTTGGATGTTCTTCTTAAACAAATCGTCGTAAAGTAATTGCGATGCATATCGGCTCATTTCGCCTCCTCCATTCTCATTTGTTTGGGTTGAATAAAGAATAGTAACCGATGAGGTTCGTTGCATTGCCCTATAAAAGTAATAAGCATAAATGGCATCGCGTTGTTTTATGGTTGGCAATCCGAATCCTTGTCGTAAACTAAAAGGTATGAACGACGATGGTGCTTTTCCTGTCGGCATTATCCCTTCGTTTGCCGAAACAAATACAATATGATCGAAATCGAGCAAACGACTTTCCAATATTCCCATTATCTGCATTCCGGCCAATGGTTCACCGGCAAAAGGAACCTGCAATCCCTGTAAAGCTTTTTTAAAGAGATTTATAGCCATTGAACGTTCATCTATTGCAACTTTTTCGAGTAGATCGACAATGGTATTGATGGTTGTATAGGTTGTGTAAAGACATTCGAGCGTTATTGTTTCTCCAACAGAATTGTTTCCCTGTTCTTGTATTTGCTTGGATATGGCTACGATAATTGTTTGAATATATTGTAAGAGCTTTGTTCCGTTGTGTATGGGTTTAAATAGTAGGGTGGTTACTGCATCGGATGAAATTCGAGTTTCATCTATTCCATCGTAGGCATGACCAACAAAACCATCGAGACTTTGTTGTATTGATTTGCCAACAATAGGCTTTAATAGAGCATCGTCGGCTATTTCCATAACATCTTGATACAAGAAGCCCCGCGACGAATAATTCTTTTGCAGTTTTAAAATGGAATGTACCGTTGTATATACAGGTGTTACTTTTAAAGGAAATCCCATTGTAATATTTATCGCCTTAACTTCGGGAGGAAGCGAATATAGCATAGGAAGTAAGAGGTTTTCGTCGCACAGGATTACGGCACACGTCGATAGGTCGATTCCATTTTCGATCCATTGTCGAATAATAGTTGCTATATGTTTAACCTGCACCACCGACGAAGGTGCTGAGATGATTGAAATATCTTTTTCATCAAGCAGGTTGTTTGAATTGCTGTTTAGTTCATTGCCATGCATTTTGATGTTTTGTCGAACAAAATAACCGGCTTCGTGAATTGGATCGTCGTAATAATATCGGTCGATATCCCAATAGAACCTTGCCTTTTGCTGCACACTTAAGTGTTTAAACAATAGATGTTCGCATCGATTTAATGCATTAAATCCAAGAAATAGATATTTGCTCTTTGGAAATAGTTTATTATTCTCCGATTGAATACCGTCGATAACCAATTTATACGCCAAACCTTCGTATCCTACTTTTTCATCGTACAAAAGCTTTGTAAATTCAGTATATATAGGATACAATTTTGTCCATATCTCGTAGAAACTGTCTTGATCGGCAGTTAGTTTATCGGCAATAAAACTTCCCCAGAACCGGCGTATTACTTCAATCTGCTCTTCGTCGAGATACGAAAACTGACGATCTATATCTTTGTATGCTTCGATATTTGAAAATAAGTCTTTTGCAGAGATGTTGTATTTGTCTATATCGTCAAAATCGTTCAACAACATTTCGCCCCAATAGAAAAACTCGTCAAAGCTTTCTTCTGTTTTTATATGTCGTTTATACACTTCAAAAAGCTTATATACCAATATAAACGAATCGATGATTGTTATTCCGGCACTTTGCTTTACCAATTCATTTATAGTTGTTATTTGTGGTAAAAAGATCGGCTTGTTAATGATCTGGCCAAAACATTTGGTGATATGTATTCCGGCACGTTTGCTTGGAACCACGATACAGACATCGTGAAGTTGTTCGCCTTCCTTAGCATAAAGATCGCTGATTGCTTCAAAGAGAAATGAATTCATTAATTCTAAATCTTCTGTTTATGTTTATCAAGAATAAATAACGGTTTAGCAGGGACATTCAACAGTAATTTTGCAAACGTTGACCTTGTGATTCATTTAAGATATATGAAATATCATCTCTAAATCATTTTTTCAACAAGCTTTAGCTTTGCATAAGTTTATATACCTGTGTTTTTATTTCTATTGCATAAAACAAAGATACTACTATTTAGAGTCGAATACTATAATGATGAATAAAGTATCAATTCATTTTCAGTGTTATCATTTAAAATGGACGTTATAATAAAACAAGAACCCCGACTTCGGATAAGCTCTGCTAGTTCGGACTTAACGCTAATATTATCAGAAACGTATGATAGCGCGGACTTGCAGTCCGTGCTTAGTAATAACCCAATAGATTGTTTTTGAACATTAAAATCAATATAATCTAAACAATAATAAACTTTAAAATAGTATACATATATTCCTATTTAGTTATGTTCTACTGAGCACGGACTACAAGTCCGCGCTAGCAATGATACTACTATTTAGAGTCGAAAACTATAACGATTTTTTAACGGATTACAGTATCATTTTTAGTATGGTTCGATTATTATACATTTCTATAAAGAAAAACCCCGACTTCGGATAAGCTTACATACATAAGTTTCCCAAAGTCGGGGTTCTATATTTCAGTGAATAAATTACTAGAATACGCTTAGAACTTATTCTTTAAGTAATTTTTGGGTATATTCGATATTGTTAATCAATATTGAAACAAAATAAATTCCTGAAGGCAACATATCAATAGCTATTTTTTCGTGAGCAGAAGCGTTTAACGTTTGAAGTTTTTCGCCTATAAATGAATAAATGGTAACAATGGCATTTTCATCGGAATTTATTACAAACGACGACTTACATGGATTAGGATATATAACGATAGCTTGATTTTTAATTTCTTTTACCGCTGTAATTCCTGATTGTGTTATTGTAATTGTTTTGCTTACCGATCCTGAAGTAATTGTTACCGTTGCCGTACGGGTTGCTCCGGTATTGGCTGCAGCAGTAAGTGTTACCGTTCCTCCATTTGTACCTGTTGCAGGATTAAATGTTAACCAAACTTCGCTTGATGTAACGGTCCATGTTGCATTTGATGTTATATCGAAGGTTGTGGTGCTATTTGCAGTTTCACCAATGGTAGCCGAAGCAGCAGAAAGTGATATTGTAGGGAGTGTTAAGCCTGATGCTTGTGTTACGGTGATTGTTTTACTCGTTGATCGTGTGCTAGAAAGGGTAATAGTACCAATTCTTGTATCAGCGGTATTAACTGTTGCAGAAATGCTAAGCGTATAATCTCCTGTTTTTTCTGTTGTTGGATCGATCGTTAACCAAGTATCGGTTGTAGAAGCTGTCCACGAAATATTTGACTTAACATCAACCGAAGTAGCAGTTCCTGCTTTATCTATACTTACAGTAGAAGGTGCTGATAATGATGCTGCGGCAACAACAACAGATACAGCATTAGAAGTTGTAGAAGCACCATCATTATCTGTTGCAACAGCAGTTATTGAATGTGTTCCTGTTGAAGCAGTCCAAGTTGCAGAATATGGAGATGTAGTAGATGAACTAATTGAAGTTCCATCAATAAAGAATTCTACTTTTGAAACTTTATTATCATCGGTGGCTGTTGCGTTGATTGTAATTGCATCTCCGGAAATTGCAGTAGATGATGAGGTAATTGAAATTGTTGGAGGTACATTTGGTACAATTGTTCCACTAAGAGTAGAATTAGCTGATTCTAATTGACCATTTGCATTAGTAGTTGCATCACTTGCAACCCATGCTTCTTGAATATTTCCATCTGTTAGTAATAATGCAAATGAATAACTAAAAGTTCCATCAGTGGTAAATTGACCAATTAAAACTCTATTCTCAACAGTAGGACCAGTTACTGTTCCACCAGCATTATTATCATAAATCATAACACTGTTTGTAGCAGGATAATCAATTACAGCATTTGAAGTTGTTGAATTAAATGCACTTGTTAAAGAATTGATTCCTGAAATTGCAAAACCAATTGAACCGGTTGGTTCGGGAGTACCTGTTATATCAGTAGATTTATAAACTCCAAAGGTACTACTTGTTGTAGCACCTCCAAAGCTAATGTATGAATCATATAAACTTCCTGTTTTTACATTTTCACCATATTTTCCACCTTTGTTCATATCATTATAGAAAGAAGAAGTAGTTTTAAAACTTAATCCATGATTATCGTCTGAATAAATGCCTTGTAACTGAGCTCCGTTTGTATTATTCAAATCTACATATATTCTGTAAGTTACAGCTCCTATTGTTAAACCTGGTCGTCCAACTGTATCATTGGCAGTTGCAATATGATATTTTTCAACGATTACACTATCAAGAAGTGTTTGAGCTTTAACTCTTGATGACGTAAATATAACGATTAATGCTAACCCAATTAATTGTAGTGTATTTCTCATAACTTTTATAAGTTTTTAAATTTTAATTCCAAAAATAACGCAAATTTTAATAAAGCAAAACTACCTATTCATTGTAAAATAAATATAAACATCATATTAATTAATCACTAATTTATGTTTAACTATTTAAATTCAGCATCACGTATTTCGGATGTTAACAATTACGTAATACAATGTTAACATTATGTTAATTATAAAGTCCAATTATTATAAAGAAATTCGCAACTCAAAAAAATGATGTTTTGATTATAAATAATGAATAATGGTGTATTACAAAATAAATAGTCATTTTAAAATAGTAATGATTTTAAGTATATTATTCGCATTTTCTTTTGACCAATTAAAATCACAGAGCATTTATAAGCCTACAAAAGAAGATTATAAAGCACTTGAAAATGTAATTGTTGAAAAATATTACATTGCAACAGATGATGACGTTAAGGATACGGTAGGTGGATT
>Ga0265338_10011313_pt1 | contig 10324 bp, 7 predicted proteins | sample 42126metaG_FD_193579 | JGI IMG/M metagenome (GOLD analysis project Ga0265338, IMG submission 193579) | Rhizosphere microbial communities from Carex aquatilis grown in University of Washington, Seatle, WA, United States - 4-21-26 metaG | ecosystem: Host-associated > Plants > Roots > Rhizosphere >... | reverse complement strand
GCTGCAGAATCGCTGGCCGAGGCCAGAACCTGCGGAAAATGGAGTCGCGAAATGCGTGTGTTGCTGTCGGCGTATGGGTCGTCCGGGGACGTCAAGCCGGTGGTGGGACTCGCGGTGCGGTTGCGGGCACTCGGCGCGGAGGTGGCCGCGACGCTGCTGGCCGACGCGGTCAGCTGGGAAAGGCCGCCAGTGTCCGCGTGAACCACACGTGATCGTCGAGCCAGGACCCAGCACACGAGAACCTGCAAAACCCTGGTGACCTGAACCGACAACGGCCACGGCGTCGACGTCAGGCGGAGCGTTGCTCGTCATGGCCACCAGGTTCGTCACGTCGGCCCAGGCGCCTTGCTGCGCCCAATGGTTGCCAGCGACCTCAGATCGGAGCTGATGACGTGAACCCGCTGTCTACCAGCGCGTTTGACCTTCCCGGCCACCTCTCGCCCAAGGCCGACCCGGCGCTGATCGTCGGCGACGAGCAGCACTTCGCGGCCATCGCGGAGAGCCTTGAGCAGTCGATCGCCGACCTGTCCGGCCGCCTCGATGCCGAGCGCCAGGCGCCCGGCGGCATAGGCCAGGAGGCGATGGACCGGGACATGGAGACCCACCGGCTGACCGCTCGCCTGCGCGCCCTGCGTCGCTTCGGTCTGGACCTGTGCCTCGGGCACATGGTCAGCGCAGACCATCCCGAGCCCGTGTACATCGGACGGCTTGGCCTCACTGACAGCGCGGGCCGTCGGCTGCTGCTCGACTGGCGCTCCCCCGCGGCTGAGCCGTTCTTCGGAGCGACCCACGCCAGCCCGATGGGTCTGGCCAGCCGCCGCAGGTACCGCTGGACCCGCGGCCGGATCAGCGACTACTGGGACGAGGTGTTCACCCCGGACGGGCTGGCCGGGCACGCCGCGCTGGATGACCAGTCCGCCTTCATCGCCAGCCTGGGCAGCAGCCGGTCGCCCCGGATGCGAGACGTGCTCGGCACCATCCAGGCCGACCAGGACGCCATCATCCGCGCGGGATCCCGCGGCGCGCTCGTCGTCGAAGGCGGCCCGGGTACGGGCAAGACCGTCGTCGCCCTGCACCGCTCCGCCTACCTCCTCTACTCCGACCCCCGCCTTGGTCACCGCCGGGGCGGCGTGCTGTTCGTCGGTCCGCACCAGCCCTACCTGGCCTACGTCTCCGACGTCCTGCCCAGCCTCGGCGAGGAGGGTGTGGCGACCTGCACGCTGCGGGACCTCGTCCCTGAGGGAGCCACGGCAGCGGCCGAGGCCGACCCGCACGTGGCCCGCCTGAAGTCGTCCGCGGACCTGGTGAAGGCGATCGAGCCGGCCGTCAGGTTCTACGAGAAGCCGCCCACCACGGGGATGACGGTCGAGACCCCCTGGTCCGACATCTGGCTGAGCGCCGGCGACTGGGCCGAGGCGTTTGAAGCACCAGAACCCGGTACGCCGCACAACGAGGCGCGCGAGGAGATCTGGGAGGAACTGCTCGCGATCCTGATGGACTCCCGCGGCGGCGGCGGCGGCGACGACGACGGCGGCGACGGCGACGGCGACGTCTCGGCTGTCCTGCTCCGCAAGTCGCTATTGCAGAACAGGGAACTGCACGCGGCCCTCAATCGCGCGTGGCCGCTGATCGAGGCGACTGACCTCGTCGGAGACCTGTGGTCGGTACCCGCTTACCTGCGGCTGTGCGCTCCCTGGCTCAGCCCCGATGACGTCCAGCAACTGCAACGCGAGAACGCCCAGGCCTGGACGGTGTCCGACCTGCCGTTCCTGGACGCGGCACGGCAGCGGCTCGGCGACCCGGAGGCAGCACGACGTAAGCGCCAGCATGACGCCTCGGCCGCCGCCGAACGCGAGCGCATGGCCAGCGTCATCGACGACCTGATCGAGGCCGACGACTCCGAGATGCTGGTGATGTCGATGCTGCGCGGCCATGACCTGCAGGGCGCCTTGGTCGACGAGGCCGCACTGCCCAGCACCAACCCGGACCTGCTGGCCGGCCCGTTCGCGCACATCGTCGTGGACGAGGCTCAGGAACTGACCGACGCGCAGTGGCAGATGCTGCTGCTCCGCTGCCCGTCCCGGAGCTTCACTATCGTCGGGGACCGCGCCCAGGCCCGGCACGGGTTCACGGAGTCGTGGCCGCGGCGGCTCGAGCGGATCGGGTTCGACCGGATCAAGCTGGCTTCCCTGAGCATCAATTACCGGACGCCGGAAGAGGTCATGGCGGAAGCCGAGCCGGTTATCCGGGCCGTGCTCCCGGACGCCAACGTGCCGACTTCCATCCGCAGCAGCGACGTCCCCGTGATACACGGATCCGCTTCGGATCTCGGCTCGATCCTCGACTCCTGGCTCGCCGCGCAGGCCGGCGGGATCGCCTGCGTCATCGGCGATCCCACGTTCGCAGCGACGTCCCGCGTCCGGTCGCTGACTCCGGAGCTGTCGAAGGGGCTCGAGTTCGACCTGGTCGTCCTCATCGACCCAGAGGCGTTCGGCAGGGGTATCGAAGGAGCGGTCGACCGCTATGTCGCGATGACCCGGGCGACCCAGCAACTCGTCATCCTCACGAGCTCCTGACGTCGGCCCAGACAACGTGATCGCCGCCTGACGATCATGAGGACCGGCACCGAAGATCAACGGAGCGCGGGACAAACCTCACCACCATCTACCGGCACCAGTCATCGGAGGCATCAATGAGCACGTTCACCCCGAACGAACTCACTACCTGAGCGAGCAGCGCATGGGCCGGCTGGCCCCGGCCGATCGCAACGGCCGGCCCACGTCGTCCCGACCCGGGTCAACATCGATGGCGAGAAGGGCGTTGCGGAGATCGGCGGGCACATCGCCGGATCCCCTGAGGCCCAGGAGTATGAGGGAGCGGTGTTCGGTCAGGCCGCCAGCATCATTCTGTTGGGAGTTCTAAGGCCTACGCCGGGTTCTGGGCGACCTGCTGCAGGGTGGCTGGGTCGAGTTCTTCGAGCGAGTTGACGATCAGGGCTACACCGCCGAGATCATGTGTCTGGGTGAAGGCCGTCCGCACGCCCACGCACGCCAGGCCGGCCGCGTTCGCGGCAGCGACGCCCGTCGCCGAGTCCTCGATCGCCACCACGCCGGCTGGCCCGGCCCGCAGCCGCTGGATGGCGAGATGGTAGACGTCAGGAGCGGGCTTGGGGCGATCGACTTCCTCGGCCGACGCGATCGCGCGCAGGACGGTGTCGAGGCCCAGTGCGTGGACGACCACGTCGATCTCGGCTATCGGCGAGGATGAAGCGAGGGCCAGCGGAACACTGGCCGCGCGCAATTCCGTGATGAGCCGGGTAAGCCCAGGTGTGCGCACCGCGCTGGCCCGCAGCCGCGGCAGGTAACGCTCCTCGTAGGACCGGTAGAGGTCCGCGGTGCGCACGGCGAGACCGGACCGGGCCGCAGCGACGCTCAGTACCTCGACAACATTGACCCCGGTGAGCTCGGCGAGCATCGCGGGATCGGCATATCCGCCGTACTCGGCGATCATCTCGGCGATGATCGCCATCGACAACGGCTCGGAGTCGACGACCACCCCATCCATGTCGAAGATCACCCCGCGGAGGCTCTGCGGCTGGCCCGCTGCCAGGCCCGCTGCCAGGCCCGGAGCCGGGCGCCGCGGCCGCCCTTGAGCCGGGCCTTGAGCTGGCCGAGGGTCCGGGCTGCGGGCTGGATACGGTGCTGGGCCGTGAGCGCGCCGTGGGTCCGGGGCGTGAGCCGGCCGTGGGTCCGGGGCATGAGCCGGCCGTGGGTCCGGGCCATGAGCCCGCCGTGGGTCCGGGTCGTGGGCCGGTCGTGCGTCCGGGCTGTGGGCTGGATACGGTGCCGGGTCGTGGGCCGGTCGTGCCTCTGGGCCGTGCGGCGGTGGATACGGTGCCGGGTGCTGAGCCGGCCTTGGCACCTGACGCGGTGCCGGGCCCGGAACCGGGTCGTGAGCCGATCGCAGTGGCGGGCCCTGGTCTGGGCGCGGTGCCAGGTCCGGCGCTCGGTGGCCATGGGCGTGCTCGTCCAGTGCGGCCTGCCAGTAGGCCACAGACTCGCGCAGGTCCTTGAGTACCTGGTCATCGTCTTGCTCGAATGGCGGGATGATCTCCAGGATCAGCGCGACCTCCGCGGCCCCTGACCGGTCCAGTGCCGCCAGCACACGGCTGGCCTCGATGATGCCGGCTGCGTTGGTCTGGGCGGTAAACGGCCAATGATGGTCCGCCACGCCGTCGGACTGCTGCAACTGCACGACGGGTGCGCGAGCTCCCAGCCGTTCCAGCCACGCGTAAGGATTGCGATCCTCGCCTTCCGTTCCCGGCACGCACTGATGCCCGACGTCGAGGCAGAGCTTGACGGGGACATGTGCCTTGTCGCCAGCCGTCAGCAGCGAGGAGATCATGGCCATCGTCGAGGGTTCCCGCGCGGCCGCGAGGTTCTCTGCCATCAGGTACAAGAGACCCTGACCACGCGCGTAAGCAGCCAGCTCAGCGAGGGATTCGTCCAGCTCCTCCCAGAGCTGCTCCTGGCGGGCCGGGTCATGCCAGTCGTCCACGCTGAACGCGCCAAGATGCCCGCCGGTCGCCCCGGCGCCTGCGTCGGCGGTGAACCGGATCACCTGGCGGTACCAATCCCGCGCCCGGTCACGAGCGGACCAGTCCGGGTGCAGGAGCAGGTTCGACGAGTAGGCGGCGAGGCCGGTGAACGTCGAGTGCAGGGTGAGGTCTTTGTCGGCGCACCCCGCCTGGAGCTGGAAGGCCTGGTCCCTGACGTCGGCCGTGGCGGCGTCAAAGTCGACCAGATCGAGGCTGTGCTGAACCAGGTCCAGCCCCAGATCGTCGCGGACCAGTTGGGCCCAGCGCCCGGGCTGCGGCCATCGCTTGACCGCGAAACACGTGTTGATGCCGAGCCGGTAGGTGGTCATCTCAGCTCTCCCGGACTGTGCACCGCCGCGCTCGCCGCACCTGGTCAAACCATGCGGCGCGGGGCAGCTCGAACTCGCTGCCCCAGGGTGACGCGACGAAACGGCGCGCCCGCCGCCGGACCGCGAGGGCGGCCTGGCGTGCCTCCTGCGGCATCCCGGCGGCCGCCGCCGCGAGCATCGCGGCGCCGAATCCCGCCGGGTCAAGATCGAGGTGCAGCACCGGGCGGCCGAGGAGATCGGCCTTCAACTGCCCCGCGAGATCGAGCTTGGCCCCGCCGCCGCCGACCCTGAGCTCCGACAGCGGTGACCCTGAGTCCTCCAGTACTTGCAAGACAGACCGCACCCCCAGTGCTACCCCTTCTACTACCGCGAACGCGAGCGCCGCCCGGTCATGCCGGTCCGAGAGTCCGACGAACCCGGTGCGGATCGACGGGTCGTCGCGTTCCCCGTCGCCGAGATAAGGAAGGAAGAGCGGCGCCGCGTCCACCGCAGCCACAGTACGGGTGGCGTGATCGAGGCTGACACCGGGACCCTGGCCTGCGCCTGGTGCCGAACGTGTCCTTGAGGGAGATCGTCACCAGATAATCCTTTACTGTTCCGTCGGAACGTCAGCGCTCTGTTCTATCGGGCCTTCTTCTGGCTGGGTTTGTTCTGCCTGGGTTTCGGTCTCCGCCGTGGTTTCTTCCGCGGGGGCTTCTTCAGCGCGGGCTGCCTCCGCTGAAGCCTCGTTCTCCGCCGGGGTCTCGGCGCTGGACCGGTGCTCCCCCGGCCGGTGCCTGCTGATGAATTCGAGGACGATCTGGTTCCAGATCGCCGGATCTTCCACGAACGTCGCGTGGCCACCCGGAATCAGCTCCCAGGTGGCGTTCGGCAGCGCCTCGTAAAGGATGTGGGACAACGCGGGCTTGATGATGATGTCATCCGCCGAAGCGATGACCAGCGCCGGCGTATCGATGGAGTCAAGCAGGTCCGTGGCGTCATGCGTCAAGAGCACGGCGATCTGTGCGGCGAAGGAACTGGCCGGCTGTGTCGTCTGGTCCATTTTAGTCAGGAATTCGACGAGCTTTTCCGGCTGCGACTCATAGAAATACGAGCTGAACACCCACGGCGCCTGCTGGCGCATCATGACCGGCATTCCCGCCATTTGCGCGATCAGCGCCCACGACTCGAAAGCCGCATACGTAAAAGGATCTGGCGCCGCGTAGGTGTTCGCCAGCACCACCGAGCGCAGGTCATCTGGATAAGCGGCCGCGTACTCCTGGGCGATCACCCCGCCCATGGACACGCCCACCAGGTGCAGCGGTGCGATCTGGAGCGCGTCCACCAGGCCTTTGGTGTCCACCGCCATCTGCTGGCTCCGGTACGGCCCGGGGGGATGGCTGGAACTGCCGGATCCCCGGTTGTCGAACGTCACCACCCGGAACCCGGCCGCCGCGAATTCCTCGCGCTGGAACGCCCAGCCTTCGAGATCATCGCCGACGCCGTTGATCAGGAGCATGGTCTCAGGGCCGCTGCCGTCGATCCGGTAGTTGATGTCAAGGCCATTGGCCTGCACGACTGGCATGGTGGGCATCCTTCCCGCCCCGGCGGTCAGGCGAACCGTGCGTGGCAATCAGTCACATGCATACCGCGAGCCTCGCACCACAAAGTGCGCGAAGCATAACAAAGATCACGCTCATCGCTGGATGCCTTGCCGCAGGTCAGATCAGAGTTCTGGACGCGGGACGGATCCGGGCCCGGAATGTTGGCCAGGTCCGATGTCTGGCCGGGCCAGGTCCGAGGCCACGACGGCGCGGTAGCGTTCGTACAGGGCGTGGTAGCGATCCTGGTTGGCGTGGTCAGGAAGCACCGGCTCCGCCGGGTGGCACGCCGCGGCGACGGCCTCGCCCGGGCTGCGGTAGACGCCGACACCCAGCCCGGCCAGCATCGTGATTCCGACCGCGGTGGCATCCCCTGGAACCTGGATCACCGGAATCCCCAGCACGTCAGCCTTGATCTGGTTCCAGGAGCGCAAGGAGCCGCTGACCGACCCGTCACACGACGTTGCCGCGCAGGTCGGCGCGTTGCAGGCGGCCATCAGCGCGGCGCCGAAATCCCGGTCGTGGCGGATGCGCAGCCGGATCGGTGAGCGAGTCCGCTGGTACGAGACGCCCGAGGAAGTCCGCCACTGACGTCTGCTCCCAGCGCCCTTGAGGACCTGGCGTGTCCTCTTATATGTCGCGCGTGCCTAGGGCGTGGGGGAGCGCGGCTTCGATGAGGTGGGGTCCCGGTTCGGCGAGCGCCTGCGCAAGCTGGGCGGCGAATTCTGCGGCTGTGCTGGCCCGGCTGGCGGGGACACCCATGCCTGTGGCCAGGGCGGTGAAGTCCAGGCTGGGCCGGGACAGGTCAAGCAGGCTCCGGGCGGCATCCCCGGTGGCGACCGCTCCAACCTGGTCCAGTTCCATGCTCAGGATCGCGTAGGAGCGGTTGCTGAAGATGATGGTGGTGATGTCCAACTGCTCCCGCGCGTGGGTCCACAGGGCGGAGATCGTGTACATGGCGCTGCCGTCCGCTTCGAGAGCCAGGACGCTGCGCCCGGGACAGCCGATGGCAGCGCCGGTGGCTACCGGCAGCCCCTGGCCGATCGCGCCGCCAGTGATGGTGAGCCAGTCATGGGCCGGCGCGCCCGCAGTGGCTCCGGGCAGCCACAGCCCGGATGTGATGGCCTCATCCGAGACGATGGCGCCGTCCGGCAGCAGTGCGCCGATAACGGCAGCGGCTGTTTCCGCCGTGAGGTCACCATCGGGGATTGCGGGGCGCTGCGGTGGCTGTGGCAGCGGTTTGGTGTCCGGGGCGACCAGCTCAGCAAGCGACGCGAGCGCCCCGGACGCGTCGTCGGCGGCCTCGGCGAGCACGTGCACCTGGCAGCCGTCCGGCACCAGCGAGCTGGGCTTGCCTGGGTAGGCGAAAAAGGAGACCGGGGCGCGGGCGCCGGCCAAGATCAGGTGCCGCGCGCCCGCGAGCTGCCCGGCCGCGAAATCGGCCAGGTAGGCCAGCCGGTCGAGGGCCGGGATGCCCGCGCCGCGCTCGTGCCGGGCCGGGAACGTCTCGCCGAGCAGCCGGGCGCCGGTCGCCTGGGCGACCCGGCTGGCCGCGTCCAGTCCGGGCCGCCGCACCGCGGTTCCGCCGAGCAGGATCACGCACGGCTCGCCGCTGCGCAGGGTTGCTGCGGCTGATTCGACGAGGTCCTCTGGGACCGGTGCGGGTGCCCGGACCGGAAGCGCGGGGGCAGGCTCGGCGCCGTCAGACCAGGACACGTCGGCGGGCAGGATGAGGGTGGCTATCCCGCCGGGCGGCCGCATCGCCGCGGCGACCGCCTCGGCTGTGTCCAGGGCCAGGTCGGCACCGCGCGATGGGCGGCGGACCCAGCTGGACACCGTTCCGGCCAGGGCGTCGATGTCCGACTCCAGCGGCGCGTCGAAACGCTTGTGGTATGTGGCGTGGTCACCAACGATGGTCAGCAGCGGGGTGTGCGCCCGCCGCGCGTTGTGCAGGTTGGCCAGGCCATTCGCCAGGCCAGGTCCCAGGTGCAGCAGCGCCGCGGCCGGCCGGCCCGCCATCCGGCCGTAACCGTCTGCCGCGCCGGTCGCGACCCCCTCGAACAGACACAGCACCCCGCGCATCTGCGGGACAGCGTCCAGCGCGGCGACGAAGTGCATCTCCGAGGTACCCGGATTGCTGAAGCACACCTCGACGCCGCACCCGGCCAGTGTGCGGATCAGGGCCTGCGCGCCGTTCATGCTGTTCCCCCTTCGCGGGACCGTCAGCACCTTAGCGCCCTGGCCGGTGAGCGCTCCGGCCCGAGGTCACCGTCAGACTTCCTGCCGGTCCGCGAATGAATAAGGTGGCCACGGACCGGTCACGTCGGCCCGGAGACCAGCATGTTCCTCGGTCAGCTTCCGCACGACCTCGGTGAATTCGGCGGCCCGTTCGGTGTCGAGCAGGTAGACGCCGCTGTGCACCATCCAGCCGTTGATGTCGGTGAACTGCGGGTACGGTGTGGCGTGCCGCAGGGTGGCCACGGCCATGTCGCTGAGCGCGCGGTCGATCTCCTCGGCGCAGGTTTCCGCCTGCTGCCAGCGCGGCACCCGGATCAGCGGGCCGTCCTGCGCACTGGATGATGCGGTAAAGGGATCATCCTGGGCGCCGTCAGGCCACGGCTCCATGTACACCTTGACGCCCCACTCCTCCGCCCCCCGGAAGGACTCAAGCAGCAGGGCAAGCTCGGCGCGGCGTTCCGCCAGCAGCACGCTGATCGTCACATCATCCGGGTAGATCGTGCCGATCCGCAGCGGCACCACGGGGCCGTCCGAGGCGACGGACGCGACGACCCGGTGATGCGCGCGGCCGATCGTCTCGATGTTGGCTTGGTCAGCGAGGAAGCTCGCGAGCGCCTCCTCGCCGAAGGCTGCGGCATCGAGCGAGCCGACCACCGCATGGAGGCCTGCTTCCGCCACGGCACGCACCGGCTCGCCGCCGACACCGGTCAGTCCGGCGAGGCGACACGGATCGAGGTCCGAGGCGACGGCGTACACCCAGACGACCTTGTTCACTGCCAGGTCGCCCAGCCTGGCTGGTTCGCCCAGCCTGGCTGGCTGACAGCGGCACGAGGCCGGCTTAGCCGCTTTGCCATTCCGGGCTGTCCGCGCCTGAGACATCTCGATCCTCCTTGGCTGGGCGGGTACGGGGTGCCGCCACATTTAACTCAGCGCCGTGCGGGCATTTTTTGTCGCTCTCGCGCCAGATGAGTTGGCCGGCTGGTATTGGTCGGCTCGGTAACCGGCTGGTCGGACTAGTGCGGGCGGGACGGCGACCAGGTGGTCGCCATCCCGCCCGTAGAGGCTGTTCATGCCCAGCCGATGCTGGACCCTCAGCCAAGCGGCAATGTGGACAGCACCGAGCTTGGTAGCTGGGACAGCACCGAGCTCGGCAGCTGGGACAGCACTGACGACGGAAGCTCACCCAGGATGCGGGACAGCGTCGAGGTCGGCAGGGCCGTCAGCACCGTGGACAGGCTGGAGGCCGGCAAGGTGGTGAGCACCGTGGACAGGCCCGAGGTCGGCAGGGTGGTGAGAACTGTGGCCAGTCCCGAGGCCGGCAAGGAGGTCAGCACCGCGGCGAGGCCGGAGGCCGGCAAGGCAGTCAGCACCGCGGCGAGGCTGGAGGCGGGCAGGGTGGTCAGCACGGTGGACAGGCCTGAGGTTGGCAGGGTGGTGAGGACCTGGGTCAGGCCGGTGGCGGGCAGGGTGGTGAGCACTGTGCTGAGGCCTGAGGTTGGCAGGGTGGTCAGGACGGTGCTGAGGCCGGAGGCGGGCAGGGTGGTCAGCACGGTGGACAGGCCGGAGGCGGGCAGGGTGGT
>Ga0265338_10011312_pt1 | contig 10325 bp, 4 predicted proteins | sample 42126metaG_FD_193579 | JGI IMG/M metagenome (GOLD analysis project Ga0265338, IMG submission 193579) | Rhizosphere microbial communities from Carex aquatilis grown in University of Washington, Seatle, WA, United States - 4-21-26 metaG | ecosystem: Host-associated > Plants > Roots > Rhizosphere >... | reverse complement strand
AATGCAAATGGCTGACCAGTTTATCGCCCTCGATGGTTGCAGTGACGACGTAAATGCGCGTAAACTGGTAGCCATTCGAGAGCAAATTGAGGAACAGGTCAATAAAACGTGAGACAAGAATGCCTCCATAGGAACGGCGCAGATGTGGAGGCAGGTGGGGGTCGATAGCTACCACATCGATATACACTGGAAAGGATTCCAGGCGTGCGAACGGTTGTACCTCTTTGATGGTAATATCGCGCTCTATTTTCCGACCGGTCAGCAGATCATCAAGAAAAGCGGCTGGCAAGCGAAACATCGATATATATCCCACGACCTGTCCATCCACTTTGAGCGAGTGAAAAGTCAGGTCATTTTTTTGTTGGAAAGCAATCCTCTCGTTGAGAGGGGTAATAAAATCTCGTCCGAAGCAACGAATGCCAATATCCATCTCTTCAATCTGATCGGCAGGTGAAGAGCGAGAAAAAACAATTTTATCATATTGCGCAAAGATCATATTCATGGAGAGGGCAAGAGCATCTATGTCACGTTTGGGATAAACCCCCTGCTTCATTCCAGTTGGTACAATTTTGGGAATCAGCCCCTCATTCACTTTGCGAAAAAACATCGCTTTAGACAGACCAAGCTTTGCCTGAGCCTCATGCGCTGTATAGTAAGGTTTCTCCATAGAACACCCTTCTTTGTAAGAAATTCCCTGGGCATTATACATAGATTCTACCTGAATTGGAACAGGTTCTATCTGAAATGTACACTTCTGATGGCACCTGCCTATTTATGGATCTTTTAAGAAAATACCATATCTTTGAGACTATGTCAACTAAAGTCAACCTGTGAATTTTGCGGAATTATTAGAATTAGCATTGACATTTACAACTCTATCGGATATAAATTAACTATGGAAACCTTTAGGACTTTTGAAACTCTTTAGACCTTTTTGGTGCTGAGTGATTTCAAAAAGACCCTTGATTTTTCCTGGCGTAAACCTGTATTCATGTCTGGTGGAGAGTGTACCAACTTCATCGAGGTATGCAGGAATTTGAGGATGCTGGCGCAAGAAGACCCCATTGCTGGCATCCCGTTCTTTTTGGAGGAGAGATGTCTCTATTGCCCAGAAAGCTCCGCGTTGGTCTGATTTTCGGTGGTCGTTCCTGTGAGCACGAGGTTTCGCTGGCATCTGCGGCCTCTGTTCTGGCTCATCTTGATCGAGAGAAATACGAGGTTACGTCTATCGCCATTACCAGAGATGGGCGTTGGCGCGTAGGGATGGAGCCAGAGGTGTTTCAGACTCATGAGGAATATGTGCCTGATGGTTTTTCTTCCGGGGAGGGTCAGCAAGCCACTCTTATTGAGCAGCAGTTTCCGCTCGCTAAGACTTTCGATGTGATCTTTCCGGTGTTGCATGGCACCTACGGGGAAGATGGCGCGCTTCAGGGGTTGCTTGAGATGGCTGATGTTCCCTATGTGGGCTGTGGCATTCTCGGTTCTGCACTGGGTATGGACAAGGAGAAGATGAAACTAATCTTTCGCGCTGTCGGTTTGCCTGTTGTGGATTCGCTGGCTTTTCGCCGCTGGCAGTGGGAAATGTTGCCAGATATGGCATTGGAGATGGTAGAGCAGCGTCTGGGTTACCCCTGTTTTGTAAAACCAGCGAATGCTGGTTCAAGCATTGGCGTGGGTAAAGCTTTTTCTCGTCCTGAACTGGAACAGGCTATGCAAACGGCTTTTATGTATGACTCGAAGATACTGATTGAGCATGCGCTTCATTGTCGCGAACTGGAGTGCTCGGTTCTGGGCAATTACGAGCCTTTTGTCTCCGGAATTGGCGAGGTTCTGGTCCGTCGTGAGTTCTACGATTATACCGCCAAATATTTGCATGGTGGAAGTCGCATCGTTTTACATCCTGATATTTCTCTGGCTCAGTCTCATGCAATGCGTCAGATGGCCGTTCAGGCTTTTCAAGTGCTTGACCTCAGTGGTCTGGCGCGTGTGGATTTTTTTCTGGAGCATGAAACGGGGCAGATTTATATTAATGAAGTCAATACATTGCCAAGTTTTACGCCTGCATGTATGTATTGCCGACTCTGCGAGGAGGCTGGTTTATCTTATTCATTGCTCCTGGATCGTTTAATTGAATTAGCGCTTGAACGATATGCTGACCATCAGCGTAATCGTACAACAACTCTGCCGCTGGCGGATGCTTCTCAGCCTGGCCAGCAAATGTATGGACACAACCCTCATTTTTTATCTGCCTGACCGGCTTCTCTCCTTTTCGAGAGAAGCGGGGGGAATTTCCGTTTTTTAGCAAAAATCTTATTTGGAGGTAGAAAGTCATGGCCTTAGAACAGCGTATAACATATACTCCTTTTTTTGCCTCTCCCGCGTATGCGCCCGAAGAAGATCTTCTCAATGCTGATCCTATGTATCTGGAGCGCATTGTTGAGGATATGCAAGTGGTGACGCGTCTACTGACCTTTGGCCAGGGTCTCTGTAATCAGATCGAGGATATAAATATACGCATCTGCCAGGAAATTAGCCTTGGCTTGCAGGGACGTGCCCAACTTTGCCTGGGTCGGCAGTGGTTGAAGCATAAACAACCGCTACCCGCGCAGACCTTGCTTACCTTGCCTGTGCAATTCGGTAATCTCGTCTATGGGATTCTCTGTATCTCTGCTGATCCGCTGCATCCCGAATTGCCTGCCATCTCGCAGTTTATGAGTCGGCTGGTCGCTCAGGTGTGTGGCTGGTTGCTCTATACCCTTGAGCAGTCAGCATTTATCCAGGGGCAATGCCAGGGTCTGGATTATAACGTCAATGGGCCTTTGACGAAGCGCGAACGCGAGGTGCTGGCACTGATGTGTCGGGGTCATAGTCAGGAAGCGATTGCTGCTCAGCTCTGTATCTCTCCGGCCACAGTTGGCAAACATCGCCAGCATATTTATGAACAACTGGGTGTGCATTGTGAAAGTGATGCTCTGCTCGTAGCCTACCGTACTGGACTGTTTTCTCTGCTTGAAGAAGATTTATTCTGATTGTCTCATCATCTCTCCTTTTCCCGGTACAAAGAGAGACTGCTGCTGGTTAAACGCGTTCAACCAGCAGCCGTCTCTCTTTGTACCGGGAAAGAACTCTGCGCTCACAAAAGTAAAAAAAATACGCTTGAAACGGCACGACAGGAGGTCCGCTCTGGCGTATCCTTGCTGTATGAAAGACTTCTGAATGTTCATAGATTTTATTTAAGAGCCATACATCTTTATTTGTTTGGAGTTGCATCTATGTGGAATAATTTCGCGATTCCTACGGTTGAGACATTTACCCTGGTGGATTTGCTTCGAGCCAGGGCACAGAGCCAGCCGGATCAACAGGCTTTTGCTTTTTTATACCAGAGTGAGAAAGCTGAGAGTCAACTGACCTACAGGAATCTGGAGCAAAAAGTTCGAGCCATTGGTGCCTTGCTTCAGCAAAAAGGCGCGGCGGGGAAGCCTGTGCTGCTTTTGCACCAGCCTGGTCTGGACTATATCGCGGCCTTCCTGGGCTGCCTGGCCGCGGGTGCAATTGCCGTACCGGCGTATCCACCGCGCTCTGTGCGTATGGTCTCGCGTATCCATGCGATTGTGATGGATACGCGGGCAGAGCTCCTTCTGACAAACAGTGCGACGCTGACGGATCTCCAGCGCTATTTTGTCCAGGTTCCCGATCTCAAGGATCGCGAGTGGATTGCCACAGATTTACTTACGCCTGATCTGGCCGAGCAGTGGCGTATGCCCGCTCTGCAGAAAAGTACCCTGGCTTATTTACAATACACTTCAGGCTCTACTGCAACTCCCAAAGGTGTGATGGTCAGCCATGGAAATCTTCTGCATAATCTGGAACTCCTGAGCCTCTATTGTGTAAAAAAAGAGCAGAGCTATCTGGTAAGCTGGCTGCCGCCTTACCACGATATGGGTCTGATCAGTGGGATTCTTCTGCCGATTTATGTTGGTTGTTCGGCTACCCTGATGTCTCCGGTCGCTTTTCTACAGCGTCCTGTTCGCTGGCTGGAAACCATTTCGCAAACACGCGCGACGATGAGCGTCGGGCCAAATTTTGCCTTCGACCTCTGTGTGCGCAAGACTACGCCGGAGCAGCGGGCGGCCCTGGATCTGAGCAGCTGGGATATGGCAGGCAATGGCGCGGAACCGGTTCGGGCGCAGACCTTGCAACGTTTTGCTGAAGCCTTCGGACCTTCCGGTTTTCGCAAAGAAGCCCTTTATCCCTGTTATGGTCTGGCTGAGGCTACATTGATGGTTGCCACCGGCACGGGTACAAATTTTCCGGCTACAAAGTCGGTACTTCGTTAGGCATTGGCCAGTCATCGCGTGGTTGTGGCGCAACCCGATGATCAGGAGGCCGCTGCTCTCGTCGGCTGTGAACTCTTACCAGGTGAGCAGCAGATAGTGATTGTCAACCCGGAAACGCTGGCCAGATGTGTTGCCGAGGAAGTGGGAGAAATCTGGGTCGCGGGTGAAAGTGTTGCTCTGGGCTACTGGCAAAATGCAGTGGAAACCGAGCGTACCTTTCACTCCTATATAGCAACCGGTGAAGGTCCCTTCCTGCGCACCGGTGACCTGGGCTTTATCCAGGACGGGATCTTGTATGTCACCGGGCGGCGTAAAGATGTGATCATCATCCGTGGACGCAATCACTATCCACAGGACATCGAGCTGACGGTAGAACAATGTCATCCGGCCATTCGCCTGGCCTGTTGCGCGGCATTTTCGATTGAGGTGGCGAACCAGGAGCAACTGGTTGTCCTGGCTGAGATTGATCCACATTACCAGGCTATACGTGGCCAGGAACAGGTTTCACCCTATCGTAAGGCGCTTGATGTTGAGGCTCTGAGCAAAGAGATCCGTAAGGAGATCTGGGAACAGCATGATCTCCAGCCCTACCAGATCCTGCTTGTCAAAGCTGGCACAATTCCCAAAACATCGAGTGGCAAAATCCAGCGGCAGATGTGTTGCCAGAACTATCTGGCCGGTGAGATTACAGCGTGGACCGGGGCAGAGGAGCGCAAAAGTCGAGCCACTGATACTGCTGGAGTGACGCAAGGATAGAGGACAATAGAGCGATGGATTTCTCTCATTCGCAGGATAAGCCCGAGCGGCAATTGACGCTTGAAGCAGCGCGGGCCTGGCTGGTAGCCAGAGTTGCCGGGGTGCTGAATATGGATTCTGTTGGAATAGATATACATGAACCTTTTGCTGCCTATGGTCTGGAATCAGTGGACGTGGTGGGCCTGTCAGGCGATCTGGAAGAGTGGTTAGGGCGGCAGTTTTCGCCGACGTTGCTATATGACTATCCAACCATCGCGGCCCTGGCTGATTATCTGGTGCATGGGACAGGTGAAAAGAGACCGGAAGTCGCGAGCGCGCAGCGGGAGGCTGAACAGCCAGTTTTTGAGACACACGAACCAGTTGCACTGATAAGTATGGCGTGTCGCTTTCCAGGCGGAGCCTCGACGCCGGAAGCCTTCTGGGATCTACTGGTGCAGGGTGGAGACGCCATCGGGCCTATTCCTGCGGATCGCTGGGATGCTGACGCCTATTATGATGCTGATCGGGCAGCGCCGGGCAAAATGTATACGCGCTCCGGCGCTTTTTTACCAACGGATGAATTGCGGGCCTTCGACGCCTCTTTTTTCGGCATCTCTCCACGCGAAGCACGCAGAATGGACCCCCAGCAACGGCTCCTGTTAGAAGTTGCCTGGGAAGCGCTTGAGCGCGGGGGGTACTCAGTGCCAGCGCTCGCCGGGAGCCAGACCGGCGTTTTTGTGGGCTTGATGAATATGCAGGATTATTCCTCCCTGCAACGAGCGGCAGATCCAGCAGCCAGCCTGGACGATCCCTATTTTGCCCTGGGTTCTGCCTCCAGCGTTTTTGCCGGACGCCTGGCGTATTTTTTTGATTTTCATGGTCCGACCCTGACTATTGATACAGCCTGCTCTTCTTCGCTGGTAGCGCTCCACCTGGCCTGCCAGAGTCTGCGTCAGCAGGAATGTGGCCTGGCTGTGGTAGGTGGTGTGAATGCGATCCTCTGGCCGGAGACGCTGGTGAATGCCTGTAAAATGGGCATGCTTTCACCTGATGGACACTGCAAAACCTTTGATACTACAGCAGATGGTTTTGGTCTCGGCGAGGGTTGTGGTGTGGTTGTGCTGAAACGTCTCTCGGATGCGCTGGCTGCTCATGATCCTATCTGCGCGATTATTCGCGGCTCGGCTGTCAATCAGGATGGACGAAGTAATGGTCTGACTGCCCCCAATCCACAGGCCCAGCAGGCAGTGATTCGTCAGGCACTGACTGCCGCGCAGGTTGCGCCGACGCAAATCGGCTATGTCGAGGCCCATGGGTCAGGCACAGCGCTGGGTGATCCGCTCGAAGCCCAGGCCCTGCTCACTGAACTGGGTGCGCAGAGACAGCCTGAGCAGGCATTAATTGTAGGCAGCGTCAAGAGCAATATTGGTCACCTGGCGGGTGCTGCCGGTATGGCTGGCCTGATCAAAACTGTCCTCACTCTTCAGCATGGGATTATTCCGCCTCATCTGCATGTAGTTGAGCGTAACCCTCATCTACCCGCACCAGACCTGATCTATATTCCTGAAAAACCGACGCCCTGGCCTGCGCATCTGGCGGAAACGCGTTATGCAGGAGTTAGCTCTTTTGGCTGGTCCGGCACCAACGCGCATATTATTGTCCAGGCCGCTTTTTCTGGCGAGCCAGTGGCGGATATGTCAGAGCCAGCGACGCATTTGCATCTCTTGCCGCTTTCCGCGCGCACTCCCCAGGCATTGGAACAGAGTGCGCGTGATCTATCAGGCTACCTGCGGAGCCATGAGAGGGTCTCGATGGCCGATCTCGCCTATACACTTCAGGTGGGACGTCCTGACTGGGAGCAGCGTCGTCTGTTACTTTGTCGGAATCGTGATGAGGCGCTGAGAGTGTTGGAGGGACGTGAGCCAGGACGAGTCGTGACGCGTGGACATAAAGGAGAGCCACGGCCACTGGTTTTTCTGCTGCCTGGTCTGGGGGAACAGGCCCAGGCGCTTGATCTGGCACGCGAACTCTATGCTCAGGAACTGTTTTTTCGGGAGCAGTTCGATCGCTGCGCCGGGTTGCTTTTACCGCTTCTGCACCTCGATTTGCGTACGTTGCTCTCCGATGGCGCGCCGACTCCTGTGCTGGAAGCCTCTGCCAATCTGGATGTTTCTCCAGAGGGATCGGCCAATGGCTATGGTGCCAATGGGCAGAATGGAGTACAGGAAGCCAACGCAGACAGTACCAGTGGTCACGGACAGCATGGCGTCAACGGGTTACATGGACAGGGGAAAACTGCCAGAAAATTCGATTTGCGTGTGTTACTGGGGCGTTCTGCCAGCCCGTCTGTTGAGACAGAGATACATGTGCAGCAGGAGCGTCTCAGTCGAACGGATGTCGCGCATCCTTTGATCTTTACAGTAGAATACGCCTTGTCTGCTCTATTGTTGCAATGGGGTGTGTATCCTCATGCGTTCCTTGGGTATAGTCTGGGAGAATATGTCGCGGCCTGCTTGGCGGGAGTACTCTCACTGGAAGATGCTTTGACCCTGGTTGCCCGGCGCGCCCAACTGATTGAGCAGATGGCACCGCCCGGCGCCTTGCTGGCAGTGGCGCTTTCGCAGGAGGAGATTCGGCCCTATCTCTCTGAGCAGGTTTTCCTGGCTGCGATCAATGCCCCGACCACCTGTGTGCTGGCGGGAACCCACGCATCTCTCGCTCAGATCGAGCGCCGTTTGCAAGCGAAAAGCATAGCCTATCAGCGTGTCGTAGCCAGCCAGGCTTTTCATTCAACCTTGATGGCTCCGCTCAAAGGCGCACTGCTTGAAGTGTCTCAAAGCTGCCACTTCTCGGTCCCGCTCATTCCTTACCTTTCCAATGTGACAGGAACCTGGATTACCACCGAGCAGGCCACTGATCCGGCTTACTGGACAGAACATATGTGTCAGACGGTCCAGTTCGCGGCGTCTATCAAGCAAGTGACGGCGACATATCCAACAGCACTTTTCCTGGAGGTGGGTCCAGGCCAGGCGTTGCGTTCTTTTGTGCTGCAACACCTCACACCAGCCGAGGCTTCGCGCTGTCTCTCCTGCCTGCCCTCCTCTGGTTCGACGCAACTCTCTCTCCTTGAGACCTTGCAGACTCTGCCAGGTCAGCTCTGGCTCTCCGGGGCTGCACCCGCCTGGAAAGTCTTTCACGCGGGTCAGTCGCACCAGCGTCTCTGCCTGCCAACCTATCCCTTTGAACGCCAGAGCTACTGGATTGAGCCAGCGCTCATAGGTGCTCCTGTCGTCGGCAGTTTGCCTGGAAAACCAGAAGGCAAGCAGGTGGATCTTGCCACCTGGTTCTATCAACCGGTCTGGGAGATTCATCCCCTGCCCGGCCTGCCCGCGCAGGTTCAGCAACAGGCGTACGGTCCCTGGCTTATTTTTTCCGACGCGCACGGCCTGAGTGGCCAGCTTACTCAGCGTCTGCGCCAGCGGGGCCAGATCGTCTGGAGCGTCTCGCCTGCGGAAGCCTGGATGCTCCTGGACGAATATAGCGTGGGTTTGCGTCCAACTTCGCCAGAGGACTATGCAGCCCTCTGGCAGATGTTGCGGGCTCAGAAGGCGCTGCCTCGTACGATTGTGCATGGCTGGAACCTGGCAGACCTGCCGGAGCAGATGGTGGATGACTATGCGACCTTTCTATCTTATCAGGAATGTGGACTCCAGAGCCTGCTGACGCTGATGCAAACCCTGTTTGCTCGACCTGTCGGACAGGAGATGCAATTGCTGATTCTGACCAGCCACCTTCACGCGCTGAACGATCACGAATTAGCGCAGCCAGTCTATGCTCCTTTACTGGCAGCCAGCACAGTTATCTCTCAAGAGTATCCGACGCTCAGCAGTCGCTGTATTGATCTGGCCCTGGGAGTCGGAGAAATCTGGACCGATGCCTCGGTCGTTGAGCGTGTTCTCTGCGAGTCTGTTACCCCTACCTCCGAGCGGGTCGTAGCATATCGTGGCGCGACTCGACGTGTGCAAAGCTACCGACCGATTCTGACGACGTCCCCTGATACTTCGGCCTTGCCAGTCCATCTGCGGAGGCAGGGCGTGTATATGATCACCGGCGGCCTGGGGAGCGTTGGTCTGACGCTGGCAACGCATCTGGCGGGAACCGTTCAAGCCCGGCTGGTTCTCGTGGCTCGTTCGGCGTTTCCTGCGCGCAAGGATTGGCTGAGCTGGTTAGCAAGTTATGACGAAGAGAATAGTACGGCTCGGAAGATTCGCCAGCTTCTGGCGATCGAAGCCAGCGGGGGAAAAGTCCTGGTTGTTCAGGCTGATGTGGCGGATGACGCGCAGCTACGCGCCGTCCTCGTGGAGGTTCAGACCAGCTTTGGCGCGGTGCATGGCATCATTCATGCTGCAGGCTCGACCGCCGCCGGGGCCTTTACCACTATTGCGCGTACCGGCGGGGTCGAGTTTGAGCAGCATTTTAGGGCCAAAGTCGCGGCGCTCTATACACTGAAGCGGGTTCTGGCAGAGCGGCCTCTCGATTTCTGCCTCCTGTGTTCTTCTATCTCCGCCGCTCTGGGTGGTCTGGGCTTTCTGGCCTATGCCGCTGCCAACAGTTTTATGGATGTCTTTGCACTGCAGCAAAAACAGGCCGGAACGGCCACGCCCTGGCTCAGCGTCAACTGGGATACCTGGCTGCTGGGTGAAAATACGCCTGCCGTCGGGTCAACAGTCGCAACCTTTGGTATGGAAGGCCGGGAGGCGCTGGCGGTCTTTGATCGTTTACTGGCTCAACCGGCCTTACCTGCCCAGATTCTTATCTCTACTGGCGATTTTGCGCATCGACTGCGTCAGTGGGTTGTGCGTGACCCGTTTGTGCCCTCTCTTGCCGTGGCAGCTCCTGTTGAATCTGTGGCCGAAGCTCCCGTGGTAATGCCTGGTCGCCGCGCCGAATACACGCATACCATTTCAGACATCTGGTGCGCCGCGCTGGGTGTGACCGAGGTTGGTCTGGATGAGAATTTCTTCGATCTGGGTGGCAACTCTCTGATTGGCCTGGAAGTGCTCAATAAAATGAATAAAGCGTTCCAGATGCAATTGTCCGCTGTGACGCTTTTTGAAGCCCCGACCATCAGTGCGCTGGTAGCCTATCTGCTGCCAGCGGCCCAACCTGAACAGATGCAAGACGAAATGGAGCTGTTGGAGGCGCGCCGCGTACAGACGCGCCAGGGAAGTGGGAACGCCGCTCTGCATGACA
>Ga0265338_10011311_pt1 | contig 10326 bp, 9 predicted proteins | sample 42126metaG_FD_193579 | JGI IMG/M metagenome (GOLD analysis project Ga0265338, IMG submission 193579) | Rhizosphere microbial communities from Carex aquatilis grown in University of Washington, Seatle, WA, United States - 4-21-26 metaG | ecosystem: Host-associated > Plants > Roots > Rhizosphere >... | reverse complement strand
GGCCCTGGCCACCGACGTCGATCGCTCCATCGACGCCGATGGGGTAGTCCGATGCCTGGACCGCCTGGCCGCCGAACGTGGGGCCCCGACCTACGTCCGCTTCGACAACGGCCCCGAGTTCGTCGCCTACGCCGTCGCCGACTGGTGTCGGTTCAACGGGACGGGCACGGTCTTCATCGACCCGGGATCACCCCCCTTATCCGGCCAATTGGTAAGTGCGCAGGGACAATTAAGCAGCTGAGGGACCCACTATCCGCGATCGGTCTATCCGCGGGTGGTACAGATGACGCATGGTGCCAGACGGTTTCCCAGATCCGCTGACGGTGGCCCACACCAACGGCGACCGTTGGGGACTTTCGGGACCTGAAGCCGAGGCGTTCACGCTGGCGAACGAGTACCTCGGCTACCTCGCCGACCGGGCCTACTCGCCCCGGACCGTGCGGGCCTACGCCTTCGACCTGTTGCACTTCTGCCGATGGCTGCGTGCTGACGGCACGGCGCTCGATGCGGTGACCACCGACACCCTCGTTCGGTTCCTGTCCGCTTGTCGCGAAGCGGTACTGCCCGGCCAGCACGGCGGCAATGTGGTCGACCTGCGCAGCGGACGCTCGGCCGGCTACGCGCCGGCCACGGTCAACCGGCGGATGGCCGCCGTGTCGGGACTGTTCAACTTCCGGGCGATGCGGGATCCAACGCTGCCCAACCCGGTGCCGCGCGGCTCGGCGGCCCGGCGGACGACGAAGGGCGAGCGATCAGGGATGCTCGGCCACCTGGCCCGGCCCCGCGTTCGGTCCGGGCTGCGGGTCCGCGAGCCGCGCCGGTTGCCGAGGGGGCTCGACCGCAAGGAGGTCCAGGCCCTGCTCGGGAGCTTTCGGAGCGACCGCGATCGGGCGATCGCCGGCCTCATGTTGTTCTCGGGACTGCGCAGCGCCGAGGTGCTCGGCCTCTCGGTCACCGATGTCGATATCGGCCGGGGCTGGGTGCGTGTCGTCGGAAAGGGCGACAAGGAGCGCCGGGTGCCGGTCGACCCTGACGTCGGTGGGCTGGTGCAGGCCTACCTGCTCGCCGGGCGGCCCGAGACCACCGAGCCCAGACTGTTCGTGGTGGCCAAGGGCCCCCACCGCGGACGGCCCCTCACCTACGAAGGGCTTCGGCGCGTCTTTCGCTACCACCGGCAGAAGGCCGGCGTTCCCGCCGGCCACCCCCACTCGCTGCGCCACAGCTTCGGCACCGCCCTGGCCGAGGCCGGTGTCGACCTCTCGGTCATGCAGGCCCTGATGGGCCACGACCATGTGGACTCGGCCGCCGCCTATATCCACCTGTCGCCCCAACACGTGCGGCGTGCCTACGACGAGGCACGTGCTCGCCAGCGGGCCGACGAGACGGCACGCTGATGGCCATGCTGCAGGTGGCGGTGCCCGACGAAGCCGTCGATCTCTACGGCGCCTATCTCGAGTGGCTCGAGCGCCGCGGCGTCGGAAACCCGACGTTCCGCTCGGGTGCCCGCAGCTTTCTCGCTCGCTTCCCCGAGCCGGAGCGCTGGGCAGACGAACCCCTCACCGACCGTCTCGGGCTCAGGAGCCAGACCCGCCCCTTCCTCAACTTCTTGGTGCTGCATGGCCACCTGCGTCCGGGCTACGACTACCTGCTCGAACGCCGACTCCACTCGGTGCTCCGCGACGCCGAGATGAGCCCGCTCGGCTCCGATGTGGACGCCTTCCTCGTTGCCGCCGAGCGCCTTGGCTACTCGGCGAGAGCGAGGATCGGCATGGCCTCACAGGTCCCGGTTCGCATGCTCATCGAGACCGGCCGCCGGCTCGACGAACTGACTGACGAGGACGCCGAGGCGTTCGAGGCCGCGATCACCGAACGAGAAGAGCGCAACGGTCGCCGCTACAAGCACTACCGGGTCGCCCTCTATGCCACCCGCGCTGTCCTCTACCACCTGGGCGCTCCGGTGAGCCAGCTCCCCGAGCGATCGGTCCCCCCACGATGGAGCTGGCACCAGCACCTCGAAGGGACGACCGAAGAGCTCCGTCGCTCGATGGCCGCCTACCTGGAACGGATCGCCGCCACCTTGTCGCGATCGACGGTGTCGGGAACGGCCAGCGAGCTCGCCCATTTCGGACGGTTTCTCACCGCCCTCGACCCGGATCTCGTGACCTTCGCCGATCTGGACCGGCGCCGGCACATCGAGCCCTACCTGAGCGCGGTGGCCATGGCGGTCAACGAGCGCACGGGGGAGCCGGTCGCCGTCTCGACGCGACGTTCCCGCATCCAGGCGGTCGGCCGAATGCTCGAGGCCATGACCGAGTGGGGCTGGGAGGAGGCCCCCGACCGCCGGCTGGTCTTCGATCGGGACAGTCCGCGCCTGCCACGGCCCCTGCCGCGCTATCTGCCCCCCGACGAGGACCGGCGGTTGGCCGATGCGCTCGAGGCATCCGCCAACCGGCTGTGCGCCGACGCGCTGCTGCTCGCCCGGGCGACGGGCGTGCGGATCGGCGAGCTGCTCGACCTTGAGCTGGACAGCGTCCACGAGGTCCCCGGCCAGGGGGCATGGCTGAAGGTCCCGCTCGGCAAGCTGGCCACCGAACGAATGGTCCCGCTCGACGACGAGACCGTCTGGTTGGTCGACCGGATCGTCGAGCACCGCTCGCCGGGCCGGCCGCTCCGCCACCCAAGGAGCGGGCGCCCGGTCGAGTTTCTCTTCACCCACCACGGGCGCCGGATCAGTGCCGGAACGCTGCGCGACGAGCTCAAGCGCGCTGCCGAGGCCGCCGGGGTGGGACCGGTCGTTCCCCACCAGCTCCGCCATACCTTCGCCACCGCCCTCGTCAACTCCGGATGCTCGCTCCAATCGCTCATGGCCATGCTCGGCCATGTCTCCGCCGAGATGAGCCTCCGCTACGGCCGGCTCTTTGACGCCACCGTGCGTGCCGATTACGAGAAGGCGCTCACCTTGGCCAAGGAGCGCCTCGGGCCGGTGCTCCCCGAGGCCACGCCGGTCGCCCTCGACACCGACTGGCGCAGTGCCCCGCTCATCAAGGCCCGGCTCGCCGGCGGCTACTGCGTGCGCACGCTCGCCCAGGGGACCTGCGCCTATACGAACATCTGCGAGCACTGCCCCAACTACCGCTCCGACGCCACGTTCCTTCCGACGCTGCTGACCCAGCGGGCCGACGCCGTCTCGCTCATGGCGGACGCCGAGGCCCGCGGCTGGGGGGACGAGGCCGCCCGTCACCGCCGACTGATCGACCGGCTGGATCGGCTCATCTCGGGGGCGGAGTCTGCGTGAGCCAGGACCTGGCCATCCGCGTCGAGGCAGCCTGTGCAGCACTGGCGGACGCCGGCGCGGCCGTCACCTTCACCGCCGTGGCTGCTCGCGCCGGGATCGCCAAGGCCACCCTCTACCGCCGACCCGAACTGCGCGCCATCGTCGAGGAGCAACGCATCGGCAGTCGGGAGGCCCACACCCTGTCGGGCCTCGTCGTTGAGATCGACCACCTGCGCCAAGGGCTCGAAGCCGTCGCCGCCAAAGTCCGCCGTCACGAAGAAGAGATCCGGGCCCTACGACGCGCGGCGACAAGGTCTGAGTAGTCCCTCCACCACCCCTCTTGCGTCGGTCTGAGTCCAGATTGGCCGGTTAACCCTGGCAGAACGCTTGGATCGAGAGCTTCAACGGCCGGATGCGTGACGAGCACCTGAACGGCACCCAGTTCGACAGCCTCTTGGAGGCCAGGGTCTTCACCGAGGACTGGCGGATCGACTACAACATGAACCACCGTCACAGCGCACACGACTGGCTCATCCCGGTCGAGTTCGTCGAGGTCTGGCTCCACCGACAGGAACACCAACTCGCATAGCTAGCCCCAGCTCTTCACGCCGCCGATTGAGCTGACCCGTCCGTGTCCGCGGAAAGGCCCTTCCATTAGGGAAAACTGTTGTTGTCGAAGCAGCAGCATTCCCGCACAGAAGGGCACTTCCAAGGTGAACGGTAACAGCACTCGTCGCGTCGTGGTGGAACCCGGTGGCACGGGTGTCGTGGCCCACGTTGGACTGCACGCCCTCGGCTCCTTCGCCGACCGGATGGGGCTGGGCGATGCGCTCTCTCAGTGCATCCTGTGGGCTGGGGGCGGGTTCCCGGTCCACGACCGAGGGAAGGTTCTCGTCCAGATGGCCCTCGTGCTCGCCGGTGGTGGCGAGAGTTGCCTCGACATCGAGCACCTTCGCATCGGCGACGACCTCTTCGGGTCGGTCCCCTCCGACACGACGGTCGCCCGGACGTTCCACGAGATCTCGGCGCGACCCGAGAGGCGATCGCCGACGCGCTGGCCGGGGTTCGGGCCGAGGTCTGGCGACGGTCGCAGGTGGCGACCGGTCCCGGCCCCGTCGTCTTGGACATCGACGCCTCGTTGGTCGAGGCCCATTCCGAGAACAAGGAGCAGGCGGCCGCCACGTACAAGGGCGGCTTCGGCTTTCATCCGATGTTCTGCTTCGCCGATGCGACCGGTGAGACGCTGGCCGCCCTGTTGCGTCCGGGCAATGCCGGGGCCAACACCGTGGCCGACCATGTGACCGTGTTGGACGCCTCTGTGGCCCCAGCTGCCAGAGGAGATGGCCCGTGGGCATCGGGTTGGCGATGCCGGCGATCTCGTCCGGCGGACAGTCGTCGTGCGGGCCGACTCGGCCGGGTGCACCGAGGGCTTCTTGTCCGCCTGTCGGGACCGCAACGTCGGCTTCTACGTCTCGGCCCGGAGCAATGCCCAGGTCACGGCAGCCATCTTCGATGCCATCGGGGTCGAAGAGGTGTGGCTCCCCTCTCTCGCCCAGGACGGCGAGGAGAGCGCGGTGGCCGAGCTCACCAGCCTGATCGACACGACGAAGCTACCCGAGGGCACCCGCCTCGTCGTCCGGCGTCAGCCCCTCCATCCCGGCGCCCAGCGCAGCCTCTTCCCCTCGCTCGACTACCGCTACTGGGGCTTCTACACCGACCAGGACGGCGACCCGAGAGCGCTCGATGTCACCATGCGGGCCCACGCCCACGTCGAACAGCACATCTGCCGGCTGAAGGACTCCGGGCTCACGCGCTTCCCCTTCACCAGTTTCGAAGCCAACGCCACCTGGTTGACGACCGTGGCCCTCGCCGCTGACCTCGTGCGATGGTTCCAGCTCCTCTGCTGCGACGGACCCTGGCAAGACGCCAGGCCCAAGGCCCTTCGCTGGAGTATCTTCCACGCCCCCGGACGCCTCGTCCGCCGGGCCCGTCGGCGGATCGTGCGCATCGTCGAGCACTGGCCCACCGCCGACGTGCTGCTCGGCGCCTACCGGCGCATCGAGCTGCTGACCTGACCGCCACCGGCTTCCCGTCAGTGAAGACCAGCTTGACGACGTGCGTCCCGGCACGTCCTCACGATCATTTTTGACCACGACAACGGAGCCGACAGACCGTCCACACCGACCGGACGAGCCACGGCCACCCCGTCAGCCCGTTCACGTCGGCGACATCACCGCATCAGGCCGTCTCAATGACCGCCGTGAAGAATCCGAGCTAGTGGATCAGCTATCGGGGTCCGGTCACTGTGTCCTGCTCACCTCGGCCAACCCTGCAGCAGACGCAAGAAACGAATGCGGGTGACACCCGTTGGGGCGTCACCCGCATTCGTCAATGTTTTCTAATCACTACGAGTTCTTCACTTTGACCTGGCCCATACTCGGAGCGCAGGTATTGGTAAAAAACTTAGTTCCTCTTCACCCTCACTGTGCCCGTCGGAGCGCAGCCTGTTGGTGTAGAAGATGTAACCTTTGTAATGGTGTAAAGATTTGTGGTTGTATCTGCCGTTACGATGGTCCTTGTGACCCTTACCGTCGCCGTGCAAACAGAGGGTGTCCCAACCACGATGGTGGCATGCCTGCCACTAATTGTGACCCTGCCTTGACCTGCGACGCCAGGCGTGGTGCAATGCGTGTAGCTGCTGCCACTCCCTGTGGCACACGTCAACACCTGGCCCGTACCAGTAAACGTAGCCACTAATGCCGGCGGTGTGTTGGCTCCGGCTGATCCTCCAGCCACGAACGCCAGGCCACCAGCAGGGATAATCAGTGCAGCAGCGACGCCACAGGCTCGCGCAAACTTAGAGTTCATCTCTACTTCCTCTCCTTATATAATAGGCACACTATATGTGACAGGGGTTGAGGAACCATTCGCAAATCTATCTGCCCTCTTGCTCCCACGCTCACATTCTCACCATCTACCCACCGTGAACGAAAGTAAAGTGAAAATTGAGTGGTCTTATAAAATTCGATTATGCAGGAATCGAACGGGTTGCAACCGATGGCGGCGTTCGTAGTTTTGGTCGGCCCGTTGATCGTCCTTCACTCAAGGCTGACTTCTACTTGGGTCCAGTTACTGAAGTAAATCAGGCCTGGGCGTCTCGAACAGTCCAGATCTGGCCGCGTTCACGTCGATACGCAGGCCCGTTCTCCTCCCCCGGTTCACGTGGACCGACCGCAGCTCGCCCCGTTGGACCTTGTGCAACACCGTCTGGCGGGCCACGCCGAGCACCTTGGCCGCCTGGTCGAGGGAGACCCAACCCTCGGGGACCTCGGGGACGATCCGTCGGCGCAGCTCGTCGGTGACTCGGATGTGCCAGGGACCGCCGGGGGTGAGTCCCTGGCCGAAGCGGCCCGTCTGCTGGGCGCCGAGGGCCGAGAGGTGATCGTCGACCTGCAGGACTACGCCGACCTGATCGAGGGCACGGCATGAGCGACAACTCGATCTATCAACAAGCCCGTAGTCACCTGGCCTACCTGCGCATGGCGGCGGCGGCCGAGGCCCTCCCCGGCGAGCTCGAGCACGCCGCCACCGAGCACCTCGGTCACACTGCGTTCTTGGAGCGCCTGTTGGACGTGGAGGTGACGGCCACCGAGACCCGGCGGCGGGTCAGTCTGGAGCGCTTCGCCTCGTTGCCGTCGCCCTTCCGACTCGCCGACTTCGACTTCGACGCCCAGCCGTCGATCGACAAGAAGCTGGTCAACGAGCTGGCCACCCTCCGGTTCTTGGAAGACGCCACCAACGTGTTGTTCATCGGGCCACCTGGCGTCGGCAAGACCATGCTGGCCGTGGCCCTGGCTCGGGCATCCATCGATTCGGGCTACCGGACCTACTACACGACGGCCGCCGATCTGGTGGCCCGATGTCACCGGGCGGCCTTGGAGGGACGGTGGGCGACCACCATGCGGTTCTTCGCCGGACCCAGGCTGCTGGTCATTGATGAGGTGGGCTACCTGCCCTTGGCCAACGAAGCGGCGGCCGCACTCTTCCAGGTCATCACCCAGCGCTACTTGAAGAGCTCGACGGTGCTGACCACCAACCTCGGCGTGGGGTCGTGGGGGAAGATCTTCGACGACCCCATGGTGGCCGCCGCCATGCTCGACCGGCTTTTGCACCGGTCCGTGGTGCTCAACATCGACGGCGAGAGCTACCGGATGCGGACCCACCGGGCCCGAGTCGAAAAGCTCGTCAAGGGGGTGAAGCCCGGCCCGAACGAATAGTCTCTGACCCTGATATTGCAGCCGGGTAGCTGAACCCTGATCGAGCACCTCGATCGCCGTATGTGGACACCTCGACGAGTGCCCCTGCACTGACGAGGGGTATCCGGCGTCACCGCCGCCCGCAGAAGAGGCGTTGAAAGGTGATCAAAGATGACCTCGGCCCTGGCGCTGCCGTCAGGGGAATCGATGCTTGGGGGTGCTCGCTCGACGTCAGGCGAAGGTCGGCAGCGCCCGCAGCTTGCCCAGAGCGGCGACGAACGCCTCGGCATGGCGGTAGGCCCGTGGGAGACGGAGGTGCAGGCGCCGGGCCGAGCGCACGACGCGGGCGGGGACGTTGAAGAAGCTCGCTCGCAGGCGCTTGCCCCGGCAGGTCCGAAACCCCTCGGGCAGGGCGAGGACCCGGACCCAGCGGGCCACGTTGTAGGCCAGGGCCGAGGCCAACCACCACAGCCAGTTGGCCATGAAGCTCTGCAACGGCGCGTGGTTCATCGCAAAGTCGTGGACGAGCTGACGGATGGCCTCTTCTGGTGGGCCGCCACGCAGACGGTGATGACGGTCGACGTCGACGGCAGTGGCGAAGACAGGCGGGACGTTGGTGATGAGGGCGAAGAACCGGTAGCCGCCCAGGTCGTCGAAGCTGAGCTGCTCACCGGTGGCCTTCAGCTGCCGCCGCACGATGAGGCGGAGGTTCCGCTTGGCGAAGCGGTAGGTGGTCTCGGCCACTTCTGCGCCGGCCAGCTCGCCGTCCACTTCCTTGGCCGGCGCCCACACCGTGGCGGGATCGCTGGCCAGGGCCTCGATCGCCCGGCGCACGGCCCCGTTCTGGACACAGGTGATGGAGAAGGCGGCTGTGTGCTCGATGGCCGCCTCCACCACCGATCGGGAGAACCCGGCCGAGTCGACGCGTATCCACAGCTGGTAGCGGTCTCGGGCCTCTCTGGGGATGGCGGCCACACACTCGCCGACGAAGCTGGCCAGCTTCTTTCTCGGGCTGGCGTTGCCACCCCGGGCCCGGATGGCGAGCACGTCGCCGGTCTCGCCCACCACCCCCACGAGCGGGGACATCTGGACCTCGTGCTTGTAGGAGAAGGTGGAGCCCTCCTTCAACTTTCCGTAGGTGTCGATGTAGGTGGCGTCGGGGTCGACGGTCAAGATCCCCGGTGCAGGGGCCGCCCCCATGGCCCAGGCCCGCCGCAGCATGTCGCAGTTGACGGCGTTCGCCTTGGCCACCCGCCCGAGGTCGGCTCCGGCCAAGAAGCGGTACAGCGTCGTGTGCGAGGGCAGGGCGTGGCTCCCCCGCAGGCGCCCAGTGGCCGCGTCTTTCAGGAGCGACACGTCGGAGATGAAGTCACCACCGGCCAGCTGCAGCTCGACGATGGGGCGGTAACACTCGCCGCCGGTGTAGCCGCCCGGCCCGATCGGGCGCAGGGCGCGACGGTCGGCAGCGTCGACCAGGCCCAGATGGTCGAGCAGCTCGCCGAACAGGACGATGCCCGCCACCCCGGTCACGTCGTCCTCGGTGGCTTCGACCACCACCGGGGCGACCCGCTGCCACGACCTCGTGACGATCGGGTCCTCGATCTCGAACAGGGTCGCGGTAGTCTTCACTTGGCAGGTGCTCCTTGTTCTGCGAACCGATGTGGCGTAAGCACCTACATCGTCGCAGGTAGAGGAGCACTTTCCGCGTCAATCAGACGTCGTTGACCAGCGCGGTTGCAATATCAGGGTCTGACATCGGCTCGTCGGATGGCTTGGCGCTCCTTCTTGCCGCCGGGCAGCTTCCGCCACTCGAAGTGGGGTCGGCCGGGATGATGAGTCTCCGCTCCCGGAACGGCTTGCGGAAGGTCGGGTCGGTGGCCACCGTCTCGGCGCGAGCGTTGAACGTGGACCCGGCCTTCCCGGGGTCAGTGATGCATGGGCCGAGGAGGCCCCACCGATACGTCTCGACAGTACGGGTGGGATGGTCGTCGGAGCGGGCGCGGACCCTGACTCCCAAGATTGGATCGGTTGGGGCGACGTTCCAACTGGGCTACCAATGATCCGGTTGGACAAGCTCGGAACCGAATGTCCTCGCACCCGTTTGGGATCACTGCGGAGATCGAACCGTCCGCACACGAAGTCAGCCTGCCAAATCTGACTCAGTCTTCCCAATACCTGACCAGAAAGTCGTTGAGGGCGGCAGTGCAAACTGCATGGTTGCTTGCCGGCAGCGTGCACGTCGCCTTGAAGCTGGCCGTGGAATGTCCTGTTCCACCTGGCGAGTAGGTGACGATCCCGTTTGCCGGATTAGTCCCTCCTGAAGGCTTGCCGGTGCCAGCGACTCCAGGGGGGTCCTCAAAGGCTACGACCGTCTGACTCAACGCTGTTACCTTCTCCTCGGAGGGCGGCGTCGAGGAGCACGGGGGGGAGCCCGACGCGTACTGTGCCGTCGCCGTCGGAAAGGCCCCGCATGCCTGTGTGTAGGCGCAACCAACACAGGCACTGGTGTCGTCAGCCGTGAGAGCCACAGGAAACGTGTTGGCGGAGCTGAATGTCCTGTTGACGGCTATCAGGGAAGCCGCCTCTGATTGAGGAACCACCTGGAGGCTTGATGATCCGTCTGCCCCGACTAATCCCGCACAAGACCAACCCGACGGGCCGATGAGCGAAAGAGAGTCGGAAGACAGCGCGTACATGGTGAGCTGGGTGCCGCTGGCCACCACTGTTGCCGGGACGTTCACTGATACGTGGCCAGGCAGAAGAGTGGTGGGCGTCCCTGCGACGCCATATGTCGTC
>Ga0265338_10011310_pt1 | contig 10327 bp, 14 predicted proteins | sample 42126metaG_FD_193579 | JGI IMG/M metagenome (GOLD analysis project Ga0265338, IMG submission 193579) | Rhizosphere microbial communities from Carex aquatilis grown in University of Washington, Seatle, WA, United States - 4-21-26 metaG | ecosystem: Host-associated > Plants > Roots > Rhizosphere... | reverse complement strand
TGTGTGGATAGTCTCCTATGGTAGTCATCTCACCAATTGCCGTATCTGATCCAAGATAACCATATTTACCAATGCGTACTGAGTCATCTAGCCAGGCATCTGTGTTGATATGAGTCGCCCGCCCTACATGGCCCTGCCTGCCAATCTCAACCCCACTACTAATCTTTACCTCTCGGTCAATTACGCTCATAGATCCAATGGTGACTCCCTCATCAACCCGTAAGAATTGGCCAAGATATGAGTGGGTACCAATTGTAGCGCCCTCATCAACATGAGCTCCTTTTCGCAAAACAGTGTGTGAACCTATTACCGCGTCACTTTTAACCCGGGCCCCTCTTTCCAGTTCAGCGTAAGCGCCAATTTGGGCACTTGGCTCAATCCTGACCGATTTAGCAATAATAGCCCCTGGACCTATCCGTTCACCGATGTTCTCTATTCGATCTACCTCGTCCTTATGAATAAAAGCCGCTAATGACCTTACATATACAAAACCCTCAACAAAACGCCCGCGCCTGTACGGATCTTCAATCCTCGCGTCAGTGTAATCCCGTCTTGAGCCAAGCAGAAGTAGGTCAATTGGGTCAAAACGAATATCTTGCTCACGGTGTATTAACTTATTAGGTCTGTCGCCGGGTATTTCCCGGCGCACTAACTCAATAGTCTCACGCTGTTGAATTGAATGCTCAGCAGGACGCCAGTGGGTCCCCATGTGTTGTTTAGATGATCGCCTAACGGTAATTTGCATGGCTCTAGTCTAGTCCAACTCTGTTGTTAAACCTAGTCTAAAGACAAATTCCCACCATGCGCCCTGATTAAAACGAGGTCCAACCATGAAACTTACTGTGTGATTCGTGACTTTCTTGATCTTTGAAGCTTTGGCGAAAGATGCAAGAAAAGTGAGACTAACTTGCTAGTGCTGTTTGATTTAGAACTTGCGCGAATTCTTCTCGAACTATCTCTGGTACATCCCTAGCCATGTCTTCATAGCGCCTAAAACTCATGTCCACGTAGTGAGGAGCACCTAGTGCTAGCCTGGTAATCGTTGAAGCCGCGTGGGCTACCAATAAAGTCGGTTTTCCTTGCATGACCGCTTCACGGGATTCCCAACCAAGACCCCAACTCGGTTCGTCCATAACACCGACAAACGCGTCACAGCCACCAACGTTTCTAATAATGTCTGTTTCGTAGACGTCAACTTCCGTGCCAGCCGTAATACCTAGGAACTGCATTACTTCCCAGTCATGACTTAGCGCTTGCTTAGTTCTCTCTACTTCGTCTTTAAAAGCCTGGGGCGCTAACGTTAAGCCACAACCAACATATAACTTTTTCTTTTCTACTACCATTAAGCTTTCTTGCGTTGCCATGTATGCTCCCTCTATGTAATTAACAGAATACAAAGGCCACCCATGAATAACAAGCATGAGCAAAATGAAAGTCTTGCTTGGGACTAGACAATAAAAACCGAACCGGGCTTAAAAAAACCTATGCACCATGGCTCTATGGACTCCACGTCTAACACCATTCAATAATTGTAAGTCTCGAACTTGATTAAGTGTGACTCTACTTACCCTATAGTCAACTTTTTGTAGCTCTTGAAACCGGTCCGAGCAGGCATTTTTTGCACTTCGATGCCAGGCGGATAAATACATGAAGCGCTGATGTTGCACAGCAATATCACCAAGAAATGTAGCTGCTGCAATGGCAGTCAGGTCAGTTGCAACTTCCATTGTTGTAGCCCCCTGTGCCTCTAGCATTGCAAAGGTTTCAGAATTCTCAAACTGACCAATTAATTTTTGGGTAGCCAGTTCTTGAGGAGATGGTTCTCTATTCGTCATGAAGCCACTTTTACACGCCTTTTTACTTATTGCAAGCATGAGCAAAATGAAAGTCTTGCTCGAGCTTAGGCTTCTGGGTTCCCGTGGATATGTTTATTGCGGTTCTGCTCGGCGACTCTTTCAGCTACGTCCATACATAAGTCAACAGTTTCTATAGCAAACGTCCACATAGCCCGGGGTCTTTCAGGCATTAAGTTAAGGTCACGTCGTTGAGAGTTTGTTAGACCATAAACTTTATTGGCGGATTCCATCATCGCGCCAGCAAATTTGAAGGCGTCTTCAGCTTCCAAAACAGCTCCCACACCAAACTCATCTTGTTCAGCTTGATCAAAAAAAACTTGCGAGCCTCTGCGTTCCATAGAAGAATATTATACCATAATTCTATTAATCTGTAATGCCCTTGTCGCCCATGGAAGGAAACTTTGTTAAAAATTTAGACGGTGGGACTTGAGTCAAGTGCTTCTTCAAGTAATTGAGGAAACTCAGTGCTCTTCATGCTTCCACTAGTGAAGTGCTTTAGGTGAAATTCTTTGTATTTAACTTCAGGGAGTTGTTGTCTGATTTCTTTAACCGCTTGCAAGATACCTTTATGATCATTATCTGAATTGAATATTGTAATGCCTTTTGTTCGTGAAACGAGGTTGGGGTCTATAGTGAAATTTTCAAAGAAATAGTCACCATCCCAGCCGTAACCGAGTGAAGGTGCTACTAATACGACTTTGCCAACTTTTATATCCTTGTGTTCGCTAAGCCAGCGAAGCCAAAAACCGGAACCACAGCTATGCCCTACGATAATTGTTTCAGGCGTAATATCAAATCGTTCAACTTCTTGACACCATAATTTCCACCGAGGATCATACGCGTCAGGGACTTCTGGTGTAGCTGCCCAAATGTCATGCTTCAATAATTGACCCTGTAGCCAAGGGATCCAATGAGCATTACTCATACTTGGCGCTCTTGGGTCATAATATTCTTCTTTGTCTGGTTTACCATGAAGAATTATCGCGTTTTTCATGCAAGTGTCTCATCAATCCAGTCACGAAGTTCTTTGTTGATGTCATCTGGCAAAGTGAAGGTCATCATGGGAACTTCTTCTGCTGATGTTGTGCGTACATCATCCATAACTGCATCTTTACACTTGTCATTTGTATAGGTTGTGATAGTTACATAGTCCATGTCTTGGACTTTGCCCTTCCAGAGAAAGCGAGCTGGTTGCTTTATAAACTGACCGCCAGTTACGAGTTTCTTTTCAAGCAATGAGTTTAGTATCTTGTCGGCCTGTTCTTGATTCTCGGCACTGATTTTAACTTCGTAATAAAGGCTCATAGTTACATCATAGCAAACTCTTTAAATGGTAGGAGGGGAACTATCAGTCTCTATCAAAATCTTCAATTCCAGGTAAGAGTCTTCCCAGTAAATCTGGTGACATTAATTGGCCTTCATCATGTCTAAAAACTAGCCCACTGGAGCCTTGACCATAACTATCAAAATAATCTTCCCACCAAGCTGCGCCTTCGTCACGACCAAACACACGTAATGCTTTTAAGGCGTCATTAGGTTTAATTGACACCCCCTCTACAATAGAGGCTTCTGAATGGTCCGCAACATTATGTCCTATATGTAGTTCAGGGCCTTCGTGAATGTCATACCTAATTGGCAACGGCATATCAAGCCACTGGGTTCTAATATGATCAGGGGCGCCTCCCTGGGGGACTGTGCGTACAACGTACCATGCACGTATTTCTGGATGTTGTCCTAATTCTGGTCTTCCCCGTTCCATCATTAAATATTGCAAAACTATTTCACATAACGCAAGCATGAGCAAAATTCTTTAGGTGGTAGGAGTTGAGCCATGAGAGGAATGGTCTACTTCTGCTAGAATCTCGTCAACCATTTCTGTTAATGGTTTCTTGGCGTCAATCATCTGAGCACCTATTTTACGATAGTGGTCATCAACCCCATGTTGCCATTCCAATATTGTATCCATTTCGTGCGGTAACTTGCCAAAACTATTGTCATCTCTGTCATTAATGCGTTGCTTCAAAGTATCTACGTCTACTGTAAGAGCGAATACTTTGTCGAATACATCTAAGTACTCATCTTCGTTAGAAGCAACTCCACATACAAAAACAGGTTCATCATTTTTATTTTTAAGGTGTATCAATTTATCTTTGGACATTTTCCAAATATGTTTTGCTCGCCATTCGGTAGTTCGTTCAGCCACATCTATGGGTCTTGCTACCATTTCTCCAGTACTGGCGTCGTAAAAAGCACTTAAACCATCATCGCCTTCATACGTTTCATAGCCTCGACTTTGAAGCTCATTACAGACGGCAGATTTACCTGCTCCTGCGATACCAGTTACATAGATTAAGCTCATAGTACTTGTAATAATAACAAAAATTCCTGTTACGGCTCCAGACACAAATCTTGGTGAGTAGGTTAGCGTCGAAATGGAGTCAAGTGATGCAAGAACTGATGGTCATGTGGAAGATAGTGAATGAAGTACAGAGAAGCTCGTGCTAAGTTTTAATTCATACCTGTAGGACCCGGTACGGCCGCTGGATTACAGGCTATGGAATCAATCTTTAATGACCCGGATTGGTTAACTACAGTGGCCTGGACCTTTGCAGTATCAGAGCCAAATATCTCTGTAATAGTACCGGATGCCTTGGTGGTTGTGGATGTCACATTCCCCACACTAACACTAGTTGGAGTGTCCTGAGCGCAAAGTATCGGGTCTTCGGCATATGAGTATCCAACCTTCGGGACGTCGTATGACACGAGATTAAAAGTCCCGTACTGTTTAACTAGGCCTTGCAATGTTCCTGAAGATGGAGCTGCTGAATCGACGGTTGAATATTTTTGGTAAAACGTAGTTAGTAGTTTGGTCACATCAGTAGTGTTAATACTCGCAGACTGGGTTGAAGTAGTGCTGTTTGTTGAGGTATTAGCGGCAGCATTGTAGGTAGCAGTGGTATTTTTTTTGGCCCTGTAAACATAGTAACCAACGCCAACTAAAGCAATAACTACGACAAGTAATAATACAGCTTCAATGGCGCTGAAACCCCATTCATTTTTCTTGAGCTTATTCATATTGTTTTAAGCATAAGCTTGTGTTTAAGTTATTGCAATATAAACGATCACAAAACACTGTTGTAAAATGCTCACATCCACCGTATCTTAATTGAGCAAGTTTAGAGCTATTATTACGTCCATAAGCTAGTCTAAAAGCCTTCCACATTTATAACCATGATAGGTTTGACAAGTAGACGAAAAAGCGTATGGTAAATTTAAGATAATTGCACAAAGCACTAAAAGGAACGCAACACTATGACAGCTAAAAAGAAATCAAAAACAGCCAAGATTATTAACAAATTTTATCAGAATAAAGCACTTTTATTTATTGCTAGCTTTGGCTTAGTCGGTGCCGTACTATTTACAACAGTTTTTGCATTTAGCAATCCTACGAATGGAGCCTATGTTTGGAACGCGTCTGGTATATACCATAATGTTGGGGAGGCAGTGCCTAACTTTGGCATAAATGTCGGAGGTGATAATTTGATTCGAACTGTCTGGGATGACTATACTCCAAACGGTCACTATATGTGGTATGGTCCTTATGCAACTGTCGTGTGGCCATCTAGCTACGGAGGCCTAAATGTCTGTTGGCAATACTCTACCGATATCAATGGAAAACAGGCCATTTTTGATGTCACATCCAATAATGGTGCTAATACTCTTGTTTCCCGCACCCTAACGCTACAAGCATCGCACATCGTATATCAAGGAGGGGTTAAGTATTATCAGCTTCAGACTTACTGTACTACTATCTACAATAATAGTTTATCCAGCCAAACAATAAGCAACCTTGAGATTCGTGTTAAAGCACTCAACACCGGTAATCTCTGGATGTACAAAACTCTTTGGCAACTCCAATAATATCTTTTAAATCACACATAACTTACTCTTGTAGCGATTCAATACTCTAAACTTTGTAGCTGAGCTTGCCTGTCGGCAGACAGGCTAACGTCAAAGTGGTTTACTCCGAGCTTGTTGAGGAGAACCAAGTGAAGTTTGAACTGATAGCTATGTGGGAGATTGTGAATGATGTTAGGAAAGAATCACCTGTTGGGGTTTACTAACACTCTGAAGCATTTTCGTAATCAACACCCGCATAGGTACATGATAAGCAGACAGCAAAGTCACCAATTTCACGAGTTTGGCCAACCTTGCGTAATGGGCATTCAGCAGGCATAAAAGGAGCGCCTTCTATATAATGCTCACCTAGATCTGTTATACGCTGAGTACCACCGTCTAACATCAAGACAGACCCGTCTGCTACTTCACAGTCGATATTCTGTACTTCGCCAAAAGTTCCCATTAAAGCCATGTTAACTCCCTTTCTGACTCCTAATGTAGGTTATTCTTGGATGAATCACAAGCATGAGCAAAATTCTTTAGTTGGTAGTAGATGAACTAACTCAATGCCAGCTGTAGTTTAGGTAGATCCAAAACTGTAAAAAGATGGTCTTTTTGACCCATCAGGCCTTCTTCAAAAAGTAATTCCAGCGCTCTACTGGCTGTCTCCCTGGTCATATTTATGGAGTCGGCAATATCTTGGTGAGTTATCGGAGCATTAATGAGCACTTCCTTGCCGTGTCCTTCACCAAACCGTTCGGCTAAGTTCAGTATCTCTGAAATAATTCTGCCGCGAGCCGACCGAAATTCCAAGGTTTGTATCCGTTGTGTGTATACAGTGATTATGTTGACTGCTTGCTTGGTTATCTCTTGAGATAACCAAGGATTATGCCCCATAGCAGCGCGCAGCTTATCTTTGGATGCTCTGAGCACCGTAACATCAGTCATCGCCTCGTAGTACAGCCCCGTCGTATGTGCTCCATCCAAGGCCCAGGGAAGTGGTATGAATTCACCTGCTTCATGAATTAATAAAAGATTCCCTTGCCCTGCCTGGGACACAGAGAATGCCTTAACAAAGCCTTCTTTGATTAGATATACGCCTTCGGGTTCATTAACACCGTTAATGATCGTTTCTTCTCTAGCAAAGTTCAAAAGCAAGCCATCACTGAAGTGGGCGATAATACTTTCGTCTCTTGTTTTTCGGGTTGGCATACCAGTCAATGAACTTGCACTCATATATGCAGTATGCGCTCATGTACATAGTAATCATGTGATAATGCGCACATACAGCTTGAAACAATAGCATTATGCTGGTGTAGCAAGCTAACATTATTACGCACATCACTAGGAAGGAGGGTGTTACCGAAACTGCTAGGCATTGTTCTAACAAAAGCAAGTAAAAGAAAGGTGACACATATGTCCCACTTCACTTCATCTGTAAAGAACAAACAGCAAAAACACCCAAAAGTACACTATCAACAATATCTATATAACGCTGGTGAGCCCCATGACTATGTCTCGCATGACACACCAGCCGCGCTCGAAGTCGAACTATTGGAGAATGACTACTCTCTAAGGCGACAATTTAAGCGCACAGCCCAAAATATGAGAAACCTTTACTCATAAAGAAATTAAGGTACCTAAAAGGCCTCCAACACCGGAGGCCTTTTAGGTATAAGCGACCTGAGTAGCTGAGCTAAGTATAGAAATATTTTACCCTGAGCTTGTTGAAGAGAACCAAGTCAAACAAGAACTGATAACTATGCCCCAAACCTATCTGGTTTTGGAACGACTTGACCAGCTTCAATCGTAAATTCATTCCTTACTAGCACACCGCCTATAGTCCCTAGTCTGCCGTGCGAGAACTCTCCAAAGGATAAATAGTAGTTCGCGGAGGGCATCATTAACTCTAGTCCTCCCGAAGCCATCTCAATGGCTAATTTCTGCACAGTCGTCTCTCTTCGACGCCCTCCTTGTTGAACTTCACCTATAAAGGTAGGCACATGTGGACCGTACAAATCTTCATCGTCAAATTGTGGCGTATACCTTACTACCGCACCAACTTCCACACCCGGCTTTGTCAGGTCCGCCGCCTTTTCGCCGTCTATGATAGTCGAATTGGCAATAACCAATCGGGAGTTCACAACATCGTCTGCAACTCGTACCTTGTAATAACTACCGTGTTCGTTGTCCGCCTCCCACCTATCTGCTTGTAATGCATCAACTGCATCAAGCAGGGAAAGCTCTCCCAATTCTGGCAAGGCCCTACCAATGTAACTTGTGACCCCTGGAGTAAGGACCACAGCCTGATGGAGATGTATGGAGGGTTTATTGGCATGGAGCATTTCTTCTATCTTGAGAAAGTCCAATGTTTTACTTGCTAAGTGTCTGTCATCGCCGAAATCAATACTTAAACCTTGTTTGGTTAGTTCTGGGGTAAGTACATCTCTCAGTCCAGATATAATAAGGGAGTCTCCGCCAATAATTTCCTGCTGCTCGGCCTCTCGAAAGGCCCTTTCAAAATACCTGCCATCTATAGTCATAAAAATAGCGTACTACCCACAATATTTTATGCAAGCATGAGCAAAATAAAAAACAGAGACAAATTACCTCTGTTAAAACATAGGCTTTTTGGTAGGCAAGTACATTCGAATTGGAACGTAATCCTTGAAGAGTTAAGTAGATGGAAGAGTATATCTAGAGAAACCGTACTATTAACTTACTCTGCCAAGTAGGAATGGAACCCCTTAACATTTACGCTATACTCTAAAATATGTCTGATGAGCAGAATATAAAACGTAAGCTTCTAAAAAGACTTGCTCCACTCTATATTGCAGGTTTCTTTCAGAGCTTTGTCCTGTGGTATAACATCGAGAAGCTATTCATGCGTAGCATTGGCTTTAATAATGCGGAGATTGGTTTCATGATAGCCGTTTACTCGGCCGTCATGTTACTCGTAGATACACCTTCAGGAATTCTAGCTGACCGTTGGTACAGAAAAGGAGTATTGATACTTGCTAGTATTAGTCTTGCACTTACTGGACTAATTGGTGGTTTGAGCCATGGGATAGGTATATATTTAATTGCTGCTATTTTATGGGGAGTGTTTTTTGCTTGTTATTCGGGCATGTACGAATCTATTGTTTACGACACCATTGCCGAAACAAACTCTAAAGAAAGTCATTTTGAATCACTATATGGACGATTCCAGCTTCTTGATGGAGTAGGACTAGTAGTAGGTGGTCTGCTAGGTGGATTAATAGCTTCACAAATTGGATTAAGAGCGGCTTATTTCTTCTCTGCCCCATTGGGCCTTTTCCCAATCTTGGCGCTACTTAGATTTCGTGAACCACAGTTACACAAGATGAAAGCAGTGGTTACGTTAAGAAATCAAATCTCTTCTACTATCAAAGCCTTGAATAATAGTTACTTGTTCCCAGTCATAATGGCTTTGATATTTCGGTCTATACTTATCTATTGCATATATGAGTTTTCGCAGTTATGGTTGCTGGCTCTACACACCTCCACAGTCTACTATGGTGTTGCCAACGCAGTACTCTTATCTTCTCTCGGGGTAGGCGGCATACTGGTAAATCGACTCAAGTTAGGGCGTCATACACCTATGCTTATCACATTACTAGCAACACTAACTGGATGTTTGGGGCTGATCGTATTTAGAAGCACTGCCTCTATCGTTGCTTCACAACTTATCTTTGCTTCTGGGCTTATATGTATCTATGTCGTGTTTAGCCGTATATTGCACGACAACTTGGACTCTTCAATAAGAGCTGGTGCAGCTTCAGCCACAAGCACACTCGGTCGTTTCTTGATCATACCGACCGCTCTTCTTCTTGGATATATCAGCCAGAGATTTACCATCTATAAAGCAGCTTACATACTGTTTATTCTGACATTAGTTATGTGCTTTTTTGTCATTGTAGTTGCTAGACGAAATGACCGAAGAGGACTCGAACCTAGTTAACAGAGGTAGTAGGTACTACTAATGAGAAAAGAGACTGGTATTGGAGCCAATCTCTATCTGTAATTCTTACTTGGTAGCTGAGCTAGCGTCGAAATGGAACCAAGTGAAGAGAGAGTTGGTGGTTATGTGGGAGATAGTGAATGAGATACGAGGAGAGGTATCTGTTAGGGTTTAGGCGGGAGGAGTTGAACCACTATAACCGTCAACCATATGATTAGCTATCTCACGGATAGTATCTGGGCTAAGTGGGGTACGTCGGTCAGTTGCTGTGGAATAGGCTTCACTCATATAGCCCGGTTCTTCTCTGGTTGCTAGTAAAAGAGCCGCTTCTCCTACGTGGTCCCTCCCATCCTCTCTGAGAATAAGCCGCTTTTCATCACTATCTATAATTCTCCCTGTACGCAAAAGCCAGTCCCTTGCTTCATCTGGGAATATCAAAGGTTCTATGGACTTTGATGGTACCGGTGGATGACTACTGCTATGCGTCATTCTACTTGCAAGGAAGCGTAGCCAAGACAAATCATCACTTGGGTCTGCTTCTAGTATTCGTGCTAGGTCAGTTAGGTGAACACCTTGCTCAACCATACCA
>Ga0265338_10011309_pt1 | contig 10327 bp, 7 predicted proteins | sample 42126metaG_FD_193579 | JGI IMG/M metagenome (GOLD analysis project Ga0265338, IMG submission 193579) | Rhizosphere microbial communities from Carex aquatilis grown in University of Washington, Seatle, WA, United States - 4-21-26 metaG | ecosystem: Host-associated > Plants > Roots > Rhizosphere >... | reverse complement strand
CGATGCTGACATTGCTGCTGCGGTGGAAGGCACGGCGCAAGCGGCTTTTGGCTTTCAAGGACAAAAGTGTTCGGCCTGCTCGCGCGTCATCGTCGATGAGCGCATCTACGACAAGTTCTTGGAGCAACTCAAGACGCGCGTTGAGAAGATTGTTGTCGGCGATGTCGCCGAGAACGCCGCGATGGGCGCGGTCATCAACGAAGGCTCGCTGAACACGATCCTCGAATACATCGAACAAGGCAAGAAAGATGGGCGCCTCATCACCGGCGGCGAACGCGCTCCCGGCGAAGGCTACTTCATCCAACCGACGGTAATTGCTGACATCGCCCCGAAGTCAAAGCTCGAGCAGGAAGAGATCTTTGGGCCTGTGCTGGCGGTGATCAAAGCTCGCGGCTTCGACCACGCGCTGGAGATCGCCAACGACACGGAGTTTGGCCTGACCGGCGCTGTCTACACGAAGTCGAAGGACAAGATCGACCGCGCCATCCGCGAGTTCCACGTGGGCAACCTGTACATCAACCGCAAGTGCACGGGAGCGATGGTCGGCGCCCATCCCTTCGGCGGTTTCAACATGTCAGGCACGGATTCGAAGTCCGGCGGGCCGGATTACCTGTATCTGTTCACGCAGGCGAAGGTGGTGGGAGAGAAGATCCTCTAGGGCGACGTCCGGTCTTTGGCTTCCGGAAGGCGCCTCAGCTTGCGCAGGGCAAGTAGCGCGTCGAGGTCTACCACGTCGCCGGAGGCCCCGCCGCAGGATTGCGCTCCACGAAAGCATTCTGCTGATGCCAGTACGGATAGGTCTTCGCTGTTTCAGTAGCTGCATCCAGCTTGGCAATCTGCTCGGCCGACAAATTCCATCCAGCAGCGCCAAGGTTCTGCCGAAGTTGTTCTTCATTGCGGGCGCCGATGATCACACTTGCAACCGTGGGCCTTTGTAGCAGCCAGTTCAGCGCGACCTGCGGTACGGTCTTTCCTGTTTCCTTCGCGACTGCGTCCAGTGCGTCGACCGTCTTGTAAAGGTGCTCCGAGTCAACCGGCGGGCCCTGTTCAGAAGTCTTGTGCAGGCGGCTTTCCGCGTGCAGGGGCTGGCCGCGGCGGATCTTTCCCGTTAGCCGTCCCCACCCGAGCGGACTCCAGATCAAAGCCCCGATGCCCTGATCCTGCCCCAGCGGCATGAGTTCCCACTCATACTCGCGGCTGATGAGCGAGTAGTAGACCTGATGGCATACGTAGCGCGCCCAACCATAACGCTCCGAAATGCCGAGCGACTTCATCAGGTGCCAACCGGAGAAGTTCGAGCAGGCGATGTATCGCACCTTTCCGCTGGCCACCAGATTGTTGAGCGTGCTTAGAACTTCTTCGATGGGGGTGAGCGCGTCAAACCCGTGCAGGTGATAGATGTCGATGTAGTCCGTTCCCAGCCTGCTTAGGCTCGCTTCGCACGCCTGAATCAGATGATGCCGCGACGATCCCAGATCGTTCGGCCCAGGCCCCATGCGGAAAGTTGCCTTGGTCGAGATCAGGACCTCGTCGCGCCGCCCGGCAATCGCTTTACCCAGGATTGTCTCGGACAATCCCTGGGAGTAGATGTCGGCGGTATCGAACAGGTTCACGCCGGCCTCGAGGCAGATGTCAACCAGGCGCGTGGCCTCGGCAACATCGCTCGCACCCCAGGCCTTAAAGAATTCGGTTCCGCCGCCAAACGTGCCCGTGCCGAAACTCAGCGCCGGAACTTTCAAGCCAGACCTGCCTAGTTGTCGGAATTCCATATCGCTCATAGATGATATTCACGCGAAGTGCGATTCAGTTGTCGACGTTGGCTCATATTGGATCGACCCATCGAATTTCGGGGGCGCGATGAGTCACCGTCGGAGCCAGCTATTCTATCTGACTTTTTTGTGACGAAACTGGCCTCGTGCGTCTAGTCTGGTAGATCTTCAAGAACTGGGGCTACTCGCAAAATGAAACTCGGTCGATTACTGCTGCTCTGTCTTGCCTGCTTCTTTCTCTCAATCAACCTGACTGCTCAGAGCTCTTCCGACCATGCTGCAATGGAGACCGCGACGAAGGTGATTCGTCCGGATCAAATCCGCGCGCACATTCGCTTTCTCGCCGATGGCCTGCTGCAAGGGCGAGCGCCGGGCACGCCGGGCTACGAACTCGCCGCGCGGTATGTCGCCACGCAACTGGAAGGAATGGGATTGCGTCCGGGCGTTTCGGGCGGGTGGTTTCAGCCCGTACCGCTGCAACTGGCGGTCACGGACGCCGCGGCGAGTTCCCTGATTCTTACCGCCAATGGCAAAGAGCAGAAGCTCACCGATGCGAAGGACTATGTCCTCTCCACCTGGTTCGCCAGTCCAGTGACGACGGGCGCGAGCAAGGCGGAGAGCGACGTCAGCGCCCCCGTCGTCTTCGTGGGTTTTGGCGTGACCGCGCCCGATCAGAAATATGATGACTACGCCGGAGTGGATGTGCGCGGCAAGATCGTGTTGACGATTTACGGCGCGCCCTCAGCCTTTCCTTCCACAGAGCGTGCCTACTATTCCGACAGCACTGTGAAGGCGAAGAATGCGGTCGCGCGTGGAGCGGTCGGCGTATTGACCATTCAGCTGCCGGAAGATTGGAAGCGGGGCTCGTGGGAATGGGTGGTGCCACAAATCCAGGTGGGAGAGATGCACTGGCTCGACAAGGGAGTTCCCCACGACTTCTTTCCCGATCTACGCGGCGGGGCACTCTTTAGTGAGCAGGGCGCGGAGTTGCTGTTCGCCGGCGCCCCCAAAAAACTCGAAGAGGCCTTCGCCACGGCGCGCAGCAGCAAGCCGCAGGCCTTCGCGCTCGCGGTGAGTGCACACATCCACACGGTGGCGGCACAGTCGGTGATTCAGAGCTCCAATATCGTGGCGGAACTCAAGGGCTCCGATCCAGCGCTTCGCGGCCAGTATGTCGTCTATACGGCGCATGTGGATCACCTCGGACTCTGCCCGGCCGTGGAAGGGGACAACGTTTGTCATGGCGCGATCGATAACGCTTCCGGCACTGCTTCGCTGCTGGAAATCGCACGCGCTTATGCCAGCCTGCCCCGGCCTCCGCGCCGGTCTGTGCTATTCGTGTTTGTGACCGGAGAGGAAATGGGCCTGCTCGGCTCGGACTACTTTGTGCATCATCCGACCGTACCTCTGAAGTCGATAGCAGCCAACGTCAATATTGACGGTGCTCCAGGCTCCATCTCCATGCAAGATGTGGTCGCTCTTGGAGCTGAGCATTCAACGCTAGGCGGGGAGGTGGCCTCCGCAGGCAAGCTGGTTGGGTACGACATCAGCCCTGATCCTTTGCCGGAAGAAGTGGCCTTCATCCGGAGTGATCAGTATTCGTTCGTGCTGCAGGGCGTACCGGCGGTGGACTTAGCGGACGGTGTAAGAGCCACCGACCCCAAAGTTAACCTGCTCGAGCTGAGCAAGAAATGGCTGGTGACGCGCTATCACACCCCGCTCGACAACATCGATCAGCCCATCGATTTTGATTCGATGGCAAAGGGCTCACTCATGAACTTCCTGGTTGGCTACCAGGTCGCGCAGCACGATGCCGCTCCAACCTGGAGCAACGGAGACTTCTTCGGCACGGCGTTTGGACCGCGGCACGCTGGCAAGGGAACGGGAGAATGAAAGGTCAAAGGCTTTAACCACGAAGGGCATCCTTCGACATCGCTCAAGACAGGCTACGGCTCACGAAGGAAAGGGCCTGTACTGCTCTCATGAACTTCGCGCCCTTTGTGCGTACTGACCTTCTACTGCGCTACACCTGCTGGCGGTTGCGGCACTGCTCCTGTTGCGGTGGCGGCGGCGGCTTCGTTCAGAATGCGGTGGTGGATGGTGAAGAGCGCCAGTTCCAGCCGATCTGAGACGCCGATTTTGTCATAGACGTTGCGCAGGTAGTTCTTGATGACCTGCTCGGTCGTGCCCAGCTGCGTGGCGATTTCCTTGTTCTTGTAGCCCTGCACGATCAAGGCAACGATGCGCAGTTCCTTGGCGGTGAGGCGGTCGCGCACGCGCAGGCCGACCATATCATTTTCGGTGAGCTCGCTAGGCACAGCGACGTCCTGCACCCAGGTCTCGCCGCGCGCAACCTTGCGGACGCAATCGACAAGGGCGGCGCTGGTCACATTGCGATAGACCACGCCGTGAGCGCCGTTGGTCATGTGGCGCTGGGCGCTCTCGCCGGTATCGGCAAGCACGATCACGCGGGTCTTGGCTTTGTTGGCGGCCACTACGATCGCGGCGAAATCATTGTGGAAACCCGCCGCGACCACCAACACCGCAGCGCGGAACTTGTCCAGGGCCATAAACATCTGTTCGGGCGTTTGCGCCTGGGCCACAATACGCATCTCGTCTTCTACGGCGAGCACTTTGGCGATACCCGCCCGGAAGATTGCCTGGTTGTCGGCCAGAATCAGTTTGAGCATGTTGTCAACGCTCCCAAGAAAGTCGTGTTCCGCACGAAGATGGTTCGAGCCAAACGCGTTCGAACCAACATTTTCGAACGGCCGTGTTCCGAACGAACTATGAGTTCCTTACGAACTCGTATGAGTCGATCACGCAAGCCACGCCGCGGCCTTCGCCACCTTCGCCGGTTTCGTCGGCGCGGACGACCCGCCCCTTGCACTGGATGGTCACATGTTCCTGACCGCCCGTCATCTCCGGGGGCAGCGTGATTTCAAATTCCACAGGCGAACCAATCTCCATCGAGGAGTCGGCGCGAATGTACACGCCGGCCGCGCTGAGATTTCCTGTAATTCCACTGGCGTCTCCGCCAGTCTCGCCCTTATGTATCTTGATCGGCAATTCCAGCGGGAACCGTTTTCCGGTCCTTGCTTCTTCGCCCACAGTGCCTCCTCCAGGCTGGCCCATTGTTTTTTTGTCGTCTGCGAATGAGGCCAACGTCGTCAAACCAAGCTCCGGGCGGGCGCAGGCCCACTTTTGTGCTCAGGGTGGGTTATATCACGAAAGTTACTCCCGTAAAAGCCTGATAGCCCGTTAGTTACCGGTAGCAACTAGGTTCCCCCCTAAGGGGTGCTCGAACGACGGGTGCTTGAACCGGGTGACGCGGGGAAGGGCGCCGCCACGGCATGGCGAGGTGTCCGAATGTTCTTATTGATACCGGCGATCGAAGAAGGGTGGCCAATCACCGCGTTTGCCAATCACGATCAGTTCGGGACCGAACTGATCGCCGCGGTTTACGCCAAAGAGTCGATGGCGCAGCTGGCTGTTCTTTAGGATCGGCCAGCGCAGAAGATTTCCCAGATGCTGCTTGAGCGTTGGGGAGGGCGCGCGGAAGTCGATGAAGCGAATGTCATCGAAGCCGCACAGATCGAGGAGAGACACGAGATTGGATCCCGCGAATCCGTACTCGTGCGACAGGGTCACGTACAGGCTGGAGTTTGCACTGGGGCCCTCCATGTTGGGCGTGCGCAACAACACCGAGCCTCCACGCTTGAGGGCCCAGTAAAGGGCGTCGGTAACCCAGAAGAGCGAATACTTGGGGATGTGCTCGATGACGTGCGACAGATGAATGAAGTCGTATCGTTCCTTCTTGTCGCTCAGGAATTCCCCAATGTTGTCCTGGATTTCGTGCAAGGAAATGCGATCGGGAGCCCAGTCACGGATGTAGGACTTATGCGTGATGCCGAAATCGGCGCCCGACAGATTGCGGTAGCCCAATTTCAAGCAGGCCGCGAGAAACCATCCCGTTCCGAAGCCGATGTCGAGGATGCGGGCAGTTTTGTCGGCGGGAAGATACGGAGCGTACTGGTGAGTCGCCGCCATCACGGTTGCATCTTTTTCTGTCTCGGTCCAGTTGGGCTGGCGCCTTTCCGCCGTGTGGCGAAGCGCCATGCGGCGGTAGACCTCAGCGACAAAGGCGTGGGGATCCATGGAAGGGCGTCACAGAGCCGGTCGTGACGACAAATAGTAGCAGACCGCTGGTGAGTATCGCGGTCGGTCATCCGTCACGATGCGCGATTCGTCACGCGATTCCGCTTTCTGGCAGAATCTAAGGAAGCCTTGGGGAATCCAATTGAGTGGTCGCCTACGGTGCTGAAGTTTCCGAGGAGAAAATTTTCATGCCACGTTTCATGCAGCCATCCGATGGGTTCCTCGCTGTCCGAGCAGCGTAGTCTTGGCCGTTGTTGTTTGCACCATTTTTGTCCTGTCCGGAGAATTCAACGCGGCGATCGGTCAGGCTACAGCGCCGCAGTCCGGCAAGGAAAAGGCAGAGCAGAAGGCCTCGGCGGACAAGGGAGCCACGACGAAGGCCGCCCGGTCGGATGCAAGCTCGGCCGACAGCCGCGAGACGCTCGAGAAACTGAATGACGCTCTGGAAGGCCTCGCCGCCAAAGTGTCTCCGGCGGTCGTGCAGATCCTCGTTACGGGATATGGACCGTTGCGCGAAGAAGATCGCTCTCAGACCGCGTTCATCGTCCGGCAGCATGCGGTTGGCTCGGGAGTTATCGTTGACTCGAACGGATACATCATGACGAACGCCCACGTTGTCGAAGGCGCGCAACGAATCAGGGTCGCGTTGCCCCTGCCGATGGGGGATTCAACCGGACAGGTGCCGATCGGGAAGAGGAGGATTTTGGAGGCGCGACTACTAGGTCAGCACAAGGAAACGGATCTCGCGCTCCTCAAGATCGATGAGACGGACCTTCCGACTCTTCCACTCGTCAGCCAGAGGCGCCCTCACGTGGGACAACTGGTGTTCGCGATCGGCAGCCCTGAGGGTCTGCAGAATTCGGTGACGATGGGCGTGGTGAGCGCGCTCGCCCGCCAGCCTGATCCCACCAAGCCTCTTACGTACCTGCAGACCGATGCTCCTATCAACCCCGGCAATAGCGGAGGCCCGTTGGTGGATATGAACGGCGCAGTGCTCGGCATCAACACGTTCATCCTCTCGCAGGGCGGAGGCAGTGAAGGCCTGGGCTTCGCCATTCCGGCGCGCGTGGTCGATTTTGTTTATCGCAGCCTGCGCAATCACGGGCACGTGCATCGCGTGGAAATTGGCGCCGTGGCCCAGGAGATCACTCCCACTCTGGCCGATGGCTTGCACCTTCCGCAGCATTGGGGAGTGGTCGTGGTCGATGTCACGCCGGAAGGTCCAGCGGCCGCTGCGGGCTTGAAGATTGAGGATATTATCCTGACCGCGGATGACCGGCGCATCGAAACCCTGCCATCGCTCTCGGCGGCGCTCTACCTGCACCGTCTCGACCAGGTTGTGAAGCTGGAGATCCTGCGCGGGAACGAGAAGAAGACTCTCTATATACCGGCGATCGAGCACCGCGACCCTATGGACGAGCTGATGGACGCGGTCAATCCGGAGAACAGCTTGATTCCACGGCTCGGTGTGATTGCGATCGATATCAGCTCCGACCTGCGCTCGCGGTTGGGATCGCTGCGAATTTCTTCAGGCGTCGTAGTAGTCGGACGAGCGGTCGATCTGATCATGCCTGATACCGGGTTGCAGGCGGGCGACATCATTCACCGGCTGAATACAACGTCCGTTGATTCGGCGGAGACATTGCGTGCCGCTGTGGGCGGCCTCAAGACAGGCGACGCCGTGGTGTTGCAGGTCGAGCGCGATGGCGGGCTGATGTATGTGAGCTTTGAGATCGAATAGCAAGGGGTTGTGCCCGGGTGCGTCTCGAGGATTAGTGCGCAGCGGCACCGGAGGCCTTGGGTTTATTCGCCTCCTCGATCGCGTTGCCGAGGCCTGCCCCAACCGCTTCAACGATGCGAAGGTCCTCTGCCGTAAAGGAATCCTGCCCGGCGCGATACAGGGCCAATACGGCGGCCACCCCCGAGGATCCTTCGAGCGGCACGGCCAGGGCTGAGCGCAGCGTGCTGTACTTGGTGGGATCGTTCAGATATCCCGGCTCGACGGATGGATTGCCGTTGAGGATGGGCTTGTGATTTTGGGCGACCCATCCCGATAACCCTTCTCCATTGGGAATCCTCAAGGAAGAGAATAGGCGGAAATTTTCTCCGCTCACAAACTCTGGAACCAGCACGCCGTTTTTCGGGCAGTAGACGGCCATGGAATCGTGCGGCACCAGATTGCTCAAACGCACGGAGAGCAGCGAGAGAATGTCCTTGATGCTCAAGGAGGCACCCGGCTGCTGGCAGAGCTCGACAATTTCCTGACGTTGTTGGCGCGCGGCAGAAATCAGGGCAATGAAATCCCGGGAGGGTGCGGAGGTGGCAGAGACTGGTTCCGCGGACTCCGCGAACCCGGCCGCAGGAGCCAGGCCGCGCTCGACCTTGATGTCGGTCGACAACTTCGGCGGAGCCTGCAGCGGCTGTTCGTTCGCGAGCTTTTCGAGTTCGACGTAGCGGCGGTGCAGGATTGCAACTACGTTCGGATCAAAGCTCTTGCCTGCATCCGAGACCACTTTGGCCATGGCCTCGTCAAGCGGTAACGCCTTGCGGTATTGCCGGTCGGAGGCCAGCGCGTCGAGGCAATCGACCGCCGCGAGAATGCGTGCCCCGATCGGAATCGCCTCGCCTGCCAGCCCGTTAGGATAGCCACTGCCGTCCCACTTTTCGTGATGAGCGCGCACGATGGGGACGACGGGATAGGGAAAGTCGACCTGCTCCAGGATTTCGGCTCCCACGATGGGATGGATCTTCATCTTCTCGAATTCTTCGGGGGTAAGTTTGCCCGGCTTTGAAATGATGTGCTCGGGAACGGCGAGCTTTCCGATATCGTGCAGCACGGACGCCGCCCGCAGAGCCTCGGTCTCGTCCTCAGTCAGGCCGAGTTCCCGGGCCAGTTCCATTGCGTAGACGCGCACGCGCTGCAGGTGTTCGCCGGTGGTTTCATCTTTGGCTTCAATGGCGAGCGCGAGGGCCTCGATCGTCCGCAGGTGCAGGTTCGATACTTTCTCTGCGTGACGCTTCTCGGTCTCGAGCTTCCCGAGATAGAGGCGATACGAGCGGTACATCAGGTAAATCGGCGGCAGGATCAGGAGCGACGATTGCCATCCGATGTGGCGATTCAGGAAGTGGACCAGGCCCGCCGCCGCCGCCCCTACCATGTAATAGGGAAAGGACCAGAGATAGCTGGCGGTCCATACCTTGGGAATGGGCTTGTCTTCGGTCAGCCCGATGATGGTCGACATTGCCGACGTGTTGCACGCGAAGTGCGTAATCGCGGCGGCGAGAAGGGCAAGTGGCCCGGGTGCATGAAGAACATAAACAACGACGAGCTGGTAAGCGCCGTATGCGACTGCGCTCGAAACGGTGACTTGCGAAAGATTGAAGACAAGCTGCACGAGCTTCACGCGTCGCGCGGGCTTCCAGTAGAACTGCGCGAGGGTGCTGGCAAGTCCAATGAGCAGGGTCTCGGGCAGGCTCAGTTCCAGGATGCCGAGCAGCGTGAACAAGAAGTTGACGGAAAGAGTCCCCTCGATGCCGGGCAGGCTTACCTTCAGCGATGATGCCAGCAGGGCCGCGATCAGATAACAGGTGAATTTAACGGGGTCGCTCGATTGCCAGTGCGAAAACGCCACGCCAAAACCGCAGCATGCCGCTAAGGCCATGGTGGCGATGAACACACGTACGCGCACTGATTGCGACCAAAACATGAGAAGTCCCTAAATTTTCAACCATCTGCGAACGCCTGTCCGCCCAAAAAGGAAGCCTCCGATTACGATGGTTTGCCCTATACAAAACAATCACTTAGGTCCGAATGAGCTCCTGCTGAATGGCTGGAAGAGGAGTGGAGTGAGACAGGATGTCCCGCGCCCAGGGCGGTGGGACAAAGTGCCCGTTGAGTTTCGCAACATTCGTCTCTAAGTCATTGATAAATCAGAGCAATGGAGGTCATGCTTTGGACCCGCAACTGCATATACACAGGTCACTTGGGGCATGATTACGCGCCTGCGGGCGCAGTGGGGGAATCATGAAGAAGGTTGTACTTGTGGTGCTGATTGTCATCGCGAGCATTGCACGCGCGGACGATTCGAAGATATCGCCAGATCTGCGCGGCTATCGCTCGACCCAAAAGGTACAAGTCGTGGTCCAGTACGTACCCGGAACGAGTGTGAATTGCAATGGGCTACTCGGTCTGGTGGGATGCGTGGTCAATGACGTGACCAAGCTTGGTGGCACGCTTCTGGGACAGTTGCCGTTGATCAACGGCGTGGTCGCTTTGCTGGACGGTAACGGCATTGTGAGCCTCTCGAACCAGGGCAATGTCGCGTACATCAGCATGGACCGTCCCTTGACGCCGTCCCTGAGCAACGCTGCCCCTGCCGTGAACGCAGACTATGCCTGGC
>Ga0265338_10011307_pt1 | contig 10330 bp, 7 predicted proteins | sample 42126metaG_FD_193579 | JGI IMG/M metagenome (GOLD analysis project Ga0265338, IMG submission 193579) | Rhizosphere microbial communities from Carex aquatilis grown in University of Washington, Seatle, WA, United States - 4-21-26 metaG | ecosystem: Host-associated > Plants > Roots > Rhizosphere >... | reverse complement strand
CGACGGTCTCGCCGGAGACCAGTGCCGAAAGATAGCGGCTCAGTCCCAGTATTTCATCAATCAGTTTAATATTTTCCAGTGGGGTGGAAGATGCCAGCGCCTGCGCAAAGCCAGCTTCGCGCAGGTCGCGCATCAGTTCTTGCGCGCCAGGAAGGAAGGCGGCTGACTCGCGCACAAACTCACGGTAATAGGTCTCTTTGCGGTCGGCTAGCTCCTGGAGTTGCCCGGCTGATGTGACCTGCCAGTAGTGAGGGATGATATCGTTGTTGCGCTTCCCAAAGGTGGCCCAGAAGTCCTCGTCTGTAAAGACGATGCCTTCATCCTCGGCCAGTCTATGCCAGGCCCGGCGATGCTCGTCAGCACTATCAAGGATAACTCCATCCAGGTCCCAGATCACTGCTTGAATAGAAGTTGACATAATGATGATGGAAAACTCCTGCAAGATTTTTCTTTATCATAGCATGCCACTTCGTTCCCGGCAGAATTCTGGCGGGGTTGGAGCACGTGTGGCATCATCAACCATGATAGCGCCACACGTACTTTTGCTGGTTTGCTGCTGCTCTAGGTGAGTTCGAGCCAGCTTGAGCCGCGCCGCGAACTTTCGACGGCGCGGGTGATGAAGAGCATACCGCGTAGACCATCATAGGCCGTTGGGTAGCCGCCCTGGACAGGCTCACCAGATTCCACGCGCCGGATATCGGCGATGGCGAGCTTATAGAGATTGGCAAAGGCTTCCAGATAGCCTTCGGGATGTCCCGCCGGCACCCGCGCCGCCGCTTTGACCTCGTCGCTCAGGTAGGGCATGTTGGTGCGCAGGATCTGGCGTGGCTGACCAGGTTGCTTGAAAATCAGGGTGTTGGGTTCCATCTGGTGCCATTCCAGTCCGGCCTTTGTGCCATAGATGCGGATGCCCAGTTCGTTCTCTTCACCCGCCGCTATCTGTGAACAGCTTAATACGCCTTTGGCTCCGTTCTCCAGGTGTAAGAGCATATTCGCGTCGTCATCCAGCCGCCGTCCGGCGACAAAGGCGGTCAGATCAGCGCTTAAAGCGGAGATCTTGAGCCCGGTGATAAACTCAACCAGGTTCGCGGCGTGAGTTCCGATATCGCCGACACAGCCTGCCGCGCCTGAACGCGCGGGATCAGTACGCCAGACGGCTTGCTTATTGCCTGTCTGCTCCTCCGGGGTCATCAGCCAGTCCTGGACATATTCAACCAGTACTTTCCTGATCTCTCCCAGCGCGCCACGCTGCACCAGTTCGCGTGCGTGACGTACCATGGGATAGCCGGTATAGGTATGGGTCAGCGCGAAGACCAGTTTGCTACGCTCGACAAGTCCCACCAGCTCTTGCGCCTCCGCCAGATTCAAGGTCATTGGTTTGTCCAGCACTACATGAATACCCTGCTCTAGAAAAGCTTTGGCAACCGGAAAATGCAGATGATTGGGAGTGGTAATCATCACAAAATCGATGCCATCCGCGCGTCCAGCCTCAGCTCGCGCCATCTCCTCGTAACTTTCGTAGGAACGATCAAGATACCAGGCGCTGGCAGAAGCGGCGGCTTTTTGTGGATCAGCCGACATTGCTCCGGCGATGACCAGGGCCTGGCCGTCCAGTTCCGCGGCAATGCGATGGACTGCGCCAATAAATGCTCCCTGCCCTCCACCAACGATACCGGCGCGCAGTCTTCTCTGCGCAACATCTCTACCCATATTCTGCTCCTTTGCATGCTACTATGCCTGAATACCCAGAATATGACGATTTGCAGCCTCATCGGTGCCACTGCCTGCGAAATCATCAAAAGCTCTGGTTGGCACATCAATTAACATACTTTGAATAAAGGGTGCTCCCTCGCGCGCTCCCTGGACGGAATCTTTGATGCAGCATTCCCATTCCAATACCGCCCAGCTAGCGTAACCGGCCTGCGTCAACTGCGAAAACACGCGTTTGAAATCGACCTGGCCATCTCCCAGGCTGCGGAAGCGTCCGGGACGGTCCTGCCAGTCCTGGTAGCCACCATAGACCCCTGAGCGCGGCGACGGATGAAATTCTGCATCTTTCACATGGAATGCCCTGATATACTCTTTGTATACATCAATATAGCCAATGTAGTCCAGTTGTTGCAGGACAAAGTGTGAAGGATCATAGAGAATTTTCACTCGTGGATGGTTGCCGGTGGCCGCCAGAAAGCGCTCAAACGTCACGCCGTCGTGCAGATCCTCTCCTGGATGAATTTCATAGGCCAGATCAACTCCGTACTCATCCGCGACATTCAGGAGTGGTTGCCAGCGCTTCGCCAGTTCTGCGAAGCCCATTTCTACCAGGCCCTGTGGCCGCTGGGGCCAGGGATAGAATGTCTGCCAGAGCAGAGCGCCTGAGAACGTAGGCAGCACGTCCAGACCCAGGTTACGCGAGGCTTTGATGGCCCTGGTCATCTGCTCTACAGCCCAGGCAGTGCGAGCTGGTGGATTATTGCGCAACTCTACCGGCGCAAAACCATCGAAGAGGGTATCAAAGGCTGGACTTACAGCGACAAGCTGCCCGAGCAGGTGGGTGGCAATCTCGGTAATGGCCAGTCCGCTGGTCTGGCCTTGCAAATCATCGCAATACTGCTTCGAGTTCGCTGCCAGTTCCAGATCGATAAAACGGCTGTCCCAGCCGGGAATCTGTACCCCAAGGTATCCCAGATCCTTGACCCATTGGGTGATCGCTGGCAGCGTATTGTAGGGTGGATCGTCCTGGGCGAATTGCGCGAGAAATATAGCCGGACCTTTGATTTGTGGCATGCTTTTCCTCCATTGGATTATGAGATCAGTGGCCTGAGTAGGGTCGCGCTTTGATGGCCGCTGCATCTGTGACATCAAGTTATATGGTTGCACGCGCTTTCTCCTGTGTCAAGGCAGAAACTTTCTTCGGCGGGCCGGAATGATACAATAGAGGTAGTGAGCGGAATGAATGCGCCACCGAGAAAAGATCTTGATGAATTAAAGGCTGAGTGCGTAATGAGTGACCAGACGTATTTTAATGCGGAGATAGAAACGCTCCCTAAGAAACAGCTTCAGCGTTTACAGTTGGAGCGGCTCCAGGCCATTGTGGAGCGAGCCTATACGCAAAATCAATTTTACCGCGACCTGTATGATCAGGCTGGTGTCAGACCTGCTGATATTCATGCCCTGGAAGATATCCAGAAACTTCCTTTTCTGGAAAAAAAGACGGTGCGCGCTGCCTATCCCTATGGTATGGCTCTGGTAAAGCCCGGAGCTGCCGGACCGTTACAGGTGCATGCTACCAGTGGTACAACCGGCAAAAGCGTGCCGGTGTTTGCCACGAAGAAGGACATTCAGTCCTGGGCTGATTTGAATGCGCGTGAGCTCTGGATGACCGGTTTTCGTCCCGGCGATATTTTACTGAACTGCTATGGCTATGGTCTGCCAACGGGCGGATTTGGTTTCCACTATGGCGCGATGGCTATGGATGTTATGACGGTTCCTATGGGTTCCGACGCTCGCCAGTATGATCGCATGCTTGACTTTATTATCGATTTTGGAGTGACCGGAATGTGTATGACACCCTCGGTGGGCCTCTATGTTGGAAATAAAGCCCGCGAGCGTGGCGTGAACTTTCAAGAAACGCGGCTGAAAATTGGTCTCTTTGGGGCGGAACCCTGGCCCTGGGAGACGCGTCTCAAGCTGGAAGAGCTGTTCAATATTACAGCGTACGATGAGTTTGGTATGACCGAATTTCTGGGTCCAGGCATGACCTGTGAGTGTGAGACTCGTGATGGCATGCACGCCTGGGCCGATGCCTTTCTGGTGGAATGTATTAATCCCGAGACCGGTGAATGGGTGCCCGAGGGACAGGATGGCGAACTGGTCTGGAGCTGGTTGAGCGCCGATGGTACCGCGATGCTGCGCTATCGCAGTCGCGATCTCTCGCGTCTGTGGTGGGAGGAGCGCTGTGCCTGCGGGCGGACCCATCCCAAGATCGGGGCTATCAAGGGCCGGAGCGATGACGCTGTCTCTATTCGCGGTTTAATCGTCTTCCCCAGCCAGGTCGAGGCGGCTCTGGTAAAATTTCCAGAGACCGGCGCTAACTTTCGCATCATTGTTGATAAGCGCAATGGCCTGGATACCTTTGAATTGAAGGTTGAGGTCAAGGCTGCCGCCATTCTAGAAGACGAGACGCGTGTCCAACGCCTGGCACGTGAAATGGCCGAGTCGGTCAAGACCGTTACTGGCAATTCGCCGAAAGTCGAGCTGGTCCCGGCTGATAGTTTACCACGGGCCAGTGGTGGCGAATCAAAGACCGCCAGCGCGCGCGTTGAGGATCGTCGCAAAAAATAAACCCGGCAGGGGTACGAGCAGGTCGAGTTTCTGAGGCAGCGATCCTCTCCAGAAACTCGACCTGCTCGTTTGAGAATCTGGCGAGTGGTTATTGCGTGTTACTGTAAGAAGCCTGGAAGATTTACATGGTGCATCAACAGAATAATCAAGATGCTACTCAGTCCATTGTTCAGCATATGCAGCATGATGCCGGGCCAGGTGGAGCGGGTACGCCAGCGTAGCAGGCCCAGAGCCAGTCCGATCACAAAGAGTGGCAGAAACGAGCCGGGATCAAGGTGCGCGATGGCAAAGAGCGCGGAACTGATCAGAATAGCCCAGAGCGGAGAGAGTTCTTTCAGCAGCCCCGTAAAGACAAAGCCACGGAAGAATATCTCTTCACAGAAAGGTGCGATAAAGACCGAGGCCGCCAGCAGACCATAAACGGTCAGAGGTTGGGTCGCGCCCTCTTGCAGCACCGCCTGGCTATTGGTCTGGATATTGAGGTGGAAGTACGTAATGGCATCCCCATACAGTTCATCAAAGAGATAAATCAGCAGGAACAGGCCAGCCACTCCAGCCAGGGCGCGCCAGACCTGAAAACCACGCAGGCCCAGAGCGCGTAATACCTGTTTACTCACCGTTTGCGTTGCCTGAAGCGCCCGCCTGGCGTAATAGAAAGGCGCAATTAAGAAAATTCCCTCGATTAAAGCGCTGAAAATGAACGCTATAATGGCGCCAACTATATCTTCACTTGCTGTAATTGGCTGGCTGGAAGGAGAACTACCACCCGCAACGCTTAAGATCAGCGAAAACGCGATCCAGGGAACCAGGGTCAGAAGGACACCGCGAAACGTTTGCTGGGCGGTCCAGGGCACCTGGTTAGGGTCTCGCCCGGTCGCCTCGATGACAGAGTTGCCATCCTGCCTGTCAGGTTTTTGCTCGATCAAGTAGATACTCCAGTTCTCGTTGGAAAACCCCCACCTCATCCAAAAATCTGGGATGGGGAGCAGTCACTCTTATCCCATGTTTCAGTACGTCGGAAAGTCTTGAAGTCAGAAAAAAAGAGGCAGCAATCTTGCCAGGAATATGCTATACTACTGACAACATCATTGTACCTCCTTGTCTGCATCTCAGGAAGGAATGTTTGTGGCTGGGACAATCGACATACATCCATCTGAAAATTCAAATTGGCGCAAACATAAGAATGCCTGCCCATTGTATCGTGAACGCTGGTTTCCTTGCAACGACGCTTCTGCAGGTGAACCTATGTACCAGGTCTTTTGTATGCAGGGAACGCCCCCTGTTTCAGCGGAAGAGCAAGACCGTTGTATGCATAGTAAAAACGGGTGCTGGCGTCTGACGGCGGAAAAAGAAGCTGCTGCCAGGGAACGGACTGCGCGCTCAACCTCATCGGCTCGTCATTAAAAAATGCCAGTAGTCGAGACCACTGGCATCCGTGCGTGATTTTTTGCTTCGCAAACTATCCTTCATAGACCCATTGCTGTGTCGCAAGTCGATAGTCAACAAGCTCTTCCGGGCGGAAGAAGAGATTGATCTCCTGCGCGGCGGTTTCGGGAGCATCGGAGCCATGGATGATATTGAAGCCAATCTCCAATGCATAGTCCCCGCGAATTGTGCCAGGAATCGCCTCTGCGGCGTTGGTGGCGCCCATGGTTGTACGCACAACGCTGATGGCTTTTGGCCCCTCAACGACGCCAACCACGACCGGGCTGGACGTAATATGTTTGACCAGACCGTTGAAGAACGGCTTGCCTTTGTGTACTCCGTAGTGCCTCTCCGCCAGTTCTGGCGTAATCTGTAAAAGTTTTAAACCAACCAGTTTTAAGCCACGCTGCTCAAAACGTGTGATCACATTGCCAACTATGCCGCGTTGAACCCCTTCGGGTTTGACAATAATCAGTGTACGTTCCATAAAGGGTAGGACTCCCATTCTCTCTTTTAATACGCTGCCACAAGCTCGCCGAGCTGGTGGCAGGTTTTTTTCATTTCTGTGCGGACGCGCCCAATATTGCCGATACCGTTGGTCGTGACGATCAGGATCAGATCGCCTACCTCTGCAAATTGGATCGTTCCTTTTTCTGTCTCAATAATGGTATGGTGCAGGGTGCTGCTGGTTGCCTGGGTTGTGAAGTCCGCAATGGAACCAAAGACAGCCGCTGAGAGCGCGCCTAACACCTCTTCGTCGTCGTTTTGTAACGCTCCAGAAACGATTAAACCATCTTTGCCGATGAGGATGGCACTGGCGATCTCATCAAGTTCGGCCAATCGTTGTAGAATACTGTCCATGCTGGCTCCTTTTCGTTGGTTTTTCTCTTGCTCTTCGACTTATCAAGAAAGAAAGTGTCTGTACTTATGCTGTCAAAAAGAACCTGGCTAGTTGCGCGACTTTTTGGCCATGGTCAATGCCTTGTTATAAGACTCCATTGCCTGGAGGTATTCTCCCTTGCGCATATAGGCATCGCCCAGAACGCGATACCCTAGCGAGAAGCGCGGGTTGAGCTTGAGCAGCGCACGCATATTGCTGATAACATCGTCCAGTAATTCAGGCGCGTTGCGAATAATCAGGCGATACTCTTGCATAGCCTCATCGTAGGCCCCGGATAACTGGTATTGATAGCCGCGTACCAGGCGCTCATGGCTGCCCAGGTTACTCTCGTCAACATGTTCAATGGGTTTACGTTCGTTATGGCTATTGTTGCCGTTGCTCCGGCCTTTACCATGAGGATGTGCCCGGTCTCCTTGCTCAGGAAGGGCCTGCATCGGCTGCAACTTGATTGCTGGACGTTTCATGGTTGTTTCCAGGTCGCTATCCAGGAGCGCGTCGGAACGATACGCTGGCGTGAGCGTTGTCTCGACTGGCGCTATAGGGAGTTCCTGACCGGAAGGGCCAAAGCCCTGCAATGCCTGGAATGGCAGGGGAGTCGCTGGCAGGGGTGCCATGCCCTGCCGGGTCTCTTCCTCTGTTCTTGCTCCCAGTGCTGTGAATGGGTTTGTGGCTGGCGCGGACTGCACGGCGTTCTGTACGAAGTTGGCATTCCACCAGGGTTGTTCGTTCGGAGCTGGCGCGGGCTGAGGGAAGTTTCCAAGCTGGGCCAGCGCGGAACTCAGTGGCACTTCGTTATACGCAGGTGGGGGGGGCGCAGGTGGCGGAACACTGGTCTGTGTCTGCGCAATTGAGGCCAGCGCTCCTGGAGCCAGGGGCACAAAGCCCTGGTTTTGCAGGTTTTTTTCTAACTCTTCCAGGGAAGCGAGATAGCCTTGCTCCTGTGCGGCGTCTGGTGTTGCCGAGTTTGTCGCATTTGAAAGCTGTTGCATCCAGTTGGGAGTGGTGCCCTGGAAAGGATCTTGCACTGGAGCGCTGTTATATTGCTGCATCCAGTCGGGCGTTTCCGCTTGTACAGGTGATTGCTCGACGCGCGGGGTTGGCTGTTGCATCCAATCGGGAATGGGGGCCTGAGCCGGTTGTGCGGGCGACTGCTCGACGCGGCCTATCTGTTGCATCCAATCGGGAATAGGGGCCTGAGCCGGTTGTGCGGGCGAATATTCGACGGGAGAGAGCTGGTGCATCCAGTCAGGTGCCGCTGTCTGGGACGGTTGTGCAGGTACCTGAGCGGCGGGAGAGAGTTGCTGCATCCAGTCGGGTGTTGCAGCCTGGGTCGGCTGCGCCGATGAATATTCTGCGGGCGAAAGTTGTTGCATCCAATCAGGCGTTGCGGACTGAGCGGGCGAGTGTTCCGTCGGGGGAATCTGTTGCATCCAGTTTGACTGGCTGTTTGACTCGGACCAGGCATCATTATTCGCGCTCAGGGCGGGGATGGACTCCCATGGATCGGCTCCAGCGGTGGAGGGATCAGGCGCAGCCTGCTGTGGCGCTTCCCAATTGGATGTCTGGGCAATGGGAGTCGGGGCTGGCTCAGGAGTTGCGGCAATCTCGTTTGCCTCGGGTGACTCTGGTTCAAGCTCTGCCGCTCCCAACGATTTTAGCCACTCTGGCCAGCCCATATCACCTTCACTCTCCCCATCCTCTGACGAGAAGAAGAATGGAACCTCTTCCTCCGCAGGCGTGACAGGTTGCGGAGCTCTGGTTGCCTGCGCGGCTCTGGCCGCGGGACGCATATCGGGTTGAGTCGGCGGAATAATCGGCTGGGTAGGCGGAATAACGGGTTGTACAGGTGCCTGGCGCACGGGTTCAGCGGGTTGGCGCTGCTCGCTTCTGGTCAGTGTATCCAGCCAGGCAGGAGGCGCGGCTTCCTCTTCAGTTCCCTGGTTCTGCCAGGCTGGCTGCTTTGCACTATCCTGGTCCAGGTTTTCCCAATGTTGCATTGGATCGCTGTTTGACCCGGAAAACTGATCTTGCTGATACCAGGGTTGCTCTTTCGTCGAGGACGCCTGGAGTTGCGTTTGCCAGTCAGCGGTAGCGGGCTCATTCTGACCGTTCTTGCTCACTGTTTCAGCATTGGAATTCCAGTTTGCGTGCGAAGGAGTCTCAGGAATTGACTGATTGATCGTCGGGCTGGCGGCAGCTTGCTGGCTCCAATTGTCAGGTGTATTCCAATTGCCATATGCAGGGCTGGCTGAACCCTGGGCAGGTACAGCCTGAGCAGGCTGACTGGAGGGAGCGCTGGCTACGGGTTTATTCACAGGAACACCATCTTCGAGCAACAGTGGCTCTTTCTTAATTAATTCGAGAAAGGGATCGTTGGGCTGGCTGGCGCTCAGATCGGCAAAGACCTCCTGGGCCATGCGCAGATCAGGGTCCAGAGCCTCAGCACGTTGCAGGAGTTCGCGTGCGCGTTGGATGTTGGAGATTGAGGCAATATGTGCCAGATAGAGCAGTGCTTTCAGGCAGGTTGGGATCTCTTCTAATAGGAGCGTGGCAATCGACTCCGCCTGACTATAGAGACCCTCGCGCCAGTAAGTTTCCATCAAGCCCAGGCGGGCATCCAGGCGATCCGGGCTAATCGCCAGGACAGCATCCCACTCTTGAATAGCCTGGGTGAGCAGATCGCCACGCATATACAGGCGTGCCAGCCCGGCGCGTGAAAACATAAATTCCTGTTGCCCGGCTCTGGCGCTCAACTGATTAAATTCCTGGCGAATGTTCGCGCTACCTCGACTCAGTTCATACGCCTGTTGATAACAATCCAGCGCGGTATCAATATCCGCCACCCGTTCGCTAATCAAAGCTCGGTCGCAGTAGACAATCACATTCTCTGGATCATTTGTCAGAATCCACTCAAAAGTCTGTTGCGCCTCATCCAGTTGTCCCTGAGCCAGATAGACCTCGCCCAGCAGGCGTTGCGCTTCCAGTGCCTCTGGAAAATACGTGAGGATGTTCTGGCAATTAGCCATCGCCTCGTCAATGCGGCCAGAACTAATGGCATCCTCTGTCGTGCGTAAATACTCACGAAGCGTTGTTTGCGTCATAAACCAGGTCTCCTCTTCCGCCCCTGCATAGCTAGCGGAGCGCGTCTAGCATTTACATTACACCCAGGAGCAATTGTCCCAGACGTTCTCCTTGTCGTGGTTTGCAAGGGCCAATAATGGCCAGGCGACGCCATTGAGGTGCGAAGCAGGTTTGCGCAATCCGTTGGATCTCCTGCGGCGTGACAGCCTCAATCAGATCAACCATTTTATCAATATCTAAAATGGTACTACGCAGGCTTTCCTGGCTGCCCAGCCAGGAGGAGACCTGGTGCGTCCCTTCCATACCTAATACCATGCTCCCGCGGATATATGCTTTGATTCGTCCTAATTCATCCTGGGCAACCAGTGTGTCACTGAGCCTGTTTAACTCCTGGAGAATCGCGCGGATCGCAGCCTCCGTTTGGGAAGGATCGATGCCCGCGCTGACCACGAAATTGCCCGTTTCAGCATAACTATTAAAATAACTACCGATGTCATACGCCAGCCCCTGTTCTTCACGGATTGTCTGGAAGAGCCGAGAACTCATACCTTCTCCGAGAATCGCGTTGGCCAGCATAAATGC
>Ga0265338_10011305_pt1 | contig 10330 bp, 11 predicted proteins | sample 42126metaG_FD_193579 | JGI IMG/M metagenome (GOLD analysis project Ga0265338, IMG submission 193579) | Rhizosphere microbial communities from Carex aquatilis grown in University of Washington, Seatle, WA, United States - 4-21-26 metaG | ecosystem: Host-associated > Plants > Roots > Rhizosphere... | reverse complement strand
GGCGGCGGTGCTGGCAGCGACGCAGATCCTCCTGCAGCTCGAATGGCCCATCCGTCTCGGGCGCCACGATGCCGTTGCCGGGGTGGTCAGGCGCGGCCATCGCGCCCTCGACGAGCTGAACGCGCTTCGCTAACTGTCGCCGGCCTGCTGCGGCTGCGAGGGCGTCGCACGTGACACCGTGATCCGGCGGTTGGCTTGCATCGCCCGATCCCTGCTCGAAACCGGCGGCTTCCGACCCCAGCCACACCCTGGAACGCGATGAGCCACGAATCTGCGCACTAATTTGAGCCAAGTCAGGTAGTACGGCAGTCTCGAGTTGGGTCCTGAGCTGCGGGGATGCGCGGGCTTGAGGATTCTCGTGGGACGAAGGCAGCCGCCCTGCGCCGCCTCGTCCTGGTCATGGCCGCCCTCGCCGTCTGCGCGGTCACCGCCGCCCATCTCTGACGCGTGGCCCGACACGTCGCCGCTTATGCGACAGGGCAGCTAATGTCCTGAGTCCATGATGCGTTGGCAGTAGGCGGCGAGTGTTTCGAGGATCTCGTCGGCGGACTTGGTCCAGACAAAGGGCTTAGGGGCCTTGTTCCACTCGGTGATCCACTTGCGGATTTCGGTCTCGAGCTCGGTGACGCTGCGGTGGGCGGAGCGGCGGAGCTTGCGGTTGGTCAGCTCGGCGAACCAGCGCTCGACCAGGTTGAGCCACGAGCTGCTGGTCGGGGTGAAGTGCAGGTGGAAGCGCGGGTGCTTCACCAGCCAGTCCTTGATCGCGGGGGTCTTGTGCGTGGCGTAGTTGTCCAGGACCAGGTGCAGGTCCAGATCTTTCGGGACGGCTCCGTCAATGAGCTTGAGGAACCGCAGGAACTCCTGGTGGCGGTGCCGGCGGTAGTGCTGGGCGATGACCGAGCCGCTGGCCAGGTCGTAGGCCGCGAACAGGCTGGTCGTGCCGTGGCGGACGTAGTCGTGGGTGCGGCGCTCCGGCGTCGTCGGGAGCATCGGCAGGACCGGGGCGGTCCGGTCCAGGGCCTGGATCTGCGACTTCTCGTCCACCGCCAGGACCAGGGCGTGCTCGGGCGGGCTCATGTAGAGGCCGACGACATCGCGGACCTTGCCGATGAACTCCGGGTCGGTGCTCAGCTTCCACGTCTCGACGGCGTGCGGCTTCAGCCCGAAGGCCCGCCAGATCCGCGACACCGACGACTGCGACAGGCCGGTCTCGGCCGCCATCGCCCGGGTCGACCAGTGACTGTCCTGACCCGGCCCTCGCTCGGTGAGCGTGCGCGTGACCAGCACTTCCACCTGCTCGTCGGTGATCTTGCGGGCCGCCCCGGGCCGCGGCGCGTCCCCCAGCCCGTCCATCCGGCGATCCAGGAACCGCACCCGCCACTTGCGGACCGACTCCCGCGACAGCCCGGTCCGCTCGGCGACCCGGGTCAGCGGCGCCACCCCGCCCTCGTCCGCGCAGGCCAGCACGACCCGGGCCCGCTCGGCCAGCGACTGCGACGCCGTCCGCTTGCGCGACAAGGCTTCCAGCGAAGCGCGCTCAGCATCGGAAAGGACCAGCGGGACAAGCTTCGGACTCGGCACCAGCCAAGCCTACAGCCTGCGAACCTTTCAAAGACTCAGGACACTAGGCCCCTCTTGCATCCGGCGCTACCAGGTCACACGGGCCGCCAACCTGTGACGGGACCGTGCCCGGGCCTACCGGGTCTTGATCGACGACACCCGGGCAGGAAAGGTGCAGTGGGGCTCGACGCTGCTACTTCCCGTCCCCCCCCGGCCGTCACAGCTTGCGGCTCGCACTGGACTTCTACCGCAGCCCCCGATGTCGACTTCGATGTCCAGCCGGGCGAGACCGCGTACTTCCGCTGCGGCCCGCGCGCGACCTGGAGGATTCTCTACGACGCGACCATCGGCTGCCGCCGCTATTTTTCGCTCAGGCGCAACTGCCCCGGGCAGGCTTGGCCGCTGGAAAGTCCCGTCAGCCGATGGCCCTGCCTTTCCGGGTTAGCGACGATTTGCCGCGTCTGCCCCAGTGGCCACGTCACTGACGGTTGTGCAAGGCTGGTCTGCGTCCGACAACCTCAGCGTCGAGGGGCAGGAGTATGAAAGCGACAATCGGTGACGAGATCTGCATTCACGGCAACGTCGTCGGCCATGCCGACACGCACGGCGAGATCATAGAGGTGCGGGGCAACCGCGGCGAGCCCCCCTACGTGGTCCGGTTCGCAGACGGCCAGGAACGGACGATCTTCCCAGGTCCGGATGCCTACATCATCCCTCGCCAGATGCATCCGCCAGAGTGACCACGACCCGGGGACCCCGCCTCGTCAGCCGATTTTGAGCCATGCCGGGGTCGGCGTGGGAGGCGGCTTCCTGCACGCCGCGGAGCGGGACCCCGGCGTCGAGGGCGGAGGTGATGAACGCGTGCCGCAGGGTGTGCAGGCTGACCTGCTTAGTGATGCCCGCCCGGGATGGGGCATGCGGGCAGCCCGGCTTTCAGTCTTCTGGAGTATCGCGGGGGTCATCGTACCGCCAGTTCGTGCTTGAGTCGTAGATGACTCGGGTAAGAAGATTGCGGATCACATCGATGCCAAGTTTCTTTCCTGGCTGTTTCCCGCGCTCAATCTCGCGACGCGAATCGGGAGTACCGATAGCATCAATTAGATCACGAACTCGCCCATAGGCTTGGGGGTCTCGGAGCTGCGGGTATTTGATGAGCAGCTCCGGTCTCAGGATAACGGACCGGGCGAGCGCATATCCATCGAACGGAACTTCCCCGGGTATCTGCAGCAGAACTCCGATAAGCGGGTCAACCCAAGGTTCCTTGGGTCCTGCATTCCTCAGATAATTGAATATCAAGGCGGCAACTCGCCGGTAGTCCCGGGTACTCACCCCGCCTGGAGGGGGGACAATGAAATCCGATTCGAATTTCAGGCCAGCAGCCAGTGGAATGAGGGCACGGGACATTTCATGAAGCCAGTCCTGAGATGCCGGGCTTGCATCGTCGGTTTTACGATCCCAGATCGCAGCGCCGTATTGCGTTCTCCATTCCGAGTCACGATCATCGATTAGCCTCGGGATCAGGGCAGCCTGTTCGCCGAGCCATTCTCCTGTGGCCGCCGCCCGCACGGCGGCTAGGCGGGGAACAAATTTCAGGGTCGTGAGCATCGCCTGCGTGCCGGAATCGTCGAGGCCGGAATGCCAGAGCCTCACCAGGGAGCGCCACTGGGGCAATCCGTCCCCGTCCGGGACACGAAGCAGCGTCGCCAAGGGCACGCCGACGTGATCTGGCTCTAGTGCTGTCCGCAGGGACACGAGGTTGGCCGAGTAGCACGCCAACTGGCGGATCACGTCGGGGCGCGTTGGCTGATAGCCCGAGTACTGATCTGAGCCGTGCCTGGCCCGGTAGCCCTCCAGGAGCATTTCCAGCACGTCACGAGCCTGCTGGCGGTCTTCGCGGGGAAGAACGGCGGCAATCTGCTCCGCGAAGACGAGTATGGACTTCCGGGCAGCCAGGGGCTGGTGGGAAAGCAGCGCGAACAGCAGGTCATCCTGTGGGCCGGACGGGCCCCGCCGTCCGGCGAACGTCCTAGCGGACACGTCGGAAATCTCGGCCATGACGCGGCTTGCCACCAGGTACTCACCAAAGGTGGCGTGCATGAATTCATAGGTCCGGCGCGGCTGCCTGCCGTGAGGCCCCCGCGCTCTCTTTCCAGTGGGCTCGGTAAGCATACGGGCCTCAGGTGCGTGGACGAAGAAGAACTCGGCGATGACCCGCTGGCCAGCTTCATCAGGCCGGGATCTGCCCATGAGCTGCTCATCAAGGGCCATGAGGTCGGTGCCAAGTTCATCCTCGCTGATGTCCTGGCGTCCTCGGTTGAACATTGCGAGCGCGGCGATCGCCAGCCGGTCAAGGTGATCCTGTACCCGTTTGTCCACCTCCGGTCCCCGCGCGTAGTCACCGAGGGTCTTGCGTGCCTCGCGGCGGCCGAATTCGCCCAGGAGGCGCCGGTAGAGATCCGCTGTGGACGAGCCGGCGTCCAGGGGCGGTAGCGCAGGGTCCGCTGCGTAGATGGCGAGCATCAGCAGAAGCAGCGGCTGCCGGGCAAGTTCGGGTTGCCGAAGCGCTTCTTCCACGGTTAGCGCTCGCACCGTTCCCGACGCGATGGCAGCGGAGTTTGCGTCCTGCCAGCGGCCAAGCCAGTCCGCGATGTCCTCTTCGGCGAAGGTGCCGAGCTTCACGACGGTTGTCCCCCGGGGAATGTCGACCCGGTCCGCAACGACGATCCTGGACGTCACCATGACGACCAGGGGGCGCTCCTGGGCGGCCTCAGCGGCCTGGAAGTCGACGACCTCCTGGAGGTATCCGCTGCGGTCGCTGCTGCTCGCCTGGAGAAGCTCGTCAAGGCCGTCGAGCAGGACGACCCGCGTGGTGCCTGCGCTCTGGTCTGACAGTTCCGCCCAAGTCACCCGTCCCGTCGTCGCCGCGTCGAGAGCCTGCTGGATCTGGTGCCCAACTGGCGCGTTCGCGCCTACGTTCCGCAATGGGACATGGACTACGGTGTACCCCGCACCGCCGAGCCGCGCCGCGAGAACGCGCGTGCCCAGGGACTTGCCCGCGCCCGGGTCGCCGAGCAGCAGCATAGGGAAGCGCACCGCTTCCGGCGTGATGACATACGCGGCCAGCGCGAGATCGAATTCGGCGCGCGATGGCACATCGGTCCACCATCGTTCGTCGGCCACCCGCGCGTCCGCGCTCAATCTGGCCACCTGAAACCGCGGGTTGACGTACATCTGCCTGACCGGCGGGAATGTAATGTCCGGTCCATGGCGGCTCCCGCCAGCGGAAACGATCGGCTCGCCTAGAGCTCTCTGGTTCACCCGATCAATGATCAGGCGAAGATCGGAAACGATTCCGGCTGATCCTGTCGTCAGGGACAACAGCCCCTCTACCCGGGCCAGGCCGACCGTATTCTGGTTCAGGGCTGCAGCAAGCTCTTTATTATGCTGCCTGACAAGCGCCCTGGTCGCCGCGTGCTCGCCGAGCGCAGCCCATATTCCGAATTCCGGTACCACGGCCGCCAGCTTAAGGAAATGCGATTCGTAGCGTAGGGTGGCCTTGGAAACAATTGATGCCCAGGGGAATTTACTATCCCTCGTAATCGCCAGCCCGTCCAGGAAAGACTTGAACCTTGTCGTGAAGGCGAGGGTCCATTTCATTACTTCTTCGAGATTCTCTTCGAATCCGCGGCTTGGCGACGGCGCGGGCACTCCAGCGGCGTAGATGGTGTCGAAAAGGCTTCTCCCGTCCGCCTGGAGCCTGCCGTTGAGCAACTTCGCCTTGTCGGTATCCGTGATCTCCAGGCTGTCATAGAAATCCTTGCCGACTTCATCCCGGAAGGCTTCGAAGAACGCGGCCATTACTATCGTCGTATGCGCCGCAGCGATCAACTGGCGACGCTCGTACCCAGCGGCTCCCTTCACCTTGCCCGTCGCCGAGTCGAGTGCCTTGCGCAGCAATCCCAGTGCCGTGTCCTTCTGCTCCGTCCAGCTCCAGATCGCAGCCCACAGCCCGACAGGCGCAAGCGGCAGGCCGACTACGGCACCAACGCCCGCGGCAACGCCGCTTGCCAGGATGGCGCCGCCGAGGATCTTGTCGAGCTTTTCAATTACCGGCCTGTCATGATGCCCAAGGATCTCCAGGGCCCCCCGAAATGTAAGGCTCGCCTCCTGCCTCACGTGAACCCCCTGTCAGCTCAAGGTTATCCCCGAATTACTACGCGAAACCGACCTTATTTTAGCATAGAACTTTCGAGCCAAGGATACTTTTTCAATCCGCACCCTTTGTGCAGAATTTGTCAAACATGGCCACGAATTTCAAACAGTGCCAGCTCGCAACAGCCTGCGAGACTGCATAGCCCGGATCCATCGGTCAATTCCTGGAAGACGCTCTTCTCCGCGCCGAATTTTCGCAGGTGGCTCGGGCCGTCGGCGTCCGCCGATTATCCTTTGTGCGGCTGCCGTGGTCACGGGGCGGGATCGGAGGTGCGCCTGGCGGCGTGGGGTATAACCGAGTCTGGGCTGGTCAGGCCGCTGTCGTGCGCCTGCAGGCCTCGGCCCAGAGGCAGCGGATGCGGTTGGCGCCGGTCGGTGCCCGGCGAGCCGCCGAGCGCAGATGAGCCGTTTATGTGCGGTCATCGGACTCACCTGTGCGCTGTTTCCAAGACGCCATATCGGCGGATCTCGCTCAGTTTCTGCGGGTGACACCCGTCGGCCGGTGGTTTTGGTGACCGGGCTAGGCGAGGGGCTGGCTGTATCCCGGGAGCACCTGTCAGCAGTGCCGCGTAAATCGCGGTGCGCGCCGGCCTGCTGCTCTGGTAGCACTGCGGCATGGCCGCAACTGCTGCATATGCCCGCACCGTGGATGAGCTGGTCAGCGTCATCCGGGACGGCGGGCAGCCGAAGTACCTGCTGTTCTGGGGGCACCAGCCGGAGCCGGAGAGCGGCGTGGGGAAGGGCTGCCTGAGCCAGTGGTGGCCGGCCGCGTTCACGGTGGACAGCGTGGCCTATCCCTCGGCCGAGCATTACATGATGGCGGCCAAGGCAAGGCTGTTGCAGGTTCCTAAAAGATATTTCCAACGGCAGATCGCTGACCTGGGCTTCTTCGACCCTTCTCAACGATTTTTCCGGCGATCTTTCTCATCGATCTTTCCATTTCTTCAGGCAGTACCTCGAGGGCTGGGTGCATTCCGTTGACCAGCGGCTACGACCGTCGAGGCGGAGTCGCGGGGTGCGCTCGTCTGTCCGCGTGCTCCGGCCCTTAGCGCGGCAGGTCGCGGGCGGTGCATTGCCCGGTGAGGTTTTTCAGCCTTCCCGGATGGCGTGCAGTCCGCTCAGGGGTCCGCCGTCCACCTGCATCAGGCGGCCCATCCGGAGCGGGCCGAGGTCGACGGGTGCGAATCCGAAGCCCTCGACGACGGAGCGGAAGAGCTTCTTGGAGTCCTTGTCGTCACCCGCGTAGAACAGGATCCGGTGGCCGGCCCCGGTAACAGGGTCCGCTGCGACATAAGGGCCGTACATGTTGTCGAAGGCCTTGATGACGTGTGCCCCGGGGATCAGCGAGGCGACCAGTTCGCTGCCTCCGGTCTCGAGGCGGTCGGCGACGAAGGCGGGGGTCAGGCGGGCCCACTGGTTCGTGGCGTCGATGACGATCCGCCCCTCGCGGGCGGGCAGGTTGCGCACTGCGTCGCGGACCTGCGTCCAGGGCATGGCGAGCACGACGAGGTCCGCGGCTCCCGCCTCGGCCACGGTGCCGGCCGACGCGTGCGGGCCGAAGGCGCCGGCGACGGCGCCGAGGGTGTGCGGGCCGCGGCTGTTGCTGAAGACCACGTCGTGGCCGGCCTTGACCACGTGGCCGGCGATGGCTTGCGCGAGTGTTCCCGCGCCGATCATTCCGAACTTCATGGGTTTTGCTCCGATGCGAAGTGGGCGGGCGCGTTGGCCAGCCGGGGACCTTGATGCTGAGGGAGAAGTTCTTGTCCTTGACGGCCTGGCCGGCTGTCAGCAGGCCCGCTCCCTCTAGCCAGTGCGCCCGCACGTAAAGGACCCGCAGTGGCCGGGTACTGGCCGAGGCGCGCGCCCGGCGTCACCGGGCTTGCCCAGCGCCCGCGGGGCGGTGCCGGCGCGGTTCACGGCTGCTCTGCTGATGCGAGATGAAAGGTTGATGCCTCAACCATAGTGCCTGTTGGTTGAGGAATCAACCAACAGGTACCGTGGGCGCATGACGGCGGAACCGAACTGGCTCGACCCCCGCGAAGACCGCGCCTGGCGGGCCTTCAGGCACGCGCACCACCAGCTCGCCGTGCGCCTGCAACGGCACCTGCTGCAGGACTCCGGGCTGACCGGGGCCGACTACGAGATCCTCGCGGTGCTCTCGGAGCACCCTGCGGGCCGCATGCCCGCGCAGGAACTGTGCGCCCTGCTGCAGTGGGAGAAGAGCCGGCTCTCCCACCAGGCCCGGCGCATGCAGGAGCAGGGGCTGATCGTCCGCGAGCCCAACCCCGCCGATGCCCGCAGCGCCATGATCTGCCTCCTGCCCGCCGGACGCCGCGCCATCGAGGACGCGGCGCCCCGGCACGTGCACAACGTCCGCCGGCATTTCATCGACCTGCTCACCCCCGCCGAGCTCGACATCCTTTCCGCCCTCAACGAACGAGTCCTGCGCCTCCTCGCCGAGGACCCCTTCCCCGGGCAATCCGCCCCCGGCGAGCCCGCGCCCCCGCACTGAGCGGACTGACCGGATCACGCAGCAGGAGCCGGCGAGCACCCGGCTGCCATGCAGCAAGGACAGCGTCACGCCGGGCTCCTTCTCAACGAAATGCCCAAAAGGACAGGCCCTGGACATCTTTGTTGGGAAAAGGACATCTTTAATGAGTCCCTACAGCGGTCCGGCGACGCCGAGGCCGCGGCGCAGATCCTGGCCGCGCCGCATCCGGGCGCGGCCAAGGCACTGGGCTGTCAGGTGCGCGGGTTCGATGAGCAGCGCTGGGCCGAGCATCGCTTCGAGGGGGTGGTCGCTGGGAACATGGCCAAGTTCGGCCAGCACCCGCAGCTGCGGGACTTCCTGGCCGGCACCGGCAGCCGGGTCCTCGTCGAGGCTTCCCCCCAGGACCGGGTCTGGGGCGTCGGGCTGGTCGCCGACGACGAGCGGGCGGTATCGCCGGCACGCTGGCCCGGGCTGAACCTGCTCGGCTTCGCCCTGATGGAAGTACGCCAGCAACTCCGTCCGTAGCAGGCTGCGCAACCACGGGCCGACTACGCCGCGGGCACAGGAAACCCAGTTCTGCGCCCCACGCGAGCGGCTCCGCGCCCTATTCGCCGTCACGCCTATCGGCGGTTACGTGCGCGCGGCTGCTTCATATGCTGACCTGCAGACCGAGAACGCGCCAGAAGGAGCGGGCGGGCGGGCGTTGGGACTGATCGTGGTCAGCGGCTGCGGACGGCGAGGGCTCGGGCTGCGGCCAGCAGTCGATCGTCGCCTCCGCTGGGAGCGTAGTGCCGTGGCATTGTGCATGGCCGGAGTGGCCCCACGGCAGCATCCGGCCCGCCCGGACTGACCACTCAACACAGCTAAAGACAGTGCACCTGAAGTCCGGGATCGCGACTCGGCGCGCGCGACGGTGGGCCAGTAACGGCGCATCCGGGCTTTACGGATCATCCAGGTCCGTGCGGCAACAAGGCCGCCTTGCCGGGCGTTAGTCTGCTCTTACGCGGTCCTTTGCAGGCACTTTTACCATTTTCGAGACCGGGTGATCACGTGAAGTTCCTGGCTGACGATGACCGCTTCGGGATCGTCGTTACCCCGGCAGGGTGGCGGCACATGTACCAGTTCCGGCTGGTGATAGGCGGCTGCCTGATTGGCGACGCGGAACCGTGCATCATCGGGTCAGCCATCAGGCGCCTGGGCAACCTGAACGCGCTAAGCGATCCAAGGCTCTCCCTCGGGCTCTCAGACCCTTCCGCGCTCATCCGGCTGGTGGCAGCTACCGGCGCCCTGGGCCCGGTGGCCACCGCTGTCATCGAGCCCTCGGGGTACGACCCGCTCCTTGAGATGGCCCGCACGTACTGGGGAAAGCTGGAAACGGCCGCCGGACCCGGTTACGGTCCTTCACCTGTACGCGTTCTCTAGGAATCCGTCCCCCGGTCACCAGGCCCGGATAACGACGACCACCCGCCCTGGCCAGCCCGCACAGATCACCCAATTCTGCGTGCATTGCGGGCGACTCCGCCACCCGCGGATCGCCACGCCGATCGGATCTCCGCTCGTCAAGTATGCACATTCGGGAGTCATGCGACTTTGCTCATATCATCCAGTCGAGCGCGTTGCCGACCAGTTCGTCACGCTCTGCGGGTAATCGAGCCAGGGGTGAGCAGAATGAGCACTCCATCCGGGTCGCGAACAGTCGCGATGGCTACCTGCCCGTTCGGTGTCGGCTGGGTGACGCGCCGGGGGGAGCCGCCGAGGCCAAGGCCGGCAAGCCGGCCGAGTGTCGCCTCGACGTCAACGAAGAACGACAGCAGCAGGAATCCGCTCCTTCGCGGCGAGGCAGGAGGTCCTTCCGCGACGCCGCCGTCAAACAGGTTGAGCTCCAGGACGCCGGAATGGTCGTCGGGAACTCGCGGGTCGCCGAGGAAAACTGCCCGCAGGCTGCGGCCGGGAGCATCGAGGAGCCCTGGCCAGTCACCGTCGACCTGCCGGTCTTGCAGCAGCTCGAGGCCGAGACCGTCCCGGTAGAAGCGCAGGCTGGCCTCAAGGTCGCGCACCACCACGACG
>Ga0265338_10011302_pt1 | contig 10332 bp, 12 predicted proteins | sample 42126metaG_FD_193579 | JGI IMG/M metagenome (GOLD analysis project Ga0265338, IMG submission 193579) | Rhizosphere microbial communities from Carex aquatilis grown in University of Washington, Seatle, WA, United States - 4-21-26 metaG | ecosystem: Host-associated > Plants > Roots > Rhizosphere... | reverse complement strand
CCTGCGGGCGGTTTCCACGGCGCGTTCGACGAGCGCCCGCGTGCCTTCGCGCAAGGCCTCGCTGTGCTTCACGTCGGCAATGTTTTGCTCCATGTCCTCCGCCGTCCAGCCGCGCGAATGCGCGACATACGGAAATTGCGGCAGATAAAAACCCAGCTCCGAGAAAAAGCCCAGCAACTGGCCGGCCACACCCTGGATGTTGTCCTGTCCGCCGGTGATGATGAAGCTGACGACCTTCCGGTTGATGAGCACGCGGTCCTTGAGGGTGATCTGGTTCTGCACGCAATTCAGCCGCTCGGCCATTCGGAAATAGAGCGAGCCGGCCTGCCCCCAGCGGATGGGCGTGGCCAGCAGCACCACGTCCGCCCAATGCACCAGCGCCTCGTAAACTTAGGTCAACTCATCGGTGCTGTCCATTTGCGTGATGGAGCACGGCCACGTGCAGGCCTGTGCGCTCTTGGAGTAATAGCCTTCGCACGCGCGAAACTTCAAGTCCGCCAGTTTGATCAGCTTCGTCGGGCATTTCAGTTTCGAGCGCGCGTGAGCCAGCGCGACTTCCAACAAAGCCTCGGACGTGGAATAACGCGGGTTCTTCGGGTCTTGTGCCGTGGCCGAAATGCCCACCACGCGCACCGGTCCCGGTTTGCGCTTGACGGGACGCGCCAGCGGATGCGGCGCATGCGGCTTATGCTTGCGTGCCGTTGCCGGTGTCGTCCGCACGAGCACGCGACCGCCCTTCACTTTCACTTTGTAGCTGGGCACGGCGTCATCCTTCGAACCCGGTTCGCCGGTGCCGTTTACGCGATGAAATTTCCAATTGTGCCAGGGGCACACGACGTAATTGCCGTCCAGCCTGCCCTGACCGAGCGGACCGCCGGCGTGATTGCACACGCCGGAGATGACGCCGAAGACGCCGTTGTGATGCGAAAGGGCGAGTTTGGTGCGACCGAGGTTGATTTCGGTCAACGGACGGGCGGCAAAATCTGCTGCCGCTCCGACATCCTGCCAGTCTGTGTCAGTCATGATGAATTGCGTGCAGGTTGACCGCAGCCGTTCAACAGGTCAACAAGTCTGTGCCTGCTGTGTAACAAAAATACGCAACCGCAGCAACCCATTGGAGGACGCCGTCATCCAGCGATTGCTTAATAATCGTGTTGCTCGGCGGCTTCGCTCGAGGTTTCGCGGCAGCGGATGTTGATAGAACCATTTTCCGGCAATGTCCGGCTCAACGCACGAGCAGTTGACTGACGGTTGACAGCGTTGGAAAGCGGTCGCAAATCACCTTGGCCGAGACCAGAATCGGCACCGACAACAAAGCTCCCGGCACGCCCCAAAGCCAGGTCCAGAAAATCAAGGAAACAAAAACCAACACAGGATTGAGTGTAAAGCGGCGTCCCAGCAAGACCGGCGTAATAAGGTTTGCCTCCAACAAATGGAGCAGCAGATACCAGGCAGCCGGGAGCAGCCCTTGCCACAGGGTGTCGAATGTCAGCAGCCCCACGGCGGCCAGCAGAATGACGCCAACGGCAGCGCCAAAGTAGGGAACAAAATTCAGGATCGCCACCAGCATTCCCCACATGGCGGCGTTGGGCACGCCCATGAAGTAGAGTCCCACGCTCACGGCAACACCCAGTCCAATGTTAATCAGCGAAATCGAGAACAGGTAGTTGGAGATGTTTTGCTGAATCTCATGGCTGATTTCGACCGCGCGCTTCTTGTCGCGCAACGTGGGCATCACATGCACCAGTTTCTGCAGGAATAAGTCTCCTGACGCAAGCAACAGATACAACAAAACCAATGTCTCGCCGATGCCCACCAGGAGGGTTCCGGTCCAGTTAAGGATTGAACTGGTGCCACGGCTTTCTTTGACCTCCAAGGTCGGCGTTTTCTTCTGTTCGGCCGCTTTTTCTGCATCCGTCGCGCCCAGGTTGTTCATCGCGGCTGCTGCTTCGCTGAAGCGCGCGAAGCGCGGAAAGATTTTCAGAACCCGCTGCCGCAACTCGGTCATGTGTTGCGGCGCTTCATTCATCCATGTCAAGGCCGGACGGCCCAATTGAAAGAAGCCAATCGCGATGGCGGACACCAGAAAGCAAAGCACGACCGCGGCGGAGATCGCCGGTGGGATGTGGCCGCAGGACAACCAGCGGATAAGCGGTTTCAACGTCATTCCCGCAATACAGGCCAGGACGACAGGCAAGACCACGGGACGGGCGAAGTAAAGAAAGGCAATCACGCCGAGCACAATCAAAACGATTTGCAGCGGCGCTGCCTTGGCCACCGTTGGGCTGTTCGGTTCAACTGACATGAGGTGCAACCCTGCCTGAAATTGACGCGGCAGTTCGCGCTAATTTGGCTGGGGCCTGATCGAGTTCGTCGCCGATGATTTTGTTTGCGACAGCAGCAGCGCGAACACTTCGTGATAGAAATTCTCCATGTCCCTGCCCACGGCGGCCAGCGCCCGGGCGCGATCGGGTTGCGGCTCGTTTTCGCCGGCGACTTTCGCCAGGTGCGAGGCATAACTCAATGCCTCGGTCTGGGTCAAAAGCAGGGTCAGCTCAAAGGTGTCGCCGGTCTGGCCCAGTAATTCCTTCTGCTTGGTGGACGCAATCGCATCGCGCGTGGCCAGTTCGCCCGGCGGCAGCCGGATGTCGTCCAGACGGATGGAAGGATCGTCTTTGGCAAATTTCTCCAACAGAGTGGCTCCGGTTCCGGAGGCGGTGGCAATCCGCTTCACCAGATCTTTAACATCGGGGTGTTCGGCCTTGATGAACCGCAACATGCTGACATCTTTTTCATCGTTCAGGAGTTGATGGAGCAAACTGTAGCAATTGTTTCGCGTCGAAGCACTGTCCACGGACGGATGCCCGGCCTTTGGCGATTGACATCCGGTCAGAACGCAAGCGACCGATAACAGCACAGCAAGCAATGAGAGTATGATTTTCGTATTCACAAAACGGACGTCTTTACTGCAAGTGGCAATAGTGTTGGCATTGCGACTCAAATTAGTGGCCGGGCCGGTCATTTGCCATGGGGTAAAACCCTACTGTGGATTGAACAGCGCGGATTTGCCGGCATTGGGGCGGCCGACGATGGTGATGCGTCCTGATCTGATGACCGTTGATATTTTCTGCTCGTCCTCGTTCTCGTCCTCGGCCTCGGCTTTCTGTTTTCGATTGCGAGAACGAGGACGACGAGGAGGACGATTTGGTTGCGGCTGCGCCGCGCTGTGTCCAGCCGTGGTTGAACTGCCGATGGCTTTTGGGCAAGCCAGACCGCCATCGAACACGGAATTGACGCCGCCAATTTTCCGGCGCACACTCGCGCTGGCAAACACAGAAAACTGTTTTCACCATGAACTGCCTCGAACGCGCCATCACCGACGGCCACGCCAAACTCACCGGCGCAGGGGAGCACGCCCGCCCCGGGCGCCGCCGGCTGCGCCTCGCAGCCGGCAGATGGCGCGCGATGCCTGAAACCGGGTTTGAAGCGGTTTCGTGTGGCAGTCGAGGTGACGAGGCTCAAACTGAAATTGGAAAACAGAAAACGAAAATGGGTCAGAGCCTCCTCACGTCGGCTGCTACACGAGTAGCGCGGGCGTCCGCGCCTGCGGGTTGCGGCAGCGTCCCGCTGCCAGTTCACGGACGGGCAACGTATCGGGGCGAGACGCCCCTTGAACCGCAGTGCCAAGCCGAGGTTCGACCCGGGACGGCTGCGCTACGTTTCAACGACCTCCAGCCCGTCAGCAAGGAGGCGCTCATCGGCGCAATCAAGAAATGCCACCCGACACTTTGGGCGGGCGGCAAGCTCTCGCCGTCGGCGGCTTTCGGCAGACAGCACTACGCGCATTGGTCGCTGGCGGATGAAATAATTGCGCTATGACTCCAAGCCAAAAGACGCGCGGGGAATCTCTGAAAGAGATGGTTGGCCTCGGTAAAGAAGCCTTGGCAAAACCGAGCACGTTCTATCGCCATACCCATCCTGAACTGTTTTCAGACAGCAAGACCAGCAAGAAATTTGTCTTGACGAAAGCTCTACTCGAATTCCACCTCGACCAACTGACCGTGAACAAAAAAGAGTTTGAGTTTGAGGAGTTTTGTTTGCGCCTGGCTAAACGAGAGATTTGTTCAAACTTAATTCCTCAGACAGGCCCAGTTGGAGGAGGCGATAGCAAGGTCGACACGGCCACTTATCCAGTGGCGGAAGAGTTGATTGAACAACGTTATTGGAGTGGGAAAGCAAAGCCCACCAGCGAAGATTGGGCGTTTGCATTCAGTGCGAAGAAAGCCTGGCCAGACAAAGTTCGTGGTGATATTGCCAAGATTGCAAACCTTCCGCGCAAATTTCAAAAGGCTTTCTTCATGACCAACCAGCCAGCACGGGACAAAATGCGTGCAAAACTGGAGGCGGAACTTACCGCGAAGTTCGGAATGCCAGTTTCCATTCTTGATCGCACATGGATAGTGCGCAAAGTGCTGGATAACCATCTGGAGGGATTGGCTACGACGTGTTTGGGTTTTGGAGAGCGCTTTTGCGTTGGCGAAGTGGGAGAACTTCGCCTTCGTGGTGGACGAAGTGAAGCTCTTCGTGGACGAAACCGCTGAAGGCGAGAACCCACCGAAGACAAACTTTGAGCATTTCGGCTGTGTCCGGGAGCAGAAACTGATTTGGAAACCAAACATGATCGAATGGACGCGCGACAACGTCGTGCCGTTTCGGCAGTTTCTTTTTCGACTTCTTCTGGAGATTCTCTTTACCAGCACCATCGATCCGATGGTGGACATCAAAAAGGAGCTGGAGCTTTGGGAAAAGCAAAGATCGTTTGAGCGCGCCTTGGGTTCGTCTCCAACGAGCATCGCAGTGCTTGATCTGCTAGGTAGTGAAAAATATGACCTCAATAACTGGATCAACAGCGCCCCTGCACCGAAGGTTTGACGAGAAAGATTCACTTCGCCAGATCAAGAACCGCTACCTTGGTATGCGGGAGGACATTGCTGACCAAGTGAAACTTCTGCAAGCAGACGAATGTTTCCTAGTGCGATGTGACGAGTTTTACAAAGCAGGTTACGAAGATTGGCACATTCTCGCTGCAATTTTTAATTTCATGCTCCATTTGAAAAACCAAGAGATTGGCAATCTTCTGAAAACACGAGAGGACCGAGAGCGGAGTAAAGAAACGCCCAAGTTGCTAAAAGGCTCGCAATATCCTGTGGAAAAGTTCCTGGCAACAGAGATGGAGATGCATTTCACAGTTCATGCGCTTACCTGCCTAATGCGATATGGATTTGAACCGCGAGTTCCTGCAATCGCGAGCGAACCGGTCATAAAGTTTTTACGGGAGCGTATGCGGCATTTTGACCTCGACATTCCGCACTCTCCAATGTTTGCCCGGCCACCTGGCGATTGGCCCGAGTTCTAATTATGGGATTTACATACAAAGTTACCCAACAAATACATCAAAAAGCCAATGATTTAGCGTTTTCCGAAGGGAGGACGCATGAATAGACTTGAAAATTTTGATTTACCGAGTCATAAACCAAGTTGGCCACAACGAAAACCAAAGCCAAAACCGGAACCGCTGGATGCTAAACCATCAAATTCTATGACTCAAATTGTCGGCATCGTGTGCAAGGAGACTGTTATTCTGGCCAGTGAAAGCCAATACACGATTGGAGAATACAAGGTTTTAGAACAACCAAAGATGGATTATTTCACGTTTAAGGACGGCAATCAGGGATTGGTGGCATTGGCAGGGGCTGTAAAAGCCGCAAAACGGACGATTGAGCTACTGAAGCAAACTGCAAAAGAGACAAATTGCGAGACTGAAGAGGCGGCAGTTGAGGCTATCAGGGATTCGATAATCAAATACAGGCGAGAGGTGGCAGATTTTTACCACAGGTCATCAGACAAATTATCCGTGAGCGAACAGGATGAAATCTTTGGACAAACAGACAGGGCTTTTGAGATCACTTGTGCTTTCGCTTACGGTAAAGACCATTTCACAAAAACACCATGTCTTTACAAGTTCACCAGCTTCGACGGCGAACCTGAAAAAATCAAAGACTACGTTGTGAGCGGTTCAGGCTCGCATTTAGCGACGTTCATTTTAGAAAAATTTCAATATGTCGGAATGGATTGGAAATCGGCATTGCCGCTTGTGATTGATGCAATAGAGAGGATAAAGCGATCAGACAGGTCTTGTGGCGGGAAAATCAATGTAGGTTTATTGCACGCAAATATGTTCAATAAAGTCAGAATCGGGTTTTTCCCAGAAGATGAAACAAATCGAGTTGTGCAAAAACTATCTAAACTGACAGATGACCTACATGATTGGGTTAAGAATAAATACGAACTCATAATGGAAGAAATCCATAAGGAAAACTTTGAGGAACACATGGCCAGAATGAATGCTGAGATTGCTCAGGAAAACGAATGGAGGAAAAAAGCACCGGGATTTAGCGCAGCGCACAAATGTTCAAAATGTGAAGGTGTATTTGATATGGAATCATCAAATTTATCAGCAGACCGGAAGAACGTGACCTGTCCAAAATGCGGAACAGTTGACCAGTCAAATCTGTGAATTATGAGAAAACCCACATAAACAAAGGATAAAACAAATCGTAAAATCTTCATTTTGACACTTGACAACCCTAGCGTTTTAGGGTAACTTGATTCCATAATGAAAACGACATTTGAGTTTAAGACACTGACAGATTTCACGGATTATTTCTGTGACGAAGCAACGTGCGTCGCGCACTACACCGAGATTCGCTTTGGCAATGGCGAGTATTGCCCGCATTGCGGCCACACGGAGATTTACAAGTTTTCCAACGGCAAGCGGTATCGCTGCGCGAAGTGCAAACAGGATTTCACCATCAAGACCGGCACGGTGTTTGGCGAAAGCAAGCTGCCGCTCCGCAAATGGTTCATGGCGATTTACCTGCTTTCGACCACCAGCAAGGGCATTTCATCCGTGCAACTGGCAAAGCATGTTGGCGTGACACAAAAGACGGCGTGGTTCATGGCGCATCGGATTCGTGAGGCTCACCAGCAAAACAAGGGGCAGCTTTTCGGCAAGATTGAAGCGGATGAAACTTTCATCGGAGGCTTGTCCAAGAATATGCACAAGGCAAAACGGATGGCAGCAATCAAAGGAACCGGCGGTGCGGGCAAAACTCCGGTGTTCGGAATGAAAAGCCGCGCCGGTGAAGTGCGGGCAAAAGTTGTCCAATCTGTCGGCATATTGGACTTGCACCGGGAAATCAAAAGCAACGTGGCGCAAGGCGCGACACTTTACACGGATGGCTGGGTTGGCTATCGCGGGCTGGCCGCGCAGTTCAATCATTCAACGGTTGACCACATGGCGAAGGAATACGTCAACGGCGATTGCCACACGAACGGCATTGAATCGTTTTGGGCTTTGTTCAAACGCGGCTATCACGGCGTTTATCACCAAATGAGCCGGAAACATTTGCAACGCTACGTCAACGAGTTCACATTCCGATTCAACCGCCGCGCCAGTGAAATGCAAAGTGTGTTTTCAGACGTAGTTGAACGGGTTGCAAACAGCGCACAATTGCCTTACAAAACACTGATTCAAAAACCAGCATGAAAACCAAGATTGATTCACGGACGTTTCTTCGGCGAGCGGTGCTTGTGGCTGCGCCGCTTCTTTTTGCGACCGATTTGATTTGCAAGTTCACGCTTGATAAGGAGACGTATATTGCGCTTGTTCAAAACGATCTGCTGATTATTTATGCGGCTTTTTTTCTTTCCGCTCTTTATGCAACAATCGTAAATCCAAGCCGCTAACACCAAAATTCCAACATCGTGAACATCTTTAACAAGCTGAATTGCGGCGAGCGTAAAAACGCCACCGCCATGATCGCCAGACGCTTTGATTATATGGGCAGGCTCTTCGACCATCACACCGTCCGGCGGGGTGGAGTTGGCGATAATTTCAGCAATGCCGTCAATGGCATCAAATTCGAGCAAGATTCTTTGCATGAGGATTATTGAAACTGGCAAAAACGATTAAAAACAGCAAACATTTATGAGCAGACCGCAAAAAATCATTCCGCCAATCAAAGGCGATTTCAACAGCATACTTGCCGCCGTTGCAATGGGCAGCGGCAAGGGCAAGCGCGCTGCATTGAAGCTGGCCAGATCAAAGGCGGCAGACCAAGACATCGTTAAGGCGTCAGACCCAACGCGCAAAAAACCTTGAACCAAATGCAGGCAATTCAATCCAGTTCAAAGCAAATCAAGGGTAACATTGTAAATAAATCCCCTAATTATGGCCAACCTCGCTGGAAAAAGTTCAAGTCAGCAATCAAAGCGCTTTTCTGTTTCATCAGCTATTCTACCAAAGATGACGAATTTGCCCGGCGACTTCATTCGCGCATGAGAGAGGCCAATATGCGGGTTTGGTTTGCTCCGGAAGACCTCAAGGGCGACAAGAAACTTCACGAGTAGCTTTTTGAAGCCATCCAAATTCGCGACCGGCTGCTGCTTGTGCTTTCAGAGCACAGCGGCGAGTCAAACATCCCAGAGCCTTCCCGTGGCCATGGCATCGTCCATTTCCGCGTATTGTCTCAATACCTCGGTGCGATACCCGGGCGAGATCGAAACGGCCTGCGCGGCAATCCGCTCGCAATAGCCGCAAGTCTGGCAATCCAGGGAGGCGCAGTCACGGTTGCGAAAACCGTCCAGAAAATTCTCCGGGATCTTCCGCGCTTCCAGCCGGATCGGGCACTCCGGCAGCGGCGAGAGCCAGCCTTGCAGTCGCGCCAAGTCGCGCATCGGTTTAAGGCGAATTGGATTCACCTGCCTGGGCTTCAAGAAGTGGCGCAGATTCCAGAGCGATTCCTTGCGGACCGGTTGCTTGAAGCCATAAGACAGCAGCAGTTCGGCCAGATTGCCATCGAAGCGTCGCTCGCTGTAGGCCTTGACGCGCCGCAGCAGTTCCGCCGAAGGAATTCCCCGTTCCAGAAGTTTGAATGACGTGTATCCCATCGCTTCGTAGGCGGCAATATCCTCCGGCCGGATCCAGGCCGACTTGATGAACTGCGACGGATCGGTCAAGCGCACCCGCGAACAGCGCATAAAGCAGTAGTCAATGAAGAGCGTGCTGGTGTCGTCTGACGCATGGGCGAAACCGTTCTGATGATAGGTTTGCATCGGACAGTTCATGAGGCAGACGTGGTTCGCGATGAGTTCCAGATCGCAACGGACTGCTTTGCGGATGGCTGTCAGACGGGGAAAGTTCCGGTTGATCGAGAAGCTCTCCAAAACGATGGCATCCGCCCCGAGTTCTTCCCAAAAGCGGGCGCGCCGGGGCGTGTCCACTTGGGCATAGATCCCGACTCTTACCTTGAACGCGGGAAACCGGCGTTTTACGAGTTCCAAAAGAAATGGCGTGGACACGGTGACCCGGCGCACGCCCATTTCACCCAGCTTGCCCAGCAGGGCCGTCACTTTTTTCTGCCAGGGGCGGGTCCATTCGCGATTGCCAAAACAGGCGCCGTTCAGGAGGTAATTGAAGGCAATACCCTGACGTTCGAGCAGACGGATGTAATTCCGCAGATCAGTTTCCGACAGCGGTGTCGCCAAGTAACGGGGACGGCCACCGCTGACACCGTCGGTGGGGAACTTGCCGTAAACTTCGTCCACCGGATAGCCGGCAAGCTGCGGAACCAGTTCCGGGTCGTAATTCGCCGCCAGTGAAAACCTGGTCGCTCGCGGCGTGTCACGAACGGCGGCCGGATCGGAGCCGGTTGTTTTCATACAATATTAATCGGGAAAATGTCGCTTTTGGACGCCGCGAACAATGGGGTGAACACCCCATAAATTGCAACCGTCTAAATTCCGGGAAGCTGCCGCAAAGGCGTTGCTGGTGACCGAAACGTAAATCAGCCTCATCGGGGCACCGGCAAGGCGACTTCAGATTTTAATAAATTCCAACAGGTCGGCGTTGAGCTGGTCTTTATGCGTGGCCGCGATGCCGTGCGGTGCGCCCGCGTAAATCTTTAGCGTCGCGCTCCTGACCAGTTTCGATGAGCGGAGCGCTGCGGCACCGATCGGCACGATCTGGTCGTCGTCGCCGTGAATGATCAGCGTCGGCACGTCGAACTTCTTGAGGTCCTCGGTAAAATCCGTCTCTGAGAAGGCCTTGATGCAATCGAAGGTATTCTTGGCACCGGCCTGCATCCCCTGAAGCCAGAACGAATCCATCATGCCCTGCGAAACCTTGGCCCCGGGCCGGTTGGCCCCGAAGAACGGGCCGCTGGCGATATCCTTGTAGAACTGCGAGCGGTCGGCGATGGAGCCGAGGCG
>Ga0265338_10011300_pt1 | contig 10333 bp, 6 predicted proteins | sample 42126metaG_FD_193579 | JGI IMG/M metagenome (GOLD analysis project Ga0265338, IMG submission 193579) | Rhizosphere microbial communities from Carex aquatilis grown in University of Washington, Seatle, WA, United States - 4-21-26 metaG | ecosystem: Host-associated > Plants > Roots > Rhizosphere >... | reverse complement strand
GTGTCGGCCGACCAGAAGTCCGCACGAGGCGCATGGCGCGTTTGGGACGCGCCGACACGTCTCTTCCATTGGCTGCTGGTCGGGGCCATCGCTTTTGCATGGTGGTCGGCTGAAACCGATCATATGGATTGGCATCTGGATGCCGGATATTTCGTGCTCGGCCTCGTGGTGTTCCGGCTTTATTGGGGTTTTGTCGGCAGCACGACGGCGCGCTTTGGCAATTTCGTGGTGGGGCCGCGCACGACGCTGATCTATTTGTGCTCACTGCCCAAGCGCGCGCCCTCAACCGCTGTGGGGCACAACCCGCTGGGCGCGTGGAGCATCGTTGCCATGCTGCTGCTGATCACGGTGCTGGCCGTGCTCGGCCTATTCGCCGTCGATACCGACGGTCTCTCCTCCGGCCCCCTCTCGGACCGGGTCGATTACGAGACCGCGCGGCTTTGCGCCCAATACCATGCAACCCTCTTCCATGTGCTTCAGGGCCTCATCGCGCTGCATATTTTGGCGGTGCTGTTCTACCTTTTCTACAAGCGCGACAATCTGATTGGCCCGATGCTCCATGGCACACGCCGCAATGGCCCGGCTGCGATCATCGCACCACTGTGGCGGGCGCTCCCGGGACTTGCTCTGGCCGTTGCGGTGGTCTGGTTCCTCGCCCACGGCCTCAAACTGGGCTGAGGAAACCCATCACGGATTGCGTGCAGGCTCCCGCAAAGTGAAGAGCCCATAGCCGGCGATGAAAAGATAGCAGGCGGCGGGAATGAGAAGGGCGAGCGCCAGCCCCCGCAAATCGGCCGCCCAGCCGTAAACATAAGGAATGATCGAACCGCCGACTATGGCGGTGCAGAGCAAAGACGATCCTTTGGAGGTGTCGGCGCCCATGCCTTCCAAGGCCAAGGTGAAAATCGTCGGAAACATGATGGAATTGGCCAGCCCAATCAGCAGCACCGTTCCCGCCGCGGTCAGCCCCGTGGTTTGCGAGGAAATGATCGCCAACACCATCGCGAGAGCCGCGTTGAACATCAAAACCTTGCCGGGCTTCACCAGCGACAGAACCGCCGAACCGATGAAGCGGCCGACCATGGCCAGGCCCCAATAAAGGCTCACCATGGCGCCCGCGATTTGCGCGCCATTAAAGGTCCAATGGTGGCGAAAGAGCTGCTCGAAAAGCGCTGAAACCTCCTGACCGATGCCAACCGACCGGTCACCAATGACCGAGGGCTGCATGAGATAATTGGTCAGCCCGCTGCCGATCGCGACCTCTGCGCCGACATAGAGAAAGATCGAAGCCACACCGATCATCAAACGGCGGCGATGCAAAATCCGCCAGCTAAAGGGATTGAGATCCGCGGCAACCGTTGGCGGGCTGGGCTCGCGCCGGAGCAGCCAGAACACCAGCGCGACAACGAGCAGCACGCCCGAGATGGTAAGGAACGGGCCCATCACCAGCGTGGCTTCGGTGATCTGCGCCGCTTTCAAGGCGGCCGCATCCGCGCCGGTCGGCGCCGCAACACCGCCTTGCAACAGGAACAGCGCACCCACCAACGGTCCAAAGAAGGTGCCCAGCGAATTGAAGGATTGGGCAAAGGTCAAACGGCTGGAGGCATTCTTGGGCGAACCCAATGCCGCGATGTACGGATTGGCCGCCACTTGCAGCAACGCCATACCGGCAGCGACGATGAAGAGCGCGCCCAGAAAACTCGGATAGAGTCCGGTCATAGCCGCGGGCGCAAACAGCAAACAACCCAACGCCATCACCGCAAGACCGAGCGCAATGGTGCGGATGTAGCCGAATTTGGCCAGCACCAAGCCGGACGGAATCGAAAAGATGCAATAGCCAAGGAAGAAGGCCGATTGCGTCAGCATCGCCTCGGCATAGGTGAGAGAGAACAGCCCCTTCAGCTTGGCGATCAAAGGATCGTTGAGCGAGGTGGTGAAACCCCAAGCAAAAAACAGGAAAATCACGAGCGGCAGCATCAAGGCCCGCGCGCGGCCCTCCGTTGCCAAAGCTGAGCGCGCTTGTTGTAGTGGTTTCACAGTCCCTCCACGGTCATGGTGTTTTCCATGCCGTCGCCGACGCATCCCGAACAACACGGTCCGCGCGCCTGAAGCGCAGATTGGGTGGCCCAAAGCGATGGCACCACCGTTGACCTTGGCCGCATCGAAACGCAGTTCGCGCAAAACAGCAAGTGCTGGCGCCGCAAAAGCTATGGTTGCGCAACCACGTCTCGGTCTGCGAGATTAAGCAACGGTCGCAAAAGGAACACGCTGAAGGTCTTTAAGGCGGCGATGCACCGGCCTCGCTGCGTTTGATTTTCCTTCCGGTGCCATCGTCCATCATCTTAAGAGCGATAGTAACGAAAAACATGACACTTGTTGGAAAAAAGGGCCTTGTCGTCGGCATCGCCAATCAGGACAGCGTGGCCTATGGCTGCGCCAAAGCCTTCCAGCGCGACGGCGCCGAACTCGCCATCACCTATCTAAATGCCAAAGCCGAACCTTTCGTTCGCCCGCTTGGCGAGGCACTGAATGCGGCGATTATTGCGCCGCTCGATGTGCGCATACCCGGCCAACTGGAAGCGGTGCTCGACCGCATCAGGAACGAATGGGGTCGGCTCGATTTCGTACTACACTCCATTGCCTTCGCCCCGCGCGAAGATTTGCATGGCCGCTTGGTGGATAGCTCTGCGGAGGGCTTTGCAACGGCCATGGATGTGTCGTGCCATTCCTTTGTGCGCATGGCCAAGCTCGCCGAACCGCTGATGGATGATGGCGGCTGCCTGCTCACCATGTCCTATTACGGCGCCGTCAAAGTGGCGGAGAATTACGGTTTGATGGGTCCGGTTAAGGCCGCGCTCGAAAGCTGTGTACGCTATATGGCGGCGGAGATGGGGGCCAAGCGCATCCGCGTCAATGCCGTCTCACCCGGTCCGATGCGCACCCGCGCGGCCAGCGGCATCAAGGATTTCGACGTGATGCTGGAACGCGCCGCCGCGCGCGTACCCGAAGGCCGCCTTGCCACCATCGAGGATGTCGGCAACCTCGCCGCCTTCCTGGTGAGTGATGGCGCCCGCGCCATTACAGGCAACACCTGTTATGTCGATGCGGGCTACCACACCACCAGTTGAGATCAGCCCCGCTTTGCCGGAGCCAGATGCACCTGATCGCCGGCATTGAGCGAATCCGGCGGATTGTCGATGACGCGGTCGTTTGGCTTGAGGCCAGTGGCGAGTTCCACGGTCTGACCGTTGTCGCGCGTGATTTGCACCGAGCGGATGACCACCCGGTTATTCGCGCCCAGCAGAGCCACCGCTGTGCTGCCATCGCGGAAGATCAAGGCGCTGGCGGGAAGCTGGGCCGTCTGCACATTGCCATGCAGGTCGAACGACACCTGCGCATAGGAACCGGGCTTCAGCAGACGCTCGCTGTTATCGGCCAAGAGCTGCACCAGCACGCTGCCGCTCGCCGAATCCACGGCTCCGGAACTGGCCAGAACAGTCGCGGTGAAGATGCGGCTGGGATAGTCCGGCACCGTGAAGCTTGCCTTCGCGCCAGCCGTGATCTGGGCGGAATAGCCCTGCGGCACACGCACATAAAGGCGCAGCTTGCTCTGATCGGAGACCGTGAACAGCGGCGTTGGCGAAGCATTGCCGGAGGCGACGTAATTGCCGATATCGACGGAGCGGCTGGTCATGACGCCGTCAAACGGCGCCACAATGCGCGTATAGCCGAGATTGATATTGGCCGCATCCACCGCGGCGCGGTCGGCTTCCACCAAACCGGCATCGGCATTGACGGTGGCTTGCTGGGTCTGCAACTGCTGGCTGGAGATTGCGTTTTGCGCTGCCAGCGACTGATAGCGCGCCAGATCCTGCTTGGCATTGGCGAGATTGGCCATGTCACGCGCCAAGGCGCCACGGGACTGATCGAGCGCGGCTTTGTAAACCCGCGGATCGATCTGCGCGAGCAAATCGCCCGCTTTGACCGGCGTGCCGATATCGACAAACCACTTCTGCACCGTGCCCGAGACCTGAGCATAGATCGGCGCGCTGTTATAAGCCTGCACCGAGCCGGGCAGCACCAGCGCATGGCCGTCTTTAAGCCCGGTGTGCGTGATCAGCTTGACCACCGGTACCGCCTGTTCGGCCGTCCAATCCTCGACAGCATTGGCCGCCACGATGCGGCCAGCGACGCCGATCGCGATTACGGCAAGGGCGACAGCCCCTGCCCCAATGCCGATCCATTTCAAATGCCGCGGCGGGGTGTACTGCAACAACTCACTCTCCGTCTGTGTGTGGGGATTCTTTTCTTCCGGAGCCAATGCCATCTCTGTGTCGAAGGAAGTATTCTGTGTGTCAGGCATAAGCTTCTCCTGTCGCAGAGCGCTGCATCGCCGTGGCAGAGGCCTTCTTGCCATGAACGAGGCTGAACAAAACCGGCACGAACATCAGCGTCGCAACGGTGGCAAAAATCAGTCCGCCTATCACCGCCCGGCCGAGAGGCGCATTCTGTTCACCGCCTTCGCCGAGGCCGAGCGCCATCGGTGCCATGCCGATGATCATGGCGAGCGCCGTCATCAACACGGGGCGAAAGCGCGTGATGCCCGCTTCCATCGCAGCCATCACCGCATTACCAGTCGCTTCCAGCCGCTCGCGCGCAAAACTGACGACCAGGATCGAATTGGCGGTGCCGACGCCCATGCACATGATGGCGCCGGTGAGCGCCGGCACCGATAGCGTCGTGCCGGTGGCGAACAACATCCAAACGATACCCGCCAACGCCGCGGGCAGCGCCGTGATGATGACAAAAGGATCAAGCCAGGATTGGAAGTTCACCACGATGAGCAGATAGATCAGCACCAGCGCCGCGAGAATACCGAAATAAAGGCTGGTGAAGGCCGTATCCATCGTGGCCACCTGGCCGCGCAGCGTGACCGTGGAACCCTTGGGCACGTCTTGCGCGGTTTTGGCCATGATCTTGCGAATGTCGGCTGCCACGCCGCCCAGGTCGCGATCCTGCGTGGTGGCGTAAAGATCAATGGCCGGGCGAATGTTATAGTGGGAGACCTCAGCGCTGGAGGTTTCGCGGCTGATCGTGGCAAGCCCGCCCAGCACCTGCAAACCGCCGCCGTTGCTGGTCGTCACGGGTACATTGCTGAGACCGGACAACGACGAGACCTCATATTCCGGCATCTGCGCCACGATGGGATACGAAACGCCGCTCTTGGGATCGAGCCAGAAGGTGGGCGAGACCTGGGATGATCCTGCCAGAGACGTGGTCAGGCTGTTGGTGACATCACGTTCGGTAAGACCAAGTCCGGCAATGCGCGAACGGTCGACATTGACGCGAAGCTGCGGATTGTCCACCGATTGCTGCATGCGCGCATCGGCAATGCCGCGCACTGCGCGCAGTTTTTTCAGCACCTCAAGCGCATAGGCCTGATTGGCGGCCTGCTTGGGTCCGCTGATTTGCAGATCAAGCGGCGCGGGCACCCCGAAGTTCAAAATCTGGCTGACGATATCGGCCGGCAAGAAGGAGAAGGTCACACCGGGAAAGGCCAGCGGCAAACGCTCGCGCAGCTTGCGCACATAATCGGCGGTGGCGTGATGGTTCTCTTTCAGGCTGATATAGATGTCGCCATCCTGATAACCGATCAGACCGGAGTTGTTGTAGATCGTGTTGATGGCGCTGGTCGGCAGGCCGAGATTGTCGACGATCGAATCCAGTTCCTTCGGCGGAATGGTGGCGCGGATCAGCTTCTCGATATTGCCGAATTGCACGGCTGCCTCTTCAAGGCGGGTGCCCACCGGCGGACGGGCATGGATGGTGATCTGGCCTGAATCGACCGCGGGGAAGAAGTTCGAGCCCAGGAACGGGATCAGCCCGAAGGACAGCACCACCACCACCATGAAGCCTGCGATAAAGAGCGCGCGATGGGCCATCGCCATGGCCAAGAGGTTGCGATAACCCTCGCGCACGCGGTCGAAGCGGTGCGCGAAGCCCTGCTGGAAACGGCTCAAGGGTCCTGGCGTCTTGCTGCGGGCGATGTACCGTTCGGCAGCGTGGGTGCGCAGCAGATACATCGCCATCGTCGGCACCAGCGTGCGCGACAGGATAAACGACGCGATCATGGCGAAGATCACAGCCTCGGCCATCGGCACGAAGAGATAGCCCGAGACGCCGCCCAGCGCGAACATCGGCACGAAGACGATACAAATGCAGAGCAGCGAGACGAAGGCCGGCGTCACGATCTGTTGCGCGCCGTCGAGAATGGACTGCTTGACCGGCTTGTCGTGTTCCAGATGCCAATTGATGTTCTCAATGGTCACGGTGGCATCATCGACCAAGATGCCGATGGCTAGCGCCAAGCCGCCCAGTGTCATGATATTGAGGGTTTCGCCCACCGCCGACAACGCCGCCAAGGCCGCCAAAATGGCCAGCGGAATGGAGGTGGCGATGATCACCGTCGAACGCCAGCTCCCCAGGAACAACAGGATCATCAGGCTGGTCAGCAGCGCCGCGATGATGCCTTCGCGCACCACCCCAGAAATCGCAGCTTTCACAAACAGCGACTGGTCGTTGAGCGGTGTCACTTTATAAGCGTCGGGTAAGCTCTCGAGCACTTTGGGCAGCGCGTTCTTGATGCCTTGCACCACGTCCAAGGTCGAGGCCGAACCTGTCTTCAGGATGGTGGTCAGAACAGCGCGCTGGCCGTTGACATGCACCAAGCTCTGCTGCGGCGGCGAGCCGTCATGGACATGGCCGACATCTCGCAGATAGACCACCGTGCCGTTCACAGCTTTGACCGGCAAATTGTTGAGATCGTCGACTGTGGTGGCGGCGTTGTTGAGTTTGACCGTATATTGCAGCGAGCCGATCTTCACCGTGCCCGCGGGAATGATCTGGTTCTGCGCCGCCAGCGCATTGGAAACGTCCTGTGCCGACAAGCCCTTGGCTTGCAGAGCTTGGGGATCGAGATCGACCTGTAGCTGCCGCACCTTGCCGCCATAGGAATAAGGAATGGCAGCGCCCGGCACGGAAGCAAGGACGGGGCGGACGAAATTCTGCGTCAAATCCAGCACCTGCTGCTCAGGCAAACCGGAGCTCGCGAGCTGCAAAATCGGCACGGTGGAGGCGTTGTAATTCAGGATCAGCGGCGGGGTGATGCCCGCCGGCATGCTTTTCAGTACCGTCTGCGAAATCGACGTCACCTGCGCCGTGGCGGTGCGGATATCGACATTGGGCTGGAAGAAAATTTTGACGATGCCGATACCGGGCAGCGAAGTGCTTTCGATATGCTCGATATCGTTGACGGTGGTGGTGAGCGAACGCTCATAAGGGGTGATGACACGGCCCGCCATCTCGTCCGGCGACAGGCCGGTATATTGGAAGGCAACGCCGATCACCGGCACGCCGATATTGGGAAAGATGTCGGTCGGCGTCTTCAGCGCCGCCAAGGGCCCCACGATCAGGATCAGCAAGGCCATGACGATGAAGGTATAGGGGCGCTCCAGCGCCACACGGACGATCCACATCATGGCTGGCGATCTCCCGCAGCATAATTGTAAGACTGGCGAACAATGCCGCGATAGGGTATATGCATGTTACTGACCGGTACGTTCCGGTTAAACTGATATAGGCAATACCCCTTATGCGACAAGCCGGAAATCCCGGCCTCGTACAAATTAATTACAAACCGCCGCGAAAAGTGATGTGTATGGCGAAAACTCGCCGCGGGGACAGGGAGAGAAACACCGTGGAGAATGGGGTCAAAGCGCCCAAACGCGCGGCCGAGCGCATCCGCGAGACGGCGGAGGAGCTGTTCTACCGCGAGGGCATCCGGGCTGTGGGCGTGGACGAAATCGTGGCCCGCGCCGGTGTCACCAAGCCAAGCCTCTACCGCAGCTATGCCTCCAAAGATGAGCTCGTCGCCGATTGCCTGCGCCACCACGGCGCCAAGCGGCTGGACGCCTTCGATGCCGCCCTGGCGCAAGGCGATGACGTTCGCGCCGCGTTCCGCGCCTGGCTGATAGGCCTATCGCACCGGGCCACCCAGCCCGACTACCGCGGCTGTGGCAATTCCAATGCGGTGGTGGAATACCCCCAGCTCGACCATCCGGCGCGCAAGGTGGCGGCGGCCAACAAGACCCGTTTCCGCGCCCGGCTGCACGCGCTGGCCAAAGAATTGGGTGCGCCCGAACCGGGGCTGCTCGGCGACATGCTGCTGCTCTTGATCGAAGGCAGCTACACCTCGGGGCAATTGTTCGGTGCGGGTGGGCCGGCGAGCCGCCTTGTCCAAGCCGTCGACATGATGATCGATGCCCATCTCGCCATGGCCGGCAACGCCGCGCCGAAGCCCAAGAGCCGCCGACATTAGGATCATTCAAGCCGTTTGTTCGGCGGCCAAACCGTCTCGGTTTGCACCACCACTCACGAAAGCTTGTGGAACAAAGCGGCACCGCGACCAATGTCGGTGCCGGGTGCCCCAGATTCTGCTTGCTGATCCGCTTTCCCAGGCATGAAATGGCCGCACGGGGAGCGCGGCCAAAGACAAAACAAACACCGCTGTGGGCATCATGATTGAAGCAAGTGCTGTTCCATCAGCGCGCTGGTGGCGCATTATTCCGGCGGCGATCCTCGTCTATCTGTTTTCCTTCATGGACCGCACCAATATCAGCTTCGCCATGGCGGGCGGCATGAATGAAGCCTTGGCGATGACGCCTGCCCTCTCCGGGCTTATCGCGGGCATTTTCTTCGTCGGCTATGTCATTCCGCAGATGCCCGCAGGCCATTTGGCCGAGCACGGCAACGCCAAACAATTCATCGGCATTTCAATCCTATTCTGGGGCGGCCTCTCGATCCTCTGCGGTCTGGTGCAGAACTCCGAACAGCTTTTGGTCTTGCGCTTCCTCACCGGCGTGGCCGAAGGCGGGGTGTGGCCCGCGATGCTGGTGATCATCAGCCATTGGTTCCCGAATGAAGAGCGCGGCCGCGCCAACGCCTTCTTCATCATGAACATCGCCATCGCTTCGATCATCACCGGGCCGCTCTCGGGATGGATCATCAGTCATTACGGCTGGCGTTGGGTGTTTATCGGCGAAGGCGCGCTGACGCTGGTGCTGATCCTGATCTGGTATCCGATGATCGCCAACCGGCCGGAAACCGCCAAATGGCTCTCGGCCGCCGAACGCGACTACCTCATCACCAAACTCGCTGCCGAACAGGCGCAAATCAAAACCGCTAAGACCGTCTCCTATCGCGCGGTGCTGCGTGATCTCAATTTGTGGAAGCTGGTGTTTTTGTACTTCTTCTATCAGGTCGGCATTTATGGCTTTGCGCTGTGGCTACCCACATTGCTGAAGGAACTGACCAATACGGGCATAGGCAATGTCGGCCTGTTGTCGGTCTGCCCCTATATCGTGATGATATTTGGGCTTTACGGCTTTGCGCGGCTCTCGGACCGCAGCGGTAACCGTCGCCGCTATACCGCCCTGCCCATCCTCGGCTTTGCCATCTGCTTTCTGGCGTCGACTTTGCTCAAGGCCGACATCTGGGTGTCGTTCGGCTTCCTGGTCGCTTGCGGCATCTTCATGCAATCGGCCTCGGGCGTGTTCTGGACCATCCCGCCGATGATTTTCCCGGCAGAGGTTGCTGGCGGGGTGCGCGGCATCATCAATGCGCTCGGCAATCTCGGCGGCTTTATCGGCCCCTACGCCGTCGGTCTGCTGCGCGACAGATTCCATAGTTACGACGCGGGCATCTATTTTCTGGTGGCGATGCTCGTGGCTGGCTACCTCATCACCCTCACCCTGCCCGCTGCGACGGCTGGCCAGCGCGCGGCCTAATCCGCGGTGGCGCCGCCATCGACAGGGAGCGCGACGCCGTTCAGGAAGGCGCCCTCATCGCTCGCCAGATAGAGCGCCGCATTGGCGACATCGGCGGTGGTCGCCATCCGTCCCAAAGGCACTTCGCCGAGACGTTCGGCCCGCCGCTCGGGGTCTTTCAGCATCGCCTGCACCAGGGCCGTATCTACCGTCGAGGGATGGATGGAGTTGCAGCGGATATTGTCCTTGGCATAACGCACCGCTACCGATTTCGTCAGCAGCGTCAGCGCACCTTTGGTCGTCGTATAGGTCTCGTTGGTATAGCGATGGCCAATCAGCCCGCAGATCGACGCCATGTTGATGATGGACCCGCCGCCGCCTGCCCGCATCAGCGGCAACGCATGCTTGATGCCAAGAAACGGCCCGCGCACGTTGACTGCCATCATGGCATCGAAGGATTCCACCGGCATCTCTTCGATGTTTTTGCGGATATTGATCCCGACACTCGA
>Ga0265338_10011299_pt1 | contig 10333 bp, 24 predicted proteins | sample 42126metaG_FD_193579 | JGI IMG/M metagenome (GOLD analysis project Ga0265338, IMG submission 193579) | Rhizosphere microbial communities from Carex aquatilis grown in University of Washington, Seatle, WA, United States - 4-21-26 metaG | ecosystem: Host-associated > Plants > Roots > Rhizosphere... | reverse complement strand
TGTGGTATGGTGTGGTTATCCCTGAGTGGCTTCGGGCCTTTGATTGCCGAAGTGAGGAAGGTAAGGAGTTCTCCTACATTTCCCCCTGGGGTGCGACATTGTTGGGAAGTGAGCGCGCCGAGGTAGATGTAGGTCTTCGTGGGGCTAGCTACGATGATCGCCATGGCACTACCCCAACGTCATGCCAAACCTACATTGACGCACGTACTGCCGATGAGAGCGAGCTTCGTAAGCAAGTGTCGGATATGGTAAAGGAAGCTACGAAGCTTCGGGATGAATACCTACATCAGGCTACATTGCCTGAGACCCCTGGTCAAGGTGGGAGTTGCTACTACATGCCCATACTGATTGCGATGAGTAACTTCGGCTGGAGTGTTGTGTGTGACAGGCGCCAGTGTGTGGTGCGGTCATTCCAAGGATAATACTTACCTTATAAAAAAAAGCCCACATCCTGGCCCGGTGTGGGTTTTGCTTTGGTGGGGATGGTATGGCATGAAAAGTGAAGAGAGAAGAAGCATACCATCCGTCCCCGACTTGAGGCTTATGCCTCCACTGGAATCCTTTCGTTGGTATGACAAGTGAATAAAGCAAAGCCAGTGCCAAAAACTCGAGACAAGCTCTCGGCTCTAATGAGCAGAAAAAGTTATAATGCTCTAAAGCTTTCACTTAGTGATCCGTTCCCCTATTATGAAAGGCAGGGTTATCAAGATGAAAGCTCCGATGGGAACGCGTGTTTATGTGGGCAAAGAGGAGAGCAGTAGTTCTTTGGAGTTGGGTCTGGTTAGTTTCGGCTTGGCCTTTATCAAGGCTAACGGTTTCATGCCCAACAATCATGACATGTCGGAGTATGTGCGACAAGGCAATTATGACTATGAAAGGTCATACCTTGAATGTGTGTATCGTCAAGTGAAGGGTAAGCTGCGCCGGTATCTTCAAGTGTACGAAAACTATCACACTCTTTTCGGAAACTAAGATTCCGTCTAAAGCTTTCCGTGTTCGGTCCGTTCTACATATATGAAAGGCAAAGCTCGTAAGAGCCGAGGGATAGTAAGATGACGCACACACCGTGGGGCAAGTCGGATAGCAGCACGAAAGTAGCGCCTGGTATCATGAGGTACGGTACGCCCTCACATGGCGGATACCATCTCTCTCCTACTAAGAACGCGCTTGTGGCTGAGGTATGGCGGAGTAGGGACGGGTGGTATGAAGAGGATTGTCAGTGGGCGATTGTCGCCTGCACCTTCCCTACATTGTTCCACGAGCACATACACCAAGCCAGGTGTACGGCAAAGAACTACTATCCCCGCGAATATGCCAAAGTGTACGATTGTGTCGTACAGGTGAGTGAAAGTATGATCCTTCAAGAGGAGGCTGACATCGCCCTACATAAGGAGGATTGGATTGTGATCTCTGCCTTTGGCGACTGGCACCCTAATGTGCCGAAAGGTAAGGTTGGGGTGGTGGCGGTGAAAGGTGGGAGGGGACTTCGCACTGCCTACATTGAAGGTAAAGAGGAGCGGTGGTATCTGATCAGTGCTGCTCGGTATGATGACCACACACTTTGGTGCCGTCTTGGCTACATTGTGCAAGATGGGGATGAACAGGTATCACCTTTCAATACATCGTCTTCCAAACGGGTAGCCTAAAAAAAAACATAACCGGGGTGCCGTAAGGCTAGGAAACGTTAGTTTCCGTCTAAAGGTTTCTGGCGATTGTCCGTTCTCTACTTGTGAAGGGCGAAAGAAGGATAACAAGATGAATCATCTAGAGATCGCGTGTGAGGCTATTCCGCTGGCCAAACGACACTTGAATAATGGCACTAGCTTGGCCAGTAGTGCGCTAGTGTGTTACCATAACGCCATAGACGCCTTTCGTGCCAAACAAGACGACAGAGCCGCACAATGGGCTTTCAAGAGTCTCGCCTACAGTGTAGGTATCTTTCATCCTGACTGCGAGAAAGTAGGACGCGCCATCGGTCACAAGTTCTTCATCGCATCAAAACCTACACACGATCCTAATCCGTGTGTCGATACCTCATGTCTGAATAAGTAGTCATGGCACCGCAAGGTCCCTACATAAGTCCCTGGACTAAAGAGGAGTATTACATTATCTCTTCTGTCGTCGGGCAAGATATCGTGTATGTCTTCGTGGCCAATGGTAAGCAAGCTAGTGAAGGTATGCGGTTTCCCGATATGAAGGCAGTTTGTAGTTATATCTCTGACAATGGTTTCAATCGCAAGGAATTGTAGGATAATGAATACTAGAAGTGCTAGTGTAGCCAAACGTATCCCCAAGGATTACCCTGTTCAACCGTTGAAGGTGGGAGAACCTGCTAAGGTTCGTGCAACGTGTGGGACGTGTGAGCTGTCGTGGGATGACGGTATCTCTACCAGCCTGACACCTACACCTGCTGCAAGGTGTCCCTTTGAAGCCTACCATAAGCGATAGGTAAGACATGAGCAAGTTAGGTAAGATGATTCTGGCGATGTGTGGGAAAACCCTTACTGGTGCCATGGTGTTGAATAAGCGCCATATCAAGGAGATTGTCTTGGCGTGTGGGTGTTTGGAATCTGAGGTACAACAATACGCCATAGGGTTAGGCGTCGAGATCCTTTAGTGGATAAGGTAGGATAGGTATGGCTATTATCGCATTCGTAGATCATTGTAGGGGAGAATACTTCTTTTCAACCGATCGCCTACAACCTATGAAGGATGGCCACACTGGCGATCAATATCACTTCTGGTCTCACTATAAGCTCTGGGTCCATACCTTACCTATAAAGGTAGTACCTCGCCCTACACTTCCTTCTGGGGTGGTACAGAGTAAGGCGGATGTAGTCACGGTGTACTATCCTAACTACACTGAGATCTCTAACCCTGATCAAGCATATCAACCTAAGGTGTAAGATGGATACCGACATTCAAGCACTCAAGGCGGCGGGTTTCTTTATGGATGGAACTAAGCTAGCTATGCCACATGGTGAGGGTAGGTTCTACCTGTATCAGCCTATCGATACCCGTAGTCATAAGTACGAGCTAACCTACATGGTTCCCTATGAGAGCGAAACTATGTTTCCCCCGACATCATCGGTGCGTGTCGTATTGAAACAGGTTCGGGATATGAAAGCGGGAAAGATCTAAAGTCTCTAAGCGATCGTCCGTTCTCTTCTAATGAAGGGTGGCAAACAAGATGATACAAGACAATGACACACAAGTAGTGTCGAGTGGTATGTGTTACCATAAGGATTGCCCTAGTGTTCTAGTGGCGATATTGGAGCGACATAGGATCGCTGGCACGAGACTTGTCTTTACGTTCGGCAATGTCGAGACGGGGGAAGTGTGGGAGAGTACCACACCTGAGCGTGGAAGGATCGGACGTAGTACAGGCTGGCGCCCTATCCCCCTTTTGGTCCGAACGAAGCGCAGTATGGGAGGGGAAGCTCTCATGTCGCATTGCATCCTACGTATCGTCGAGTCTCGCGGGGGTAAGCTCGTGTATCATAAACCCTTCCCTAATCTCGCAACGTAAGTTAGAAACCGAGTAAGGAATACAACATGACGAATGATAAGGCATATTCTCTCAATGTAAGCGAGCTACTTACACTGGCATTCCTTGACCGACAATTGGAGCGGGTTGTAATCAAAGGCGAGGTACACAACGTCAATGGTAAGGCGGTATCCTACACCCTGGGCATGAAGGATAATTCTGACTACAGCATCACACTCACGGGCGATCTGTCGGATGCTTGGCACGCAATGTGGTCAAGCTACCCTGATTCGTTCAAAGCAAAAAAGGGCTAAAGTCTTTCCGCGATTGTCCGTTCTCTTCTATTGGAAGGCAGGAAACAAGAAACGAAAAAAAGAAAAGACCGAAACATACATTAGCGGTAGATGTAGCCGAAGTGGAGACACAGACCCTACAAGCCCCTACTGACAAGACAATGTATGTAATCCAGTGATTCTGGATCTGACGATGGTCACCTACATCAGCACACAAGATAAGGTCAAACATGGTTTATGATATTGCGGTGATTGTGAAGGTTCAAGCAAGCTCATATGAGCAAGCCATCGAGTTAGCTGGTGAGTTTATCGACACTGCGGATTACGATGTAGGCAATGATGCTGATGTGTCTGACATTATCGACGCTGCGGTTATCTTGAACTTCGAAGAAGACAATGTGGGACAGCGTGTGCTCTACCTTCCTGGTGTGGACGGAGGTGGTAGCGAAGAGTCGGATGTAAGCGGCTAAAGTTGCTTCGCTAAAGACTCAAGTAATTCGCGAGGGCGCCGTTCTAAGTATGTGAGACGCAAAACGTAAACGAAGATAAGACAAGGTAGGTAAACATGTTCAAGTTCATTGCAGGGGTGGTTATTGGAGCTGGTGTGGTTTATGGGGTTCTGGTGTATCCCCATGAGACCAAAGCGGCGTTGACGTCGGTTCAGGGTGCGGCTAATAGTGTCGCTAGCACCGTTGCCACTGCCACGGCGAAAAAGTAACATAGCGGCTAAAGGTTTCTCGAGTCTAGCCGTTCTCCTAGATTGTAACGGGCAAGCAAACGAAAGAATAGCTCGTAAGAGCCGAGGGATATCAAGATGAATGAAGCCATCCAACACGCGCAGAATCTACATGGTACGACAACGGCGAAGCAATTGCTCGAGGTGTGCAAGTATGGGTATGATGCGCTGAGCTTGCATGGGGAGCCTACCTTGGACCGACAGTCCTACAGTGACTCCTTTACCTTCTATGTCAACGCACGCAAGGATCGTGCCGATAAGCAAGAGCGCACCTTGGAGGGGATTGCGGGTTATGTGAGCAATGGTCACACGAGTCATCGTAAGACGGAGCAGAGTCTTAGCGGGCGGGCTTACATGCGATACGATGAAGGCTTTCGTCCTACCCGTGGGTTCTGGTATCTCAGTGGGTGTCCTCGTGAGCGTCTTATCGACATTCTCTCACTTCTGCCGAAGGATGCCACCGTGGCGTTCTATGTGTATCTTGATGCTGGCACGAGTAGTTTGCTAGTCGAGGCTGACACTCACACCGAGCAAGGCTTACATAGTGACCATCTCTACCTCAAGGTCTCCTATGTCAAGAATGGTAAGGAGAAGACTTCCGAGTTTTTGATTGACGTTCATACCTCTGCGCACAATACGGCACGTTTCGGTTCGCCAAGGTCCGATATGGATCAGGGTGACACTAGCTGGTTTCGCGCCCGACAGAGCTAACCCAATAGATTGCGCTTGAGAGCTAGACCTACCTATACCTAATTGGAAGAGGGATACTCACATGTAACTATAGCTGCTTACTAATTGAGATTATGTAAGTGTAATGATAGTGTGTGCGAAGTAACATAGTGTGTGAGAGGGGCCTACATTCATTGCGGATGTGGGCCCTTCGTTTTTGGTGGGCTAGGTTTTGGCGCGTGGCGATAGGGTTCTAGAGGCGCGGTTAGTGACGCGGGAATTAGTCTAGAACGTTCTTTCGCCGCTGGTACGGCTATCGGTTCGCTTGACCCGCTGGGAACGTCCTAGATTGAAAGAGCAGGCAGCATCCTATACCTACATAGCAGCACATAATTCCGCTGGTAGTGCATGTCGACAAAAGTGTGAGAGAGACTATAGAGAGAGTATATAGAGTATAGTAGTATAGTATGGGGGATAATATAATACGAATGTAATGAGTATTATATTATGTGGGGGAAGATAAGGGGTGGTAGTATTATGAAGGATGGGATCATGGTATGAAAAGTGTATTATAAAAAAGCATTCCAATATCTCATTCTGTCGTGATTGTAATTAGGTTTGGTATGAAACTAGAATAATGCAAAGGGAATGCCAAAAGAAAAAGATCTCTTTGGGCTAAAGGTTTCCCGAGTCTAACCGTTCACTCTTAGTAAGATGGCAATGTCAGACCGGCGAGGCTCTGCTACAGATAGGCAAAAACAATACCTGCGCCTACTGTATAATGAAGCTTTCTCTAAGCTGTTCAGTGTAGGATATGATACTACACACGTTGCTGATACGCTGTCAATGCTACAAGCAAGTAAAGAGATTACCCGGTTGCTTGCGGCGAAAGCAAACAATTGGAAGTAAAGGTAAGACATGAGCAAGCTAGGTAGGATGATTCTTGAAAGGTGTGATGAGTATTGGATGACCCTACCTGTTATGCGAGCATGCGACATAGCGGAGGAATGTGGGATAACAGTGGAGCAGGTATTCCAATATGCTATCCTGCTCCACGTATGGTAATCTGAAGGAGGACATGTAAGATGAATGTGCACTTTGAGATACAGCCTGCTGACATGTCGGTAGGTATGATGGCGGCGGGGTTTTCCGCCTGGGTCACACAAGCTGGCACAAGGTGGGAGCCCAAGGTAGAGAGTGTGGGATGGTGCGAGATCGCTGACTATTCTCCCACGTTTGAGGAGTGTAGGTTTCAATGGTGGTCAAGTGAGGGTGAAGTATCTACACCTGAACATCATGTGTTAGTTGAGCGACTTCTCCATACGTATGCGGTGGAGTATTACAAGGTGCGCGAATAATAAAACGTCACTTCGCGCTAAAGGTTCGCGCGGGTTAGCCGTTCTCTATCTATGAGAGGCAGGATTAGCAAGATGAAAAAGACAGAAGCAGAGCAGATTGCGGTGTGGCGCCTACATGTGGAGATTGTGAATACGATCCGTGCGACGCTCCCCACTATCCTACGGTATGCTAGTTTCGGATCGCATGTGCAGAAAAAACTTGCAGCGGCGCTTCCAGGCTACTCGGTACGATGCGACGTACAGTATGGGTCATATAAGATCCAAGTGTGGTCAAACAGCGCGAACGGTCTCTCCTATGAGGACAGCCCCTACATTGCGTGGATGATACCGCAAGATGGTACCGAGTGGTTCAATGGACTACATGATGCGCTGAACCGTGCCAATCCTTCTGACACTCTGGAAAGGTACGAGGCGGAGGAAGCTATCCTACCTCACCTTGCATGGCTCGATGCCGAGATTGCACTATGTAAGGAACAGGCGCAGAGTATGATTGCTGACCTTGGTGTCCCACCTACGGCGCAGAAAACCGGCATGCGCGCAGAGCCCATGCACTGGGATGACCTATCCCACATTCGCCGCGAACGGTTCCCTAATCTCTTTCCGAAGACCCGCTAACCCTACACTGAAGGATAAAGATGGCTACTTTGCAAAGCGTGATTGAAACGAATTATCGTACTCGGTCCTACAGTGGTAGGGGGATGTATGGTAAGGGGTGTCTTGGGGTTGTTGTGAAGGGTAGCCACGGTGTGGGTAAGCTCATGGCCCACATTGTGGCGGAGATTGGAAACCTTGTGAACGAAGGTGCGGAGGAGGAAACCGTTGACGTGGTATGTGGGGAGATCGCCGACATTAGCGATGCGCTTGGCTCCATGGAGTCCGACAGTATGGGAATGGATACCATTGTATACTTCCCCGACGTTGCCTACATTGACTCTGATGAAGGTGAGGATGACGAAGAGGAAGGGGATGAAGGATGAGTCACGACTTTCCCATCTCTGAGCTACGTGTGGTGCGGGTGTATATGAAAGGGAGTACCAGCCCACATGTGCATTACATGCACGAAAGCCAGGTGGATGTATTTGTTGAGGCGACGGTGAACCTACATTACCTCGTAGGTAACCCTCACAACGGGAAGCAACTACATAACCTCTGGCGTATTGAGGTATCGCCTCTTTCGGTAGAGACTGATAGTTTCTGGTGGTGCTCTCCTACATTGCACGCGGATCAAGTTAGCGGAGCGCGACTCAACAGCACCTACCTATGCGCCTCTGTATGGCGGCATCCTGACTTGATTGCCGAGGATAAACGATGTGAGGAACTCGATGACTGAAATCTACACGATGAGAGAATGTGATCGATTGTATGCTAGGCTCTGTCTAAACGACACCATTGTCGGATATGTAATTGTTGACCATAGCACGGATGGTATCTCACACCTTGTGCAGGTTTATGGGTGGACGGATGGCAAGGTGATCGATAGTAAGCTCTTTAGTTCTGAGGTAGCGGCGAAGGCTCACTATGACCACCTTGTGGATGTGTTGCAAGGTGTGTGGCGGTGTGAGAAAGCGGCGAGAGAATAGTAGGAAGGGCTCCCACGTGGGGGCCTTTTTCCTTGGCGGGAAACTATGGCATGAAAAGTGAAAGGGAAAACATTGTGCCATAGTTTTCCAGCGTGATAGTTCGGTGGCATGATAGGTGAACTAAGCAAAGGGTGTGCCAAAAAAAAGATCGTCAAGCGGCTAAAGGTTTCCCCTGGTGACCCGTTCTCTATCTATGAAGGGCAGGGATAGCAAGATGGCAAACACGATCGATAAGAAGCTTGCGGCGCGCGTTTCTCGTGTTATGGATCTAGTTCGCGACATGGCAGCAAAGGAAGATAAGGCGAACGGAACCTACACTGTCAGCAATCGTATTGACGCGATCTCCCTACACTTCGATGGATATGGGGAACCTGGATACACCGTAGGTAAGAGTGGAATCATTGCCGCGGGTAACTGGAATTCTGTCACGCAATACGACAAGGTGACCAAACGTCAGGAAACGATTAGCACACTGCCGGAGCGATTGTCCGACATTCTCACCAAACTTGGGGTTGAGTGTGAGTGGTCAGACGAGTGGCGGGCATGTGATGATTGTGGAGTGCTTCTCCGCGTCGAGGCTGACTCACATTGGTGGACCCCTGCCTACCATGACGATGGAGGTGCGAGCGCGGAGTTCGTGTGTCTCTCGTGCCATGGTGACGATGTGGGCGAAGAGGAAGACGAGTGCGATGATGTAGGCTACGATAGCGAGGAGCCTACCTCACCCGACGATTGTCGCGAAGTGTATTCCAAGCCGCAACAGTAACCCACACAAGAACACTTAGAAGGATAAGGTAAGACAATGGGTATCATTCGCACAACGTATGAGATCATTACCGAAGAGAGCGCGGCGGAGGGGGATGTGGCAGAGAGTGGGTATCTGGATGAGGAGGGTACCGAGTACGATGTAGGTGAGGCGATCTACTTGCTCGAAGGGTGCGAGCCCAGTGCCAGTTTCTTTCATGTCGGTATCTGGTACACCATGTATGGTGAGCAGGACTCACACACGGGCGAGTACGAGAACGTGTCTTACCATCTCTCCCGAGGTGAGCGAAGCTCCGAGAAAGAGCCTCATGCTCTTACGAGCGGGTGGACGGAGGAAGAGGAGCGTCGTATCTACGAAGGTGTGACGCGCAAGGGCGTGCGTGAATGTGTGTCGGTATCTGACAACGACGAACGGTTGCAGTAAGGGTAAGACAATGACTCTCGAAGAGATCAAAGCGGCGATTGAATCGGGCAAGCACGTCTGTTGGAGCAATCGCGCCTACGATGTAATCAAGGATAAGCTTGGGCAGTGGCTAATCGTATGCGGGCGAAGCTCCGAGAAGAGCTTCTCGGCTCTTCGAGCCAATCTAAACGGATACACTTGTGGGCTGACGTGGCTTGACGGTGTGACGATGAACGGTAATCCCGACGAATTCTTTACGGTCTGATGCGTACGCACACATATAGATAAGGATACGACAATGAGTTCTAAAAGTCATATTACGTTGGATATGTTGAATGGTGGCATGGGTCCTCTTCTGGCGGAGGTTGTACGTGCGTGTCTACACACTATGAATCCTAGCGCGTTTGTCCGACACGTGGTTCTAGGTATTGTCAAGTATCGCAATGAGACAGAGGTAACGGGTAAGGTGAGTATGGGTGAGCGTACCGTTCTTGCCTTTCTTGAGCATCCATTGAGGCAGGTGTCGCAGGATCTACGTAAGCGTGAGGATGAGCTTTACGCCGAGCCTGAATCTTCCTTCAACGCGTAGGCGCATACACTTGCGCGCGCATAAGATGCGTGCTATAATTGATCTGGAAGTGAGGAGACAACATGTCAGAGAAACGATTCATTGTTAGTATATGTCGTGTGTTTCACGATGTGGGGTGTGAGCCGCGACATATTCCCTATATGTATTCTGTTATGGCGGAATCGCCCAGAGCGGCGGCGAAGGCGGTGTTCGCGGATCACAAGAACGTGAACCTACACATGGACGCATACGGGGAGGTGCTTGTGCTTGAGGCGAAGGCTGGGAGGCTTGACGACTACAATCACTTCTATGCGGTGAAAGATCTCATCTCACCCGAGATGGTACAACATCGTAACGAAAAAGGATAATGTACGACAATGGAATCGGATACATACACATGGGGGTTCAACGACTACGCTGAGTTACAGTGTATGGTATATCGGAATCGGGAAGGCATCTATGTATGGAACATGA
>Ga0265338_10011298_pt1 | contig 10333 bp, 7 predicted proteins | sample 42126metaG_FD_193579 | JGI IMG/M metagenome (GOLD analysis project Ga0265338, IMG submission 193579) | Rhizosphere microbial communities from Carex aquatilis grown in University of Washington, Seatle, WA, United States - 4-21-26 metaG | ecosystem: Host-associated > Plants > Roots > Rhizosphere >... | reverse complement strand
GAAATCGAGGACGGCGCGCCGTCGAGCTGGCGCCCACCATGGTTGGAGACGATCAACGCGTCGGCGCCGCTGTCGGCAGCCAGTCGAGCGTCTTGCGCATCCAGGACGCCTTTCAGGATGAGCTTGCCGCCCCACAGCTTCTTGACCCACTCGACATCGGCCCAGCTCAGCGCCGGGTCAAATTGCTCGGCCGTCCACGAACTCAGCGACGACAGGTCGCCCACGCCCTTGGCATGACCGACGATGTTGCCGAAGCTGCGTCGCGGAGTACCCAGCATGCCCATGCACCAGCGCGGTTTCGTCGCGAGGTTGATCAGGTTGGGCAGCGTGAGCTTGGGTGGCGCCGACAAGCCATTCTTGATGTCCTTGTGGCGTTGGCCGAGGATCTGCAGGTCGAGCGTGAGCATCAACGCGCTGCACCGCGCGGCACGGGCGCGCTCGATCAAGCGCACGATGAAATCGCGGTCGCGCATCATGTAGAGCTGGAACCAAAACGGCTGCGTGGTCCGCGCGGCCACATCCTCGATCGAGCAGATGCTCATCGTGGACAAGGTGAACGGAACGCCGAATTTTTCCGCTGCGCGCGCCGCAAGAATCTCGCCGTCGGCATGCTGCATGCCGGTCAGCCCTGTCGGTGCGAGCGCAACCGGCATCGCGACCGGCTGCCCGATCATCTCGGTGCGTGTGCTGCGGCCCGCCATATTGACCGCGACTCGCTGGCGCAGCTTGATGGGCTGGAAGTCGCTTTCGTTGGCGCGGTAAGTACTCTCGGTCCATGAGCCGCTATCAGCGTAGTCGTAGAACATGCGCGGCACGCGCCGCTGCGCGAGTACGCGTAAATCTTCGATGCAGGTGATGGCAGACATGGTTTCTCGAGAGATAAGGGTAGCGGCCAGTCGGCGGCCACCGCAGCCAAGGAGGGGCGAGGACGCGGATGGGACGGACCCTGGAGTATACAGTCCGGGCAGCCATCGAGCAGCGCGACTGCGAGGGACGGGGACCGAAGCTGCTCTTCGCCCTCACTTGCCTGGGCGCTGAAGTGCGCGCGAGCGTCGGCACGACTTGCCGTCGTGCCACCCGCCGCCTGTCGACTACATCGACGTCGTTTTCTCTGTTGCTCTCGATAGAAAGCCGTGTATCTGCGCGACCACCGCAGCGCCCTCGCCCACGGCGGCCGCGACGCGCTTGGTCGAATCCGACCGCACGTCGCCGATTGCAAATACGCCGCTCACGCTGGTTTCCAACGGGCACGACGGGGTAAAGTCCGCGTCGCCAGCCGCAGTTCCTGTCGGCACAAACCCCTTGGCATCGATGCGCACGTTACAACTGCGCAGCCATTCGGTGTTCGGATTCGCTCCAACAAAAAGGAATAAATGCCGCAACTGCATCGTGCCATTTTCCACGCTGCCATCCTCGCCGCGCGTGCGATACCGGATCCCGCTCAGCATGACCTCGTCGCCTTCCAGCGCGGTTATTTCCGAACGCGGATGCAGTATCACGTTGGACAAGGAGGCGAGCCGGTCGATCAAATACCGCGACATGCTGGCTTCCAGGTTTGGAGCGCGAATAAACACATGCACGCGCGCCGCGTGCGAGGAAAGAAACACCGCTGCCTGGCCCGCGGAATTGCCTCCGCCCACCAGCATGACCTCTTCGTCCTTGCACAACTTGGCTTCCACGGGCGACGCCCAGTAGTACACGCCACGTCCCTCGTATTTCTCCAAGCCTTCCATGGCCGGCCGGCGATAGACCGCGCCGCTGGCGATGACCACGGTGCGCGTGGGCACGCGCCGCCCATCCATCAGCTCCATTTCCAGCGGACGGCCGCCGCAATGCAGCGCCTTGACCTTGAGCGGAATCGCGATGTGCGCGCCGAATTTCTGCGCTTGCACGAAGGCACGTCCAGCCAGTGCCTGCCCCGAAATGCCGGTGGGAAAGCCCAGATAATTCTCGATGCGCGCGCTGGCGCCAGCTTGACCGCCGGGCGCTCGAGCATCGAAGACCGCGACGGACAAACCTTCTGACGCCGCGTACACGGCAGTCGCCAAACCCGCCGGGCCGGCGCCGACGACTGTCACGTCGTACACGTGGTCAGGATCGAACTCCGGCAACAGCCCGAGCTGCGATGCGAGTTGCCCGAAGTCCGGTGCACGCAACACGGTGCCGTCTGGACAGATCACGAGCGGAAAATCGTGCTTCGTCGTCGCGATGCGCTCGAGCAAAGTCATGGCGTCCGCATCGGTTTGCGCGTCGAGCACGGTATGCGGATAGGCATTGCGCCGCAGGAAGCTTTGCATCAGGTGCAGTTTTGCGTTGGCGGCCGAGCAGCCCACCAGCACCAACCCCACGCCTCGCTCGATCAATCCCACGCGCCGCAAGATCATCGCGCGCATGATCCGCTCGCCGAGGTCCGCTTCCGCGACCAACAGCGCGCGCAACTGGTCAGGCGGGATCACCAGGGCTTCGACTGCTTCCAGCGCGAGGCCATCCACCAGCGCGGGCCTGCCCGATAATTGTCCGACTTCGGCGAGAAATTGGCCGGGCCCTTCTTCCACGACCACTTGCGAGTGCCCGAAACCGTCGCGCTGCAACAGACGCACGCGCCCGCGCAACAACACATGCATCCCGGGCCCCGGTTGACCAATAGAGAACAGCAACGTACCCGCTTCAAAATGCCGAACGGCGCCGAAGCGTCGCATGCGTTCGATCTCGGCGGGGGTGAGTACCGGGAACATTTGGTGACGCCGCGATTCCAGCGACGAGAACGGCGCGTCGCCAACCTCGTCCGGAGCCGCTACATTGTTGTCCGGTTGTCCACGCACGTCGGCACTCATATCGACGGACATCAGGCCTTCCTCCGGCGGCGACTGCACGCCGCCGCCGTCGGTGCGTTGGATATCGGCTGGGGGATTCATTTCGGGCACTCCAGAATTAGATTAGGCTTCGCCAAGCTCTGTGGCTTCAGGGCCGCTACGAGCGTCAAGAGGCGCCGGGGGCGGCACAGCTGACGGCGTCGCAATGGATGGCGCGACAGATGGCATGGGCGGTGGCGTAAAAGCGCAGACATCGCCAGAGCCATCAGCAGCAACGCGGCGCGACGCCCGGCTACTCGTATCGAGCGATCCATGCGCGTCCAGTTCACCGGGGTCCGCAATGGACTCCAGCGCCCAGCCCTCGTCACGCCACGCGTCCAGCCCGCCGAGCAGCGGCATCGCGCCCGGGAAGCCCAGCTCGCGCAAATGCTTGGCCATCCATGCGGCCGATACCTCGTTGGGGCAGGAGCAATAAATCACGATCTTCTGCTCGCGTTTAAGCGACCCCACGAGGCTACCCAAATCTCGCTCATCGGCAAATTGGGCGCCCGGAATGATAACGGGGTCGAGGAAGCGCTTTTCGGGCGAACGGATATCGAATACGAGCGGCATATCGCCCGCCTGCATCAGCGTATGCAATTGATCGACGGTCATGCGCGCCGTTTCGAGCTTCTTGGCCAAGGCACGCCGGCTGTACCACCGGTAGCCGATGTACAAGACCAGCAAGACCCCCGCCGTCGCGGCGGCGTCGCGACCGTATAAACCGAGCACCGCAAACAGCAAGTCGAGTTGATAAGCGAAGACCGCGCCTAGCGCGAGCCCGGCGGCGGCCCAAAGCCCCGCGCCCACCCCATCGTACTGAAGGAACGTGGCATAACGCACGCCCATCGCGCCGGCAAGCGGCACCGACACCATCGACAGACCCGGTATGAATTTAGCGACGAACAGTACGCGCGCACCCCAGCGACCGAAGAACCGCTCCGTTTGCTTGACGCAGGTATCGCGCGATAGCGAAACCTTGCACAGGGTCTGAAGGGTTTTTCCACCGTAACGGCGTCCGGCCTTGAACCACACCGTATCGCCGAGCAGGCTCGCCGCCACCGAAGTGGCCAGCGCCAGCAGCAGGCTCGACCATATCTCGCCAGGCGCCATCGCGATCGAGGCACCGACGAAGATCAGCGTCGGGAGCGCCGGAACCGGCAGGCCCAAGGACGCAGCGAGCACATTGATGAATACTAGCAGCGGGCCGTAGCTCGCCACCAAGTCATGCAGCATTGCGAGGACTCCACGGCGGCACGCAAGCGCGCCGCATCGTTCACCAGAAACGCGCCACGCAAATGCTGGCGCATGTATCGACTCTCGCCATTATGGACCGTTTACGAGACGAGATTGTGATGCAAAGTTCCGTCCCGCGAACTCCGCGTGAACCGATGCCGCAAAAGGATCAAGGGGTTGGATCAATCAACCCGGGATTTTGCGCGACGCGAAGCTGGCGGCACGAAAGGCCCGCGGGCATCACAGTGTCCGTCATCTTGCGTTGCGACAGATCGCGCGTATTCACGATCTCGACATATTCTGCCGGGTTCTCTTTAGCACTTTTCGATATAAGCTTATTTCTCATATGAATATCAGCGTGGCGGCGCGAGATGCAAAGTCGAACGAAAAAGAAATTCCGGCCCTCAGTTGCGGGCGAATTCGTCCAGCCATGCACTCATGACCCGATGCGCGGCGTCAGGACTTATCACATCGATGTGCACGCGCAGCGAGTCGGGCGAGATCCCGAGCGCCGCGAGCTGATCCTGATTGCCCTCGATCCAGGTATCGATGGCGGCCGGTTGCACTTCAAGATGAAATTGAAGCGCGAGCACGTGCTGGCCGATCGAAAAAGCCTGGTTTTCATAAATGGCGGTGCTGGCCAGGCGCGTCGCGCCCGGCGGCAAATCGAAGGTGTCGCCGTGCCAATGGAGTACGAGCGGCGCCGGTCCGGTGTCTGAGGCACCGACGCACGCAAGCGGCCCTTGCCGACCGGCATCGCTCAAGACGATAGGCGCCCAGCCGATTTCCTGCGAGCCGCCCGGGAATACGCGCGCACCCATCGCTGAAGCGATCAACTGTGCTCCAAGACATATGCCCAGAGTCGGGCGGCCGCCGTCGATGCGGTGCTTGAGGATGCGCATCTCGTCGTGCAGATACGGGTATCGAGCTGCCTCGTACACCCCCATCGGACCGCCCAGCGCCACCATGACATCGGCCTCGAGCGGGTCGATCCCGGCTAACGACGTGCGGGTCGCGTCAAGGTACTGGATCGAGAAACCGGCTCGCGTAAAGTACGCCTCCAGCTCGCCCAAATCTTCAAAATCCACATGGCGTAACGCCAGCAACGTTTTCATTGGTCCTGTTCCATCAGTGCTCGATGCCGCTCGATCCGGCGCCGGGCGCCGGGGTCGATGCGATGCCGAGCGTCTTGCGACACACCATCACGATCTCGTCGACGTCGTCTAACGCCATCATGCCCGGCGCGAGTTTCAGTTTGTCTTGAAAACGCACTCCCAACGGCATGAACACGCGGTTATACCACCACATGGCGCGTTCCCGGCGATGCGTCAGATACCACATGCCGAGATCGAGCAAGCGCGAAGAGCGCGGCTGCATTCCGTAGACCCCGCTGCGCTCGACTACGAGCCCGTGCTGCGCCAGCTTTTCGATCAGCCGTGCCGGCTCGTAACGGCGGCGGTGGCCGACGAAATCGTCGAACGGCGTCCAGCGCGAGGGATGCAGCGGCACCGATAGCAGGAACGTCCCGCCTGGCACGAGAACACGCGTGAGTTCCGACAGCGCGGCATCGTCATCGTCGACGTGTTCGACAATGTCTAGCGCACACACCAGATCGAACACGGCGTCGTCAAACGGCAGCGCGCTCACCTGCCCGAACGTCGCGTCGGCACCGCGCGCCCGCAGCTTCTCCAGAGCGGGCTCGCTGATATCGATAAACTGGGTAAGGTCTAACGGCAAGCGTGGGCGCAGCCCCGGCGCCACCTCGAGCCGTCGCTGACCCGCCGCGAGCAGGGAACTGACCAGCGGCCACGTGTTGAACCGCTCCGGTTCAACCAGGCGCGCGCCCGACCACAGCCCGTCGTAAAACCGGCGGTTGGTTTCGAGTAGCGCCTGGTCCATGCTGTGCGGTGACGGCTTCATCGTGGGCAATCCAACAGGTGAGGATGGACACCGGCTGCGGGCCCGGATGCAGGATTTGAGACCGGCGGTGGGTTTTCGTTCCTGACAGTCCAGTTCAGCCTGTGTCCTCCCAGCGCCACGACAGGTCGACGCCCATCACAGCGAGCGCGCTCTTGCACTTGAAGGCGATCGCCAGCGTGACGCAGCCGAGGTCTCCGATGATGCCGAGATAAGGTTCGGTCACGACGACTTCGCCGGGTCGCCGCAGCGCATCGGTGAAATACGGCCGCATGCCCCAACGCGCGCCTTGCGGATTGCGCAGCGGCGCAAAGCGGCCATAGTTGTCGCTTCCCTCGTTCGAGGGGATTTCGATGACTGCCCCGACTTGATAGCCTGCCCCATCGAGCAGGTAGGTACGGGTAAAAAATGGCAGTTGGGCGAGCGCGCTCGCGGCCGATTCGAACACCGAGCCGGCCATCATCTGCTGCGCCGCCGACCTCAGTGTGGCCTGGTATGCCGCGAGCGTCGTCGACTGATATGCGTTTTCGTGCTGGCGACGACGCGCCAGCGCGTCGTGCGCTTGATCGATCAACGCGACGGTGGCTTGCGGCGGCACCCGCCGTTCGATCGGCTTGCCCAGCAAAAAGCCCTGCACCAGATCGGCATTGCACTGCGCGACGAAATCGAGTTCGCCCTGAGTTTCGATGCCTTCGACCACCACCAGCGATCCCGTTTCATGGATCAGTTTGATTAGCGTGGGAAGCAGCCGCTCGAAATGCCGTCGTGTCATCGCCAAGTTCAAAAATTCGCGGTCGATTTTGACGATGTCGGGCGCGAGCAAAGCAATGCGATCGAGGTTCGAGCGGCGGACGCCGAAATCGTCGAGTGCGGTGACAAAGCCTTCCGCCCGCAACGCGACAATCGCGTCGGCCAGCGGCCGGTTGTCGCCTTCGCTTTCGAGCACTTCGATCACGATCTGTTGAGGCCGCAGCCCGACGCTGGCGACCAGCTCCATCATCTCGGCCACGTACCACGGGTGCGAGAGCGTTTGCGGCAATACATTGAGGAAAAGCCACTCCTGCGGTCCCAGCAAGCGACTGCCATGTTGCAGGTGCAAACGGATGCACGCCCAGTCGAGTTCGATTTGCTCGCTCGCCGAGCATTGGGCGAAGGCGGCCAACGGATTGACGGATGTTCCGTCTTCCTTCGTCACGCGCAATAGCGCCTCGCCGCCAACTGGACGCCGATGCAGCATGCCGAAGATGGGCTGGAATACGGAGGTAAGCACATCGCCTTTATAAAGGGCGGTGAGCTGGGTCATAGGGTTCTCGCAAATCAATTGAAAGGGTCGGACAATTCCGTTGCCCACCAGACAAGCTCGCGGCGCATATTGCGTGGGGTACGGTTCGGACCAAGGTTATCAGATGGTTTCGCGTCGGTGATCAGAAAAATATTTCAAGCGATGCAAACGCGATACGCCCATCGATAACCGGATTGCCTGCATTCGACAATCTGCATTGGGCAATAGGCTCGAGGTGTGGAGGTAATGGGCGCGCAATGCGCATGGCGTGGCCGGAAAATTCGTAGGCCAAGTGACGGATATTTAGCAACACCGAACGGTTCGCCGCCGACGCGCGAAAGCAAAAAGGCCAACCCGCAGGCTGACCTTTTCATTGTGCGACGGAGCTTGCACGGCGGCAGCCGACGCGTTATTTCAGTGAGCGAGGCGCCCCGAAATACCGACAGCCAAAGCGTGATTGGCTTTTTGCATCGCTGCGGCAGCCTTTTCGGACAGGCCGTAATAAGACGGCTCTACCGTGAAGCGGCCGCATTCCGACAACATGGGCTCGTGTATGCAGCTATTGCGCGCCAGTACGCCTATGATGGGCAGGCCTTCAAAATCGAGCGAACCGACCCAGCGAACGTTCGGAAATTCGGCATACAGCGCGGCGACCTGCTTCGCGAGTTCGCGACGATGCTGGCATAGCTCAGCTTGCGCGGCTTCGAAATAAGCCGGATTTTCACTGCCAGATATTTCTTCGACGTGTGAATTTGCATTCGCCATTTTGATTCCCCTGCCCCAAACCGCGACAATTCGTGTGTAAAGACCCGCTGGCCTTTATTTAGAGACAATCTTAGCGCGTCGACTTCGCTTTCATGGGGTTTACGCTCTGACTTTTACGTTTTGTCACAAGGCCGAGATTCTTGTTACTAATTGTTATTCTTTTTAGATTGCTCTCTTTAAAAATCTGGCTTTTCCCTATTTTCAAAACGGGTTCCGCGTGGCGCCCCGGCGTTTTGCGCGGTGGGCGAGACCAAGCCGTGCGCACTGTTGCATCCGGGCTAAGCAGATGCCCTACAATCGCACGCTATCCATCGCACGTGTAAGCCGCCGACATCCCATGCGCGTATCCAACGCACCCAAGACCTTTTTCACCACGCTCGATGCGATACGAGGCGTGGCGGCTTTGCTCGTGATGTTGCGTCACATCGGTTTCTTCGACAGCTTGCGTTTCCAGGAAAGCTATCTGGCCGTCGACGTATTCTTTTTGTTGAGCGGCGTCGTCATCGGCAATGCTTATGAAGCGCGCCTACGCGGCGGGATGTCGGTTTGGGCGTTTAGCTGGGTGCGCGTGGTGCGAATTTTCCCCCTCTACTTGCTCGGTAGCGCGCTCACCGCGTGCGCTTGGCTCGCGGGCGATAGCGTCGCGCCCACCCAGTTGGCGTGGTTAGCCGTGTTGGCATGTCTGATGCTGCCAAGCTTCCAAACCCTCGAGCCGTTTCCGTTGAATCACCCCGCTTGGTCGCTATTCTTCGAACTGGTGGCGAACCTCAGTTATGCACTGGTAGCGAGGTGGTTGAGCACACGTGTGCTCGCGATCGTGGTGGCGATGGGCGCAATCGGTACCGTCGCGTTGCTGTGTCTTACACCGACGCATAACCTGGACGTCGGCTGGAGTCAGGCGAATTTCGCCAGCGGACTGATCCGCGTCGGGTTCTCGTTTTTCGCGGGCGTGCTGCTGTTCCGGATTTATGCGGCCGCGGCTGCACGCCAGCAGCGGCATGGGGCGAAGCCCAGGGCCGCTTCCTACGCGTGGCGTGCATGGCGCGCGTGGTTATGCGTAGCCATGGTTGCCGCGTTGCTGATGTCTCGCCCCTCGGCCACGCTGCAGCCGTGGTTCGACGGCGCCGTCGTGCTGGTGGCGTTTCCGTGGCTGGTGTATCGATCGCTGTGGTGCGAGCCGGTCGGATATGCGGCGCGCGTAGCGCGTTGGCTAGGTGCGGTATCTTATCCGGTCTATGTATTGCACGTCCCGCTTAGCCTGTGGGTGCATCAGGATCTGGCGCTCTACAAAGATCTGCCAGGGCACGCCGCGACACTGTGGATAGGCGCCGGTTTTGTCGCCTGTCTGCTGCCAGTGTGCAGCGTGTTGAATCGTTATTACGACGCCCGCGCGCGACGGCTTCTGCTCATGTATGGCCCGCGCTGACGCTATACTCGGCAACGGCCCACTATGCACGAACGGCATGATCCGTCGTGCCGCTCGCGCGGGAACGCTATGCTGAAATCCCTGCCTACCGTCTGGAAAAAATGGCGCGCCGCCCAGCGTAGCGGCCAGCAAATCGACGCCTTGTTGGCCAACGCCGATCCGAAGGCAGCGCTGGCGACTCGTAACCAGTGGCTTATCGAAATCGCGCATTGGTTGCACCGGGGCGGCTCGCTGCCCGTGACCAACCCCGTGACCAACCCGGTTGCCACCGAGGTGACTGCGGGAGCAGGCGCAGACGTGGCCGGCGTTGCTGCACAGCACGCGCAGCCGGCCGAAGCCGCCGACCCGCGATTTCCGCCGCACACCCGCTTGCGCTACCTGCTGCAACTGCTCGAGCGCAATCCACAGTGGAAGGAACGCTGTGCGCGCGCGCTTCGTCAGACGCTGAGCGACAGCGACACCGCCTCGCTGCTGTGCGAAAGCGGCATGCCCGCGCATTCGGGTTTTCTCGGCGCGCTGGTCGAGCGCATCCAGACTGCGTTGATCCCTCCGGCACCGAATAGCCGCGACCTGGGCGCCTTGTTCACGTTGATGTTTACCTCGGCCGACGACGCCCAATGGGTGGCAGCGCTCCCGCCGTCGCTACTGGAACCGCTGGGCGCGTTGCTTACATATCGCATCGAGCCGGACGAAAAGTATCGGCTCGATCTCTTGTCGCTCAATTTGCTCGACGCCATCCAGGCGCTGGTCTGCCAAGTCAGCGCCACGGGCCTCTCGCACGCGGTGCGCACTCGGCTCACGCCAGGCAGCCTGGACGAATCGCCGTTCTTCCAACTCGGGCGAGCGATGCTGGCC
>Ga0265338_10011296_pt1 | contig 10334 bp, 9 predicted proteins | sample 42126metaG_FD_193579 | JGI IMG/M metagenome (GOLD analysis project Ga0265338, IMG submission 193579) | Rhizosphere microbial communities from Carex aquatilis grown in University of Washington, Seatle, WA, United States - 4-21-26 metaG | ecosystem: Host-associated > Plants > Roots > Rhizosphere >... | reverse complement strand
AGGACGGGCGCGCCGTCGCGGCCGGCGGCGCGACGCGACCAGCAACGCCAGGGCGCCCAGCACCGCCGTCGGCGCCGCGGCGCCCTCGCGCGCCTGGGCGCCGCCGATGGCGCACGCGACCAGCCCGGTGCCGCCATCCTGTTTGTAGAGGTCGTCGAAACCCAGCGTCGGCCCAGGCGTGGCCGTCGCGCTGTCCGACGCGGCGCTGGGCGTGCCGTCGCTGCCGATGGAGATCACCGCGACCTGATAGGCCGTGCCGTTCTGCAGCCCCTTCACGCGCACGGAGTTGGTGCCGACCGAAACCAGGCCGGAGCAGATCAGCGTCGGGTCGAGCGTCGCGAACGGTCCGGTCCCGCCCTGTAACAGCGCCGCGGCGCAGCTGTCGAACGACGGCGACGGCGGCGTGCTCGGGCCCGGCGAGCACAGCACCTGATAGCCCTGGATCGACGTCGTGATCGCGGGCGCGGTCCAGGAGACGAGCAGCCCGCTGTCGGCGGTGGTCGCGGTCGGCGCGGTCGGCGCGGTCGGCCCCGTACCACCGACGCCGACCGACACATACGGCTGGCTCGTCAGCAGGACGCCGTTCTGGCGAACGATGGCCCACACGTTCGTCGACGTCGCCGCCAGCGCCGAGCAATTGCCGCCGTTCGCGACCGCGGTGAAGAGGTTCGCGGTCGAGAACGTCTCCGTCGCCGACGTCGAGTCGGCGTTCAGCGTCAGGTCGGTGCCGAGCGAGATGCAGGTCGTCACCGTGGCGTTGTCGCAGCTGGAGCCGACCATGATCGTCGCGGTGAGCGAATCGCTCGCGGTCAGCTTCACGACCGAGTCGCTGTTGATTCCGACCGCGACGCCGAGATTGATGGGGCAGGAGCAACGCGCGGCCGAGAGAAAACCCGAGAGCTCGTCAGTGGTCAGCGCGTCGTACGCGCCCGAGGGATCCATGCGCGACAGCGCCACCGTGAAGTCGGTGGCGCCGAGCGTGGTGGTCTGACCGTACGCCGAGGACGTGCCGAGCACCACGCCCAGAGACGCGATAGCCAGGGCGGCGCCGCGAGCGGCTAGTGGGCGGCGGCGAATCGGTTCTCGCATGCGGTGTTGATTTGCAACGGTGGGACCAACCGCACGGACCACGCGCCCGCGCGAGCAGCCGCGCCATCCTCGCACGGGGCTGCCAATCTGTCAGCGGCGCGCGGCGCCTGCGTGCAGGAACGGCTGGCGGCATCCGCGCGAAGCCCGACCGCGGGCGTGACCGCCGTTGCGGCGGCACGCGCAATCGCGGCCCGGTCACTTCGGCGCGCGCACGAGCCGAAAATCGTAGCCGGCGGTGCAGAAGGGCCGCTCACAGGTTCCGCCGTCAGGCGCGCGGCCTGGCGGATGTTCCACGAAGTCGGCGATCAGCGACTCCTTGACCGCGAACACGGCGTCGGTGTCCAGGTAGGGGTCGCCCTTCACGAACAGGTGCGTCGTGACCGTCCCGTAGCCGGGCGCCGACACGATCAGGTGCACGTGCGCGGGGCGAAACGGATGCCGCCCCATCGCGCGCAGCATGACGCCGACCGGGCCGTCGGTCGGAATGGAGTAGCTGACCGGCTTGATCGTGCGAAGACCGTAGCGGCCGTCGTCGCCGACGGTGAACTTGCCGCGCGCGTACGAGGCGCCGGGGCGCTGGACGTCGTAAAGGCCGTCGCCGTCGACTTGCCAGACATCGAGCGTCGCGCCCGCGATCGGCGCGCCGTCGACGTCGAGCACGCGCCCGGACAAATAGGTCGGCACGCCCGCGAGCCCCTGCGCGATGTCGCTCCACATCGGCGCATCGCGCGCGTCGGGCAGATAAAACGGGCCCAGCACCGTGGTCTCGGACGCGCCGCCCGGCTTGCGGTGGTTGATGGCGTCGACCAGCATCGACACGCCCAGCGTGTCGGAGAGCAGGATGAACTCCTGTCGCCGCTCGTCGCATTTGTGGCCGGTCGCCGTCAGGAACTCGATGCCGGCCAACCATTCTTCTTCGGTGAGCTCGCTCTCACGCACGAACGCGTGCAGGTGGCGGATCAGGCTGGTCGCCACCGCGACGAAACGGGCGCGGGCGGCGGGCTCGGTCGTCGTATCGATGCTGGCGACGACGGTGTCGGTGAGGTTGGCCTCGGTGAGGTTACGCATGGAAGGAGCCTCCTGTTTCGTCGGGCGGCAGCACCAGCCGGCGCTGCACCGGGAAGAAATGCACGTCGAAGCGCCGCGAGAACCCGCCCCAGAGCCCGCGTGGAAACCTGATCGTGACGGCGATCGCCAGCACGCCGAGCCCGACCAGGTACCAGGTGCCAAAGTCCGACGCGACCTTGTTGAGCAAGTAGAAGACCAGCGCGCCGATGATCGGCCCCTCGATCGTGCCGATGCCGCCGATCATCACGATGAAGATCCCGAACGCGCTCCAGTTCACCGTGAACGCGGCGTCGGGAGAGATGCGCAGGTTGCCGAGAAAATAGAGCGCGCCTGCGAGCCCCGCGCCGAACGCGGCGGCGACGTAGACGCCCAGCTTCGTCTTGCGCACGTGGATGCCCTGGCTCTCCGCGGCGACCTCGCTGTCGCGGATCGCCAGCAACGCGAGCCCCTGGCGCGAGCGCAGGATCAGATACGTCGCGCCCACGGCGACGACCGCCGCGGCGAGGCAGAGCCAGAACGTCACGTGAATGCGCGTCGCCTTTTCGATCCCGCGCAGCGCGGTCAAGCTGGTGCCAGAGCCGCCGCCGACGGCCGACCAGTTGGCGATCGACAGGCGAAAGACCTCGGCGATCACCCAGGTGCCGATCGCGAACGTGCCGCCCTGCAAGCGGAAGGCGATCTGCGCGACCGGTATCGCGCAGATCGCCGTGAAGAAGGCCGCCAGCGGCACGGCGACGAACGGGTTCACGCCGGCGAAGTTGCCCATGACCAGCAGCGCGTAGCCGCCGAGGCCGAGAAAGGCCTGCTGCCCGATCGACACCATGCCGCCGTAGCCGGCGAGCAAGTTCCACATCATCGCGTAGATGAGGTAGCAGGCGATCTCGTCGATCTCGCGCAGCGTGCCGGCCTCGGCCCACAGCGGCATCGTCGCCAGGAAGGCGATCGACGACAGGATGGCCAGCCCGCCCGCACGGCTGGCGCGCGTGGCGCGGTGGACTTCGAAGGTGGCAGCCTTGGCGTTCGACATCACCTGGTCTTCGCGAAAAAGCCGGTCGGGCGAAGCAGTAGCATGCCCAGGAACACGATGTGCCCGAGCCAGATCCCCCAGCCAGGATCGAAACGGAAGCCGATCACCTGCGTCACGCCGAGGATGATCCCGCCCAGCAGCGTCCCGTAGAACGAGCCCATGCCGCCGATGATCACCGCCTCGAAGCCGTAGAGCAGCAGCGCCGGCCCGTCAGCGGGGGCGAAGGTGGTCTTGAGGCCGTGCAGCGCGCCGGCGATCGCGACCAACATGAACGCGATGCCGGTCGCGAGCGCGTAGACGTGACGGTGATCGAGCCCCATGAGCTGGGCGGCGTCGCGATCGTCACTGACCGCGCGAAACGCGCGGCCGAGCGCGGTGCGCCCCGACAGCCACTGCATGCCGGCGGCGATGCCGACCGCAATCGCGAACGTCAGCAGCGGCAGCGTCCCGATGGAGAGCCCCGCGGCGATCGAGAGGCTCGCGACGTTGAGGCCGCCCGACTCGATCGAGCGCGGATCGGCGGTGTAGATCTCTTGCAGCAAATTCTCGATCACGATCGCCAGGCCGAACGTCACCACGAGCGAGGGCAGCGGATCGCGGCCGACGACCCGGTTCAGCACCAGGCGCTGCAGGCCGTAGCCGGCGCCGAACGCGATGGGCAGCATCAGGATCAGCGCCAGCCAGGGCGCAGCCGCCGGCGGTAGCCCGATCGCCACCGCGACGGAGAACACAGCGAACGCGGCCAGGATGATGAAGTCGCCGTGCGCGGTGTTGGTCAGGCGCATGACGCCGAAGATCAGCGACTGGCTCATCGCGAACAGCGCGTACAGGCCGCCGAGCAGCACGCCCTGGACGATCGTCGAGATCCAGCTCAGCGTGCCGACCATCGTCGTCTCGGATCTCGCCTCGGAGCAGGTCTGGGCTCACACACCGAAGTAGGCCTGGGAGATCTGCTCGCGCGTCAGGACGCGTGAGGCGCCGGTCAGGGTCACGCGACCTTCTTGCAGGCAGTAGAGCCGGCTCGACACCCGCTGCGCGGTGGCGACGTCCTGCTCGACGATCACCGCGGTCATGCCTCCGTCGCAGATCGCGGGGAGCGCGTCGTAGATCTGTTTCACGACGATCGGCGCCAGGCCGAGCGACAGCTCGTCGCACAGCAGCAGCCTGGGGTTACTCATGAGCGCGCGCCCGATCGCGACCATCTGCTGCTGGCCGCCCGACAGCGTCGCCGCGGGCGCGCGGCGCTTCTCGGCCAGCAACGGGAACAGGCGATAGATCGCGTCGAGCGTCCAGGGGCCCTCGCGGCGCGCGCACGCGCCCATCAAGAGATTCTCTTCGGCGGACAAGCTGGAGAACAGGCGCCGCCCTTCGGGGACCATGGCGATGCCGCGACGAACGATCTCGACGGGCGGCAGGCCGCCCACCGGCTGGCCTTCGAGCGTCACCGCGTCACGCCGCGCGCCGAGGACGCCGCAGATGGTCTTCAAGAACGTCGACTTGCCCGCGCCGTTCGCGCCGATCAGCGCAACGACCTCGCCGGCGGCGATGTCGAAGTCGACACCGAACAGCACCTGGAAGTCGCCGTAATACGATTCGAGCTGGCGCGTCGCGAGCAACGTCATCGGCCAGCGCTCGGAGTCATCGACGTCAGGCCTCGAGCCCCAGATAGACCCGCTTCACCTCGGGATCGCTCATCACCGCGTGCGGCGCGCCCTCGGCCAGCGGTTTGCCCAGGTTCAACACCAGCAAGCGGTCCGCGACCGCCAGCAACGCGTGCACCACGTGCTCGATCCAGATGATGGTGATGCGCTGGTCCTTGATGCGGCGGATCTCGTCGACCAGCACGCGCGCCTCGTGATCCGTCAGGCCGGCGGCGATCTCGTCGAGCAGCAGCAGGCGCGGCTCGGTCGCCAGCGCGCGCGCCAGCTCCAGGCGCTTGCGATCCAGCAGCGGCAGCGACGCGGCCAGGCGGTTCGCCTGGGGCAGCAGGCCGGTCTCGCGCAGGATCTCGACGGCGCGCGCGTAGGTCTGGCGCTCGCGCTTGCCCGCTCCGAACGACGCCGCGGCCACCAGGTTCTCGAACACGGTCATCGCGCCCCAGGGCTGGGGAATCTGATACGAGCGGCCGATCCCCAGGCGGCAGCGCCGGTGCGGCGGATCGCGCGTGACGTCGCGGCCGTCGAACGCGATCGCGCCCGCGTCGGCCTGCAGGTCGCCGCTGATCAGATTGAACAGCGTGGTCTTGCCCGCGCCGTTGGGGCCGAGGATGCCCAGCGTCTCGCCGGCCGCAACGCGGAGGCTGACGTTGTCGACGACGCATAGCGCGCCGAAGCTCTTCGAAACCGCATCGAGCGCCAGGCACGTGCTCATGCGAGCGAGGGCCGCCGTCCTTCCCAGGCATCTTGCAGCAGCTGGCGGATCGCGGCCGGCTCGAGCGGCCGCGGGTTGTAGTACGGGTTGCGTAGCGCGAGCTCGGCCGCCCGGTCGAGCGACTCGGCCGCCAAGCCGATCTGCCGCAGCCCGAGCGGCGCGCCCAGCGCGCGCGCGAGATCGTACAGGCGCGCCGGCGGATCCGCGGTGCCCGGCCCCGCCGCGCTCAGTGCGTGCGTCATGCGCGCCATCGCTTCGGGCGCGGCGTCGCGGTTGTAGCGGAGCGCGTGCGGCAGCACGATGGTGTGCGTCTCGGCATGCGGCAAATTGAACGTACCGCCCAGCGTGTGACAGAGCTTGTGGTGCAGCGACATCCCGACCGCGCCCAGGCAGCTGCCGGCGAGCCACGCGCCGTACAGCGCCTCCGCCAGCGCTTCGCCGCGCGCTTCGGCCTCGCTGCCCACGACCCTGGGCAGGCTGGCCGCGAGCGCGCGCATCCCCTCCTCGGCCATCAGCGAGGTGATCGGGTTGGCGTCCTCGGCGTACAGCGCCTCCGCGCAGTGCGCGATCGCGTTCATGCCGCTCGGACCCGCGACGGCGGGCGGCAGGCGCGCGAGCAGCAACGGATCATAGATCACCGTCTTCGGCAGCACGCGCGCGTCGCGGCCAGTCTTCTTTTGCCCATTGGCGGTCAGGCCAAAGATGGGCGTCATCTCAGAGCCGGAGAACGTCGTCGGGATCGCAAAGATGGTGCTGATCGCGCCGGCCGCCGATGCCACGCCGCCCGCGGCCGCCAGCACGTCGGCCGGCAGCGCCAGCGCCTTGCCGAGCCCGATGGTCGAGCCGCCACCGATCGCGACGCAGCTATCGGCGGCGAGGTCGAGCGCGGCCGCGCGCGCCGCCACCGCGGTCTCGACCGGCACGTGCATCACCGCCTGATCGAAGATGCCCACGGCGCGCGCGCCCAATCGCTGCGAGACAGCTTCGGCCAGCGGCCGCTGGCGCGGCGTGCTCAGCACAAGCACGCGCTTGACGCCCAGCCGATCGACCTCGCGCGCGAGGCCGTCGAATGCACCCGCGCCGAACACGACGCGCGACGGAAGGCCGACGTGAACGAAGGATCGCACGCGCCTGGCCCGTCAACCCCGCGGGTAATAGGGAGGGATCTGGGCGTCGACGTTGACCCAGACCGACTTGGCCTCGGTGTAGTCGTGCATCGCTTCGAACCCCATCTCGCGCCCGTACCCCGAGCTGGCGACGCCGCCGAACGGCGAGCCGGGATTGACTCGCTTGTAGCAGTTGATCCAGACCATGCCCGTGCGCATCGCGGCCGCGATGCGGTGGGCGCGCTGCAAGTCGCGCGTCCAGAGCCCGCCGCCCAGGCCATAGGGCGTGCCGTTGGCCATCGAGACGACCTCCTCCTCGTCGCGGAACGTCGTCACGCTGACGAACGGGCCGAACACCTCTTCCTGGCACACGCGATCCGCCGGCCGCGCGCGCACCACCGTCGGCTCCAGGTAGTAACCCTTGGCAAGCTCGCTCGCCACGGGCGCGCCGCCGCCGAGCAGCACCTCGCCGCCCTCTTCCTTCGCGATCTTCACGTAGCCGAGCACGCGGTCACGATGCTGCGCCGATGTGAGCGGCCCCATCTCCGTCGACGGATCCAGGGGATTGCCGATGCGGATCGAGCGCGCCAGCGTCAGGAAGCTCTCGAGGAACGCGTCCGCGATCTTCTCGTGCAGGTAAAGGCGCGACCCGGCGATGCACGCCTGGCCCTGGTTGTGAAAGATCGCGAACGCCGCGCCGTTGACCGCCGCCGGCAGCCGCGCATCGTCGAACACGATGTTGGCACCCTTGCCGCCCAGCTCCAGCTGCATGCGTTTCAAATTCCCGGCCGACGCCGCGACGATCTTCCGCCCCACCGCCGTCGATCCGGTGAACGCGATCTTGTCGACACCGGGGTGCTCGGCCAGGCGCTGGCCCGCGGTCGCGCCGTAGCCGGGGACGATGTTGACCACCCCGCGCGGAACGCCGACCGCGTGGCAGAGCTCGGCGATCTTCAGCGTGGACAGCGGTGTCAGCTCCGCCGGCTTCAGCACCACGGTATTGCCGGCCGCCAGCGCCGGCCCCAGCTTCCAGCCGGTGAACATCAGCGGAAAGTTCCAGGGCACGATCTGCCCGACCACGCCGACCGGCTCGCGCAGCACGTAGTTCAGGAACCCCGTCTCGACGGGGACGACGCTGCCCTGCACCTTGTCGGCCATTCCGCCGAAGTAGCGAAACGTCACCGCCGTGCGCGGCGCATCCAGCGCGCGCGTGTCGCGCAACGGATGCCCGGTGTCGATGGCCTCGATGTGCGCCAGCTCGTCGGCGTGCGCCTCGACGGCGTCGGCCAGCTTCAGCAGCAGGCGCCCGCGATCGGCGGCCGCCGTGCGCGACCAGGCCGGGAACGCCGCCCGCGCGGCCGCGACGGCGCGATCGACGTCGGACGCGCGCGCCTCGGCGATCTCGGTGATCACCGAGCCGTCGTGCGGATTCAGCACCGGAATGCGCCCGCCGGCGTCGGCGTCGACGAACTCGCCGTCGATGAAGAGTCGGTTTTGGATCGATGGCACCATCGATCGCGCGTCTAGAAGTCGACCGGCCAGGGCTTGAGCTCGCCGCGCTCGTACCGTTGCGGCAGATCCGCGGTGGCGTTCTCCCACACCAGCAGCATCGAGCGCTTCTTCGAGAAGCCCTGGTGCCGGATGTCGGCGGGCATGGCCGCGACGTCGCCCGCCTTCATGGTCAGGCGCGCGCGCGGGCGCCCGGTCTCGCGGTCGGCGACCTCCCAGGTGATCTCGTCGGACAGCTGCATGAACCACTCGACGCGATCGTTGCCGTGGATGATGGGCAGGATGTACTCCTCGGTCGTCGGGCAGAACAGGCTGCGCCCACACACCGACGTCACCGACGGGTTCCAGGTGACGTCGGAGCGCGACAGGTACTTGAACAGGTTGAACGCGTGCAGCTCGCTCTCGAAGCCCGGCTCGGCGCGGATCTCCGGCTCGCCCTGGTCGACGTCGGCGAACGCGCGGTTGATCGGGAAGCCGTTGGCGTCGGCGCGCAGCGGCGAATCGCCCTCGATGCCGGTCATGCGCTTGGTGGCGACCCGAAAACGATCGATCGCCGCCAGGTTGTCGCCGTTCTTCTCGCCGAAGGGGCTGCCCTCGACCTCGGCCGGCGCCGCGAACGGATCGAAGCCGGCGTTGACCCAGTCGGCCAGAATCTCCTTGAACTTCGCCATCGCCGTCGGACTGTCGAACGCCTCGACGTACGCCAGGCCGGCGCCGTGGATCGCTTCGTTGTAGCGGCCGGCGAACAGCTCGACGCGGCCGTAGAGATTGCGCGTGCCGAAGACCGCGTCGAAGTTCACCAGGCCATAGAAAAAGTTCCACGCCACGTCGCGCATCATCGCGCGCAGGAACGCGTCGGCGCTCATGGTGTGCGACTGGCGCTTGCCCTTGGCGGGCCAGGTCACGGTGACGAAGTACTCGTCGCGCGCGAACGTGAATTCGCCCAGGCGGAACGTGCGGTAGCCGGCGGTCGTCTCCACGGTCTTGTCGCCCGAGGGCTTTTCACCGCCTCTGGCGGAGGGTTCGTGAGTCGTCTGGACCTGCGGATTGGCGGCCATGGCATCCTCCTCGGCGAATCAACGAGAACAGATCTCGCCCCACTTCTCGACGGTCAAATCGCCCTTCAGCGTCTGCTGGATCATCGCGGACGGGCGCGCGGCGTTGAAACGGTAAGCGGCGCCGACCGGCAGCAACGCCTGATGTCCGCGTTCGAGGCGGATCGTCCCCATGCGCTTGCCGTCGGGGTCGCCCGCCAGCAACACCGTCCCCGGCTTCGGCGTCCCCGCGGCCGGCGCGTTTGCGAGCTTCACCAGCTCGACCTCGACCTCGCCGTCGAGCACCACGACGAACTCGTCGTGCGCGCAGGTCATCCAGCGCGAGCGCCCCTCGGCGCGGATGGCCTCGATCACGTACTCGAGGTTCTTCGCGACCGCGGTCTTCTCGTAGGGCTTCGCCTTGCCGACGACTTCGAACACGTTCGAATAGACGTAGTGCTTCGGATCATCGTTGATGATCTCGATGGTCCCCTTTTCGTGCTTCTCGAGCGAACCGAACACCGTGCGATAGGTCGTCATGTCCGTACCTCACGTGGGGAGCCATTGGGGGGCGATGCGGAAAAGAGATACTCCCACAGCGAACGAAAACGGCAAGCCGCAAGCCAGAAGGCGTCGGGTATCGCCGTCGCGTATCCTGGTCGCCGTGAAAGCAATCGTCATCAGCCGCTTCGGTGGGCCCGAGGTCTTGGAGCTCCGCGACGTGCCGACACCCTCGCCGACGCGCGGCGACGTCCGCGTGCGGGTGCGCGCGACGGCGGTCAACCGCGCCGACCTGATCCAGCGCGCGGGCCACTACCCGGCGCCGCCCGATTCGCCGCAAGACATCCCGGGCCTGGAATTCGCCGGCGAGATTGACGCCATCGGCGAAGGCGTGACCGAATGGGTCCCCGGCGATCGCGTCGTCGGCCTGTGCGGCGGCGGCGCGTACGCCGAGGCCGTGGTCGTGCCCAGCCGCACGCTGGCGCGGCTGCCGGCCGACGTGTCGTTCACGGACGGCGCCGCGATCCCCGAGGCGTTCATCACCGCCTGGGACGCGATGGTGGTGCAGGCGCGGCTCGGCGCCGGCGAGCGGGTGCTGATCCAGGCGGCCGAGAGCGGCGTCGGCACCGC
>Ga0265338_10011295_pt1 | contig 10335 bp, 5 predicted proteins | sample 42126metaG_FD_193579 | JGI IMG/M metagenome (GOLD analysis project Ga0265338, IMG submission 193579) | Rhizosphere microbial communities from Carex aquatilis grown in University of Washington, Seatle, WA, United States - 4-21-26 metaG | ecosystem: Host-associated > Plants > Roots > Rhizosphere >... | reverse complement strand
GCGGCCTTGCGTGAACATTTTGTCAGCATTCGTACCGACCTGCTCGCCCTGGAAAAAGCCAGCCGTAGCAAGGACATACGCGTTGATTCTCCAGCCAGGGTCATGTGATGCTCGTTGGCCGCTGCGACCTCCCAAAATATATGAGGAAGCGCAGGCGGGGCACACCCCGCCTGCGCTTCCTCACCCAAAAATCTGGGATGGGGGAATGGCTCCTTCTACACTGTTTGGCGAGAACAGGAAAGCCCGGTTCTCGGAGGGTATATATTGACAGGTAGTATAAAACTGCGATATGCTTGATAATTGGGAGTATCCTGCGAATTTATATGGATGATACACAGTCAAAAAAACGCAAAGGATATGTTCTTTTACCCGAAGCAGTGCAATACAGAGACAATCTTCGTGGGAAAGGTCTCATTAATGAAACTAACCATGAAAGGCGATTATGGCCTGCGAGCAATGTTAGATATGGCAACATATTATGGGCAGGGGCCAATTGAAAGTTCAGACATTGCAAACCGGCAATACGTGCCAGAGCAATACCTTGATCAGATCTTGATGGTCTTGCGCAAGGAAGGGTTAGTCAAAAGCGTGCGTGGTCCCCGTGGTGGGCATATGCTGGCTCGTCCGCCCGCAGAAATTACGATGGCGCAGGTTATGCAGGCTCTGGAAGGATATGTTCCGCCTATGGAGTGTCTGCCCAACCCGGAGTTTTGCAAACTCTCGCCCGGCTGTGGCCTGCGTGGCGTCTGGCAGCAAATAGACGAGATGACACAGCGTATTCTTACCACAACAACCATTGAGGACCTGGCGCAACGACATCATACCGGCAATACAGAAACAATGTACTATATTTAATCTGGTAGCAAAGGTAGTGAGGTCGTCCAGGTTTGCTGTAAACTGTAGGAAAAACTTTGTAACGTCGCCTGGGGGTAGCTAGTGGTTGTTGATTGGCAGAAGCCTTCTGATAGTGGCAGGTTGATTGCCATCGTTGAAGATGACGCGCAATTGATCAACCTGTTCCGAGATATGCTGGAATATGATGGACGCTGGCGCTTGCATTTCTTTAGCGATGGGCAGGATGCCAAAGATCATCTCCCAGAATTAGGCGCACATCTGATTCTGCTTGATGTAGGTTTGCCGAATCTTGATGGTGTGTCGCTTTATAAGATCTTGCGTGGGCATAGTAATACGAGAAATACGCCGATTATTGTCATTACTGGGAGCCATGACTGGGAATTACAACGTATGGGTTTGCAAGCAGGTTTGCTTTTGCGCAAACCATTTCGTGTTCAGGAACTCCTTTTTATGATCCAGGCTATTCTGGGCGATGAGAGTCCAGTGTAGCGATAACGAGAATCTTTCTCTCTGACCAGCAGAGAGGATAACCAATCCCTTGCCCCATGTGAGCAAAAAACGTGAATCAGGTGAATATATGGCCCGTTGGGCAAAGGACGTAACCCGGCTGATCGGCAAGACTCCACTGGTTGAATTTGCGCGCCAGTCTCAGGATACTTCGGTGACTCTACTGGCCAAGTTAGAAATGTTTAGCCCAGGGGGGAGTTGTAAGGATCGTGCTGCTTACCAGATGATCTGTGAGGCAGAAACCCAGGGGCTTTTACGTCCTGGAGGGATCATTACTGAGCCAACCAGTGGAAATATGGGTATTTCCCTGGCCTGGATAGCCGCAGCGCGGGGCTATCAGTGTATTCTCACTATGCCTGATACCATCAACCTTGAACGCCGTCTCCTGCTTCGCCGTTTCGGTGCCCAGATTATCCTTACACCTGGCAACCAGGGGATGCGCGGCGCAATCAATAAAGTTATTGAACTGCGTACGACGCTTCCAGGCACCTGGTATCCCCAACAATTTTATAATCAGGCCAATCCGCGCGCCCACCGCGAAGGAACCGCGCAGGAAATCTGGGAAGAGACACAGGGTCTGGTAGATATCGTTGTAATTGGTGTTGGTACCGGAGGAACCTTGACGGGGATTGCCGAGGGCCTGCGTCAGCATAAACCGACACTGGAAGTTGTAGCTGTTGAGCCAGCTTCATGTGCGCTTCTCTCAGGCGGGCGACCCGGTCCGCACCGGATCGAGGGTCTGGGAGCCGGTTTTTTGCCCGATACGCTGCGCGTTGATCTGATTGATCGTGTAATTACTGTCAGCGACCAGGACGCTGTTTCGACCGCTATTCATCTTCTTCAAAAAGAGGGTCTTTCCGTTGGCATCAGCAGCGGAGCTGTGGCCTGGGCTGCTATGCAAGAGGCGCGCAGAGAACAGAATCGTGGAAAAGTTATCGTGACGCTCTTTCCTAGCGCCGCTGAACGTTATCTGCAATCGATCCTGTTTGACGATTTGCGCCATGAGGCGCGTGCCCTTTCTTAGTTTCAGTACCCTCAAACGGGTTGAGAAAGAACGGTACTTTTGCCGCCTCCAGCGGGGATTGTATACATTTCAAACCCGAAGAGGTCAAGTGGATATGCATGAGGCGCGAAAACTTTTTTTGTGCATGTTTCGTTTCAATGGAGAGACGTATGCTATCTGTTGGGAAGAGTCTATGAGACAATCTGCCGAAAATATCACGCAATTTTATCTGGCACGTCAGGCATATAGACGGACCAGCAATCTGGCCTGGCTGATGCTGGGAGCCTTTGTGCTTTTGGCCCTGGCAGGTATCGTTGGCAGCGCGCTGCTCTGGCCAACCTACACCCACGGATTTACTCTCTACTTAAAATGGCAGGATGCCCTGTTAACCTCCTGCTGGTGCCTGTCACTTGTCTCCATCGGCGGCTGTATCCTGGTTTTACGTTTTCTGGCTGCACTGCGGCATGGTTATATCCATGGGATGCTCAGTCTGGAGGGCAACAACAGATTGAGCGGACGCGATCTCTCACCCAAAAACTTCATCAGCATTTTCTGGGCCGTTGCTACAACCTTCGCCTGTTTTCTCGCTATGCTGGTCGGCCTCTCTCCTACTGTTTTAATTGGCTGGACCCTGCATTTCTCTAATCCTGCGCTGGTCTTTTTCTCGACAATTCTTGCGTTTCTCCTCAGCCTGGGAGGACTGGCGATCTCTGTGCCCAGTGGAATTTTCTTTCTGATTGGCCTGGTCTGTGGCGTTTCTTTCTGCCGCAAGATGGGAGCACAACAGACCTATCAATTGAGCACTCAGACCATCGTGCGTCTGGATGGTTCTGTGCTTGCCATTTTACATCCTGACAAACCGGAGACGCTTTTTGATCTGCAATTGCTTACCTCGGACGATCAGCGCCAGGTCTTGCTCTTATTGCGTGAACGCTGGGTAGAGGCCGAACACCCCTGGAATCCTACCCTGGGGGCCGAAATTGAAACCGCTTTACAGGAAGCTGAACAGCTTGAACTGGAAGCAAGTACTGGTTCTCCAACAAGTTGATACTATGCGTCAATTTTTGTGCTTTTTGATGAATTTTCATAGATTCTGTGAAAACCCTTGACAATTTCTAGCGGTGCATAGTATACTACATTCTGTCAAAGTATCTATACCGTTATGCTTGACGTAAGGATCTGAGGGATAAGTGATCCTATAGAGAGCGCGAGAATTAAGCAAAACTCAGACAGGCGATACATTATTCCCCTTCTATATCACGAGGACACACTACGCATAGCGTCACGTCATCTGTTTGTGAGGAACGTCGCGCGGTTATGCGCCGGACAAAACCGTTTAGACAGGCAAAAAATACAAACCTTAAACGGCTGGGGAAGCGTGATGAGTAATGGAGCGCTGAACAACATCACTAGCCTGAGTTCTGTTACCTATAATTACTGTGGGGATGTGCAAGTGGGTGATTTGAACGCAATAAATCAGACAGTGTAGGGAGTAGGAGTAACCGCGTGCGAAAGCAAAGTGCGGTTACTTTTCTTGTCATGAAACGTTTCTCAACACGGGCATAATCGGCAATTATCTTTGTTTTTCCTTGTTTTTTTATTGCTTAGAGGCGTGGATTTCTCATAAACCGGAACTGGTTGCGGAAATCTACGTCCGTCTTGCTTTCCTCTGTGGCGACTAGGTGAGAGGAGAAAATGTACCTATGGCAGTAAGCAGCAGAGCCTTGGCATTACCGGAGCGCGTATCCTTCGCGCGTATCCCGGATATACGGCCAATGCCGGGATTGATTCAGATCCAACTGGACTCTTTCGAATGGTTTAAGCGAGAGGGTCTGCGCGAGCTTTTTGAAGAAATCTCGCCGATCGAAGATTTCACCGGAAAAAATCTGAAGCTTGAATTTATTGTACCGCAGGACCCGTTCGGTAAACCCAAGTATGGTGAGGATGAATGCCGCGATCGTGACACGTCGTACTCGGCTCCCCTGACTGTTAAAGCACGTTTGACGAACAAAGAAACTGGCGAAATCATCGAGAAGGAAATCTTCATGGGTGATTTTCCTCTGATGACAAAGGAAGGTACATTCATAATAAATGGCGCTGAACGTGTCGTGGTCAGCCAGCTCGTGCGTTCGCCTGGTGTCTACTTTACCGCGGATGAGGATGCTGCGACTGGCCGCAAACTCTTCGCTGCCAAGCTGATTCCTGGACGTGGAGCATGGCTGGAGTTTGAAACCAGTAATAAGAATCTGCTGACGGTCAAAATTGATCGCAAGCGTAAATTGCCGGTGACAACACTCTTGCGCGCGATCGGCAGCCTGGCTAAAGAGCAGTGGCACGGCGAACAACTCGATCTCTCCAGCGATCAGGGCATTCTGGATGCATTCCGCGATGTCGATAACGATACCAATATTCGCTATATCCAGGCGACCCTCGATCGTGATCCTGTGAAAAAAGAGGATGAGGCGCTGCTCGAACTCTATAAGAAGATGCGCCCTGGTGACCCGGCAACGATCGATAACGCTCGCTCGCTGGTGAAGAATATGTTCTTCAATCCTCGACGTTATGATCTTGGGAGTGTGGGTCGCTATAAACTGGATCGCAAACTGGATCTTTCTGTGCCGCAGAGTCAGCGTATCCTGACCCAGGACGATCTGGTGAATATCATTCGCCGTCTGGTTGCTTTGAATAATGGCCGTGGCAAAAAGGACGATATTGACCACCTGGGCAATCGTCGCGTGCGTTGCGTCGGTGAGTTGATTCAGACCCAGTTCCGGGTTGGCCTGTTACGTATGGAGCGCGTGGTCAAAGAGCGCATGAGCATCCAGGAGCCGGGTCAGGCGACACCAAACGCTTTGATCAATATCCGTCCAGTGGTCGCTGCCATGAAAGAATTCTTTGGCGGTAGCCAGCTCTCACAGTTTATGGACCAGACAAATGCCCTGGCTGAGATTGGTCATAAACGCCGTCTCTCTGCTCTCGGTCCTGGTGGTCTCTCGCGTGAGCGCGCTGGTTTCGATGTACGTGACGTACACCACTCGCACTATGGCCGTATCTGTCCGATTGAGACGCCTGAAGGCCCGAATATCGGCCTGATTGGTAATCTGGCGACCTATGGCCAGGTTAATCCTTATGGCTTTGTTGAGACCCCGTACCGTAAGGTTTATAAGCGCATCAAAGTCAGCGATCCAAAGTTGCTGGGCCGCGAATTGCGTGGTATCTACGGGCGCGAGTGGGAAGATATCAAGCTCCCTAATGGAGAGGTAGTTTTCAAGGCTCGCTCACGTGAGCGCATTGATGCCGCGTTGCTGGCCAAATTGCAGCAGGCCCTGGGAGAAGGGGAAGTTCGCATCCGTCCCTATGTCACCGACGAAGTTGATTATCGTACGGCGGATGATGAAGAGAATTTCTGGATCGCTCAGGCGAATGCAAAACTGAACGAGACAAACGAATTCTCAGAGGAACGCGTTCTGGCTCGCTATCAGGGTGAGTTTGTGATGGGGACGGCGGACGAAATGGACTATATGGACATTTCGCCAAAACAGATGGTGAGTATCGCAACCGCTCTGATTCCTTTCCTTGAACATGACGACGTAAACCGCGCCCTGATGGGCGCTAACATGCAACGCCAGGCGGTGCCGCTGTTACGTCCTCAGTCGCCAATCTGTGGCACCGGTGTTGAGCGCCAGGTGGCGATCGATTCCGGTCAGGTGCTGGTTGCTCGCACCAATGGCGAGGTTGTTGGCTCGACAGCCCGCCAGATTCAGATTATCGATGAAGAGGGCGAAGTTCATGCCTATCGTATGCGGAAGTTTGTGCGCTCTAATGCGGGTACCTGTATTAACCAGCGTCCGATCGTACGCAAGGGCGACTATGTAACCGCCGGTCAGGTGATTGCTGATAGCTCTTCGACTGAACTGGGCGAACTGGCTCTGGGACAGAATATTCTGGTGGCCTTTATGAGTTGGGAAGGTGGCAACTACGAAGATGCTATCCTGATCAGCGAAGGCATTGTGCGCGATGACTACTTCACCTCAATTCACATTGAGAAGTACGAGATCGATGCCCGCGACACCAAGCTTGGTCCTGAAGAGATTACCCGCGATATTCCAAATGTTGGTGAAGAAGGTCTACGTAATCTCGACGAGCGCGGCATTATCTATGTCGGCGCTGAAGTTGGACCGCAGGATATCCTGGTTGGGAAAATCACCCCGAAAGGTGAGACTGAACTGACCGCTGAAGAGAAACTCTTGCGTGCTATCTTTGGTGAAAAAGCGCGTGAAGTCAAAGATACTTCACTGCGTGTTCCGCATGGTGAGCGCGGCAAGGTTGTCGAGGTGAAAGTTTTCTCGCGTGATAACAATGACGAACTTTCGCCTGGTGTGAACGAACTGGTTCGTGTCAGTATTGCGCAGAAACGTAAGATTGGCGCTGGCGACAAAATGGCCGGACGCCATGGTAATAAGGGCGTTATCTCACGGGTACTGCCGATTGAAGATATGCCGTTCTTGCCGGATGGGACCCCTGTGGATATTATCTTAAATCCACTGGGTGTGCCGCACCGTATGAATATTGGTCAGATCATGGAGACCCACCTGGGTTGGGCGGCTGCCGCGATGGGCTTAAAAATCGCGACTCCAGTCTTTGATGGTGCCACCGAAGATGACATCGAAGACTACCTGGATAAAGCTGGTCTGCCGCGCACAGGTACCGTACAACTCTATGATGGACGTACCGGTATGCCCTTTGATCATCCGATCACCGTTGGCTATACCTATATGCTGAAATTAGCCCACCTGGTGGAAGATAAGGTTCATGCGCGTTCGACCGGTCCATACAGCTTGATTACGCAGCAGCCGTTGGGTGGTAAAGCCCAGTTTGGTGGCCAGCGTTTCGGCGAAATGGAAGTCTGGGCGCTGGAAGCGTATGGCGCCGCCAATATTCTCCAGGAAATCCTGACGGTCAAGTCAGACGATGTTGTAGGCCGCGTCAAGACCTACGAAGCGATCGTTAAGGGTGAAAATATTATGGAGCCGGGAGTGCCGGAGTCCTTTAAGGTGTTGGTCAAAGAATTACAGAGTCTGGGCATTAATGTCGAGGTGCTCAACGAAGATGAACAGAAAATTCAATTTGTTGAGGATACCTCAAACGATGTGATGCCTGAACTGGGAATTAATTTGTCCGGTTTCGAGGGAGATCAGTAATTCCCCGCTACCAATGTGTGCCAGGTAACACTGGCACACCCGGATATCGGTGGATAATCCTGCACCAGGAGGCAGCATGCTAGAAGTAAACGATTTTAACGCCATCCGTATTAGTCTCGCCAGCCCCGAGCAGATTCGTGGCTGGAGCTATGGCGAGGTTACGAAACCGGAAACGATTAACTACCGCACGCTGAAACCAGAAAAAGATGGTCTGTTCTGCGAACGCATCTTTGGACCTACCAAAGACTGGGAATGCTACTGCGGCAAATATAAACGTGTTCGTTTTAAGGGCATTGTGTGTGATAAGTGCGGTGTAGAGGTTGCCCGTTCAAAGGTGCGTCGTGAGCGCATGGGTCATATCGAACTGGCCTCCCCGGTAAGCCATATCTGGTACTTTAAAGGGACTCCCAGCCGCATTGGCCTGCTGTTGGACCTTTCTCCGCGTAACCTGGAGCGCATCCTGTACTTTGCGCTGTATGTTGTTACGCATATCGAGGAAGAGGGTCGCCAGGCTGAGTTAATGCGCCTGGATCAGGAGATGATTGCGCTTGAGCAGAACCTGGATGAAAAGGTTGTCGAGCGCGTCGATCATCTGAAGGTGCAGCGCGAAAGCGATATTCAGAGCGCTCGTTCACGTGTGGGCAATGGCCAGCGTGATATCGAGACGCGCCGCGAGCAAGACCTGGAGTCAGCTCGCAGTGCTGAAAGCGAAGTCCGTGCTCAACTGCGTGAGTTGATGGGTACTGAGACTGAGGACGAGATTGTCTTTGAGCCAACTACTCAGACGCTTGTCAAAGCCGGTGAGGTCGTGACTGCAAAGCATCTGGATATTCTGGAACGCGTGGCAGAGACCAGCCGCAATGATATCGCTGAGAAAGCTCGCAAAGAGATTCGCTCGCTTGAGACCGATGTTGAACGCGAGGCTGAACGTTTAAGCCTGACCTACCAGGGCCAGATTGATAACGCGCAGTCCCAGGTTGAGTCTCAACGCACCGATCGCCGTCAGCGCCTGGAGCAGTTGCGCCGCGACCTCGAAGGTCTGAAAAAGATGGACCTGCTGCAGGAAGGTCGCTATCGCGAACTGCGTGATGCTTTTGGTTCCTCGGTTTTCCGTGCTGGTATGGGTGCGGAGGCTGTACGCGAGTTGATTTCAGATATTAATCTGGATAAGCTCTCGACAGACCTGCGCGACGAGATCAGTAAAACTATTGGTCAGCGCCGCAAAAAAGCGACCAAACGTCTGAAAGTGGTTGAAGCGTTCCGTAAATCTGGCACTTCGCCGGAGTGGATGATCCTGACGGTTCTTCCAGTCTTGCCGCCGGATCTTCGTCCAATGGTTCAACTCGATGGTGGTCGTTTCGCGACTTCAGATCTGAATGATCTGTATCGGCGTGTGATTAACCGTAATAACCGTCTGAAACGCCTGCTGGAGCTGGGTGCGCCTGAGATCATTATTCGTAACGAGAAACGTATGCTTCAAGAAGCCTGCGATGCTCTAATCGACAATGGTCGGCGTGGCCGCGCGGTCGCCGGTTCCGGTAACCATAAACTGAAGAGCCTGTCAGACATGCTCAAAGGCAAACAGGGACGCTTCCGCCAGAACTTGCTGGGTAAGCGCGTGGACTACTCTGGCCGTTCGGTGATCGTGGTTGGTCCCGATCTCAAATTGCACCAGTGTGGTCTGCCCAAGAAAATGGCCCTGGAACTTTTCAAACCGTTTGTGATGCGTAAACTGGTAGAACAGAATTTTGCGCATAATATTAAGAGCGCCAAACGTTTCGTTGAGCGTGTCAAGCCAGAAGTCTGGGATGTTCTGGAAGAAGTCATCAAGAATCACCCGGTGCTTTTGAACCGTGCTCCTACATTGCACCGTCTGGGCATTCAGGCATTTGAGGCGATCCTGGTTGAGGGGAGTGCCATTCAACTGCATCCGCTCGTCTGTTCAGCTTTTAATGCTGACTTCGACGGTGACCAGATGGCTGTACACGTGCCGCTCTCTGAAAAGGCCCAGGACGAAGCGCGCCGCTTTATGCTCTCGACACGTAACCTGCTCCATCCGGCGCATGGTGAACCATCGATTGGCGCCAGCCAGGATATGGTGCTGGGTTGTTTCTACCTGACCCAGGAGCGTCCAGGCCGCAAGGGCGAAGGTCGTGTCTTTACCGATGCGACGGAGGCTCTACTGGCCTATCATCACGAGATTATTGAACTCCAGGCTCCTATCAAGGTGCGCCTGGGCAACGTTGGTATATATGAAGATGCGCCGCCAACCAGGCCAGTGCCTTCCAATGGCAAACTGGTCAGGACTACCGTTGGACGCATTATCTTTAACGAAGTACTGCCAGAGCGTCTCTGCTTTAAAAACTACGCCATGAAAAAAGAGAACCTGAAACAGGTGATTGGTGAGTGCTTTAAAGAATATGGACGTGCCAAGACGGCAGAACTGGCTGATGAAATCAAACGCCTGGGCTTCTCTTTTGCCACCAAAGCCGGCGCAACCATCGCCATCAGCGATGTAATTGTGCCGAAAGGGAAGCAGGAAGAACTGGCCAAGGCCGATGCGAAAATCGCCGAACTGGAAGAGCAGTATCGTGAAGGTCTGATCACCGACAACGAGAAATACCAGCAGACGGTTGAAGCCTGGAATGAAGCTACAGAGAACGTCACGAAAATGGTTGAAGGTGTGCTGGATCCTTTCGGTTCAATCTACACCATCGCCAAATCTGGCGCCACCAAGGCGAAATTCCAGCAGATCCGTCAGCTTTCAGG
>Ga0265338_10011294_pt1 | contig 10335 bp, 10 predicted proteins | sample 42126metaG_FD_193579 | JGI IMG/M metagenome (GOLD analysis project Ga0265338, IMG submission 193579) | Rhizosphere microbial communities from Carex aquatilis grown in University of Washington, Seatle, WA, United States - 4-21-26 metaG | ecosystem: Host-associated > Plants > Roots > Rhizosphere... | reverse complement strand
AAGGGCTGGCAGAACAGCTCCCGCGCGGCACGATCGCCATCGACATGAGTTCCTCAAGCCCTACGGGCACGCGCGAACTCGGGGCTGAGCTCGAGCGCTTCGGGATCACGCTGCTCGATTCGCCGGTTTCCGGCGGCGTGCCGCGTGCGGCACTTGGCACACTGACGATCATGATCGGCGGCAATGATCCGGCCGCCATTGAGCGCGCCCGCCCCCTGCTGCGGACCATGGGGGACCGGCTGTTCGATACCGGGGGCCTGGGGAGCGGTCATGCCATGAAGGCACTTAACAACTATGTCGCCGCGGCCAGCTTTGCCGCCTGCGCCGAGGCACTGCTGGCAGGACAGCGATTCGGGCTCGACCCCAAACGCATGGTGGAAATTCTGAATGTCTCCACCGGGCGCAGCTTTCATACTGACCTGGTCCTGCAGGAACACGTGGTCGGCGGCAGGTTTGCCAGTGGCTTCCAGCTCGGGCTGCTGGCCAAGGACGTCAAGATCGCCGCCGAGCTGGCTCACGATGTCAGGCTCGACGCGCCGCTGGTGCAGCTTGTCAGCCAGCGCTTCGATGCTGCGCGCGATGCCCTCGGCTACGCGCGCGATCACACCGAGGCGATCAAGGCCTGGGACGCGAACGATCCGGCATGAGCGCACGGGGAGCCGCGGTCGAAGTCATCGAGGTCGTCGATTCCGCGCGATATGTCGGTGTGCCGCTTGGGATCGCGGCCCTCACGATCTGCATCATGCTGGTCGATGGTTACGACCTGCAGGCCATGTCGTTCGCTGCACCGGCCATCGTCGCCGATTGGGGCGTGGCGCGCGCCGATCTGGGCTGGGTGCTCACCGCCAGCATGATCGGGATGGCCGTCGGATCTGTAGTGCTCGGCCGCCTGAGCGATCGTATCGGACGCAAAGCCGCCATCCTTTCGAGCCTGTTGTCCGTGTGCGTCGGCTCGCTGCTGGTCGCGCACTCACACACCTTGCGTGAGCTGGTGAGCTGGCGGGCGCTCACGGGCATCGGACTTGGTGGGCTGACACCGCTGGCCACGACCTTCGTGGCCGAATGGACACCGCGACGAGCGCGCACCATTGCCGTCGCCTGTGTGCTGGTCTCTGTGCCGCTGGGCGGGATGCTGGGCGCAATCGCCGCGCAGCGCGTTATTCCGGCATTTGGATGGGTGGCGATCTTCTGGATCGGCGCCGCGCTGCCGCTACTGTGTTGCCTGCTCGGGGCATGGCTGCTGCCGGAGTCGCCGCGATACCTGGCGCAGGACCCGGCCAAATCAGCGCGGCTCGCGCGTATTCTCAACCGCCTGGTCGCAGAGCCGCGCTTCGCGGGCACCGAGCGCTTTCATGTGGCTGAGCCCATCGCGCAGGCGCGCAACTGGCTGCGGATCATTCTCAGCCGTGAGTACCGGCGCACGACGCTGCTGCTGTGGGCGGCTTTCGCGATCAACACAACGGGCCTCTATTCATACGTCAACTGGCTGCCCACGGTGCTCACATCAGCGGGATTTACACAGACCGCCGCATTGAATGACCTGAAATATTTCAACTTCGGCGGCTTCTTCGGCGCAATCGGCGGGGCGATCCTCATCGGTCGCTACGGCTCGCGCCGCGTGGGTACGGGGCTGGCGCTGCTCGGTGTGGGCGCCACTGCACTGGTCGGCGCGACCCTGACCGCTTCCACGGCGCCGGGGCTGCAACTGTCGGTGCTGGTGCTCCTGGCTGGTGTGGCCTTCAACGGCATGCAGTCATTCGTCTATGCGATCGGCGCGCATTCCTATCCCACCTACGTTCGCGGCGCCGGCGTCGGCTCCGCGCAGACCATCTCGCGTATCGGAGGCGTCCTCGGCGGCCTTGCGGCCGGCGCTTTCTTCGGGATGCGTCCTCAGCCGCCGGTCAGCAATTTTTTCTACGCAGTCGGCACGCTGGATGTCGCACTGGTCCTCAGCTACTACCTGCTCCGCACGCACATTCCACCCAATCGTGAACATCTGAAAGGAACTCAAGCATGAAGCTCTATTACCTCAAAGGCGCCTGCTCCCTGGCATCGTATATTTCCCTGAATGAAGCCGGGGTCAAATTCGAGGCCATCGAAGTCGACCATAAGACACACAAGACGGCTGGTGGCGAGGATCTCAACGCCATCAATTCCAAAGGTTATGTCCCTGTCCTGCGCCTGGACAACGGCCGGATGCTGACCGAGAACGTCGCGGTGCTGGACTACATCGCGGACCTGAACCCGGCAGCCAAGCTCGCCCCCGCCGCCGGTACGTTCGAGCGATACCAATTGCTGGAACTGCTCGCCTACATAAATTCCGAAATTCACAAGAACTTCGGACCCTTGTTCTATCCCTCGCTCAGCGAAGACGTGAAGAAATTCGCGCGTGACAATCTCAACAAGCGGCTCGACTGGCTGGATAAGTCTCTCGGCTCCAAATCCTTCCTGACGGGTGAGCAGTTCACGGTGGCCGATGCGTATCTTTTCGTGGTGCTCAGCTGGACGAGCCACGTGGGCATCGACTTGGGGAAGTGGCCCGCGCTCAAGCGTCACAACGACCGCGTGGCTGCGCGACCGCACGTGAAGGCGGCTCTGAAGGCCGAGGGCCTGCTTTAAGTCGAGCTAGACTGTTGCTGTCCCGGCCGCGGCTGCTGTTGCGGCGGGGCCTGCTGCGACTGCGGCTGCGATTGCTGTTGCGGTGGCGGCTGCTTCTGCCCCCTGGTCGCAAGATGGTGCCCAACCGCGCAGCCAGCAGCCGCGCCCAGCACGCCGTGATGGCCGGCAACGTGGCCGGCGACGGCCCCGACGGCGGCACCTTTGATGCAGCCTTTGGCGTTGGCAGCGGCTGAGCCGGCCAGGAGCGCGACGCCCATCAGCGCTGTTGCGAGCACCGGTCGGATCGTTTTCGAATTCATACGGCAACCTCTGTAAAAATCGCTCTCGCCTCCCCTGCAATACCCCGGAGGTCGCCCGAGGGTTTCAGGGCATGGCGAAGGCCAGCAGCACGTTGCCCGCCGTGGCAGCACTGCCGACAGCGTAGCCGGAGCCGACGAACAGCATTCCGCCAACGGCGACTGCGCCCGAGACGGCAATGGCGCCGCCGCGCGCCGTCACTTTGTTCACGGTTTCAAAGCTCTGCGCCGTATCGAAGCGCCAGATTTCCTTTCCGTCGCTGGCCGAGACCGCATACAGCACGCCCTGGGTGGAGCCCTGAAAGACGACGCCGGGTATGACCGTGGGGGCGGCGCCCAGCGAGATAACACCGGAACCCTCGGCTGGATCGGGCTTGAATAACCAGCGCGTCCGACCGGTGGCGGCCTCGATGGCCGCAAGCCCTCCGGTACCCAAGCCAAAATAAGCCTGCGTGGCATCGGCCGCACCGCCCCAAAGAATCGCCGGCGCGCCCACCCGGTAGTTGCCACCGGGGCTCACGCCGGTCGGGTTCACGCGATAAATCAATGCGCCCTTTTGGTCCGGATCCACGGCCAGCACATCGGCGGCCTTGGTTCCGACCAGCAGCAGTCGCGCGCCGCCAGGCGGGGACAAAAGGATCGGCGAATTGCCGATATCCATGTCCGGACCGTTGATCTTCGGACAGGCTACACTCAGTTCCGGCCCGTTGCAGCCGCCCAGGTGCACATCCTCTGCCGTCACTTGATGCGTCCACAGTACCCGGCCGTCGTCGATATCGACCGCCATGATCGCATCGGTGGTTTCGGTCGACGGCGCAGCCCAGGCGTCCCCGGTACCGAAGTAGACCGCGTGGCGCCTGGGGTCTACGGTGGGCGTGTTCCAAACCGAACCTCCGGACGGGCCGGATAGCACGACGCCATTGGGCTGCGTCGCATAGGGCTTAGGTTCCTCGGCGATGACCCACGCCTTCCAGATCTGCCGCCCGGTCCCTCCAGCCAGTGCGACCAGGCTCCCGCGAGCCGTGCAGCAGGGGTAGTCGGGGGTACCCGCGCTGAAGCCTTCTGAAGAGGACACTGGCACCAGCAGCTTGCCCTTATAGAAGCGGGGCCCGGCCGTGATGCGCGCCACGAAATGCTCATCCACGCGATGCTTCCACAGCAGCGCTCCCGAGCGGGCGTCGAGCGCATAGACATTGGCGCGGCCATCACCAAAATACACCGCGTATCGCGCCGCCGCCTGGCCGGTAATCGGCGCGACGGTGGCGGCGCCGCGCACCGTCGATCCCACGTCGAACGACCAGTAGACACAACCGCTGATCGCATCGAGTGAGTAGAAGAAGCCATTGTCGCTGCCGACGAACACGCGGCCTGCGACGATGGCGGGCTCGGCATTGGCAGAAACTCCGGCAGGAAATCCAAATGCCCATTTGAGCCGCAGCCGCGGTACATCCTGCGCGCGAATGCCGGCTGCCGCGGTGGACTGGAATCGATGATTGGCGGCATCCGTGCTCCACCCATTCCACTGCGGCGCAGAGGCGGGGTTCGGCAGTTGCGGATTGTCACGGCATCGATTGGCCATCCCGGTGGCGGAACCCAACCGGCCGCTGCCCAATGGTCGACCACTCATGAACTCAGCGATTCTGCGCCGTTCAGGATCGCTCAGGCTCGCCCCCGGCGCGGCCATGATCCCTTCGGGCCCCAGCGCCTCGTAGATCTTCTCGGGCAGCATGCTGCGAATCGCTTCGGGCGATGGCGCACTCTCCACGGCGGGGTTACCGTGACAGGCGGTACATTTCTTCTGAAACAGCGCGAACCCGGACTCGGTACCGGGAGCCATCGCAGCGTGGCCAATGGCATGGCTGCTGGCGAGCAATGCCGCGATAGCGGTCATCGCGGCGGGAAAGAGCCGGGTGTTCATTCTGATGGCGCGGCCTGATGGCGCAGCGTGTCTACTTCGCCCCGGTCACCGGGGCATCATCAACGATCGGAATGACCGCCGCGACATGGTCGATGTTTCCAAGCGCGCGCGTGCGATGCCCCTTTCCCGTGGTGTCATCCAGCAGTACCAGGGAGCCTGGTCCGAACTGGCGCACTTCGCCATCCGATGTCGTGACCTCCGAGGCGCCCTGCAATACGATCAGGAACCAGGCCCGCGGCGCATTGTGCCAATCCTCGAGCGCACCCACCCGCAGCCGCAGCAGCGTGGTCCTGCCCTTCGCCTCCAGCGGATGGATCGAGGTCTCCTCCGTACGTCCCGGCGCAAAGTCCAGATGTTCTTCACGGAAGTGCGAGACACCCGCGCTGTCCGCGTAGACGTGCACGTAGGTCATGTTCGGTCCCGCCTGTCTGGCATCCGCACTCAGTGCGCTCTGAGCTGCAAGTCCCAGCACGGATACGAGTGTAAGCAGGCAATAAATTTTGCGCATAGCGAAATCCCCCACGGTACGGCAACTCAATTGGCTCACCTTTGATTCATCGATATAGTGCCACCAGAATAACCAGAGGGGTTCTCGAGAATGATCCGGAAGTCGACTCTGGCGGCGTGCACCGCCCTTGCCGCCATGGCTGGCTACGCGAAGAACGCCGCGGCCGATGTGCCCATTGCATTGGCGGTTGAAGCCGCCAGCACGGCCATCGAAAGCTGCAAGGCAAATGGCTACCAGGTCACGGTGACCCTCATGGATCCGGACTTCTCGACTCGCCTGGTAATGCGCGCTGACGGCGCGGGTGACAGGACTGTCGAGATCGCGCGGCGCAAGGCCTATACGGTCATCAAGACCGGCATGTCATCCGGTGACTTTGGCAAAACACTGCCCCCGTCGGCCCCGTCGGCCCCGCCTGCTCCCGGCGCGGGACCGCCGCCGCTGCCGGGTCCCATCAACGGGGATGCGAACCTTATTTCGTGGGCCGGCGGCCTGCCGGTGAAAGCCGGCGGCAAAGTGGTCGGCGCCATGAGTGTCTCCGGAGCCCCCGGCGGTGAGAAGGATGAAGCCTGTGTGAATGCTGGATTGGCCAAGATCGCCAATCGATTGAAGTAACGTTGCAACGGGCATCAGATCGATGACAAGCCACGGCAGATTCCTCACGACGCATGTCGGCAGCCTGCCGCGGCCGGACGCGCTCATGCAGCTGATGTTCGCGCGCGAGGACGGCCTCCCATTTGACGAGGCCGCGCTCGAGAGCCAAGTGAACCGCGCCGTGGAGAACGTCGTTGCGAGGCAGCTGCAGGCCGGCCTGGATATCATCAACGATGGGGAAATGCCCAAGCCGAGCTACGCCACCTACGTCAAAGACCGGTTCAACGGCTTCGGCGGCACCGGCAATAGCTATGTGTTCCAGGACCTGGAAGCCTATCCGGGCACCAAGACGCGAATGTTTTCCGACGAAGGACGCAAGCATCGCAAGACCCCAGCCTGCAATGCACCGATCAGCGTGCGCGACCTCGAGGCTCCCAGGCAGGATGCACAGCGTCTGCGGGGGGCCCTCAACGACCAGAAACCGCCCGGACTGTTCCTGAACGCCGCCTCCCCCGGGGTGACGGCGCTGTTCTTCCGCAACGACTTCTACCCAGATGACGAGGCATATGTATTCGCGTGCGCCGAAGCCCTGCGCCAGGAATACGAGACCATAGTCGCCGCCGGCATGATGCTGCAGGTCGACTGCCCGGACCTGGCGATGGGACGGCACACGCAGTTTGCGCAGTTGAACCTCCAAGGTTTCCTGGACCGCATGGCTCTGAATGTCGAGGCGCTCAATCGCGCGCTGGTGAATATTCCCGCCGAGAAAGTCCGCATGCACGTGTGCTGGGGAAATTATCCGGGACCGCACCACGTCGATGTCCCGCTCGCCGATATCATCGATACGGTCTGGAAGGCCAAGCCGCACGCCATCCTGTTCGAAGCGGCCAATCCGCGCCACGCGCACGAATGGGCCCTGTTCGAGTCGGTGAAGCTGCCCGAAGGCAAGGTGCTCGTCCCCGGCGTCATCGAATGCCAATCAACCTACATCGAGCACCCCGAGCTGGTCGCGCAACGCATCGGGCGCTACGCGCACCTGGTGGGTCGCGACAATGTCATGGCCGCGGTGGACTGCGGATTCAGCATCCATGTCGGTTCCAGTGGCGTCGACCCGGAAGTGATCTGGGGAAAACTCCAGGCCCTGGCACAAGGCGCGGCGATCGCCAGCAGGCAGTTCTGGCGCTGATGCGCAATCGATTGTCGCCTCGGTCGACCTGGAACGGCTGCAGCATTCTTCTTGCGAGCCTGCTGGCCCTGGGCGCGTATCCGGCACTGGGTGCGCAGCTCTCGATGATCGATCGTGACGCGCACTATCCCGAAGGCCCGCTGTGGCACGACGGCAAGCTTTTCTACGTCGAGTATTCCAGCAGCAATATCAAAACCTGGAACGGCACGCGCACCGAGATCTTCTGGCACAAGGACGGCTGCGGCCCCAGCGCACTGATACCCCGCGGCGATGATTTGCTGATCGCCTGCAATGACGGCAACTACCTGCTGCAGATCGATGCCGCAGGCCGCGAGGTACGAACGCTGCGCGCGGACAGCGGGGGCCAGGCCTTCACCGGACCGAACGATTTTGCGGCCGACGATCAAGGCGGCATCTATTTCTCAGCCTCCGGCGCCTACGATCTGAAGGCACCCATCACCGGCGCGGTGCTCTACCTGCACGCGGGTGGCGGTGCGATCACTCAAGTCGCCGGCACGATTCACTATCCCAACGGCCTGACCCTGAGCAGGGACCGCCGGCACCTGCTGGTGGCCGAAATGCTCGCGGGACGCGTGCTGTCGTTTCCGCTCGAAGCAGATGGCATGCTGGGCGCGCGCACCGTCTGGGCACGTTTGCAGGATCTTGCGCCGCCGACGCCGCACATGGACGCCTACAACGGGCCGGATGGGCTGAAGCTGGGCCCGGACGGCAATTACTACATTGCGCAGAATGGATCTGGCCGGCTGCTCATCGTCAATGATGAGGGCAAGCTCGTGCGCATCATCAGCGTGCCAACCCCGTACGTCACCAACATGGCTTTCGATCCGCTGCACGCGAACGCCGTGTTCGTCACCGGCGCATTCGAACAATGGAAAGCGCCATTCCACGGTGCGGTCTATCGTTGGGCCCCTTGAGATCGCAAAGCCGCTAATGGAACAAAGTACGACGCGCAAAGTGGCGCTGGTTGCCAACTGCCTCCTGAACCAGAACGCCAAGGTCTGCGAGGGCGCCCGCTACCGGGGCATGGTCAACCCGGTCGTGGAAGCGCTGCGCAGCCGTGGGTACCTGATGGTGCAACTGCCCTGCCCTGAGCTCGCCTTCGCGGGTGCGCGGCGCTGGTGGGCCGTCTATGAGCAATACGATACCCCGGCGTATCGGGCTCATTGCCGCCGCCTGGCTCAGGCCATCGCACCATTGATCGAGGGGTATCTGCGCCGTGGCGATGAGGTGATCCTCATTGGCCTCGATGGCAGTCCTTCCAGCGGAGTGCGCTTCACCTCCAGTCAGCCCCATTGGGGCGGGCGCCCCAATCGACCCGAGGATGACTGGGAGATCGTGCCGCGCCGCGGTGTCTGGATCGAAGAGCTGGAGGCTGAATTGGCGCAGCGTGGCCTGCCGCCCGTGCCGGCCACGGGCTGGGCACTGGACATGGGGCGCTTCGATGAGGCCGGCTCGCGCCGTGACCTCGAGGGGTTCCTGGACAGTCGTGACGCGGGGGTGCCGTGAACGGCGACGCGCGGGGCTGGCGGATGGCGCTGGTGCCCGACTTACTGATCAATCCGCCGCCCGCGTTACGCACGGCGCTGCCCGATGTGCTCGGCGTGCTGGAGGCCAGCGGCTATGGTGTGCTGCAGCTGCCGCGATCCGGTGAACATCGACTGCTGCTGGCCGTGATTGCTGATCAGATCGCTGAGTACTCGCACCACGGCTACGCGGTACTGGCCGTTGGCGTGAGCGGGGAGCCAGGCGACGGCCTCCACTGGCGCCGGCTGGCCCCGCTGCTCAAGCACCGGGGCGTGGCGCCGCCCCCTCGCCACATCGTGCGCCCGGAGGCCGACACCGCCCTGGAGACAGATCGCCTCACCGCGCGACTGGCCAGCCACGATCTGCCCGTCGAGGAGCAACGCCGCTGGCGCGGATAGAGTGCGGCGCTCGGTTGATCGCCACCGGAACTTTCCTTCGCAACCAATTGGATCGTGCTGGGGACTTACCGTTGGCCCCGACTGTTGACCGTCAAGAGATCAGTATGATACTAGTGCACGGCATGCAGTAAATTTTACTGCCACACAACGCAATCCGGTCTCCAGCGCATTCGTTGTTTTTGGTTAAGAGCAGGTCGACACGCTGCACCAGCGTCGACCGGATAGTGCCCGGCAACGGTGCACGCAAGAAAATAGGGATGTTGAGGCAATGAAAATAAACCATAAGTGCGCTCGCGCAGTTGCCGCCATCCTTGGCACGCAAGCCAGCGTCGCAGGCTATGCCGCTGCCGCTGACCAGGCGCTGGACTCCACCGGCTCTCTCGCGGAGGTTGTAGTCACCGCGCAGCGTCGCACCGAGAACGTACAGGACGTACCGATTGCGATCCAGGCATTCACCGGCGACACCCTGTCGCAACTGAATGTCACGGACTTTGATGACCTGATGAAATATCTACCCAATGTCTCGGCCTCGGTCGTCGGTCCGGGTCAATCCCAGATCTATATGAGAGGCCTGAGCGTCGGGGACCAGGGCATTCAGTCCGGCGGTTCGATCAACGGGTTTCCAAACGTTGCCATTTATCTGGATGACCAGTCGGGTCAGCTCCCGGGCCGTAACCTCGACGTGTACGCGGCAGACCTGGAACGCGTGGAAGTGCTCGAAGGTCCACAGGGCACGCTGTTCGGTGCGGGCGCCCAGGCTGGTGTGGTTCGTTACATCACCAACAAGCCCAAGATGAATGTCACCGAGGGTAACGTCAGCGCCGGTTACGGCCTCACCGCTGGCGGCGATCCCAACTTCGATGCGACCGCGGTCCTCAATCTGCCACTGATTCCCGATACCCTGGCTGTCCGCGGAGTGATCTACGATGACAGGCACGGCGGTTATATCAATAACGTGCTGTCCACTTTCACCCGCAAATCGAGCGATCTGGGCATCCATTACGCCAACTACCCGAACGGCTGCACGCAACTGCAGCATGCCGGGCCCGGCGACACGGTTTGCCAGCCGCCGCCGGGTTCCCCGGTCATCAGCAACGCCGCCATTGCCGGCAACGCGATCAACCCGGTGACCTACTCGGGGCTTCGTGTTTCGGCGCTGTGGGACATCACCGCGGACTGGAACGCCCTCATCACCGAGAGCTACCAGAACATGGACGCCCAAGGGGTGTTCTACCAGATGCCCTTCAGCTCGGACGGCGTCACGCTCCCGAGGC
>Ga0265338_10011293_pt1 | contig 10335 bp, 6 predicted proteins | sample 42126metaG_FD_193579 | JGI IMG/M metagenome (GOLD analysis project Ga0265338, IMG submission 193579) | Rhizosphere microbial communities from Carex aquatilis grown in University of Washington, Seatle, WA, United States - 4-21-26 metaG | ecosystem: Host-associated > Plants > Roots > Rhizosphere >... | reverse complement strand
GGGCGTTGCGCAGACCTCGCTCGAGAACGACGCCGTGGAGCAGTGCGTGCTCAGCCGCATTCGTCGCTGGCGGTTCCCGGAGCCCAAGGGCGGCGGCGTGGTCGTGGTGACCTATCCGTGGATCTTCATGCAGGCCGGCGAGGACGCGCCGTAGGGTTCACGCGATTGTGGTCGGTGGCTCGTGGCTCGTGGCTCGTGGCTCGTTCGGCATGACGACGAGCAACGAACCACGAGCGGGCGTCTAGCTGCCGGTCTTCTCGAGCGCCTTGGACTTCGGCTTGGCGTCCTCGGCTTCACACTCGCGGCCGACCTTGGCGATCGTGGTCGCCTTGTCGCCGCCAGGGCCGCCGATCGATGCCGTGAGATCGATGATCGCGTCGCGCACCTGGCGCATGAGCTGATCGCGCTGGTCGTCGGTGAGGCCCGCGGTGGGAATGGGCTCGCCGAACTTCACGCGGATGGTGCCGGGGCGCACGCCGAAGCCGTCGGCCGGGAGCACGCGACCGGCGCCCTCGATGGCGACGGGGATGATGGGCACGCCCGCACGCAGCGCCACCACGAACGGGCCCTTCTTGAACGGCAGGATCCGTCCGTCGCGGGACCGCGTGCCCTCGGGGTAGGCGAGGATGTTGGCGCCGCCGCGGATGCGCTCGCCGGCCAGGGCCAGGCTCCTCACCGCGCGTTCGCGGTTCGAGCGGTCCACGAAGATCATGCCCGTGGCCCACATGTACCAGCCGAGGAAGGGCACGTACTTCAGCACCTGCTTGGCCACGAAGCGGATGTTCACCGGGATGGCCACGAACGCCGCGCAGATGTCGATCATCGACTGGTGATTGGAGATGAAGATGTGCGGCTGGCTCCAATCGACGTTGGGCAGCGGCTCGATCGCCAGCTTCGCGCGCGCACCCCAGAGCAGCCCCGGGCCCCAGAAGCGCCGCGCCATCGCCAGCGGCACGTCGGGGTTGAGGGTCAGCACCAGCATCACCAGCGCGCAGCTGATCCAGAACGCGGTCCAGCAGGCCGTGAACAGCCCCTGGAAGATGTTGGCGATGAACCAGTAGAGCTTCATGTGCATCTCGAACGGCTAAGGCAGGTCGCAGTGGCCGCCGCCGAGGCTCCGCGCGAGGCCCACGCCGGTGACGGCGAAGGGCGTGCTCGCGTTGGCCGGCAGGCAGAGCAGGAACGCGCGGTAGTTGGCGGCGGCAAAAGGAAAGGACACGGTCGATCCCGACAGGGCGGCGGTGCCCAGCGCTTCGGCGCCGCCGTCGGCCCAGGAGGCAAACAACAGGAGCGAGCTCTCCGTTCCAGCAGCCTGGGCGCTGCAGGTTCCGGCCGTGACCGTCTGGGTATAGGCGTCCAGGCGATCGAGCGAGTAGGCGTGGGTTAGCGAAACCGAGGCGCAGCTGTCAACGTGCGCGCCCCCGAGCGGCGAGCCGCCGTCGAGGCCGCTCGGCTCCAGCACGAAGAGCGACGCGCCCGCCGACGGGCTGCACCCCGAGCCGCTCGCCAGGGCCAAGGTGGCATGCAGGCCGTCCTCGACGATGGATGCGGGGAAGTCGTCGACCTCGCCATCGCAGTCGTTGTCGATGCCGTCGCAGAGGCAGAGTGGTCCGCTCACGCCGCCGTCGGTGCACTCGCCGCTGGTGTGCGACTGGGGATTCGCGCCCGCGGGCAGGGTGCAGGCGCCGCCGTCGTCGCTCCACTGGAAGAAGCCGTACGTGCGGCACGCGCCCAGGCCCACCATGCACACCGAGCCCGAGAGCTCCTCTGCGCCCGAGGCGAAGCAGCCCGCGTCGGGCTCGAGGCGCGGGGCGCAGATCCACATCCCCGCATCGGACGGACACGTGACGTGGTGCACGTCGCAGTCGTTGGGGCTGGGGACGCAGAGGCCGCCCGGCGCGGGCAGGCCCATCGGTGAGCCCACGGCATTGGTGCTCGTGCACGCGAGGCCGCCGCCGCACTGGCCCGAGCCCGGCGTGCAGAGCTTTCCGCCGAGCGTGGGCGGCTCGCGCAGGCAACCCGCGAGGAAAAAGAGCGCGCACGCCAGGAGGACGCCGCCGGGTCTCGAGCGCGCGAAGGCGGCACGGATCATGGGCCCGAAAGTGTACCCCTCGACGCCCGCGCGGGTGCGGAAAACGCGGACCTGCGCGCGCACCCTGCTCGTTCGGGGCAGGGTGGAAACCGCTTCGCGACCGCAGGCGACAATGCGTTGAAGGGCGTGGCGCACGTGGGTTTTGTCCTACCTCATGCTACGCTGCGCGCGACGCGGCTGCCTTGCGTCGGGCTGGGGTGCGGGGTTGCGGAGGCCGAGGACGGTGTCCCCGTCCGCGAGGCGCAGCGCGAGGCCATGGAAAAGGTTGGGCCCTACCTCATCATCGGCAGGCTCGCCACGGGCGGGATGGCCGAGGTGTTCCTCGCGCGGCGCGACGGGCCTGCCGGCTTCGAGAAGATCCAGGTCGTCAAGCGCATCCTGCCGCAGTTCGCCGAGGACCCCGAGTTCCGGCGCATGTTCCTCGATGAGGCGCGGCTCGCGGCGCTGATCAACCACCCCAACGTCGTCCAGATCTTCGAGCTCGGCGGCACGCGCGAGCTGCTCTACATCGCCATGGAGTACGTGCCCGGCTTCGACCTGGCCAAGGTGATGGACGCGAGCCTCAAGCTCCGGCGCCTCATTCCGCCGGCCGTTTCAGCGCGCATCGTGGCCGACGCCGCCGCGGGTTTGGATTTCGCCCACCGCCTCACCGACGCCAAGGGCTCGCCGCGCGGCCTCGTGCACCGCGACATCTCGCCCGAGAACCTGCTCGTTTCGGAAGTGGGCCAGGTGAAGGTGGTGGACTTCGGCATCGCCCGCGCGAACACCGGCGCGCAGCTCTCCGCGAGCGGGCGGCTCAAGGGCAAGGTGCACTACCACGCGCCCGAGCACATCCAGAACAAGCCCGTGGACGGCAAGGCCGACGTCTACGCGCTGGGCGTGGTGCTCTACGAGTTGCTCTGCGCGCGGCGGCCGTTCGAAGGCCTGGGCGAGCTCGAGGTGATGCGGAACACGGTGGAGATCGATCCGCCGCCGCCGTCGAAGTGGTATCCGACCGCCGAGCCGGAGCTCTCGTCGATTGCGCTGCGCACGCTCGCTCGCGATCCCAAGTTGCGCCCGACGGCGGCCGAGCTGCGCGACGAGCTCGAGGTCTGGCTGCGGACAAATCCCTGCACCGCCGCCGACGTCGAGCGCTATCTGCTCGAGGTCATCCCCAACGGAAGCACGGACCGGCTCAAGGCGCGCAAGCTGCTCGAGTCGGCGCCGGTGCGCGTGCCGGGCAACACGGATCCGAGCCGCGTGTCGCCGCTGCCGATGGGCGTGCGCGAGCCGGGCGCGACCGAGCACACCATTCGCGAGCAGCTCAAGCGCTGGCAGGTGCTCGCGCCGGTCGGTGCCGCGGCGATGCTCGCGTTCGTCGCCATCGGGTTCATGCTCAGCCGTCCGCCGCCTGCGCCGCCGCCCGCACCGAAGGCACCCGAAGTGATCGCCGTGCCCGTGCCGCCGCCGCCGATGCAGAACGAGGTCGCGGTGCCGCCGACGATCGCGCCGCCTGCGCCCAAGCTCGCCAGCGAGCACGAGCACGACGCGCAGCACCACCCCTACGGCCACCGGCCCAACGGTCTCGAGCGCGCGGGCTCGAACGCGTCGTACCTCATCGTGAAGGTCAGCCCGCCCTGCGAGCTGCGCGTGGATCACGAGTCGGGCGAGCGGCCGCTGGGCAGGGAGTTCGCCATCGCTCCCGGCGTGCACGAGCTGCACTTCACCAACGCCAAGCTGCACCTCGACGCCAAGCGCACCGTGCACCTCGAGCCCGGCCAGCACGACGAGCCGCGCTTCGAGTTCGTGAAGCACCCCGTGGCGATGTTCGTGGCGCCGTGGGCCTACGTGACCGTCGACGGCGAGAACTACGGTTCGACGCCCACGCTCAACAAGAAGGTCGAGCTCTACGAGGGTGCGCACGCGGTGGAGCTGCGCAACCCGAGCTACAAGTCGACGACGAGCACGCTCTCCATCGCCGACAAGGCCGCGACGTTCCGTTACGCGTTCCAGAAATAGCTGACCGATTGGTCATCTTTTCTCGACGCCATTCACGACGAGAAGTGCGATCGTCTGCGCGAAACGTGACCACTTGGTCAGCCTTTCGCGACGGCCTTCTCGCTCGCGTTCCAGAGCCGCTCGGCGAGCGCGTCGTCGGTGGCCGCGGGAATGGGCTGCGCTTCGTTACAGTCCGAAAGATAGATGCCGGTGTTCGCTTCGCGGAGCTCCGGCGCCGTGGCCGCGAACACGCTCGTCGCCGCGCCTTGAGCAACGGTCTTCAGGAAGAGCTTCCCGACGACCTGGTAGATCGAGCCGACCACGCCCATGTGCCGCGAGAGCTTGGTGGGAATGACGCCAGGGTGCAGCGAGAACGCGACCACGCCCGTGCCTCGAAGCCGCTTGCCGAGCTCGCGCGCGAAGAGCGCATTGGCGAGCTTGGAGTCACCGTAGGCGTCGAAGGGCACGTACTTGCGCTGCGCGTAGCCCGGGTCGGACTCGAGCGTGGCCATCATGCGCTCGCCGTTGCCGCGCTTGTGCAGCTCGCTGGAGACGGCGACCACGCGCGATGGCGCCGAAGCCTGGAGCGTGTCGAGCAGCAGCGTCGTGAGCAGGAAGTGCCCGAGGTGATTGGTGCCGAGCTGCGTCTCGTGGCCGTCGGCGGTCTTGCCCAGCGGCGTGGCCATCACACCGGCGTTGTTAACCAGAATGTGAAGCTTGTCGTGCTTCGCTTTGAAGGCCTCGGCGAACTTTCGAATCGAAGCGAAGCTGCCGAGATCGAGCGCCATCACCTCGAGCGTCCCCGAGCCTGCGGGAAGAGCCGCGCGCAGCGCCTTCGCGGACTCCTCGCCGGCCTGCACGTTGCGACACGCCATCACCACGTTCGCGCCCGCGAGCGCGAGCACGCGCGAGGTCTCTTCGCCGAGGCCCGCATTGGCGCCGGTGACGATGGCGGTCTTGCCCGCGAGCGAAACGTCGCGCCGCGCTTGCTCGGCGGTGGTGCGCTTCCCGAACGTGTTCTTTGCGAGGGTCATGGTGGTTTTGGCTCAGCGATTGGGGAGCGAGCTCGTCTGCAGCAGTTGCTGGAAGTAGTAGCGCGGCACGGCATCGTGGGCGAGCGCGGACGACTTGAAGAGCAAGCCGTGCAGGTACGTGTCCGGTGGCCAGGTATCGGTGGTGCGGTCGTCGACGAGCACGCCGGAATCCGCGCCGACCCAGGTCGCAGCGCGATCGGCCATGGCTTGTGAGTTGTCGAGCGTGCCGCCGCAGCACGTGTACACGTCCGCGAAGCGGCGCTGGAGCGTGGAGAAGCTCGCGAGTTCCGTGTTCACCCAATCGTCGAAGTCGGTGAAGTCGCCGTAGAGCGAGTCGAAGAGCCAGAGCTCTTGCACGGGCACGCCGCCGCGCTGCGCGATGCCCGCCGCCGCCTGATAACCCCCCGAGTGCGACGCGAGAATCACGATCCCCACGTCGTCGACGGTCACGTTTCCAAGCACGGGCTGCATGTCCTGGAGCGTCTCGGCGAGCAGCGCGCGAAAGCCGCCGTCGTCGCCGAGGGTGCCGGGTGCGCCGGTCGATTGATCGAAGTCGATCTCGGGCGCGAGGAGAATGGCGTTCTTTCCCGAGGCGTCGAGCTGCGCCTCGAGGTTGTACGCGTTGCGCACCGGCGTGCCCGCCTCGGGATCGCACGACTCGCCCGCGTCGCGGACAATATTAACCACACAGTTATCAAATCCGTGGATGTACACGATCACGTCGAGCGGGCGCGCGAGGCTGAAGCCTTCGGGCACGTAAACGAGCGCGCTTGGATGCGCGGACGTGGGCGGGAACGCCCCGGCGTCGAGCGTGAGCAGATACTCGCCGCGCGCGAGGCGACCCGCATCGAGTGGGCCTGCGTCTTCGGCGCCCGCATCGAGCGGACCTGCGTCGGCGAGCCCTGCGTCGGTTGGGCCCGCATCGGCGAAGCCTGCGTCGATGGGTCCAGCGTCTGCGATGGTGGGCGTGCCAGCGCTGCACGCGCCGAGCACGAACGCGAGCGAAGCGAGCTCCACGAAGCGACGCAAGCGCATGCGAGCGAGGACATCCCAACTCGTGCGCGAGCGTCAAGCGGCGCTCACTCGAAGCTCCGTCCACGGCTGCGCATCGCGCGTCGCGTTTCTGCCCGGCGCATGCGCGACCGGCGTACGGTCGAGCGCATGGAAACGATCCATGTCGAGCTTCCGACGCGCTCAAACGCCAACGGCGAGCGGGGTGAACGCGCGCAGGTGGAGCGGCAGTTGAGCGCTGCCATTCGCTCGGAGCTCGCTGAGTCGGCGCGCGACCTGGGCGTGAGCCTGCGCGATGTCACGCTCGCGGCTTTCGCGGCGCTCCTTCATCGGCACACGGAGCAGCCGCGTTTCTCGCTTGCGGTGGTCGCGCCCGCGGGCTCCGTGGGTTGGCGCTGGATCACCGCGCAGCTGCACGCGGAGATGACCTTTCGCGAGCTCGTGGCTTCGATCGGCGCGGCCACTCTCGCCAGCGCCGAAGCGCGACAAGCCGACGACGCGCTCGCGCCGGGACGTGGTGCGAGCTTCGAGCTCGCGGCGCCGGGTGAGCTCGAGCTCGATGCTCCGCTTCGTCCACCGACCGCTCTGGCGCTCGGCATTCGCGATCACGGCGAGCGCGTCACGCTGGAGCTGCGCTTCGACGCGGGGCTCTTCGATCGCGAGCGAATGCAGGAGCTGCTCGCACAGTACGAGCTGCTGCTCGGGCAAGCGGCGCGCGCACCAGGTGTCGAGCTCGCGCGGCACTCGCTGGTGACGGAGCGGGGCAGGGCGGTGCTTCCCGATCCGACGATCGCGCTCACTCGGCCGACGCACGCATCCATCGCCGATGCATTCATGAAGTGTGTGGCGCGCTGGCCGGAGCGCATCGCGATCTCGGACTCGAGCGGTGAGGTCACCTATCGCGAGCTCGAGCGACGTTCGCGGTTCATCGCGTCGATGCTCATCAAGGAAGGTGCAAAGCCCGGCGAAATGGTCGCGGTGAGTGCGCGCGGGAGTGCAGTCGTCGCGGCCATGGTCGGCGTACTTCGTAGTGGCGCCTCGCTGCTCACCATCGATCCCGAGCTGCCGCTCGGGCGACGGCGGTCGATGATCGAGCAAGCGCGTGTGCAGCGGCTGATTTCGTTCGATGCCAATGCCGACGAGGAGCTCACCTCCGGCTCATTGCGGTTGCTGCCCGTCACATTGGCCGGGAGCGTGAGCGCTCCCGAGCTCACCGCCAGCGAATTGCCGACAGTCGAACTCGACCCACCAGCCCACGCGAGGCTCGCGCACTTCCTTGATTGGCAGCGCACGCGGTTCGAGCTGATGCCGGAAGATCGCGTGTCGCAATTTGGTGCGTCGATTGAGCAGAGCCTCCTTGCGCTCACGAGCGGAGCCACGCTCTGCATTTTCGATGATGAGCCCGCGCCCTCATGGTTCGAGGCGCAGCGTGTGAACGTGCTGCACGCTCGGCCGTCGCAGGTGCAGCGCTGGCTCAGCAAAGGAATTCGACTGCCCGACCTGAGGCTGGTGTTCTTCACGGGCGAGCCGCTCACGGAAGCGCTGGTCGAGCGGTTTCGGAGCGCGCTCGGCACGCGCGCGATGCTCGTGAACTTGTATGGGCCCGCGCAGACATCGCTCGCCGCTTGCTTTCAGGTTGTGGCCAATCCCGCTGAGCCAGGTATTCAACCCGTCGGACGCGCGCTGCCAGACACGCAAGTGCTCGTGCTCAACGCCAAGCGAACCCAGTGCGGACTCGGCGAGGTCGGCGAGGTTGGCATTCGCGGCGAGCGAGATGCGTCCGAATCGAGTGTGAACGAATTCATCAAGAATCCATTCAACAATGACAACAATGACATTGTTTATTTGACGGGCGATCGGGGCCGCTGTCGCGAAGATGGGCTGCTCGAGATTGTCGAGCGCCGGGCGCCAATCGCGGAATTGCCTGTGCTGGCTGTGCACGCGAGCGCTCGAGCCGCGGAACGTCCGGCCCAGAGCGGCAATCTCGTCACGATCCAAGCGGGCAAACCCGAGCGCGCGCCCGTGTATTGGCTACCCGGCGGCGATCCGCTCTTCGCGTTCGGGCGCGTTTCGCGTGCGCTCGGCGCGAGCCAGCCGGTCTTTGGGCTGGAGCCAGAGGTCGATCTCGAGCGTGCTCCGCGCACGATCGAAGGCATTGCGGCGAGCTGCATCCGGGCCATTCAGAAGCGTCAGCCGCATGGGCCTTATCACTTGCTCGGGTTTGGCCTCGGCGCGTTCACCGCGTACGAAATGGCGATTCAGCTCCAGCACGCGGGCGAGGAGCTCGGCTTGCTTTGCGTCTTCGAGGCTGCGCCGGGAAACGTGTTGCGCGGCGCTGAGCGCGTGTTTTCGGCGGCGCAACATGCGCGACGCCTTCCCTCTCGGATGACATCGATGGCTCGCAGCTTGATGCGCAATCGGCTCGTGTTGAAGGACGCCTTCAGTGCGGTGTTGGAGCACAATCGACGGGCGGCGACGGACTACATGCGCTCGCCGCTCAAGCGCTTCGACGGTCGCGTGAGCGTCTTCCTGGCCCAGGAGTCGTCACTAAATGGCGTCGCGGCGTGGCTCGATCCGAGGGTTGGTTGGCGGCGGTCGTGTCGCGAGATCGAGGTGCATCGCGTGCCAGGTGATCGGCGCTCCTTGCTCGAGGATCATGCAGAGGCGCTGGGGCTCGTGCTTCGAGGTGTGATTGATGCCGCGGCGGCGATGCGGCGAGACAGTGTTGAATTAAAAAGTAGCCATGCCCAGGCCGAATGACACGTGCGTCTCGGTCGCGGTCATGGAGGTGCCGTCTGCCACGCCATTCCGCACCAGCCGCTCGAGCTGGGCCGCCAGCTCCAGGTTCTCCCAGGGCAAGAGCCAGCTCAGTCGCGCGCCGACGCTGCTGAGCGAATCGAAGAGCTGCGCGCTCGGGTGACGCCCCGGCCAGACGTCGCGGCTCATCTCGCCGTTGAAGGCGTCGTAGCTCGCGCTTGCTGCAAGCGTCGCGGGTCCGAGTCGCGCCTGAAGCGTGGGCGCGAGGCTCGGGCCGAAGCCGAAGTAGTAGCCCCACGAGCGCTCGGGTGTCGGAAGCGTGTCGTAAGGCACCGCGTTGGCGTCGCGGTCGAGTACGAAGGAGCGCGTGCCGCCGAAGGAGAGCGCCGCGTCGAGCCGCGCGCTGAGCACGAGCGGACCCGTGAAGCTGCGAACCTCGCCGAAGACTCCGGGCATATGCACGGCGGTGTATGTGTCAATCGGCCGGCGATAGGCGTCGCTCCAGTCGTGCAGACGCACCGCGTAGCCCGGGCCGAGCCCGACGAGCACATCGTGGCCGTGCAGCCCGTCGAGGCCGGCCTGAATGTCGCGCTGATAGAACGTCGCGAACCACGCGCGCGCGCCGAGCTGGAAGTCTTCGAGCCCAGCGCGCGTCGAGGCCGCCGCGAGAGAAATCTCGGACGCGCCGCCGTCGAGCTCCAAGCGCAGCTCGCGTCCCGGCCGACCATACTGGACGTCGCGGATGAGCCGCGTATCGAGCTGGAGCGCAATCTCGGGCGCCCAGCCGTTCGCGCCGCGCGCTGCGCCGGGCACCACGCGCTCGTGAACCTCGAGCTGTCCATCCGGTCCGCCGCGCTCGAGCTCCGCGCCGTCGAGCGCATCGTCGATCTTCTTCATCGGCGCGAGCACCCACGAGAGCGCCGTGCCCGCGAGCGTGGGCGGCCCCCGGTCCAGCCACGACGCGAGCTCGTACATGCTCTCGCCGAGCGCCGAGCCCGCAACCGGAGTCACGATCTCGTCGTTGATCGAAAAGTTTTCGGGATACTCCGCGAGCTCCCACAGCGTCGACGCCGCGAGCACCCAACCGAACGCCTCGAACGCGCTCACGTGGTTGCTGCGCGCGGTGCCGTAGTAGAGCGTGCCGCCCAGCGGATGAAGGCCGAAGTTGGTGGCGAACGCGCTCACGTCGAACGTCACGCCCTTCAAGCTGAGCTTGGTCCAGACGCTCACGTTGCCCGGCGGATCGGCCACGGGCGGCGGCGTGAAGAGCATCAGCGACCAGTCGAGCGCGAGGAACGTGCCGATCTCCGCGGCCGAGCGAAGCCGCCGCGGACGCTGCGTCGAGGCGTAGTGCGCGGGCGGGTCGAGCTTGAGCTCGAGGTGGCTAGTGTTGTCGGCGGCGACGAGCGCTTCGCCGATCGCCGTCGGGACGTCGGGTGTCGCGCCGAGCGCGGCAGCGACGAG
>Ga0265338_10011292_pt1 | contig 10335 bp, 7 predicted proteins | sample 42126metaG_FD_193579 | JGI IMG/M metagenome (GOLD analysis project Ga0265338, IMG submission 193579) | Rhizosphere microbial communities from Carex aquatilis grown in University of Washington, Seatle, WA, United States - 4-21-26 metaG | ecosystem: Host-associated > Plants > Roots > Rhizosphere >... | reverse complement strand
GCGTGGCTCCAGTCGGCGACGTCCAGCTCCACGCCGGCATGGCGCGCCATGGCCACGATGTGCGGCTGCGCATTGGTCGAACCGCCGATGGCCGCAACGGTGGCGATGGCATTCAGGAAAGACGCGCGCGTCAGGATCTTCGAGGGCGTCAGGTCTTCATAGGCTATGTCCACGATGCGCTTGCCGGTCTCATAGGCCATCTGGCCGCGCTCGCGATAGGGCGCGGGGATCGCCGAGCAGCCCGGCAGCGACAGGCCGAGCGCCTCCGCAACCGCGTTCATGGTGGACGCAGTGCCCATCGTGTTGCAGTGGCCGGCCGATGGCGCGCTATCGCAGGCCGCCTGCATGAACTGTTCTTCCGTGATCTCGCCCGCCGCGAGCTTGCGGCGGCTGCGCCAGATCACCGTGCCGGACCCCACCAACTCGCCGTCGTGCCAGCCGTCCAGCATCGGCCCGCCAGACAGCACGATGGCCGGAATATCGACCACGGACGCGGCCATGATCGCCGACGGCGTGGTCTTGTCGCAGCCCGTGGTCAGCACCACCGCGTCGATCGGATAGCCGTAGAGCAATTCCACCAGCGTCATGAAAGCGAGGTTGCGGTCGCCAGCCGCGGTGGGACGGCGGCAATTCTCGAAGATCGGATGGGTGGGAAATTCAATGGGGATACCGCCGGCATCGCGAATGCCGTCGCGCACGCGCTTGGCGAGTTCGAGATGATGCCGGTTGCAGGGATTGAGATCGCTGCCCGACTGCGCGATGCCGATGATCGGCCGGCCCGACAGCAATTCCTCCGGCGTCATGCCGTAGTTCATGAAACGCTCGATATAGAGCGCCGCCATGTCCTCGCGGCCGGGCGCCGCGAACCAGTCCCGGGAGCGAAACCGCTTCACGGGTTTGCGCTCTGTCATGCTGCGAACTCCCTATCCGGCGGCATCGCTCTCGAAGCGGAACAGCCCGCCGGCAAGCGGCTGTTCGGCGCGCGCCGCCTCGTCAAGCCCCTTCCACGCCGTCGTTGCGTAGACGGTGGTGGGGCCGGCAAAGGCGAGCTTGGTGATATTGGCACAGGGAAAGCGCACGGTGGAGATCAGCTTTCCGGCCGGCGAATAACGCCGCGCCGCCCAGCCGGCGAACAGCCCGACCCACAGGCAACCTTCCGCATCGATAATCGAGCCATCGGGATAGCCCGCGCTGTCCTCGATCTCCACGAAGACGCGTTTGTTCGACAGGCTGCCGTCCGCGCCGAGGTCGTAGGCGTAGATCAGCTTTTTCAGCGTGTCGGTGTGATAGAAAGTCTTGCCGTCGGGGCTCGAGCATGGGCCATTGGTGATGCAGATGCCGGTCTCGACCGCCTTGGGACCGTCGGCGTCCAGCCGATAGAGGCAGCCGGTCGAGGCTTCCTCGCCATTGTCCATCGTTCCGAACCATAGCCGCCCGCTGGCGTCGCGCGCGCCGTCATTGATCCGGTTGCCCGGCCGGTCGGCATCGACGCGGTGCACCAGTGTGAAGCCGCCGCCTTGCGGATCGAAACGATAGAGACCGTCCTTCAGCCCGACGATGAATCCGTCGCCGTCCGGCGAGAGAAAGCCCGGGCTGCTTGGCGCGTCATAGGTCCGCTTCGCGCCGGTCGCCGGCTCGTAGCGGTGGATGTGCTGCTTCTTGATATCGACGAACCAAAGCGCCCGCTCGGCGGGAGACCATAGCGGCCCCTCGCCCAGCATCGCCTCGATCGGCCAGACGCATTCAGGAGTCATCGCCAGCCGGCATCGATCCAGTATTCGTGGCCGGTGCACATCTTGCCGTCGTCCGACGCCAGGAACAGCACCAGCGACGCGACATGCTCCGGCTCGACGCGCGCCTTCAGCGATTGCTGATCGACGATCTCCTGCTCGCCTTCCGGCGTGTACCATTTCATCTGGCGCGGCGTCTTGACGTTGCCGGGCACCACCGCGGTGACGCGGATATTGTCGCCGCCGAGCTCGCGCGCGAGCGCCCGCGTCATGCCCTCGATGCCGGCCTTCGCGGTCTCGTAGATCACCAGGTCTGGCAGGCCGAGATGCCAGGAGATCGAGCCGAAATTGATGATGGCGCCGCCGCCGCGCTTCTTCATGCCGGGCGCCGCTTCCTTGGCGCAGAACAGCATGTGGCGCAGGTTGACCGCGATCCGCTCATCCCAATAGGCCGGCGTGATCTCGGCCAGCTTGTGGCGATCGTCATTGCCGGCATTGTTCACTAGCACATCGATCGGCCCGACCTCCTTGAAGAAGTGCGCGACGGCCGCGAGGTCCTTCAGGTCGCAGCGCTGGAACACCGGCGCGTGCTCGCAATCGGACAGCGACTTGATCAAAGCCGCGCTCTCGTTTTCGAGGATGTCGAGGAAGATGACTTTGGAGCCCTGCCGCGCGAACGCCGCGACGATGCCCGCACCGATGCCGGACCCACCCCCGGTCACGACAACGCGCTTGCCCTTAAGGCTTGGATAGACGGCTGACGACATAGCTCCCCTTAGGCCCAGGAATAGGCCGTTTTCGTCTGAGTATAGAATTCCACCGCCGCGAAGCCCTGCTCGCGCGCACCATAACTCGATTTGCGCGAGCCGCCGAACGGCACGTGATAGTCGACGCCGGCGGTCGGCAAATTCACCATGACCATGCCCGCGCGTACCGCGCGCTGGAAATGACGGGCGTATTTGAGTGACGATGTACAAATGCCGGCCGACAGGCCGAACTCGCCGGCATTCGCCACCGCGAGCGCCTCGTCGTAATCCTTCACGCGCAGCACCGACGCGACGGGGCCGAAGACTTCTTCCCCGTTGATGCGCATGCCCTGGCTCGTATCGGCGATCACCGCCGGGCTCATGTAATAGCCGGGCTTAGCAAGGGAGAGGCGCTGGCCGCCGCCGGTGAGCCGGCCGCCTTCCTTCACCGCGATGTCGACATAGGAGAGATTCTGCTCGAGCTGCTGCTGGCTGACCGCCGGGCCCATCTTCGACGCCGGATCGAGCGCGTCACCCACCGTCAGCGCCAGAGTCTTCTCCGTCAGCGCCTCGACGAATTTCTTGTAGATGCCGTCCTGCACGATGATGCGGCTCGACGCGGTGCAGCGCTGACCCGTGGCGAAGAACGCGCCGTCCAGGGCGCACATCACGGCGCGGTCGAAATCGGCATCGTCGAGCACGACGAGCGGATTCTTGCCGCCCATTTCGAGCTGCACGCGCGCCTGGCGGGCAACCGCGGCCTGCGCCACCTGCGTGCCGACATTCTGCGAGCCGGTGAAGGACACGCCATCGATGCCGGGATGCTTGGCGATGGCGTCACCGACGCCGCCGCGGCCGATCACCATGTTGAACACGCCGGCCGGCGCGCCGGCCTCGAAGATGATGTCCGCGAGCGCCGCAGCGGTGGCAGGCGTCGGCCCTGCGGGCTTGATCACGACGGTATTGCCAAAGGCCAGCGCCGGCGCGGACTTCCAGGCCGGAATCGCGATCGGAAAATTCCAGGGCGTGATCAGGCCGAACACGCCGACCGCCTCGCGGAAGGTATTGATCTCCACGCCCGGACGCACCGAGTCGAGATTCTGGCCGTGGCGGCGCACCGCCTCGCCGGCGAAATATTTGAAGATGCGGCCGGCGCGGGTCACTTCACCGATGCCTTCGGGCAGCGTCTTGCCCTCTTCGCGCGACAGCAGTTTTCCGAGATCGGCCCGGCGCTGGAGGATGAGCTCGCCGGCCTTGTCCAGCACGTCGGCGCGGACTTCCGGCGAGGCGCCGGACCAGCCGGGGAACGCCTTGCGCGCCGCGTCCACCGCGGCATCGACTTCCGCCTTGCCGCCGTCGGGGAAGCGCGCGACGACCTCACGCGTATCGGAGGGATTCAGGCTCTCATGCGGCGTGTCGGCCTTGACGCGCTCGCCGGCGATGTAATGAGTCAGGGTGTCGGTCATAGAAGTCCTCGCTGCGCCAGATTGCGCATCAGATCCCCCACGCCGAAATTCCATGGCGGCGCGTCTTTCGACGTCGTCACCTTGTTCTCGAGCACGCCGAGCTTGGGCGTGGACACGCGCACGACGTCGCCGACCTTGTGCGTGAAGCCGCGGCCGGGCACGTCGCGGTCCTGCGTCGGCGCGAACAGCGTGCCGAGGAACAGCGCGAAGCCGTCGGGATATTGGTGCTCGCTCATCGCCTGCTTGCAGAGGTCGAGCGGATCACGGCTGATCTCCGCCATCGTGCTGCGGCCTTCGAGCCGGTAATTGTCCGGCCCCTGGATTTCGAGATCGAGAACGGCGCCGCGCACATCGTCCATCGTGTAGCCGTCGTCGAACAGGCGGATGAACGGCCCGATCGCGCAGGAGGCGTTGTTGTCCTTGGCCTTGCCGAGCAGGAGCGCGCTGCGCCCCTCGAAATCGCGCAAATTCACGTCGTTGCCGAGGCTGGCGCCGACCGCCCGGCCCGTCCGGTCGCAGACGATCACGATTTCCGGCTCCGGGTTGTTCCAGTCGGAGTCGGAGCGGACGCCGATGTAATCGCCCCAGCCGACCGAGGAGAGCAGCGGGCCCTTGGTGAAGATCTCCGCATCCGGCCCGATCGCGACTTCGAGATATTGCGACCACAGCCCGTCGGCGATCAGCGCGGCCTTGAGCTTCACCGCATCGGGCGAGCCCGGCTTCACCGAGCGCAGGTCGGAGCCGACGCGCTCTTTCAAAGTCTCGCGGATCGCCAGCGCCTTGCCGGCGTCGCCGCGGGCGCGTTCCTCGATCACCCGCTCCACCGCGGAGACCGCGAAGGTCACGCCGGCCGCCTTGACGCATTGCAGGTCGACGGGCGCGAGAAGCCTGGCTTTGCCGGTGCCGTTCCAGGCCTGAGTCAGGCCGAGATCGGCGATCTCGCCCAGATCGCGGCCGCTGGCCGTGCCGGTCCAGCCGTCCAGCAGGCCGGCCATGGTGGGCGCCGAGCGGGAAACGTCGAGCACGCGGCCCTCGCGGACGAGCACCGGCACCGGCCCCTGGCCCAGATCCAGGCGACCCGCGAGCGTCGCTCCACGCCAGTCGCGCGGCAGAAAATCAGTCATTGCCTGGACCTTGAGATATCCCGTCCATCACAGCATCCCGCGCGGCGCCTTCCCGGCGCTCTCAAAATTGGTTGCGCTACCAATAAGGTGCCAAGGCGGCCTGTCAAGGGCGATCAAGCCGCTGGTCAGGACGAAGAGGCGTCGATGCGGGCGGTCGACTCGCGCGGAATGAGGGTGAATTCGAGCAGTTTCTGCACCGGTTCGGCCTCCGCCCCGGAACGTTTGCGCCGGATCTGCTCCAGGAGAAGCTTGACCGCCTCGCGCGCCATGTCGGCGATGGGTTGACGGACGGTGGTCAGGGCCGGCCACACGGTGGTGGCGAGCGGGGTGTCGTCGAACCCGGCGATGGTCAGGTCGCGCGGCACGTCCAGGCCCATGCGGTGGGCGACCGCGACGGTCGCCGCCGCCATGTCGTCATTGCTGGCGAAGATCGCCGAGGGCCGCTTGGGAATCCGCAGCAGCTTTTCGGCCGCGTCCAGTCCCGAGCGGTAGGTGAAATAGCCCTGCGCGACCAGCCTGGGATCGGGCTTCAGCCCGGCCTCCTGCATGCCGGCGACGAAACCCTTGTAGCGCTGCTCGCTGGCGGTCTGGTTGGGATGGCCCATGATGAAGCCGATGCGCGAATGGCCGAGCGCGATGAGGCGCCGCGTCATCGAATGCGCCGCCTCGAAATCGTCGATGCTGACCGCGGACAGGCCGGGCGCCGGACGGCCGGTGGCGACGACCACCGCGGGGATGTCCGAATCGGCGACGGCGCGCAGCGCTTCCTCCGAGTCGCAGAGCGGCGGCGGCAGGATCACGCCGTCGGCGCCGGTGCGCACCAGCTTCTCGATCGCCGCCCGCTCGGTGTTCGGGCCGTCGCATTTCTCGATCACCAGCTGGCAGCCCGACAGGCTGGACTGCTCCAGGCTGCCGACCAGGAACTCGCTCAGATAGGCCGCGGACGGGTTCGAATAGAGCAGGCCGATGCGCACGGCATTGGCGCTGGCGAGGCTGCGCGCCGCCAGATTGGGCGAATAATGCAGGGTCTTGATCGAGGCGGCGACCTTGGCGCGCGTCGATTCGCGCACATTGCTTTCGCCGTTGACCACCCGGCTCACCGTCATCGGCGAGACGCCGGCATGGCGCGCCACTTCATGAATCGTCACGACATTGTTGCCGCGCCGGCCACTCTTCTGGGCCAACTCATTTTCTCCAGCTGGACGAAACCGCTCCCCTGGCCGGACTATAGGCAGGCCGCGCAATCCTGCAACTTCCGCGGGGACAAAGAAAAAGGCCGGCCGGGTCGCCCCGGCCGGCCTGTCTTTGGTTTGCCGCGGCCTAGTAGACGGCGCGGAAGGTGATTTCCAGCGTGCGCGGGAAGCCGACCGACAGGAGCGGATAGCTCGTACAGCCGGACACCGTCTGGCCGGTGATCGGAGTGAAGCAGGTCTTCGACGTGCCGACGCTCGAGAAGTACTTCTCGTCGAAGATGTTCTCGACGTTGAACTTCACATACGAGTTGTCCCAACCGATCGAGCCGAGGTCGTAGGTGACGTCGGCATTGGCGGTGAAGTAGCTCGGCACCCGGTAGTCGTTCGTGTCGGTCGCGTAGCGGCTGCCGACGAACTTGCCGTCGAAGCCGAGACGGAAACCGGCGATCGTGTACTGGGCGCGGCTCGTCAGCATGTAGTTCGGCGATTCCACGAGCTGCTTGCCCGCCGTCGGCGCAAACAGCGTGGCGACGCCGCCGGCCGGCGTGCCGACATAATAGCCCGATGGCAGGACGGTGCCCGCCGCAGGCGCCGCACCGAGCTGCTCGTCATTCACGACGCGCGTCTTCAGGTAAGAGAACGTGCCGAACAGGCTGAGCTGGTCGTCGACGTCATAGCCGGCGTCCAGATCCATGCCCGCCATGTTCACGGTACCGAGGTTGTGATCGATGCTGATGCCCTGGTCGGGATCGAACGTCGTCACGATGCGGTTGTGGAACTGCGAATTCCACACCACGATTCCGTAGTGCACGTCGTCGCCGTGATAGCGATAGCCGAGGTCATAAGACGTCGACGTTTCCGGCGCGATCTGACCGGCGAAGGTCGAGTAATGCACCGACGCCGTGCCGTTGCCCGACACGCCACCATTGTACAGATTGTCGGTCTTGGGAGCCGACAACTCGGTCGCGTAGGCGAAGTAGAACTGGCTCGACGGGCCCCAGGGCTGATAGGTCACGCCGACATTCGGCAGAAGCCGATTGTAGCGCACCACCTCGTGGCCCGGCGGTGTGTAGGTGCCGCCGACGCCTGCGAAGGTGACGGTGCCGTTGCTGGCGATGCCGCTCGGGGTCTGGGTCGTGCAGTACTGGAAGTTCGGGCCGGGGGTCGTCTGCGAGAACGAACCGGTGGCCTGAAGATAGCAATACTGATTGAGGTCGCGCTCGAGGAAGGGCAGACGCAGGCCGACGCTGAGGCGCACGGTGTCGTCCCAGTACTTGCCTTCATAGTCCAACGACGCCTGATTCAAGATCGCGTAGGACTTGCGGTCGCGGGTGCGCAGGTCGGACAGGCCGTCCGCGCTCCGGATCGCATATCTGTGCCCTTCGGTCAGGCCGCCGAAATCGTCGGCCGGGCCGTTGACGCTGTCGAAGCGGGTCATCTCGCCGGTCTGGCGGTGCAGGCCCCAATCCAGCGTGTAGCCGAGCTGCACGACGTTGTCGTCGCTCGGTGCCCAGATCACGCCGATCGTCACGCCGTAACGGCGCGTATTGGTGTTGCTGGGCGAGTAGAGCTGGACCTGGTCCTTGGTATCGCCGTCGCCGTTCAGGTCGACGCCGACCGCACCGGAGGTGCCGATCAGGCGATGATCGGTTTCGCTGACGACGGTAACGCCGCCGCCATTCGCCAGCACGTACTGGAAGCTGGGATCGACGGTGAGGCTGACCGTGTCGGTCAGGTGGAACAACGATGCCGCGCGGATATTGCCCGTATCGGAGGGATTGATGCGGATGCGGTAGAAGCCCGTGCAATTGCCCGTCGTGCCGCCGCTCGACGTTCCGCCGAGATCGGCCGTGCCGGCGATCGGTGTGGTGTAGGTCGTGGCGCCGGTCTTATACGGCGTGCAGCTCGGATCTTCGTCGAACTTCAGTCCGAAACCACCGATCAGAGTCGGATTGGTGCCGGTGTAACTGCCGTTCGGACCGATCGCGACGTTCGGCGCGCTGACCGCAAAGCCCGGCGCCGTCGGATAGACGGCCGACGCCAGAACCGGCAGGTAGGAGACGTTGTTGTAGAAGAAGTTGCGGTTCTGGTTGAAATGGAAGCCGAGGCTCATGAAGCCTTCGGCGCCCATGTCCTGATAGATGAAGCCGTTGATCTGCTTCTTCTGCTCGTCTCCCGGACCCTTGAACTTGTCGTAGTCCTGGAACGAACCGGACAGGAACGCCTTCGTATCCCAGGGACCGAAATCGCCGGAGTCGAGGCGCACGAAACCGCGGCGCTCGTTGAAGCTGCCATAGGAGAACTGCGCCAGCGCGGTCGCCTGATCGAGCGGCTTCGCCGTGGTGATGCCGATCACGCCGCCGACGGCCGAAGCGGTCGGGGTGTCGACGTCGGTCGTGCCCTGGTTGACGATGACATTGTCGACGAGTTCGGGATCGACGACCTGGTTGGTGTAGATCGCGTAATTGCCGGTGTCGTTCAGCGGCATGCCGTCCCAGGTGAACGAGATGCGCGCGCCGTCCTGACCATGCAGGCGCAGATTACCGCCGCTCGAGCCATAAGGATCGGTGTTGGTGAAGTTCAGGCCGGGGACCATGTTCAGGCCCTGGAAGATCGTCTGACCCGCGGGCTGCGTATCGAAGAAGGCCTGCGTCACCGTCGAGCGCTGCTTGGAGACGTGCTCGTCGACGAGACCCGTCACGCTGGTGCGCGCGGCGGTCACGGTGACCATTTCGATCTGTTCGTCGGCGGTCGAAGCAGCGAAGGCCGCTCCCGTCATCATCGGCACCGCAATGCCAAGCGCACTCGCTCCCAGAAGGAGCGACTTCATTGTAGGCTTTGTCATGGACTTCCCCTCATTGATGGAATCTCGAAACGGCAGGCGCCACCATCGACGCGTTACCGCTGGCACTCTTCGATCCCAGGCTTTTTGAACTCCCCGAAAGAAAACGAAAATTATGCGGCGCTACGGACCGCTCATTCGCGCTTGCAGCAATGTGTCACCCGGCACTCGATTTCGTCAATCTATGGGCCATCCTTTGCACATTTGCGACTGACAGCGTGTGGATTTTGCCACGCTGGCGCAATCCGCAACGCTGCCGAGATTTTGTTCTCGGGCTGCGCAATTCAAATGCAAATGCTGCGGTGCAAAGGAAACTTTCCACCAATTCGGCGGCATGCGCAGTGACGAGTCTGCCTACGCCTTCAGCGCGGCGAAAAAGCACATCATGAGTTTCTCAACCCGGTCGTAGGCTTTCGCGGCTTCGTCCAAAGTTTCCTGATGCGTCAGAGGCGTCGCGCCGAGGCCCGCGGCGAGGTTCGTGATCACCGAAAGCGCGGCGACTCGGATGCCGCAATGAACGGCCGCGATACATTCGGGAACCGTCGACATGCCCACTGCATCCGCGCCGAGGGCGGCGAACATGCGGATTTCCGCGGGCGTTTCGAAGCTCGGTCCGAGCGCCCAGACATAGATGCCGCGTTCGAGCGCCACGCCGGATGTCTGCGCCGCCGCTTGGAACTTCGTGCGCAGGCCCGGGTCATAGGCGTGGGTCAGGTCCGGAAAGCGCGGCCCGAAGCTCTCGTCATTCGGCCCGACCAGCGGATTGAGGCCGGCGAAATTGATGTGATCTTCCAACAGCATCAGCGTGCCGGCCGGCAGATGCGGTTTGAGGCCGCCGGCCGCATTGGTCAGAATCAGGCGCTCAACGCCCAGCCGCTTCAGGATGCGGATCGGCACCGCAATGGCCTGTGCCGGATGGCCTTCATAGGCGTGCAGCCTTCCCTGCATGCAGGCGACGGGCGTGCCCGCCAAAGTTCCCACTCGCAGCCGGCCGTGATGTCCCGCGACGGTGGGAACCGGAAAGCCCGGGATGTCGCCATAAGAGATGTCGGTCGGGTCCGCGATCTTCTCGGCCAGGGGGCCGAGGCCGCTGCCCAGAATCAGCGCGGTCTTGGGAAAGACGCCCTTCACGGCAGCCTGTATCGCGGCCGTCCCCTGCTCGATCTCCTTTGCCATGCAACCCTCCATCGGCTAGGACCAACTATATATTTCTGGGCGCAGCGACAACCGATAC